>Ga0222719_10003607_pt1 | contig 13705 bp, 5 predicted proteins | sample C33_34DmetaG_FD_165039 | JGI IMG/M metagenome (GOLD analysis project Ga0222719, IMG submission 165039) | Estuarine water microbial communities from San Francisco Bay, California, United States - C33_34D | ecosystem: Environmental > Aquatic > Marine > Unclassified | place: USA: California...
CGCGTCCGCGCCGGGATCGCGCGCTCTCGGCGACGCGCGCGCGACGCATCGCGCGCGATCGCCCGACGGACGCGCGCGAAAGATGCGACGACGGATCGCGTCGCGACGCGCGCGGAAGACGGCGCCGACGACGCTCGCGCTGGCGCTGACGACGATCGTCGTCCTCGCGACGCGCGCGGACGCGCTCAGGGCGAAGGATTTCAAGACGTGCGCGACGAGCTCGTTTTGCGCGCGAAGGCGAGACGCGCGAGACGCGCGAGGCGCGAGGATCGAAGACGCGCGCGCGCGCGAGCGCGACGCGAGGGCGGTCGAGTTCGACGTCGTGCGCGGCGATGAGGGAAGAGCGTCGCTGGTGGGGTCGGTGGAGGGGATGAAAACGGGCGCGGTGCGCGTGCGGGTGGACGAAAGAGGCGAGCGGGCGCGATTCGCGGCGCGGGAGGTGCTGACGAGGGAGACGGAATTCGAGGACGACGCGAGGGCGCGGGCGCGCGTGGTGGGAAGGAGCGAGACGAGCGTGGAGGTGGAGTTCGAAGAGACGGGGGCGCGGGCGAAGATTTACGCGGATCCGTTCAAAGTGGAGGTGTACGCGCGGGAGGCGACGACGCCGGCGGCGATTTTTAACGCGCGAGGCGAGTTCGCGTTCGAGACGGGAGGCGACGGGTCGTCGGAGGATTGGGCGGAGACGTTTAACGGGCACACGGATACGCGCAAGAATGGACCCACGGCGGTGGCGTTCGACCTGACGTTTCCGAGCGCGAGCGACGCGTACGGGCTTCCCGAACGCGCGACGTCGCTCAGCCTGAAATCGACGCGAAAGTACGAGAGCGGTAAGAGTTGGTTCGGTCGATCTTCGGTCGATTCGTCGGTGAATGAAACCACGCTCGGGGAACCTTACAGATTGTACAACCTCGACGTGTTCGAGTACCTCGATGATAGCGCGTTCGGGCTTTACGGATCGATTCCGATGCTCACCGCGCACGGGGTCCGCGACGGCAAATCGACTACGGCTGGCGCTTACTTTCACAACCCGAGCGAGATGTACGTGGATGTCAACGTCGACGGCGCTAACGGCGTGCACACGAAGTGGATGGCCGAGAGCGGCGCGATGGATGTTTTCATTCTCCCCGGCGATACCCCCGCGGATGTGTTGAAGCAATACACGGCGCTGACGGGCACGACGTCGATGCCGCCGTTATTTTCGCTCGGCTATCATCAGTGCCGATGGAACTATCGCGACGAGAACGACGTCAAGGAAGTCGACGCCGGTTTCGACGCAAATGACATACCGTATGACGTGCTTTGGCTCGACATCGAACACACCGATGGGAAGCGGTACATGACGTGGGACAACGGTCCGTTCCCCACGCCCGAACGCATGATCAACGACATCGCCAGTCGCGGACGAAAGATGGTCACCATCGTGGATCCGCACGTAAAAATCGACAATAATTATCCCGTCTATAAAGAGGCAAAGGATAAAGGGTTTTACGTCAAGAAGAACGACGGCACGACGGATTTTGACGGGTGGTGCTGGCCGGGAAGTTCGACGTACTTGGACGTCACGAATCCAGACGTTCGCGAGTGGTGGGCGAGCAAGTTTTCTTTGGACTCCTACAAAGGATCGACGAAAGACTTGTACATTTGGAACGATATGAACGAGCCGTCCGTGTTCAACGGTCCCGAAATTACGATGCAAAAAGACTTGATTCATCACGGCGGCGTCGAGCATCGCGAAGTGCACAACGCTTTCGGCATGTACTACCACATGGCCACCGCGGAGGGCATCAAGCGAAGAAACGACGGCGATCGTCCTTTTGTCCTCTCGCGCGCCTTTTTCGCCGGGACGCAACGCATCGGACCGATTTGGACCGGTGATAACACCGCTGATTGGCGACACCTCGCCGTGAGCTTACCGATGGTGCTCACGCTCGGCGTGAGCGGGTTGACGTTTAGCGGCGCCGACGTCGGAGGATTTTTTGGCAATCCCGACGCTGAGCTCATGACGCGGTGGTACCAAGTCGGCACTTACTATCCTTTCTTTCGTGGACACGCGCATTTGGAGACGAAGCGCCGCGAGCCTTGGTTGTTCGGTGACGAGAGCACGGCAATCATTCGTCAAGCGATTCGCGAGCGATACGCGCTCCTGCCTTACATTTACACCTTGTTTGAAGAGTCGCACCGAACGGGCGCGCCCGTGTTGCGTCCGCTTTGGTACGAATTCCCCACGGATGAGAACGTGTTCAAGATTCAAGATTCATTCATGCTCGGTTCGGCAATTTTAGTGCAGCCAGTGTTGAAGCAAGGCGCGAAATCCGTCTCGGTGTACCTTCCGGCTGGCGTTTGGTACGAAAAACGATCGGGCGCGCGACACGTCGGACCGAAGACGTTCGACGTCTCCGTCGAGCTCAGCGACGTTCCGGTGTTCCTTAGAGGTGGTACTATTTTCGTGCGAAAGGACAGAGCTCGGCGAAGCTCGACAGCGATGAAGGGTGACCCATTGACCATCGTCGTCGCGCTCGACGCGAACGGCGAGGCGAGAGGCTCGTACTACGCCGACGACGGTAAGAGCTACGAGTACGAGGCGTCGAAGAGCTCGGCGTTTGCGCGTCGCTCGCTGTCCTTCAAAAACGGGCACTTCGTCGTATCGGCGGCCTCTGACGCCGATGGCGGCGCAGGAAACGTCAAATCTTTCGTCGATGAAACGCTCATCGAGCGCGTTTCGGTGTACGGATCGTCCGCCGCGGCGAAATCGGCGACGTGCTCGACGACTGGCGACACGTTCGACGTCGTCGCGCGACACGGCGAGGCGATGGACATCAGGCGCCCGAATCTTTCCATCTCTCAGGATTTTACCTTAGCCGTGCGATAGCCGCGCGATCGAACTATTAACACTACACCATCTACACACTCAACGACGCTCGCCGAGCTACGCGAACGTTACGCCAGAAATCGCGCACGACGCCGCGAACGTCGCCCACATCAAACGCCACCTCGATCGCAACGCGAACCACGCCGCGAGATACCGCACGCACGGTTTAGCCAACCTCCGCCCTATTTCGAGCACCACGGCGATCTTCGCCTCGGCGTCCGCCGCGCTCGGGTTGATCGCGAACGTCGTCGGATTCGCGAACGCGAACGCCACCGTCGGCCAGTGCGTCAACGAGCTCGCGCTCAGCGTCATCAGCACCGCCAGCACCAACCCCCCGATCGTGCACCGTCCCCAAAACGACGTCGACGTCGACGTCGACGAAACCATCGCCTCGTCCGTCGTCGCCTCCCCTCTCGTCGTCTCCGTCGTCGTCGTCGTCGTCTCGCCGCCGCTCGCCGGCGCCGCCTCCCCGCCGCGTCGTCCCGGCGCCGTCCGCGCCTTCATGAACGGCGCCTTCCCTCGCTGCGCGTCCAGCGTCTCCCAAAACGTCTCCCAAAACGCGTCTCGTCGCGCGCGCGCCGTCGCGTCCGCGTCGTCGTCGCGCGTCGTCGCGCGCGCGCGTCCCGAAGCCGCGCCCCGTCCGCGTCGCGCGTCCACCGTCGCGCGCGCGCGCGCGCGCGCGCCGTGACGCGCGGCGCGCGCGACGCGTGGCGTCATCGTCGACGTCCGCGCGTCGTCTCGCGCGACGCGCGCGACGCGACGCGCGGCGCGGCGCGCTGTCCCGCCCGACGTCGAAGTGGATAACGCCACAGACGGACGCGCCATGGCGCTCGGCGCGCGCGCGGGCGCGACGGCGCGGCGCGGGACGTCGTCGACGACGCGCCGCGCGTCGCCGCGCGCCTCCGCGGCGACGCGCGGCGCGCGCGCGACGACGACGCGCGCGGTGCGTCGCGAATTCGACGTGGACGCGGCGACGCGCGAGGCGCGCGACGACGACGCGATGGGCGACGACGCGACGACGACGAGCCGAGCGACGATGCGCGCGAGAGAGATACACGCGCTGACGCGCGCGGGACGACGCGACGCGGCGGCGCGGGAAGGGACGGCGAGCGCGAGGGCGAAGCCGGCGGACGCGGCGGTCGCGAGCGCGGCGACGACGGCGTGCTTTAAAGCCGGTGACGTCGATGAGGGACGGGCGATCATGCGAAGACATCGCGAGAGCGTGGGTGATGGTAAGGTTGGGTGCGTCGTGCTGTGCGCGTGGGCGACGGCGGAATCGGGAACGGGGACGCGGGACGGGGACGCGAACGCGAGGGCGTTGCTGCGAGAGGCGACGACGACGGCGAACGGAGACGCGAGGGCGGTTTGCGACGCGTGGGTGGCGCTCGGGAATCACGAACTGAAGCATGGTCGCGTTGATAAGGCGAGAAAGTGCTATAAGAGCGCGTTGAGCGCGGGAGAGGGAGCGCCGGCGAGCGCCGCCGTGGCGGCGCACTCGTGGGCTCGGTTGGAGGCAAAGGAAAGGAATCCCAAGCTCGCGCGAGAGCTCTTCGCCAAGTCGGTGGACTTGTGCGAAACGCACGTTGCGAATTATACCGCGTGGGCGTCGTTTGAAATGAGTCGCGGGCAGAGTGATGCGGCGAGGAAATTGCTCGAGCGCGGGGCGGCGTTTTGCAAGTCGGCGGAAGAGTTGCGCCAGACGAACGACTCGAAGACGAGGCGCGCTCGCTCGATGGCTTCGGCGTTGTTCACGTCCTGGGGGGACATAGAGGGGCAAATCGCGTTGCGTGAGAGCGAAGACTCCGCCGATGCGCTCGATATCGCCGTATCCAAGTCGAGAGGAATGTTTGAGCGCGCGTGCGCGTACGACAAGAAGAACGTCGCGGCGTGGTTGAAGTGGAGCGAACTCGAGAAGGATATCGCGCGCGGTAATTCGCATCGCGGTGGGGTGGTGATGAGCGCAAGACGGAACAGCGTGTCGAACCGTCGGCAACTCGATGTCTTGACTGCGGGTTTAAAGGCGAATCCGGGCGAAATGCGACTCGAGCACGCCTACGCCATGGCGCTGAAACTCAACGGCGACGTCGAGGAGGCAACGAGACGACTCCATCGTTTAAGCGAGCGGTTTCAAAACAACGCGCACGTGTGGCACGCACTCGGAACTACACTTCAGGAATCTGGTGATTTTCAAGGCGCCATAGCGGCTTTTGAACGTGGATCTTTTGCTTCAGGTCGCGCCAACTTGCCGTGCATCACCGCGGCCGCGGCGGCGGAATTGCACGGCGGCAAGCACGGTCGTGCTCGCCAGCTGTTTGTCCAAGGCGATTCCGTTCCGCGGCATCTGAGTACTCGTCGTGAGCGCGCCGCACACCTCCGACTGTGGGCTTTGCTAGAAAAGCGTGCCGGGGGCGAGGAGGCGACGCGTAAACTGTTCATCGCCGCCACCGCTGAAGATCGCACCGACGCCGCGACTTGGTTGCAGTGGGGGCAATGGGAGAAGCGTGTGAACAGTGTCGGCGCCGCGCGCAAGGTATTCAAAGATGGAATTCGCTACGGCGTGAATAATGGACAATATTTCATCTATCAGGCTCTAGCCACTTTGGAGGCGGAGACAAACAATCACGAATCGGCGCGAGAGTTATTCAAGCAAGGATGTTCCGCGCATCCACGCAGCGCCTCTCTGTGGCTGCAGTGGGCTCTGTTCGAGCTTTCGTGCGGCGAAGACGACAAAGCTGCGTCGCGGAATTCGATTGCAGTCATCGAAAAAGGGGCATCGCGCGCGCCGCCGCACATCCCGCTCCTCGAACTGTGGCTCAATCTCGAACGAAAGGCTGGCGACGAGCACAAGGCGCGCGCGGTGGAGGACAGGTTGAAAAAGCTTCTCTCCGAGCAGCGATACGCTCCGGTCGGTCACGAAGTGAATTAGTCTAAACAATAGTGAATTTGTAGCACAGCTATAGCTAGCAGCGTCTAATCTTCGTCCTCGTTGGCGTGCATTTCACTTATGCGCGATTTAATCGCGTCGTTCACCGCGAAAGAAACCGCGACGCTCAATGGTCCTTTCACCCAATTCATCGTGAGGCCTTTATACAGCCCGCGCACACCTTCCGTTCGTGCGATATTGATGATCGCCTCTCTCGTACTCATGCCAGTTTTTCCGAGCACTTGCACTCGACGTCGTACGACGTCGAGCGGGTACGTGATGCTTTGCGCGAGCAACCCCGCTGTGCCGCCGTAAAACAGACGTACAGAAACCGGTAGTGTGGCCGTACTCGATATTTCTTCACCTATCGATTCGGCACGCTTGATCGCTTGCTTAATGTGCATCGCTTTCAACGTCTCAAACGTGGCAAACGATATCCCGCCGTACGGGATAATGCCGATGAGCGTAGGCGATAAGCCGCTGTACAGGCTCAGCACGCCGCGCGAACGTACGAGCGAGGCAAGGTCCGCAAGTGGCCCCTTAGCCGCCGGTCCAGTAGCGGCGAATCGTGCGCGCAACATGTCTAATGGGTACGTCATCGTGGTCGCCGTCGCACCGGCGGCGGCGCCGGCGCAGAATCTTGAGAATATTCGAAGTTGATCCTCGTTTTCGACTGGATCAATGCCGAGAAGCGACGGCAGCTGAAGATTTGTAAATTTGTTCATGTACGCGTCGTACTTGGGAAACGCCAAAAAGCTCACGCCCGCGTACGGCATGACACGAATCATCTGCACGCCGTTGCCGCGCCACAAAGCTGGGACGCCTTCGGTTTGTATGATTTGCCTCGCCGTGCGCAACGCCGCGTTGAGCGTAAATTGCTTCTGTGCGTCCACTTGGTAAATAATCTTCACTCGATCAGCTGGCGCCACCACGGATTTCGCCACCGCCCCGGCGATCGCGCCGCTGAACAAAGTCTCCAGCGCGGTGATGGATTTGCGCTCGTGCCAAACCACCGGCACGTGCGTCTCTGGCGGATCTTCGTCCAGCACCGCATGCCGAAACGTTGGTCCTACTCTTTGAAAGAGTATATCGTTAGCGGTGAATCCAATCGCCGCCGCGAACGGGCCTTTCACCCAAGTCAACGTGACTCCTTTGAACAGTCCATTTCTAAATCCCTCCGTCGCGTAAATCGTACGCAGTCCGGCCCATACGCTCGTGTACAGCGGCGCCGACGCACCCTCGCTAATGTGAACCTGCATCCGGCGTCGAACGATGTGCAACGGATACGTCGCAGTCTGCGCCGCCACCCCTGCGAATCCACCAGCCATGAGCTTCAAATGCACGGGCATCTCGAACTCGTCCTCGCGCACGACGCTCATGTCCTTCGTCGCGTGGTTGACGTACATCGATTTCAACGTTTCAAACGTCGCAAAACTAATCCCCCCGTACGGAACTATCCCCACCAACGTCGGCGTGAGCCCGTTATACAAACTCCTTGCCCCCCCTTTGGTCATCACGTCGTACAAATACCCCGCGCTCCCGAACATACCCGAGATGTTCGGCGCCGGGTGCCTCGACGAGTGCGCCGCCAGTCTCGCGTGCAACAAATCCAACGGATACGTCAGCACCGTCGCCGTCGCCCCCGCGAGCGCCCCCGCGACGAATCTCGTCCGCACATCTCCCACCGGCGGCGACCGCTCGTCCTCTCCCTTGTGTTTCCCCACCGCGTCGTTATCCGCCCGCACGTCGAACGCCGCCGCCAGCGCCGCGTTGTACGCGTTAAACGTCCCGAACGTCGTCGCGCTGTACGGCAGTATCCGCACCACCGCCGCGTGGCATCCCCGCCAGAGCGCAAAAAATCCCTCGTTTCGCGCGATGTCTCGCGCCATCGCCGTCCCGCTCCGCAGCGTGAATCCCGCGCTCGCGCTGTCCACCTGAAACAGCAGCTTCACCCGGTCGATCGGCGCCGTCGCGACGCGCGACATCCCGCCCGCGAGCGCGCCGCTGACGACGCGCTCGAGCGTGACGAACTTCTGCTTCACGTCCGGGTCCTCGTCGCGCGCACCGCGCGACGCCGACGTCGACGCATCGTTTTCCTTTTCGCGTTCGCCTTCGCGTTCGCCTTCGTTCCTCGCGCGCGTCGCGCCGGCGTCGCCGTCGCGCGCCATCGCGTCGACGCCTCGCGCGGATTCGCGCCGCGACGCGTCGGCGCGTCGTTCGTCGCGCGCGTCGGCGCGCGCGCGCGACTGCGGCGCGCGATTCGCGACGTCGGCGCACTCGGGCGGCACTGACGCGCGCGCGGATGCGCCTCGCGACGTCGCTCGCGCGCGCGGTCGCGAATCAGCGCGCGCGCGAGCGACGCGCGATGCCGTCGCTCGCGGACGACCGCGGACTGGGACTCGCGCGCGTCGCGCGGCGCGCGACGACGACGGACGACGGCGCGGCGTCGGACGACGGCGCGAGCGACGGCGCGAGCGACGGCGACGGCGACGGCGCGCGAGGGATGAATCGAACGCGGCGACGACGCGCGGCGCGCTTCGCGTCGGTGCGGTTGACGTGCCCGGCGTGCGGGACGGCGGTGCGGTCGAACGCGCTGCGGACGCACCTGGGGAAGTGCGCGAGGGACGCGCTCGCGGCGGTGCCGGCGAAGACGTGGACGGCGACGGATGGACGAGACGCGAACGCGTGCGCGATCGAAGCGTTGGAGATAGCGACGAGAGCGAACGATGCGTTCGCGGCGGAGGTGAAGCGGATGTGCCATCGACGACGGGAAGCGGGAGATGGGGAGCGAATGACGGCGGAGGCGTGCGCGGAGGCGCTGGGGGTGCCGACGGCGCGAGTGAAGACGACGCTGCGGAGGGCGAGTTTAGCGATTGAATTGGTGCGAGACGAGACGCCGTTGGACGTGGTGTTTGAGAATGATGAGTTTTTGGTGGTGAATAAACCGCCGAATCTGAGGTTTCATCCGAATCATAGATTTGAGGGGAATTCGTTGTTGTCGCGGGCGTTGCACCATATGGACGGGGCGACGCCGTACATCGTGCATAGACTCGATATGGACACCTCGGGCGTGGCCGTGTTCGTGAAGAAGCAGCACTTGGTGGCGAATGTAGCGGGACAGTTTCAAGAGAAGACGGCGAAGAAGACGTACCTGGCCGTGTCTGTGGGTGTCGTGCCGCCTGATTGCGGCGACAGCTTCATCGTAGACGCGCCCATCGGTGACCACGGAATCGTGCAGGAAGCGCGCACGGTTGATTTCAGCGGAGAAGGAAAAGACGCGAGAACGACGTGCGAAATCATCGCTCGTGCGAGTACTTCGCTGTTCGATATCAAGGACGAAAGCGTGGCCGCGATGACGACGCCAAAAGGGGTGTCGCCTATGACAGCGTCGCCGCGAGCTCCGCCGGCCGCCGTCGCCGCGCTCGTTCGCGTGACGCCGCTGACAGGTCGAACGCATCAGATTCGCGTGCACTTGGCGCATGCAGGCTTGCCTATTGTATCCGATGCGCTGTATGGGCCGCACTTGCGATGGAGTGCGCAAAGCGATGAAGAAAAACCGAAAATGGTTTGGAGTGCGGCGCAACTCGCCGCGTGCAACTCTGAAAATCCGACGCAGATGCACCAACTGACGCCTCCGGACAGTCGAGACGCGCGAGAACCGTACGACGATTGGGGTGGGGCTTTGAGTATTCGAAGACAAGCTCTTCACGCGTTCAATCTCGAGCTCAAGCATCCAGAAACAGGTGAATCGCTTACGTTTCAGGCAAAGATGCCGAGCGACATGCGAAGCGTGTGCGACGCGCTTGGGCTTTCCACGTCGGATTATTAGTTATTAGTTATGTGTAAGTCTTGAATCAATCAATAGGATTGTATTAATCAGAATCACTAGTGGGAGCTAAGCCACCGACCATGTAATCGGCCGGCTTCGTACCGTTCCAATCTTTAAGAAGCTTGCGGTCCGTCGCAAACGCGCTCGGAAATTCTTCGTCGTCGTAAGGCATGATAGCGTGCTTGTCGATGATCGCCTTAAGCTCTTCCGCCTGCACAGTCTTCTTCTCCATAACTACCTTCGCTAGAGCATCGATGGCGTCTTTTTGTTTTTCGACGAAACGCCTCGCCGCGGCGTATTGTCTCTCCATCAAACGGCGCACCTCTTCATCTGCTCGGGCGTAACGATCATCCGTTGTCGATGGAAGTCGGTATTCTTCGCGTTCAGCACGCAAGAAGTCAGTCACTTCAATGACGTTGCCAGTAGGATAGTACATAAACTCGCTATTTTCATCACTCATCGCTGCATTGTGAACGAAGAAGTTCGCGATTTCTCGCGCACGACCGGTGTAAGGCGCAGTAACCTTCGTGCAGTTGTCGAAACCGTAGAAGACCTCCTCAGCGATGGATGGGACGAAACACGCGCGCAAGTGACGTCTCATGAAACCCTTGGTAAACGCTCCAGGACGCAGTGCTACGGGGTTTTCAGCGAGAGCCAATTGACCTTCGGCGTTGCTTTCTCGAGCCACGATCGTGACAAAAGAAATGTCACCCATGTCATTGCACAAACAACGATACGCAACCGCCGCCGCGGAATGGATGAGCGCCAAACGCTTCTCGTTTTCCTCACCGAGACCTTGTGGTAAAACCTTGCCTAACGTCTCCATCTCAAGCGCAGTTTGAAAATCGTCCATTGTCACCAACTCCCGCGAACTTTTCGCCGCCTGAAGAGCGGCGAGATTCACGACCGATGCGAGGGCTGCTCCGCTGAAGCCCTCCGTTTCTCCAGAGAGCGCATTCCAATCAATATTCGAATCGACCGGTTTACCTTTGCAGTGAACTTGTAAAATTTCTTTACGGCCGGTGTAATCGGGCTTCGGGATGACGATTTTGCGGTCGAAACGTCCCGGGCGAATGAGCGCCTTGTCGAGAACGTCAACTCTGTTCGTCGCTGCAATGCACACAATTTGCGTGTCACTACCAAAACCATCCAGCTCCACGAGCAGCTGGTTTAACGTCTGGTCGCGTTCATCGTTACCCGAGCCACCGCCGCCTCTAGGTCGACCGACTGCATCTAGCTCATCGATGAAAATGATCGAGGGCGATTGCTTTTTGGCTTGTTGGAACAAATCGCGCACGCGAGCCGCACCAACACCGACAAACATCTCCACGAATTCAGAAGCCGCCAAGGAGAAGAAAGTAGCACCTGCTTCGCCTGCGACGGCTCGCGCAAGAAGCGTTTTACCACAGCCCGGCGGACCCGTCAATAAGACACCCTTCGGAACCTTGCTACCGCTCTCTTTGAATTTTTCCGGCTGCAAGAAGAAATCGACAACTTCTTGAAGTTCAACCTTCGCCGTGCCGATACCCGCGACGTTGTCAAACTTCACGACTTCGCTTTCGTCGCGAAGTTTCATCTTGGTGTTCACACGACCTTTCTTCGGGCCTTTGTTCTTAGCCTTAGCTTTGGCTGGGTCTATCAAAGCCTCAACTTCGTCTTCTTCGTCCGAACTCAACTCTTCCTCCTCAACTTCCTTCTTCTTAACTACCTTGACGCCAACTCGCATGAACGCATTCGCGGCACCCATTTGGTCTCCATCGGCCGCCTTTGCCGCCGCATCCTTCTTATCGCCGTTCGCACGCGCGATAGCAGACTTGCGGTTGCGAATCTCGCGCTTGACTTGGTCGCGTCGCGGATCATTCTCATCCATCTTCTGTAACATTTCCACCAAAGCGTTGATACGCGGATCGCCCTTTTCGGCTTGCCTCTGCGCCTCTTCAGCGCGCTCGAGCTCGAGAATCTTTTGACGATCTTCCCAGTCACCTCTGAAACGTTGCATGTAAAAGACGATGGCCCATATGAAGAAAACGCCTAACGAAGGAACACCGTAACCAGCAATAAACGTCCGAATCTGCGCCCCGCGATCGCCAACGGCTGCCAACGTATGGCTCGATGCTTCTGCCATCGTTGGGTTGATTTCTAATCCGACGCTTTGCGTCAGATTGTAAACCTCAGTGTTGTGCGGCGCCACTTGACAATACGCTATTCGCCCATCCTTGTACACGATAGCGTACCTCGCCACTGCATCCACGCTCACGTAAAGCTCCTTGATTTCTTCATTCAAGATGCTGTGGACAAAACGGTTGTACGCAATATGCTGGCGTGCCGATTGTATCTTCGCCCGCCCCAGCGCTGTGTACTTGAGCTCGTCGATGCTCAAGGGTTTGCCCGCCGCTTGCCCGGGTTTCGCATAATCCTCCACCGGTTTCCGCGCCGTCTTTCGCAACTCTCTGCTAGCTTTATTTTGAATGTCAATCTTTCTCTGTCTCTTCCACTCCTTGTACCACGCTTGTGTCCCCGGCGTGAGCAAAGGCTTCGAGCTCGCTCCCAATCCGTCCGGGCGCGCATCCTGCGTCGTGGCGTTCCCCTTACGAAACCACACCCCGCGCCCCGGAAGCTTTCTCTCCAGCTCCCCGATCGGGCTCACATACGTGTCTTTCACCGCTATCCTCTTCTTTTCGACGAACGGCGTTCCCTTGGGCGTTCGAGCCTTCGATGACTTCTTCTTCGTCCCGCTCGAACCTTCCCTCTTCCCCGTCGTCGACTTCGTCTTCGTCTTCGTCTTCGTCTTCTTCCCTTTCTCATCTCCGGTCTTCGCGCGTCGATCACCATCCGATGCTTTCGCGCGCACGGTGACGCGCACGCGTCCCGCGGTCGCGCGCGCGGGGCGCGGCGTCGCGCCGATTGGCATCGGCGACGCGAAGGCGCTCGACGACGAACCCAGCGCGGGGTGCGCGCGCGCGATGCGGGCGCACGACGACGCGGAAGACGACGCAGGGAGCGCGCTTCGCATCGCGGCGACCGCGGTGACGTTCGCGGCGGCGAACATGTCGCGGGCGTCGGCGAATGCGGGCGGACAGAACTTGAGGGTTTCAACGTCGACTCGGTTGAAATATCGACGCGACGGTTTGCAGCACGAATGAATGAACGCTAGGCTAAAAGCTAAAATTCGTCCCCGTCGTCGTCGTCGGAGAAATGATCCGGGTCGTTTGGTCCGCGCGCAGCCAAGGGATCGTCCTCGGGAAGGGCGCGCTTGACGACGTCGGTGAAATCGTCGTCGACGAGATGGGTGAAATCATTTTCTTCACTCGCGGGCCAGTTTTGAAGGGAAATCGTCACGAATTCGGCAGCCGTCAGTCCGTCAATCATGTCTGAGGGCTTCATGGAATCCACGAGCTGGATAGCGCTGCGAGCGACGCGCTTGGCCCAATGTAAGATGGGATCTGGACGCCAAAGTAGATGGTGGCGGGTGGCGAAAATGTCGCTAACGTGTTCGAGACTTCTGGAGTCGAGCGCGCAGTTGGAAAAATCGAAATGCTCATGCGCGAGGATTTCTTTCCAATCTTTGTCGCTCGAGACGGCGGCTTCGAGACGCATGAGTGTCGCGGTGAGGGCATACGGATATGTAAGCATCGCCTTCAACAGCTCGGCATCAGCGACTTTGATGTCGTCGGCGATGGTGTACAGAGCCATGGCTTTGCTGTATGCAAAGTCTGGGAAGTTGAGCAAGCTACCATGCAATTCCCATTTCCCACCGACCCAACGCTTGTGCCCGAAATCTTCGACAAATCTGAGCAACCACTCTTCTTCCCCGCTTCGGAGTGCAAAGTACGAAATCATGTGTAGCATGCCTTTCGGGTCGGTGTGGTCCAATCCGAGGCATAGTTTCGCGCATTCCAACGCAGTTTTGTGACATCCACGACGAGTGAGCGCGATGACGTGCCGAAACAGTGCCTCAAACATCGGTTTGTTTTCAGGTTGCGACGCATCCAAGTGCGCAAGCCCACTCGAAGCCGCGGCGGTGAAATTCGGATGCCAAGCTCTTTCGCACGCGTACAAACATCTTTCGAGAATTTCCGAGCTT
>Ga0222719_10003609_pt1 | contig 13704 bp, 15 predicted proteins | sample C33_34DmetaG_FD_165039 | JGI IMG/M metagenome (GOLD analysis project Ga0222719, IMG submission 165039) | Estuarine water microbial communities from San Francisco Bay, California, United States - C33_34D | ecosystem: Environmental > Aquatic > Marine > Unclassified | place: USA: California...
CACAAGATTGTCCATGGGAAACTATCATGATGTATGATTCTAATGATGCATTTATGGCCTGGTCGAACGAGACAATTAGTTCAAAACTTTATATACCTGAAAACGATCTTGAAGAGCTTAAAGATAAGTTGGCCGCTTCAGTATAAGTTCACTTATGACTATTAAGCCTTTTTAACGGTATTAACAAAATCAAAAATAATACAATTGATATTAACTGTGAGCTAGATACTCCGCCAATATAGAGACCTCTAATAATATCGCCTCGAAAAAACTCAAGTACAAATCTTAGTAGTGCATAACTAAGAATATATATTACGATTAATTTTCTTCCATCTGTTCTAGAGCTCAGCATGAGCTTTGTTATAATCCCACCTATAAATAATAAACCAACCGTTTCATAGAGTTGAACTGGATGACGATGTTGTCCATGTAAATACACACCCCATGGCAAGTGAGTTTTTACCCCGAAACAACAACCTGCTAGAAAGCAACCTATCCTGCCTAATGCGTGACCAAAAGAAAGGGGAGCGAGTAAAATATAGGTTTTTCTAAAAGGGAACTTTTTTAAAATAAGGCAATAAAAAAGGAGGTAGAGTGCACCAAATATCAAGCCACCGTAAAATACAAAGCCACCACCAAGCCAAAACGATAAACTTCTAGAGTGTTGGATTAATTCACCACCAGAGGAAAAAGCAAGAAAAAAAGCTTTTGAACCAATCCAGGAAAATAGAAATATCCCCCAAAAAAGGCCCATAAATCCTTTTCCCGATATGGCCAATTTTTCAAGAAAGTGCTGTGAAAGTCTATAGGCCAATCCCCAAGAAAGCCCCATAAACAAAGGATAAGAATAAAGAGTAAAAGAAGCTGAATCAAAGATAATCGGATACACTAGGCCTCTTTTGTCTTAGTTTTCTTCAACTCCATAAAGTAATCGATTATCAAAAGTCCTGCAGCTATTGAAATACAAGCATCTGCAACATTAAAAGCAGGGAAGTGAGAACTCTTTATATAAAAATCAAACATATCCACAACATATCCCAAAGAAAAACGATCAATGAGATTTCCAATGGCCCCTGCAAGGATAAGACTATAACTTAAACCTAAAATATACCTCTCTTTTCTCGCTGTCCAAATAAGATATAATATATAAAAGCAGGCCAAAACAGGTATAAAAAGAAAAAGGATTTTTCTCCAAATTTCCGCAGCATTTGCTCCCATACCAAAAGCAGCACCAGTATTTCTGACGTAAGTTATATTAAAAAATCCCGAAATGATCTCTGTCGATTCTCCTAATCGATAGTGTTGCTCAATAATACCTTTACTAAACTGATCGATGAGAATTAAGGCCGCGATCATCAAGGCCCATGTCCATATTCTATTCATTTAATAAAAATCCTTGGGATTAATTTCATATTTTTCTATTTTTCTCAGTAGTGTTTTCTTAGGAATATTAGCTTTTAAGGCCGTTTGATTAATTTTCCCATTGTTTAATTTGAGAGCATAAACAATAAATTCTCTCTCAAAAATATCTTTGGCTTCCTGAAAATCTAATCTCATTTGATCATTATCATCTACATCTGCAGCAAAAGAAAAGGAGTACCCATTACTGATTGTTGTTGATGGTGTATTATCTAAAATAGAGTTCTGAATTTCTTTAACATCTATTTGAACTTCACTTTCTTCATTGATAGCGAGGTCTTCTGCCTTTGGTCCATTAAGAACGGAAGTTGGTAGAGCGGATACTTTAATATCAGAGCCCGTTTCTATAATAAATGCATGCTCAATAACATTTCTAAGCTCTCTAATATTTCCTGGCCAAGAATAGTTTTTTAAAATTTCCATGGCCTCATCAGAGACAGAGGATATATCCATATGATGATGAGAATTAAAATAATTAAGATAGTAATTTACCAAAAAGGGAATATCTGATTTTCTTTCTCTTAATGGAGGTAAATAAACAGGAAGAACATTTAAACGATAAAAAAGATCTTCTCTAAAGTCCTTAGTCTTTATCATTTCTTCAAAAGGTTTATGAGAAGCTGCTATGATCCTAACATCAACTTGTACATTTCTATTAGAGCCAACGGGGGTAAAACTCTGCTCTTGTAAAACCCTTAAAAGTTTAACCTGCATACTTGGACTAATATCACCAATTTCATCTAAAAAAATAGTTCCACCATCAGCAAACTGAAATTTACCCGCTTTTCTTTCTGTCGCTCCGGTAAATGCTCCTTTTTCATGGCCAAACAGTTCTGATTCAATGAGATCATCAGGTATAGCAGCTAAGTTTATTGTAACAAACTTTTCATCTTTTCTTGGGCCATTGAAATGAATGGCCTTAGCAACTAATTCTTTACCAGTTCCAGACTCCCCTCTAATGAGAACAGGAGTATTTACTTTGGCCAACTTGGAAATGACGTTAAAAACCTTTTGCATGACATCTGACTCACCAACAAATTCATCACTTGTGTCTTCACCAAGGGATAATTTTGGAGCAGAAAATACAGAAGTCTCTACAAGACTTCTGGCCTTTAGGGCACGTTTAATAAGAGCAACTAGATTTTCAGAAGTAATTGGTTTTTCAAGATAATTATAGGCCCCTTCTTTAACGGCCTTCACCGCGTCCTGAACATTAGAATATGCCGTCAAAATGAGAACTATTATCGATGGGTCGAACTTTTTAATCTCAGTTAATGCTTCTAGCCCATCCATTTCAGGCATGTTTACATCCATGACAACTAGGTCATACTTACTCTGATGAACTTTAGAAAGTGCTTGTTTTCCATTATCTGCAACATCAACTTTGAAATGATGATACTCTAATGCCTGTCTAACGGAATCCTGTAGGACTTTATCATCATCTACGACTAGTACTGTTTGCATTTTTTCTCCTATTCATTTTTAAGCTGAACCGTAAAGGTCGTTCCTTTGTTGCGTTCAGATTCTACTTTGATATGTCCCCCATGTAACTCCACAAAGTATCTAACGAGATATAACCCTAGGCCAGTTCCCTTTATTTTATGGCTAGCATCATTTTTAACTCTATAAAATTTATCAAACACATGGTCAAGGTCTTCAGGAGCTATTCCCACTCCATTATCGCTAACAACAATATATACGAATTTTTCATCATCCCAAGTCTTAATAACAACGTTTTTTCCATCGCCAGAATATTTTAGGGCATTTTCAACAAGGTTGTGAAAAACTCTTTTTATGAGGATCGGGTCTATCTTGATTGGATAGAGCGGCGCCAATTCAAGATTTAAATGAACGTTTTTTTGTTGGGCCTCAAATCGTAACTCATCTACTATGGTCTCCATGATAGTATTAATATCTTTAGAAACCTGATTTAGAGTGATATTTCTAGATTCAATCTTAGTAAGATCTAAGATAGAGGTAATAAATTTATTTAGCTCTTTGGTACTCTCAACAATTGTTTTTAAGTTTTTAATATTGTTTTCGTTTCCTTTATTATGCTGAATCATAATATCGGCCAATCCTGCAATTTTAGCTACTGGAGTCTTTAAATCATGACTCATTAAGGAGATAAAATTTTGTTTCAAATTCTCGACTTTTCTTAAAAGTTTAGTTTCTTCTTCAATAGCAAACCTGGTTTGATACTCTCCAATGGCACGAAAAGGTATCCATATATAGTAAACGACAAAAATTGTTAAAATTATATGTATTGTATATAGCCAAAGTCCTAAGCTTATGTAGAGAAGGTAAGAAATAAACAAGACACTAACCATAAGAAAAAATGTTAATGCTAAACCGTAAGTTGGTTTTGTTTTGGTTATTGAAAAAGATAAGATTATTGTAATTAGAATTGCAATGGCATAAGTCACCTCGATAGGTACCCTATAAACAGTCTTTCCTTTGATCAATGCTTGAATAATTCTAGCATGAACATTTAGTTTAGGTGTTTCAAACCTCTCTCTATTAAAAGGAGTAAGGATAAAGTCACTCGGATTTCCAACATAGCTCGGACCTATTAGAACAATTTTATTTTTGAAAAAGTCTTTTGGGAAATTACCTCCAATAACTCTATGAAATGGTATGACTTTCAATTTAGAATACTCGGACCTTGGGCTGGCAGAATACCTAAATAAACTAAAGGTCGCATCTGCCTCAGGCTGATAATATGAGCCTTTGTATTCGGTTGGGGTCATCTCTTTGAGACCATTGAGGTTTCGATATTTATTTGCTGTCCAGAGATGGAGACTATTTTCACCACTTACGTTCAAAATGGCGCGCCTACTAACTCCATCCTTAGAAAAATTAGCTTCATCTACATTTAAAATGGCCAAGGAGTGACCTACGTCATTTAAAGACTTAGGTGGGTTCTTGATACCAAAGGTATCTGTAATTACCCCAAATCTAAAATAGCCACCATCTCTTTTAAAAGTACCAATGAGTGACTTAAAGTGTTTGAGATTTTGCTCGTCAATTCCTGATTTTGGTTCAAGAAATCCGATCAAATAATTAATAATCTTAGGTTTAGAATCAATTAGTTTTTCTAACATACGCACGTGAGTTGCATATGTGTAAGGATATTGATCTCCTATAAATTGATCACTTGTTTCATCTAAAGAAATAATTATTACTTCATCATCTTCCTGAATGCCTATATCAAGCTTAGTTCTTAGATCATAGAAAATCGCCTCGAGCGAGCTAAAAGGGTATTGAAATAAAATTACGATAAAAACGATTGTAAAAAAGAGAGGGTAAAAGTTTGAAATATCCCAAATTTTTTTTTCTTTGCTTTCCATTTATTATATCGACTTCCAACTTTGCTTATTTTCGGGAGCAAGATCAAAAAACAAGTCATAGAGATCAATCGCGTCGTTAGGCCAAAAAGAGAACTTATAAATTAAACTACTGGAAAAGCTTCTAGTCCCTAACTCCCCATCATTACTGATTTTAATTTTATCACCTAATGAGATTAATACCATAGAATCCTTGCCTATCCGGGAGAAGTGATCCGCAATCCTTTTTGATATGTTCTCTTTATCAAAAAATTTCTTCTCAAGTATTTCCAAAGGCGAAAGTAAAAACTTAAAAATGAGATAAAAGAAAAATCCGACTTTTTTATTTGAATAACTAAGAATATTTTCAGGAAAGCGAATAATCGAAAATAGTATAGCTCCTAGCTTGTCGATGAAGCCATCCATAAATTCAGATTTATAGAGAACTCCATAGAAAAGTATTTCCTGTTCTTTCCCTGAAAGCTTATCCATAAGGTCCTTTGAAATTAAAATCCCTTTGGAGTTTAGGATACTTGGTAAATCAAAAAGGTTTCCTTTGAATTTTTCAGTATAGTAAAGTTTTTTTGGATTTAAACCAAGTTGGAATACTTGAGCATTGAAACGATCTAATACAGCTTGATCACTAACAGGTACGGCACCTGAAAGTGATATCAAAAGTTGCTCCATAAATAACAATATAGCTATTAGGGATAGGAAGGCCAAGGAAAGCCCTAGAACAGGACCTGCAACGGCCCATAGAAGTGAGGATATTGTGACAAAGGGGGTAACCCAGAATAAGAGTAAAAAGAAAATGGAAAGGGCCCTCAAATTATACTCCGCGTTAATAATTGTTTTAGGGGTCGGAGGTAATTATAGACAATTACTTTGAAAAGGGCTATAACGCAGCAATTATATGCGAATAAACAAACGGACTATAACCTATTGAATTTACAGGATATATGACAGTAGCGCGTCTTTACAATAGGCGGTCATGCTATAGAGTCTTTGTTTTTAGCCTTTAAGGAGTAATCTGCGATGCAAATGGATAGACTGTTATTTGGAACTGCTGGAGTACCAAACTCAACCCCTAAAAAAAACAACCCAATCGAGGGGGTAAAGCAAGTTCACAACTTAGGTCTTGATTGTATGCAATTAGAGTTTGCTCATGGGGTAAGGATGAAAGAAGAAGTTTCATCTGGCCTTAGAAAGGTCTCCTATGAGCTTAATGTTCCTCTTACCTCACACGGCCCTTACTATATTAATCTTAATGCTAGAGAGCAGGATAAGATTGACTCCTCAGTTGAAAGAATTATCCAAACTGCAAAGATCTCCGATCTTTGCGGTGCTGAGTCTATGACCTTCCATGCTGCTTTTTACATGAAGGATAGCCCTTATGATGTTTTCGATCTTGTTGAGAAAAGTCTCAATGTGATCGAAGAAAGGCTCGGCCGACTTGATATAGAAATTGAACTTAGACCTGAGCTTACAGGTAAAACATCGCAGTTTGGCTCGCTAGATGAGCTTATTAGTTTAACTAAAAGTATAAACTCCTGTAGCCCCTGCATGGACTTCTCTCACCTTTATGCCAGAACAGGTGAATTCAACACAGAAGAAGAATTCGATCTAGTTCTTTCTAGGCTTAAAGAAGAGATAGGTGAAAAATCTTTGAATAATATGCACATTCATATTTCTGGTATTAGCTCTAATTCTAAAGGTGATTTGAAGCATTTAAACCTTGATGAATCCGAATTCAACTGGAAAGCGTTATTCAGAAGTCTAAAAAAGTTCGACTGTAAAGGCTATGTAATTTGTAATAGCCCTAATCTCGAAGAAGATGCTCTGAAAATTAAAGAATATTATATGTCTTTATAGTTCTATTAAAGTTTCAATCCATTCAAAAATATCTGAGTGACCAGTGGGAACAAAAATTAAGTAGGTCTTAAATTTGTAACAAACTAAAGCAATCTCGCAGTCATAAGGACAAAATGGCTGTAGGACTTCTATTAGTTTATCCTCATCATTTTCAGGAGATATTTTGGTAATACCTCTACCAATAGAAGACATGAACTTATCAAGATATTTGAATTGAGACCACTCATACGGAAAGTCAATTAGGTAGCCCGCTATTATACATCTGAAAGTTTTTTTATTTTTTAAATTGGATAAATTAAAAAAGAGAATCTCTTTTTTATTAAGATTGAATTCAAAATAGGCCATTTTATCTTTCGACCCTATGACTTTATTTTGATCTTCAAAATAAAAGTTTAAACTCTCATGGGAGTTTTTATCTTCACTTATCGAACCCATGGCATAAGTTTCTTCCATTAACTGACTAATTAAAGGGTCTTCAAGATATTTATTCCTCATATAAAGCTCTATTCGAACTTTATAGGGAATAACATTAGGGATTTAGGGGTACTTTTGCCTCTATATAGGTTTTTATATTAAGAACATCGGCTATCTTCCAAATGCCCTCTTGCTTTTCTAACTCAGCGATTTTTCTTACTTCAGAATCGGCTTCATTCTCAGAACCTTTATCTTTTGTATATTTCAGCGTGTAGGTAATTGAACAGTTTGTCTCGCTACATTTACTTAAATTGATCTCTATTCGTTTTATCCGTTCAATCCCAGTCTTTTTAACTTCTTCAAATTCCTCATCGTTTAATTTGTTATAAAAACTCAACATATTTCCTGTAGTATTCTCCATATAATAACTTCGCTCTTGGTCGTCGGAAATACTATAGTTGATGAAATTCTTTAAGGCCTTCTCTGGTCCAGAATCAAAACTACAAGATATTATGGCCAATAGTACTAAAACTAAATAAATTTTCATTCTTGTCCTATGTTAACCTGGGGCTAAAACCCATATCATTGATGAGCTCATAAAGCTCAGTCCAATTATACTCCTGATCAACTTGTTTATCTAAATTAATTTTAACTCCTACTCCTCTATCATAATTAGAAACAACTCTGCCCTTCTGGCAAAATAAAACCCCTTTCAATTTGAGCTTAAAATCAACCTCATTTCTTGGAATTGAATTATTATTAAGAATATTTATAAAGCATCCTTCCTTATCCCAATTGGTGATACTTCCCAGATAATTAACTCCCTTTGAATCTGTTAGCTCTGCAACTAATCCATAATCTGAGCGTTTTTCTATGTCTTGAGGAGTAAACAAGGGGTTATATACAGCATCCTTAAGTTCATCAGACCAGAATGTATAAAACATAAAAGAAGCGCCCAAGTAAATAAAATTCAAAATAAGCAAAAGCTTATCTAAAGACTGAATAAAAAGTTGAACACTCATAAAGATATTAAAGAGAAAAAATATTGGTAAAAAAATGAGAGAAAACCGTTTAATCCAAAACACGCTATAGATAGTTATTACTAAAATAATGGTGTAGTAAGGATTATCAAAAAGATAAGACCTCATTTCAGACAAATCAAAGGCACTTAGGCCCTTATTATAGGCACCTAAAATAAAAACAAATAAAGGCCCAAATAAGATAAAAATTGTCAGGTTTTTTGTTAAAATACTTCGTTTAAAATGATTCATAATCTCACAATCTATGCAAAATTTACTCTCATAGGATTATACATCCACCTAGCTTATACTTAACATATGTTTCCTTATTTGGTTATAACAGATATTTGCATTAAATGTGACAACTGTAAGATTATTTGCCCTGAAGAAGCAGTTATAAAAATAGAAGATAATTACACTATCGAGACTTTCGCCTGTACTCTCTGCAGTGCATGCATACAGGTATGCCCCGTTGATTGCATAAAGCTAAAAGATAAGCCTCAGCCTCTCACTTCTTGATACTCATCGTTATAATAAAGACCACACCCTCTAGGGTCCAAATCATCTCCCCTCATGATAATACTTGGCCCAGGTAAAGGTTTTGAATTGATCTGCGAAGTAAAGTTTAAAACTAAAGGGTCATTACTCTTATAAGAACATCTCTTATCATGGTAGAGCTCAGAACGTATGGAATTAGTATCTAGCAGAAATCGATTAAATCGACCTTTACTTTTTAAGACCTCAAAACAATTTTTAAAATAAAGATCATAAGTTCCAAAGTCCCAATACTCTTGCTCTACTGGATTAATTGTTATTACCTTTTCATTTTTGTAATTGGCCACAGAATCAAAGAAGTTAGAGGGACCAGATCTATATTTGAAATCCTCTAAATTTATAAAACCTAGACCGGAAAACGTAATATAATTATTTGAGTCAATATGATCACGGATATCAATAAGCCTATCGTTTTCAATGACAAATTCTCTATATTTATCCGTACCTAAAGCATTCATTGTAAATAAAACTGCTCTTGAGTTTTTGAGCTCATTAACCCCTTTTCTCCAACTAGAATCATCAAAAAAATAAAATTGATCACTGGCCAGATATAAAACATTTTTATGATTAGTATTTTTAAAAAAATTATGAATAGCACCACCGCTATCAAGAATTTCATCCTCATGCAGTATATGAACATCTTTATGGTTATTTTTTTCAATAAAATCTTTTATGAGCTCATGAAGATGATGCGTATTAATATAAATATTTTTTATTCCTTTCCATCGACAAAATTGAATCTGAAGATCGATAACGTTCTTTTCATAAAGAGGCCAAAGAGGCTTAGGAAGAACCTTCCCTATCTCCCCCATTCTTGTTCCAAACCCCGCGCTTAATATTAATGCCGCTTCAAGACTCAATTTTTAATTCCTCTAACAATCGACTTAACCCATTTAATTCTTTGTGTTTTTCACATATGGACTTTAGATTATCTACAGCATATGGGATATACGGTAGATAATTATCTTTACCTCTTTTATATTTCATCATTGTAAAAGTTCCAAGGGCCTTTAAGATTCTTTGAACTGCGCTAAAGTCATAGTCCTTCCTGAAGTTTTTTTTCTCTATGTCCATCTTTTTTTGGTAATAGCTAATCATCTCTTCCTTAATTTCACTTGGAAACTTATAATAACAATCCTCTAAGAATGAACTTAAATCATATTGTGGGTATCCCAATCTTGCATCTTGAAAATCAATAATAAACTGCTTATCTTCATAGACCATAATATTTTTGCTATGATAATCACGATGAACGAGTACCATCTTATCTTCATCTAAGATACGCTCAAATAAAGGTTCAAAAGACTTTGACCATGTTCCCCTATCCGAAAGACCTAAGTGTTTCTCAACGAAAAACTCGATGGTCATATTCAACTCAAAAGTGAATTTTGCCCTATCAAATTTTAGTTTTGTAAATGCCTTGTCCTGATATTGAGAAACAGGGATCTTATGAATCATAATTAAGTTATCAATGGCCTGTTCCAAATATTTTTTTCTTGGCCCATCACTTAGAAGTAGATCATTAAGAGAGTTTCCGCCCAAATCCTGCTGAATAATTATTCCTTTTTCAATATCAAAACTTAAGACCTCTGGTACTGGTACCATATGCGATTTAAAAATTTCCTGTAAGCCTAAAAAATTTCTAAATGTCTCTTCACCCTCAGGCATTTCACTCCAGCAAGCGATTAAGCTTTGTCCATTATTATCAACTCTATAATAACACCTTGTAGAGGCATCTCCTGCGAGTTGAATAATCTCAATATTCTTATCTACACCTAAATGGTCTTTAATCAAGTCCTCTACATCCACCTATTGACTCCGAATAAAAGATAGAAATTGGTAAAACTCTTTACTTGGTCTAATTCGATCCTCATCGAGAGGGCCATTCTTTAACCCCTCTTTAACTAAAAAATTCTTAAATAAATACTCTTCTCTAGTCTGATCCCTCATACCTCCTGAGTAAGGATCAAAATCCAAAGCATTTTTATTTTGAATTTGTATCCAGTTAAGAAGGGCAAAAGGATCCATTCCAGATCTTTTTAAAATATAAAAGGACCATTTATTAAGATTAAACTTAACTTCCGATGGAATTTTAATAATACCAAGCATCTGCTCTGTTGAAAGAAAGCCTTTTGGTATTATTATTCTTTTTTCATAGACACCTTTTAAAGATTTTAAAATCTCTAATGCTATAACAGCATTTAAAAGTTGCTCATTCTTCATATATTTTTTTAATAACCCTAAACTAAAAAAAAATTGAGAATTAGGTAAAGAGAAATAAAATGGTCTTTGACTCTTTATGATATAAAAACTTGGTTTCTTATAATGAGAAAGTATTTGCTCATTATTTGATACTACCTTTTGAAAGATACCATTGAGGTATTTATATTGCTTCTTTGGCAATTTCACTGCACTTATATTTTGAGAAGATAAATATATTTGACCTAATGACGCAAGGTGATCCAAATAATCCTTATTTTCAAAGGCCTTAAAGGTTTTCAATTCCCCAGAAAAAGGCGTCTCCCTTTTTAAAAAAGGGATTTCAGCACAAGAAAAAAATAGAAAAATAACCCAAAACCTGATCATCAAGTTTTAGGTTAATTTAATTTACAGGGAAATCCCAGATTTAGTTTTGAATTTGAGAAACCATATCTTCAAGTGGCTTATAATAAAGGGTAAAGCCAGCAAAAATTAAGTTAGGGTTAATAATCATAGGTTTATTATTTTCCCAAATATCTTTCCATTTCTTCGGCGTACCATATTTTTCGTTAGAAATTGTACCCAAAGTCTCACCTTGTCTTATTAAATGAGGTACACCTTCTGGATTCCATACAAATTCCGCTGAAGGCTTTATATAGTTAATTACTGTCCCTTTTTTTAGAGCATTAGGATTAATACCAGGGTTTTGACTAGCAACTTCCCTCCATTTCCTATAATCACCATACAACTTAAAGGAAATGAGCATTAAAGTATCTCCTTCTTCGACAGCATAAGTACCCGTTTCTCCACTTAAAATCATCTCCGATGCCTGAGCTTCTTGAACCACTTCTTCTTTGGGTTGCTCAGCTTCAAGAATATCATCTATAACAACTTCCTCATTGGTCGTTGACTCCATAGATGGTGTAGCCTCTTCCTGGTCATTTTTTTTCTTACTTGAACACGACGCAAGGCCGAATGAAATAATCAAAAGAAATATAATATTATATAACTTCATATACGACTCCTTTTATTGACTTAAGCTTGTCGTCACATCGGGAGTATACTTTATTTTTAATAGATGAAGTCCTCAGGAAAATGTTATACCTAACTTATGAAGTATATTGTCATATTTTTTGTCTTGAATTTTTTTATAATACCCACCTCCTTTACTCAGTCTCTTGTGGAAGAACTAAGAGAAGAGGAAGGTATTACAGATATAGAAGCCCCACCGCTGACTAATGAAAGAGTTATTAAGACTTCTAAAAATAAAAAAATCTTTATTCTTAGCAATGAAAATAGTGGTTATGGACAGGGTGATTTTATAACCCTACTCATTGATAAAAAACTTGTCTCTAGGGCCTTAGTAGCAAAAGTTAAAGGAAATATGTCTGGAATTAAAATTCTTAAGATCTACGACCTTGATTTATGGAAAGAGCTAAGGGCCAAAAGAGAAGTTCAAGTATTAAGAGGTGATGACAGCTACTTTATCAATCTAGAAAAAAGAAAGTCACAGCTTAAAAAAGATGGGGATATAGAGGATAACCTCGTTATAAAAGATGATGATGATCTTTTTGACTCTACTAATCTCGATGATGACATTGCCGAAGATGATGATAAATTAAGACTCATAAAACCAGACAATCTTGTTGGTGCAGGATATGGGCAAATTGATGGAGTAGATGAAACTGGTTCTAGTCAAAGTTATAGTCAAATCAACTTTCTTTGGGGCTATCAAATTTCAAATAACTTGTTTTTAGAAGGTCTTTACGGGCAAAACATTATTAATGACTTTCCCTCACCCGGACTAGATACAGAAATGAGAAATTTTACTTTTAGAGTTAAATATACTTTCAATGCAGTTATGGGGATTCTTGTTATGCCTTACGCAGGTTATCAAGCTGTTACGATAGATAGCCCTGGGGCCGGTCAACAAGACTCAAGTAATTCACAAACTGAAGATGATTTAAATAGAGAGCTCGATCTCGTTGAACAACTTGAAAAAAACACTGTTATTTTTGGCGCTACTCTACTAAAAAGACTTGTTCCTGGATGGTTTCTTAGGGCCGACCTTGGAACGGATATTTTATCGGTAGGTATTAGTGTTGAATTCTAAGCTTATAATTTTATTGCTTATTCTTTGTGGATGTGGAGTTAAGTCTGCCCCTCTGACTCCTCCAGGAAGTGAACTACCTTCATACACCGAAGTATTTCTTGATGAACAGATTTGGGCCAACCCAAACAGTCAAAAGTCAAAATAATGGAACTTATTATAGCTCTAGGTAGTAATATTGGTGAACGTAGGGCCAATATGCAAAAAGCAAAAGAATACCTCTCGGTGCATTTTACACTAATTAAAGAATCAAAAATTATAGAATCTGAGCCAGTTGACTACCTTAGTCAACCCTGCTTTCTTAACCAAGTCATCGAGTTTGAAACAAAAACAGTTGAAGCTGAAAAAATTCTTTCAATAACTCAAAGCATTGAAGATAAAATGGGAAGAGAAAAAGTCATTGATAAAGGACCTCGTAATATCGATATTGATATTATTTTCTTCGGTGACAAAATAATAAATACCGAAAAACTTATTATTCCTCACCCAAGCTGGGAAAGTAGAAGTTTTGTCAAAGATCCTCTTAAAGAACTCCCCTTTTACCAAAAGTACTTACAGTAAGACCTATCGCATCTTTTTTTACTTTACCTATAGTGCGATAGGTTTTGACTCGCCACCTCGAAACCTATACGATCCATGAGTTAAAAAACCTTGGAAAGCCTATTTATGCTTAATTTTGAACTGTCTCAAGAACAACTTGAAATTTACAATGAAGCACTTAAATTCTCGAAAAATGAGATCGCTCCTAAAGCAAGTGAGTTTGATGAGAAGGCCGAAATGCCTTATGAAA
>Ga0222719_10003611_pt1 | contig 13699 bp, 17 predicted proteins | sample C33_34DmetaG_FD_165039 | JGI IMG/M metagenome (GOLD analysis project Ga0222719, IMG submission 165039) | Estuarine water microbial communities from San Francisco Bay, California, United States - C33_34D | ecosystem: Environmental > Aquatic > Marine > Unclassified | place: USA: California...
TTCCATGATGCTTTCCCAACTTCTCTAAGTGGTGTAGAGTTCACCACACAGGCAACAGACGTAGAATACTTACAAGCCGACGTTACATTTAGATACAGCGAATTTAATATTATAAAGTAATAAATACTTTTATATGATGACACTTGATGAAATCCTTGCGATGTGGAAGAAGGACTCGCAAATCGATACAGTATGTTTAGACGAAGCCTCGAAAGAGAACAGTAAGAATCACGCAAAATATCTTGAATTGCATAGCATAATTAAGTTGCAATTGAAGAAAAGAGAAATGTCTCAGAAAATTTTGTTGCGCGATAAATGGTTACACTTCTCGGGTAAACTCTCTAAGGAAAAGATCGAGGAGTATAAATGGCCGTATGATCCGTTCAATGGACTCAAAGTTTTGAAGTCAGACTTTCACTATTTCTTTGAATCCGATGAGGATCTACAAAAGAGTGAAGAAAGGATTGTCTACCTCAAAACATTAGAGGAAACTCTTCGAGAGATCGTTGACAACATTAAGTGGAAACACCAGTCCATTAAAAATGTTCTTGAATTTCAGAAGTTTACTTCTGGTATGTAATGCTAAAGGTTTCTAAAGAGAACGAAGCGAAGTTAATCATCGAGTCGGAAGATTCGGGTATCCTTCGTGAATTGTATGAGTATTATACCTTCTTTGCGGATGGATATAAATTCATGCCAGCCTATCGCAATAAGTTTTGGGATGGAAAGATACGACTCTTCGATCTTCGAACACAGCAACTTCCCTATGGACTTCTCACTCAAACATTAGACTTCGCAACAGAACGAAGATATGATATCAATGTTGACGAATCAATAAGGTTTTCATGGCCGGAAAAAGATGATCTCAAAAAATACATCGAAGAATCTCATATTTCTATCAACGGCAAGTCTATTAATCCTCGGGATTATCAGTTGGATGCCTTCATCCACGCGGCTCGTCATAAAAGATGTATTCTTCTATCTCCGACAGGATCTGGAAAATCTCTTATCATATATCTTTTGGTGCGTTATTTTCTCGACAATTCCAATAAGGGATTGATCTCATTGATCGTTGTTCCGACTACATCTTTAGTAGCTCAGATGTCAAAGGATTTTGCGAACTACTCCGCTCTTGATGATACCTTTGATGCCGAAACGGAGATACATCAAATCTATTCCGGAAAAGAAAAGTTTAACTTCGATGCATCGGTTGTAATTACCACCTGGCAAAGCGCAATCAAACTACCACCTCAATGGTTCTTTCAGTATGGTATGGTGATTGGTGATGAAGCCCATACATTCAAGGCAAAGAGTTTGACTACGATTATGAATCGTTTGGTCAATGCAGATTATCGCATCGGAACTACCGGAACACTGGACAATGCAATGGTGAATCAACTTGTGTTAGAAGGAAACTTTGGGCCTCAATACAAAGTCACAAGTACAAAGGAATTGATAGATTCTGATACTCTCGCTCAATTGAACATCAAATGTTTAGTTCTGAAGTATCCAGATGAATCACGAAAGATCGTAAAGCCTTTCAAATATCCTGATGAAATCGATTACATTGTATCCTACGAGAAGAGAAATAAGTTCATTGTAAACCTTACTTGTGATCAAAGTGGCAACTCTTTGGTGCTTTACAATCTCGTACAGAAACATGGCAAACCTCTCTATGAGCTCTTTCAGAATAAGGTAAAGGGTAAGAGAAAGGTGTTCTTTGTATCGGGTGCAGTCAATGCCGAGGAGAGAGAACGAATAAGAGAGATTACTGAGAAAGAAAAGAACGCAATTATAGTCGCATCTGTTGGTACGTTTTCTACAGGTATAAATATAGTTAATCTGAATAACATAGTGTTTGCATCTCCAACAAAGTCTCAAATAAGAGTTCTACAATCCATAGGTAGAGGACTAAGAAAAACTACTGATGGAAAACCAACTACTGTTTTTGATATAGCTGATGATCTTTCTTGGAAAAAGAAAAAGAACTATACTCTTAATCACGCTATTGAACGCATAAAAATTTATGCAAAGGAAAAGTTTCAAACAAAAACATACGAAGTACCAATATGAACGTTGAGTGGAAGGCAATCTTGGATGCTCTGATGGACGGAGCAGAGGACATAAATATCCATTCTTATCGATTATCGGATGGAAGTTACATTATGGCTGAAGAGATGGATTATGATCCTAACTTTGATATCCTCTTTCTTGATCTTCCAGTCTCAATCAAACAGAAGAGAAATGGTTCTATCGCATTAGAGAAATGGATGTTTCAACCTGAGTACGAAGAGGAGAAGGTTCCAGCTCAACCCATAGAATTACATTGCAATAAAATCATAGCAAAGACAGAGGCACCTGTATCTTTAAAGAGAGATTACCTTAAATATAATTTCTTAGATAAATTGCATGGAACCTTTGATGAAGAGGAGTTTCAATCTATATTAGATGAAATACATTCTTATGATCTTGATAAGAAGGATCCTACTATTGATCCTCTTATGGATCTATATCAAAAGAGATTGAAATATCCAGACAAGAACTGATTCTATTCCTTTCCTTTTTGATACTTTGAGTATTATACACTTATTGTAAATACTTGTCAACCTTTTTATTTTTTTCTTTACATTTTCTTAAATTATGTTATAGTAGCTCTATATTATGAAAGTAAAACCTAAAGATAAGCCACATTATGTGAACAATAAAGAATTTTCTCAATCAGTAGTTGACTACGTAAACCTAGTAACTGAAGCAAGAGAAAATAATAATGATGATCCTAAGATTCCGGAATACATCGGAAGTTGTTTTCTGAAGATCGCAGAAGGACTATCACGCAAACCAAACTTTATTGGTTACACATATCGAGAAGAAATGGTCATGGATGGAGTTGAGAATTGTATCAAAGCCATTATGAATTATGATGTTGAAAAGGCAACACGAACAGGATTACCTAATGCATTTGCGTACTTCACACAGATTGTCTGGTATGCGTTTCTCCGAAGAATTCAAAAGGAGAAGAAGTATCAGGACATAAAGGAGAAGTATATGGAACATGCGGATGTAAGTCAATTCGCAGACTTTGGTAATGTTGCAAATGCAGGAAGTATTATTGATCGTGTTAGGTTAAAGGCACAGAAACTTCGTCAAAGAGATACAGAACTCAAACAATTGGCGAAGAAAGAAAAGAAGAAGAAGAATGCGAAGAAGAAGATTTCGCGTAAGTCTGGCCTAGAACTTTTCTATTCATAATGGGTAAAATTGCGATTATTAATGATACGCACTTTGGTGTGCGTAACGGAAGTGACATATTCATGGACTATATGGATAAGTTCTTTACGGATGTATTCTTTCCTTATTGTCAGGAGAATGATATCAAAAGAATTCTTCATATGGGTGACTTCTTTGATCATCGAAAATACATCAACATCAAGGCTCTGAAACGAGTGGATGACTTTTTCACATCTCGACTAGATGAGTATGATATGACGATGGACATAATTCCAGGCAATCACGATGTTTATTACAAGAATACAAATGAACTCAACTCGTTAGAAGAGATACTCAGTGGAAACGAACGGATTCGAATTCATATGAATCCTGTTGATATTGAGTTTGACAATCTTTCGATTGGTATGCTCCCTTGGATCTCTCACGAGAACTACGATGAGTGTATGGAGTTCATTCAATCTTCGAAGTCGCCTATCATTGCGTCTCACCTTGAACTGAACGGGTTTAAGATGATGAAGGGTTCGGTAGTCGCATCTCATGGTATGGATCCAAAACTCTTCTCAAGATATGAGATGGTTCTTTCCGGTCACTATCACACAAAGAGCGAAGAAGACAATATTCACTATCTTGGAACGCAATACGAATTGACTTGGGCTGATGCGGGTGATCCAAAACACTTTCATATACTGGACACCAATACACGAGAGATAGAATCAGTCAAAAATAAACATTGCCTTTTTCAAAGAATTCGTTATAATGATACGCAATCTTTACCCGAAATATCAAAGAAAGATATCGAAGGAACATTTGTAAAGGTTGTAGTTGTAAAGAAAAAAGATCTCTATGCGTTTGATAAGTTCATTGATAAGGTTCAATCCTATGGCCCGTTTGACATTAAGATTGTTGAAAACTTTGACGAGTATTCTGGCGAGAATGTTGATAACGACAAAATCTCTACGGTCGATACTCCCACATTGCTCAACACTTATGTGGATTCTATCGAAACTGATTTGAACAAGGAGAAACTGAAGAACATTCTCTACGACCTTTATGTTGAAGCAAAAGACCTTGAAGCTATATGATTCTATTTAAAACTCTTTCCTACCAAAATTTTCTTTCTACCGGAAACACTCCGACGACCATAGATCTGAATCGCAGTTCGGCCACCTTAGTGGTTGGTGCAAACGGTGCGGGTAAGTCAACGATGTTAGACGCTCTTTCCTTTGTTCTCTTTGGAAAGGCTCATCGTAACATCAACAAACCACAACTGGTCAACTCTGTAAATCAAAAGAAACTTCTGGTTACTTGTGAGTTCTCGATTGGTAAGACCGAATACAAAATCGTTCGAGGAATCAAACCAGTGGTGTTTGAGATCTATCGTAATGGTAAGATGATCAATCAGGAATCTCATTCCCGAGATTATCAAAAGGTTCTGGAGCAAAACATTCTGCATCTCAATCACAAATCCTTTCATCAGGTTGTGGTTCTGGGTTCGGGCAACTTCATTCCGTTTATGCAACTTCCCGCGAATCTTCGCCGAGGAGTCATCGAGGATCTTCTGGACATCAACATCTTCACAAGAATGAATCTGTTGGTCAAGGAGAGATATACTTCACTCAAAAACGAGATCTCACAAACCGACCATCAATTGGATCTTCTGAAGTCACAGATTCAACTCAAAGAAAAACACATCAAGAAACTTCAGGAGATTGATCTGCAACAAGCTACAAAGAATCAGAAAAAGATCGACGATCTGAAAGAAGAGATCGAACTTCTTCGAGCTCGCAATACCGATCTTCGCGAAGAATACGATTCAAAGAATCCGGACTTCGAAACTCAACACAAAAAGAATTCTGACAAGAGAAAAGAGTTGGAAGGTTATCGCGGTCAGATTCGAAGCAACATCAATTCGTTGGTAAAGGATGTAAAGTTTTACGAGAACAACGATACTTGTCCTACTTGTCATCAAGAGATCGGAGATGACATTAAGAAGGAAAGAACTCAAGAGGCAAAGACAAGAGCCAAGGATTTGAATATGGGTCTTGAACAGATCGAAGATTCTATTTCGAAGTGTGGTCAATCAATCGATCAGTTGACTCAAAGACTCAAGGAGATGAGTGACATAATGAGTCAAGTCATGGTCAATGACAGCATGATTCGCAACATCGAAAAGGACATCGACAAGACATCCGCCGAGAAGACCGATACATCTCATATCGAAGAAGAGAGGGCTGAACTCGATGAAAAGAAATTTGATCTTGATCGAATGTTGAATCACAAGTCAGAACAACTTGAAAAGAGATCCTACTATGATGCAGTAGGAGAACTACTGAAAGATTCTGGAATCAAGACAAAGATCATTCGTGAGTATCTTCCGGTCATGAACAATTTGATCAACAAGTATCTCAACATTCTGGACTTCTTTGTTCTCTTCAACATCGACGAAAGTTTCAATGAGACGATCAAGTCAAGACATCGCGACGACTTTACCTATCCTTCTTTCTCGGAAGGAGAAAAACAGAGAATCGATTTGGCACTTCTCTTTACTTGGAGACAGGTTGCTCGAATGAAGAACTCTGCCAACACTAATCTTCTTATTCTGGATGAAACCTTTGATTCAAGTCTGGATGCGGATGGAGTGGACAATCTAATCAAAATTCTCTACACTTTGCGTGAGGATTCAAATGTTTTCATTATCAGTCACAAACAAGATCTGTTGGATGGTAAGTTTCCAGCCCGAATGGAGTTCGTAAAAACCAACAACTTTTCAAAGATCAAAACCTAATTTTACAATTTTTTTACTACTTTTCCTATTGACATTAGAAAAAGAGTGATTAGACTTTAGGTATATGATTGAGAAAGATCTGAATAACAAAGTTGTCACAAAATCCGGTTTCACCTACGGAAACTTGAAACGCGCCTTCGATGAACTCACCGAAGGTATGGAGAATTGGAAAGATCCAATTTCCACGAAAGTTCGAACTCGTGAGATTCGTCTTTATGAAGAAGCCTGCGAGTTTTTCACGGGTTCAAAGTTGATCTCCGGAGAAACCGATGGGTCTGTTTGGGGCCGAACGGAAGTTTCAGCCGCCGGTTACTACGCTGCCATTGGGGCGTAGTTTTACATCTTTTTTACCAAGTTTAGTCTTGTCTTTTCCAATTATTAGTTTATAGTTATAACCATAATGAAACTGTTAGATTATCAACTCCAATCGAATGTTGCCCGTTTGTTGTCTCGTGAAAACATCACGGTGACACACTCTGACGTTCGTACTGCTTGTTTTGACTTGAGAAATCGAGTGATGAAATTGCCTATCTGGAAAGATCACGGAAAGGTTGTTTATGATATGTTGATCGCCCACGAGGTTGGTCACGCAATCTTCGATGATTATCCTCTCGTTGAAAAGTATCTGAGCGATAACAATTTCAGGGGTGTTCCTGACGCTCTCAACGTCATCGATGACGTTCGTATTGAGCGATTGGTACAGGATAAGTATCCTGGCCTTCCAAAGATCTTTCTCGCCGCGTATCGTTCTCTTGTTGAGTCCGATCTTTTTGGGTTGAAAGGTCGAGACGTTTCGAAGATGAAATTTCTTGATCGTCTCAATCTTCACGCTAAGATCGGGACAATTGTTCCCGTTCCTTTGGATGATGAAGAACTTGATTTTTACAATCGTTGTTATGCAGCTGAGACAACTCAGGATGTGATCGATCTCTTCGAAGAGTTTCAGAATCGACCTAAAGAAGATGAGGAGCCCCCGGAGCCTGAAGGGCGAGAGGAACAATCTTCGAATGAAGAAGGCGAAGAAGACTCAAATCCAGAATCCGGTGAAGATCCCTTGGATGTTTCTGATGATCTTGGTGATGAGGTTCAGGCCGCTCTTGATGAAGCTCTCAAGGTGGAAGATCTGTTTCGCGAAATGACAAAAGAAGATTATGATACACCCGATCAGGTATCAGAGGAGGATGACTCCCAAGCGGGAGTCACTAGTGACGCTCCACAAGATTCGGAAAAGTCTGAAACTCAAGAACAGTTTGAAAAGAATATCGCGGAAAACTTCGAAGATCGCAATTGGCAAGATCCTCAAGCGGCAGATTACGTTCCGGTTCTCTTTCCTAGAAAATCATCTCTGGATAAAGCAACGAATTCTTACAAAGACGTGATAAAGAGTCGTGAAGAAAGTTCCGGTTCTGGCTGGCGTCTTCGGTCTCCTGATTTTGATGAAAAGTATATCGACTACAAAAAGAAGGTAAAGAAAAAAGTTGGTGTTCTGATTCGCGAATTTGAAAGACGTAAAGCTGCGTTTCGTTACTCTCGTTCTTCGGAATCTCGAATCGGCACTATTGATGTCAACAATCTTCACAAGTATCGTTATGATGATCAAATCTTCAATACGGTAACTCAACTTGCCGATGGCCAGAATCACGGAATGATCTTTTACATCGATTACTCTGGTTCTATGGGGCGTGTATTATCTGATGTTATTGATCAGACTTTACATCTCGTATACTTCTGCGACAAAATGAATATTCCCTATGAGGTCTATTCATACACTTCAAGATATGGTTGGGATCGTAAATCGGATGTTTCTGATCCACAAGAAATAGATCTTTCTGGTTTGGTTCTCAACAATATCATGAGTTCTACAATGTCAAAAAAGGACTTTGAAATCGGATTTCAACAACTCTTCTTGCAGGCATCCTCCCACGGTTACATCGAAGGGTTGTCAACTCTGGAACAATTGGGTGGCACTCCTCTCAATGCGGTTATCATGGCTGCAAATCATCACTGTAATGATTTTCAGAAAAAACATCGTGTTGATAAACTGAATGTGATTATGCTCACGGATGGTGATTCGGAACAGGCACGAGCTAGCGTCGCGAACAATGGTATTACTGTCTTCGAAGGTAAGAAAATTGATATCTCCGGCAAAACTACCTTTGCTGGTAATAATTCAAGATCTTCTGGAAGCTATTACAGTCGTGTCGATCATCAACAGGTGAAACTTCTCGAACTTCTTCGCAAGAAGGCGACAGTGATCGGAATGTATCTTCCATCTTCTTTGAATGATGCGAAGAAAAAGATCTCTTTGGCTGAGAAGTCAGCGGACAAGTTGCGAAAGGTATACTCCAAAAACAAGTTTATCAATCTGCCAAATGTTTCTGGTTATGATGCTCTGATGATCCTTCCCCACAATATTGAAATACTTGATAAGGATTTCCACTTCTCAAGTGAGGAAGATATCTCTGAAAGTCGTTCTGCTCAGTCAAAGTTGGCAAAACAGTTCGCCAAAAACAACTCAGAAAACAAGAGATCGCGGGTGATACTGTCAAAGTTCGCCGAGTTGATCGCCTAAGGTTTACAACTTTTTTACACTAATTAGTGTTGACAATTGATAATTTTTCTCCTACAATACTCGTATGAAAAATGGTGATAAAGAAATCCTCTCTGGTTTGATCAAAATGGCAAACACCAAGGGGATTGATACTTGGTCGCGAAACACTGCGATTGATCTTCTCCGTTCCTATGAGAAATGGCAGAAGTTTGCCTCGGCGAAACAGTCCGAGTTTGCTCGAAATCTACCCAAGTCAGCGTATGAAAAACTTGAAGAAAAGAATCGCCAATCCGAACGACTCGATAATATTCCCGCGGCCGATAAACTGCAAGATAAAGATCGAAAGGTCGTTTCCGGAAAGGTTATCTCTCTTAAGTGGAAGGACACTAGATTTGGTTGGTATGCTACTCAACAGCTGAAGGTTCTTCTTGATATTGGTCACGGAAGAAAACTCTGGGCTACGGCTGACCCTCAAATGAAAGTTGATCAGGAATGGTCTGTGAAAATAACGATCAAGACCACCGATGATCCGACTTTCCTAATCGGTTCTCGCCCTGCGGGATGGTTGTTGATATTCGATGTGTGACTCGAAACTTTTTACAAAATATTAACAACATTGAGTATTGACATTTGATAAGATTTGTATAGGATATAGGTATATTATGAATAAAAGTGAACTAAAAAACTACTTCGTGAAAAACACTCCGGTCGGAGAATCATTGTCTCGCAAAGAGATTATGTCAAAGACCGAGGCCTTAGGTCTGAATCCGAGGGTTGCCCGTTACATGTTGAAGGCGAACTTTCCGGAGATCACTAAGGTTTCTCGTGGAACGTATGCATTTGGTGAATATTCAACTCCTGCTCCCGCCGCGACTCCTGCTCCTGCTCCAACTCCGGAGCCAGTAATGAACTTCAAGAGCGATGCTTCGGTTTCTCTTCGGTCGGTTTCTTCGGTTTCTGATGATGAGATTTATGTCCCTTCTAAAGATGTGACTTTCATCAAGTGGGGCGAGTTTTCGAAGATCAAGAAGATTATCGATTCCAAACTTTTCTTTCCGACTTACATTGCGGGTATGTCCGGTAACGGTAAGACAATGATGGTCGAACAGGCCTGTGCGATTCTCAAGAGAGAATACGTTCGTGTTCAGATTTCACCTGAAACTGATGAGGATGATTTGATTGGTGGTTTCCGTTTGATCAATGGCGAAACTGTCTTTCAGAAGGGCCCTGTCGTCAAGGCGATGGAACGTGGCTGCATTCTTATGATCGATGAGATTGATCGTGCCACAAACAAGATCATGTGTCTTCAAGGAGTTCTGGAAGGAAAACCCATTCTTCTGAAAAAGACTGGTCAAGTCATCTCTCCTGCCGCTGGGTTCAACGTGATTGCCACTGCGAATACTAAGGGTCGAGGATCTGATGAGGGTCGTTATACTGCGGCTTCGATCATTGACGATGCGTTTCTTGAAAGATTCGTTGCGGTTGTTGATCAGGAATATCCTCCTTACGCAACTGAGAGAAAGATTCTTCTCGCAAATGCCAAGAGTTTTGATGTCAAGGATACTGAGTTTATCGAGAAGTTGGTTGCTTGGTCAAATGTGATTCGAAAGACTTTTGACGCCGAAGGTGTTGATGATGTTGTTTCGACTCGTCGTCTCTGCCACATTGTCAAGGCGTTCTCGATCTTCGAGGATCGTATGGGAGCCATCAAGATGTGTGTCAGTCGATTCGAAGAAGAGACTCGTGAAGCGTTTCTCGATCTTTACACCAAGATTGATGAATCCACACTTGATGAAAATGGTGAAGTTGTCGGAGAAACCGATACGGCCGTAGATGATGTTGAAGTTACGGTCGATGAAAATGGAAAGTTTAAAGCACCCCCATTCTAATGGAAACAAGATCAAAATACGCAATATCTCAAATTGAACTGGATGACGATGAAGCCTACGAGGAAGAGTTGAAATCCTATAACGAAAATAAAAAGGAAGGAGTCAAATACGATAAAGAAAAACCGGATTACTCTCTACTTCCGCCGTATGCTTTGGAAGATGTGGTAAAGGTTCTTACCTTTGGAGCGGAAAAGTATGATCGTTGGAACTGGAAGAAACTCGACAATCTTGAGGATCGATATTTCGCAGCCGCTCAAAGACATCTTTGGGCGGTGATGCGAGGCGAAACACATGATCTCGAAAGTGGAAAACACCATTATGCTCATGCTATTTGTTGCATAATGTATTTACTTGAATTTTATTCTTTACAAAACCCTAAAAATAGTATATAGTTATAACTATGAAAATATCAAATGGAACATTAAATCTTCTTAAGAACTACTCTACCATCAACGGTAATCTTGTAGTCAAAGAAGGTAACAAGATCCTTACGATCTCGGATAAGAAGAACATTATGTCTTCTGCTGAAGTCGAAGAATCTTTTGATCAATCCTTTGGGATTTATGATCTCAACGAATTCCTTGGAGCTTACTCTTTGATTGAGAATCCAAGTCTGGAGTTCTCTACGGACTCTGTAACAATCTCGTCTGCCGATTCAAGTCTTGTCTATCGGTTTTCCGATCCAAACATTCTTACGTCACCTGAACGTGAAGTAGGTCTTCCAACTTCGGATGTAACTGTCAATTTGACTGCCGAAGTAATCTCGAATATCCGTAAGGCGAGTGCAGTATTGAATGCTCCGGTTCTTTCGGTCACAAGTGAAGGTAACAATTCACCAATCGAATGTAAGGTATACGATCCATCGAATCCAACTGCAAATGTCTACAAGATTAAGTTGACTGGATTGGTTTCAGATGATAATTTCGATTTCCAATTTCTTATTGAGAACCTGAAGATGTTGCCCGACGACTATCGTTTGTCAATCTCTTCTAAATTGATCTCTCAATGGGAAGGAATAAATAACAACGTTAAGTATTGGATTGCTTTGGAAAAGAATTCTACTTATGCCAAATAGACCACCAAAAAAGAAAAATAAAACTATGAGTGAACAAACTGAAAACAAACCCGAGATTACACTAAATGATTTTTCGGCTATCATCCGAATTATCGATGTGGCATCTCGTCGAGGAGCGTTCGAGGGTAAGGAACTAAGTTCCGTTGGTAATGTCCGTGATAAGGTTGAGGCATTCCTATCTTTTTACGCTCCAAAGCAAGATGGAGAAGGTGAAACAGCAGACGCTGAAGAGGCACCAACTGAAGAACCTGCCGTCGAAAATACCGAGGGAGAATAATCTCCCTCTTTGGGGGAGAGTAATCTTCCCCTTTTGCCACCTTAGTTCAGTTGGTAGAACAATTGCTTTGTAAGCAATGGGTCGTCAGTTCGAGTCTGACAGGTGGCTCCACTTTCTAAAAAAAACTAAAAAAAGTTGTAGGTCAGTTAGGTAAAATGTATAAATACTTTTATGACTCACAAACACCACATAATACCAAAACATATGGGAGGTTCAGACGATCCTTCAAATCTAATAGAATTATCAGTTGAAGAACACGCCGACGCACATCGAAAACTTTATGAAGAACATAAAAATCATAACGATTATGTCGCTTGGAAATCACTGTTGGGTTGTTTAGATGTTGATCGTTATTATGAAACATCAAGAGCTGGAGGTTTGAATAATATGGGTAAACCAAAATCCGAAGAACACAAAAGAAAGATTTCTGAAGCATTGAAAGGTCGCTCAGGCGCCCACAGTGAATCAACAAAACAGAAAATTTCTGAACGGATGGAAGGTAATACCAATTCTAAGAACCACAACTCTGATGAATATAAAAAGAATCAATCTCTTGCTATGAAAAGGGCGTGGGAAAAAAGAAAGAAAAAATCAACTGGAGATGGAAAGTAGCTTAATGGTAAAGCAGAGGACTGTTAATCCTTCGAGTGTAGGTTCGACTCCTACCTTTCCAGCCAATTTTTAAACTGAATATAATTATGAAAGCACATATCATTGAAGTAACAAATGAAGACGCAAAAACGTCAAGCAACGCGAGTTATCAACAGGTAACTCTGGAGGATGGAACACGATTCCTCTTTACTAATTCGCAGTTAAAGACTGCGAAGACCCGAGCAGATAATAACGCCGAAGATCTTTGGCCCGTGGAAGTTTTCTTTCCACCCGCAAAACCTTCGATCTTTAAGAAACTCTTTGGGTAATGGAAGAACATATAATAAAAAAGGTAACTCCTTATAAGGATACCACATGGTACGTAAAGTGGTCGGCATCAGTTTGTATTCTCATTGCCACATCTTTACGTGCCTCCGGGCCTGATCTTCATCTCTATGATATGTTGTTTAGTATCGTTGGATTGTTCGGATGGCTTTATGTAGGATTGAAATGGAATGATAGGGCAATCATTCTTTTGAACGGAGTGATAACCGTTATTCTTTTTGGGGGAATACTCTCATATTTGATTGGATGAAACCAGAAACTAAAGCATTACAATTCATCGAAAATGTCGATGATAATTTACAAGCAGCAATTAAGACGCTGGAAAAGATAAAATTTTATCTTGAAGAAAACGCACATGTGTTGGAAAAAACCATCGAGAAAATACGAGACGAAACTGGTGGCGTTATCGCAGCCAAAGAGATTTTGAATGAAATGAGAAAAAGGAAATAATTTCCTTTACATTCAACACTAATTGTGTTACTATTACTATATTATGAAAAATGAATTCCTTTGGGTTGAAAAATACAGACCAAAAACAATCAAGGAGTGTATCCTTCCCGATTCTCACAAGCGAGTCTTTCAAAAGATCGTTGACTCGGGTGAGATGCACAACATGCTTTTGACTGGCACTGCCGGTCTTGGTAAAACTACAGTCGCAAGAGCTCTCTGTAATGAGTTGAATCTTGAGTATCTTCACATCAACTCTTCGGAGGAAAGTGGTATCGATGTTCTTCGTTCGAAGATTCGTCAGTTCGCTTCTTCGGTATCTTTGATGGGAAAGGACTACAAAGTTGTTATTCTGGATGAGGCGGATTATCTCAACGCTCAGTCAACGCAACCTGCTCTTCGTGGGTTCATTGAAGAGTTCAGTAACAATTGTCGTTTCATTCTTACGTGTAACTTCAAGAATCGTATCATCGAACCTCTTCATTCTCGGTGTACGGTTGTGGAGTTCAAT
>Ga0222719_10003612_pt1 | contig 13694 bp, 12 predicted proteins | sample C33_34DmetaG_FD_165039 | JGI IMG/M metagenome (GOLD analysis project Ga0222719, IMG submission 165039) | Estuarine water microbial communities from San Francisco Bay, California, United States - C33_34D | ecosystem: Environmental > Aquatic > Marine > Unclassified | place: USA: California...
CAAACCTGCGGGAATTTCAGCGATGGTCAAATCGCGTCAAAATTCCTGTTTGGCACTTTGAAGTTCCTGACTCATCAGCAATTAATGCGTTTCTCGAGCAGGAGGCGGAGACTGGCGCAATAAATGAGGCAAGAAAATTGGTCCGCGAGCTTCAGTCTGCCGATGAGCAGAAGGAAGAAGAAATCAGTGGCTCAGCATCAGAGATTGCTAGCTCCATAAGTTTAGAAGATTTCCCAGTTAATACTCGTCCTGGTAACACTGTAAGTAGCAATGGTCTGGTGATTCCTATCAAGGATAATTCTGAAACAGCTAATCTCCATAAGATGGAGCCAATAGGCGAAGAGAGTCAAGAATCAGCAGAATCGAAAGTACAAAATGAGCCTTATCGTAAAGACAGGAAGAACGAATTTAGTTGGAGATCGATTAAATCTGCGGCATTCGGTTTTCTAATTATACTGTCAGCAGCCTTCGCTGTACTTTTCATTTCGAATAATGAAATAACCAGTTCGGATTATAAGCAGTATATCGAGGGCGGAGCAGGACAACTTTTTTTGTATTTATCGACTATTGTTGAAAGTGACTCAGATGATCCAATTGCTATTGATGAAGTAGTCGACGCCGTCGTCGGGGGTAGTGGTGCGAACTATGTGGTTGCAAACGAAGACGATAATTTAATAAGGCTTGAAGCTCAAGATCTACCACCAGATGGGAATTTAAGCCGCGGTGTTGAAGTCAGCCTTAGCGAGGTTGCAAAATTAAACCTTCGTTCAGAATCCGATCGAATAAGACCATTGTTACCCAGTGCTGAGGGCGCAGTCGACAGGGAATCTATGGAATATTTTGCTCAATTTGGGGCATTCGAAAACAGAAACAGTGCTTTGTGGTACAAAATTAATCGAGGAGAAGATTTGTCAGCTGCCATGATTGTAACGAAGCCTTCCGGTCTTTGGGCTGTGGTGACGGGTCCTTTCAACTCCAGAGAATTAGCGAAAGCCAGCGTGGAAGGTAGTGAGGCCAGTATCTACGTGATAAGCGCCTCGGAAATAATCTTTAATTAAAGAGTGGGGTCAAAGATGAGCGAAACGACTGATGATCAGCAAGATAAAAAGGGTACACAAGAAGTTAATACGGATAACGTTACGGAAGAACTTGAGACGGATCAAAAAGCTGAAAGTTTGAATGCCACCGAAGCAGCGCCTGCCGATTTATCACAAGATACGGCTAAGGAAGATGGCTCGTCTCCTGATGATCCGGAAATGGAAACAGTCGCCTTGGACTCAGTGCATGATGGGAATGGAAGTGTGAGTTCTAGTGAAAGTGAAGAGTCGGTCAAATCGGGTGACGAGGCGTCTGAAAACTTTAAGTTTATTAGAGAAGACTTGGGAGCTTTGAAGGCTCAAGTGGAGAGGCTGGCTAACCCCAAAAGTGAGGAGCTTGATAGGGCTAAACGATTGATTCTTTTGCTTAGCGCGGTGACCGGTATCGTGATGGTTGCGTCGATCACTTTCTTTATTGTGATGTCAGTCAGTATTTCTCAGAAAGTCTCTGAGTTGGATCGCGTTTTAATGGCCGTTGCTAAAAGAGGAGTTCAACTCGGAGATGGGTTGATCAAAATTTCGGAAATGGATAACAAATTGGTTCGAGTCATTGAGCAGAATGAACCAATTCCTTTTAGCCTTGAGCGTATAGAGAATCAGATTTCCAATCAGGGGAGAGCTCTCATAGATAAAGAAGAAGAAAACTTTATCTCGTTGAGGTCGCGGTTTGAACCGTTGATTCAAAAACAGAATGATCTTGAATTTGGTATACAAAATAAATTTCAAGAACTAGAGGTGCACGTGAGCAGAACTTTTGACCTAAAATCTTTAGAGGATGAGAATCTTGAGGTAAGTAAAAAATTAGACAGTCTAGATAATGAAGTTGCGGAAATTAAAGGTAAAGTAAATGATCTCTACGCTATTAAGCGAGCAGAAATGGAAAAGGTTTTCATAGAGTTAAAAAATGGTGATGAGTAATAAATAAAACTTTCGGGAGGGCTTGTTATGAACCAAACCGCAATAGGTATGTTGTTGCTCTTCATAGTGACTGGACTAGTATTGGTTATCTTTGCATGTCTCTACTATCTTTGGCTCAAAACAAAAAAGCTCGAGGTGTTAGCTAGAAAGAGTCGACCTATACAGGCTTTGGAGGGACGTGCTGATATTTGCGGTTACGCTGGTAAGGAGCTCTATGACGTTCTTCAAGCAAAGAATGAATCCCCCGAAATTATTGAGGAAATTAAGAAAGGTTACATCTTTTACCTAACAAGACACTTGGAGGCTGCTCTCGAGCAAGGAATGATAGATAGTAAGAAATCCCGGCCTTCGGATTTAGGTTCAGAGATGGCGGTCGGGGGTACCAAGGGAGAAATAATGTCTTGGCTACCTGTTGATACTTTATCCAAATTCTATGTCTTTGGGCGCGGTATTGCTGACTCTCGGGAGGTGGGAGGCGATATGGTTGAGCTCAAAGAAACCCTTAATGGATTAGTTCAGGGCGCTTTGCTGGAAATAGGTATGCGTTCGTATTCCTCGAGGGTCTCAGAAATAATAACGAGGAAATATCTTAGTGAGCTCGATGATCAGAGTTGAGCCTTAGAGATAGGATTGTAAAGATGTTTGAAAAACCTTCGTCGAGTAAGGTATGTACCGTCAATTTTAGATCCAAAGAAAATGCTTTGGCGCTGCTTCTTCTGTTGTCTGCATGCTCTACAGAAAAAGTGCTACCTCTTCCATGTGGCGAAAATTCGCGGGAGACTGTGAAGGAGCTGTGTAAGGAATATCGACAGCGTAGTCTAGCTCCGGACGAGAGAGATGATCTTCTTCAACGATACGGCTTTAATAAAAGGGATTCACAGTTCATCATTTCAGAAACCGGAAAGGAGAAGGTGAGATGTCGTGTGGCGGTTGCCAAACAATGTGACCTCATTTCTCTGAGAAATGGTGTTGGTTATTAACACCAGATGAGGTCTGCTAGCTTGGCACCGGTCTTCCCAAATATTCAGCTCTCTTTTCGCACAAATATGAAGTCGCCACCTTCGTCTCCAGAGCCCTGAACCACACCATATTGAGGAACCTGATTTAGGGGGCTGTTATTTAAAACTGCTATTTTAAATCTAGCGAAGAGATCTTGTGACGTAAGATATCTCGATTCATTTGATTCCAAATTCTTAACAAGATATTTCATGAATACGCTGTTGTCAGGAACTTCAGTTAAAGTTCCGCTAGTAATGGCTTTTCGACTTGTCATTTGAAACAACGTCGATTCAAGCTTGGTTTCAGCTTGAAATGCACCCCTAGTTCGAAATAAGCCACCGCTAAAGCAAGCATCTGCTATAAGTAGAGTATGCTTTGTCTTGATACCATAAATATAGTCACGTATGGTCGCGTTGCTGATCCAAGAGGTTTTTGTTTTTTGCCGGGCATCTGCAGGTAACCAATAACCTTGTCTGAACTTCTCATCCCAGTACCCGTGACCGGCATAAAAAATCAAGAGACTGTCGTTTGCCTTAATGCTAGTAGCAAGGTTCTCAAGCGAATTTAGTAGGTCTGTTCTAGTCGGATTCTCCAAGAGAATGGTTTTTTCAGCAGTGAATTGATATTTACTCAGTAGCACTTGCCGTAGTGTCTTCGCGTCCTGAATGGGTTCATTAAGATCTGTAATCTCCTCACTTTCATAGTCGTTGACTCCGACTATAAGAGCGTAAAAATCTCCAAAGTTGAGAACAAGTTGGTCGTCATCGTCATAATAATAGTCGGCATCATTGAGCGAGCGATCGGGTTCGTCAGAGTATGGATTAGTCAAAGAGCGCACTGCTCGCTGAGGGGTCGGTTTTGTGGGAACTAAGCTGGAGTATTGGTCCAGATATGCAGACATTGATGCTTTCTCTTTCTCGATAGTAAAAACTTCGGTTTTTAATTGATCGAGTCGGTCGGTTAATCTCTCGAGTTCATCCCGCTGGTTTCTTGAAGACTGAAGATTTGACTCGCCAGTACTGGTAGTAGACTTTACGGACGATCCAATTTGATTTCTTCGCTGATTAAACTTAATCAGCGATATATCGTTTTCGAGCAAGTTAACTTTTGAATTTAGCCTTGAGGCGCTGCTTTCGAGAAAAGATAATTCAGCATTGATCTCACGTTTAGCAGCCGCAATTTCGAACTCAGTACATGTTGGATAGCAGTCGACTGAAATTTTTGCCTCCGCGCTAAAGTAGATTTGCGGTAGGAAATATACTGATAGGATGATGAGCAAGGTCTTTTTCATTTTTGATACTAAAACTCATATAGTCTTCGTCTGCGGCGGGATTTTCCGAGACAATTGGACCTTAGCATAGCACTTTATGGCCGGCAGGCAATTTATCGGTAGCGAAGCTGATATGAGTACTCAATTTCACTATCAAGGTGGCTCAATAGAAATTAAGTGGATGCGCACCTAACAAGGAACTTATTTCAAAGATTTAGAGAGGTTTTTTTTAGCACCGACTTCAGCCTTAAAATGGAAATGTTAAAAAGTTAAAACAGTCCGCATTTAGTCGTTTCTATGCGAGCTGAGTTGGACATTTCTCGCCCTCGATTGGTCTAATGCAAAGAGCTACGTTCAGTTAGACGCTTATGGTGTTTGACTGCTAAAACAGAGTTTTGGTGATTGAACGATTGAAATAGAAAGCACACGCTGATTTATCAAAGAGTTGAAACTCATGGAGACTTTTTATATGCCCAAGGTCGCTCGAACCCTAACAAAATTTGAAGTTGATCAATTGGTTTCTCAATCTGTTTTAGGGGTTACAAACTATCATCGGGTTGGCGGCGTGAGTGGATTACTGTTACGGATTTCAGATGCAAATACCTCCAGCTGGGTGCTTCGTGTCTCAGTTGCAGGTAAGCAACGTGATATTGGCTTGGGTAGTAGTAAGCAGGTTAGTTTGGCCAAAGCCAGAGATATTGCTAAAGGCTATCGGGTGTTAATTTCTCAAGGAGTGGATCCGGTCAATCGAAGAAAAAGTCTTAGGAGTAGCCAAGTGGAGTCTTGGAAGAACTCAATGACCATCAGGGATGCGGCAGTGGAATTCCATCGTATTAAGATCGCGCGAATTAAGTCTGATAAAGAGTCGAAGCAATTTCTGTCTTCCTTGAGTCGTCATGTGTTTCCTCTGATGGGAGATTTACGCGTAGATGAAGTAAAAAGTGACGATGTTCACCGGACGTTTGAACCCATATGGCGCAAGATACCCAGAATGGCGAGAGACACGCTCGCAAGACTCGAGCAAATAATTGATTATGCTTTTGTCATAAAAGGAATTGATGACCGAAAGAATCCGGCTCAGTGGAAAGGTAATATTGAGATGATTCTGCCTTCGACAGAAAAAATGATGCGCCTTAAGAATGGGAGAGTTGAAAATCATCACCCCTCATTACATTTTACTCAAGTCCCCCAATTCTTGACGGACCTTAGATCTTGGTCAGGCAATGCTGCAAGGGCTCTAGAGTTCGGAATTTTTACGGCTGCGCGTAACAGCGAAGTAAGATTAGCTAAGTGGCACGAATTTGACTTGGAGAATGGAGTTTGGGCGATTCCTGCGGAGAGGACCAAGCAAGGGAGGGAGCACACTGTATTCCTTCCTCGACAGGTTAATAAATTACTGTTTGGTATTGAGCGAATTTGTGATTTTGTCTTCCCCAATCCACGGAGGTTAGAACCGTTCTCCGATGTTGTATTTATTTCCCTAATTAAGAGGATGAGTGCTTCCTCTGAGTCTAACGGGTACGTTGACGCCAAGATGGGAAATCGAAGGATTACCTTCCATGGATTCCGGGCCAGCCTACTTACTTGGAACGCAGAGGTTGGTGGTTATGCCAAAAGTGTCGGAGAGATGGCGATTGGTCATCAAGTGAAGGGTCATTTAGAAGCTGCCTACGATCGCTCGGAATTGCTTCAAAAACGTAAAGAATTTCTCCAAGGATGGGCCGATTACATTTCGGCTGACTAGGAGCTGCCTGTTTGGTCGGAGCGATGGGGTTAACTGGCCAAGATGCGTGGGCTTAGCACCTCGGAAATGAAGCCGTAATAGAGGGCTTTGATTCCTTAGCGAAAATTGTAATATCCGAGGGTTTATACAGAAAGCTTTCCCTCGCTAGTTGAAGGCGTAGGCAAACGAAAATATTTATGGAGGTACAATAGAGGTATGATGTCGTTATCTGAAAATAAAATGATGAAGATCAAATATTTATAGACATTTATGGCGGAGATAGACACCGCCGTAGTCTAAGTAACTTTAGCTACGAGCTCGGCTCGCATCGGAGGGGTAAGCGGTGGTAATTTTTTTAGAGGCGCTAATCCTCAGTGCTTCCAGTTTATCCCTCTGTTGACTCAGCTTCACCTTCATGACCCTCTGACTCGACCGATCTCAGAAAATTGAGAGGTGTAATCGGTCTGTCCAGAACCAGCGATGCGGAGATTTCTGCTGCCATTTCATCAGCGAGTTCAACCACTTGATTGAGCGTTAAGCTTGCACTCTGGTATCTGGAGCCCAATTCAAAGAAAAACTGGGCATATTTCTCGGGTAGATAAACGCAGACGATACCGCTAATCGTTTTGACGTCCTTATAGCTGGAGGTTGGGGAGAGTGAAGAGATTGGTTGGCCAGATTCTTGAAGTGCTTCTGTTTTCTTAGCACCATCGATGAAAGTGGCATCAATGAAGGCTGTGAGACGAGCGCTCATTAAGGATTTTAGGTTGCGGATATCCCTTGGATCGCCCTTGATAGTCCCCAACTGCTTGTAGAAGGCAAGAGCTTTCTTCTGCTCTGCTTTTTTCTTTAAACCTCCAAGGATGCTCATGTTCGGCCTTTTAGGTAATTTAAAATTATTATTGGGTTATTTTCTTCCTTAGCTTATCAGCAGTTTCACTTAGGATCTGGCTTACGCGAGATTCTGTGACATCTATCACTGCCGCTATCTCTTTTAAGTTTAGCTCATCTTTGTAGTACAGAGATAGGATTAGTTGGGTCCGTTCAGGCAAGTCATCGATGGATGCTTTGAGCGCGGAAAGTAGCTCTGTTTTCTGTAATTCTTCTTCTGGGGAAGGTTCGCTGTCCCCGTTGTTGTCTAGGATTTCTGGCATAATGCCATTGTCGTTTTCAGAATTGACGGTCCCGGCAACAATCAGTCGCTCTTTTTGATAAGTCTCTACGTCTTTGCCAAGGTAGCTTGCAATTTCTTTACCTGTGGGTTCTCTACCGAATCGGTTTGTTAGCTTTTCAATAGCGGCTGAGTGTTCTCTTTTGAATGATATTGTGGTTCTTGTGGCTTGTGACATTCTTCGTACGTCATCCAGCATCGCGCCGCGTATTCGGGTATTTGCATATTGTTCCAACGATATGTTTCTTGTTTTGTCGAAGGTATTCATAGCCTGGACAAGTCCCTCGAACCCGGACTGCATTAAATCGTCAATTTCAACCGTCTTGGGAAGCCTGCCTTTTAGATGGACAGCAATACGTTTTACAAGTGACAGTAATTCTGGAGTGATATTACCTGTCGATTCCTCTGTGTATGAGGCTGCAGCGCGATAGGCCTCAGGTTTACTATTACTCGTCGAGTTCGAATCGGAATCGGTATTCATGGTTAGTGCTTCAAGTTTGGGAGGGCTCTATGTCGCCATGCTCGCCAGCAATTTTCTCTGCGATTGCGCGTATATTATACCAAGCTTTTGAATCAGGGAACGAGGTGTCAATCGGTGTTCTTTTCCTTATGGAAGCTTTGACCGCGGTATCCTCATGAATTGCTCCAATAAAGCCTACGGGTTTACCGAGAAATGAAAGGCAGAGACGATTCATTCTGTCATAGAATTTTTTGCCGCTGTCGAGGCTTTTTACTTGGTTTGGCACCAGGAAAGTTTCATCAAGTTTGTCACTCAGATGAAGTAATTTAAGTACTCCATAGCTATCCGCTATAGATGTTGGCTCGTCCACGAACAAGACTATTCTTGTGTCGCACAGTTTTAACATGTGCATATTTTGATCTGAAATTCCGGCGGCGAGATCAAAGAGTATAAAGCTATCGGGAAATACTCTGGTGATCTCTTCGTAAAGGTCTGTAAGCGTGCCCAGTGGCAGGTTGGCTAAGCTCGCATTGCCGGAGGCGCCCGGAATCAACTTTAAGCCACTACTAATATCCGTAGTAACCTCAGATAGCGTTTTTGTGCCTTCTATATAATCTGCGATAGTAAGCTCGGGTGATACACCGAGCATCAATTGAGCATTAGCAAGGCCTAGGTCGGCGTCAACTAGTAGTACGTCTTTACCCATATCGCGTAGGGCTAAGGCAAGACTGATTGAGGTGAAAGTTTTACCTACTCCTCCTTTCCCGCTACAAATGGCTACTTGACGAGACAAATTAGATCCTCACTTTAAAATACTATTGCGGTCGGTCCTCAACTCTAAAGACTGAGTAAAGAGAAGTCTCGCGCGTTTGCAAAAGGAGTTTACACAATTGTGGCCATTATCTGATGTCTTCAATGATCATTGAGGGAATTCTCGCAGGTATTTTTGCGTTAATTTGTTGAAACAATTCTGAAATCAAATCTGTCTGCTTCTCGTTCTCGTCGATAATAAAGTTGAAGCTCTTTTCCAGCCATGAGGTTGTGGTGTCTAGTGCAAGGCTGTTTAGTTTTGATAGGTCTGCTTCGATAAGGATCAAATGGTCGCTATCAAGTAGTGCGATCATAGACTCGATGCTTTCCACTTGATTGATAAAAATAACATCAACTGAAAACCGCTCTGCGATTGCACACAGATGTGAGTCATCTGAACTGGTGGTGTGCGGCAGTCTTAAAATAATGGTTTTTTCGTGGTTGCTAGCTCTTCTTTTTATTAACTCCTTGATGAGGAGTGACTTCCCTGATTTTCTCTCCCCCCAAATGATGTGGCAACCTTCTTTAGCGCTGTCAAGAAGTTCGAGGTAGTTCTCAGTTTTCCGTTCGGCAATTCGTTTAGATACCTCATGAAGATCAGTTGGGATTTCGTTGCGAGTTTGCTCCGAGCTTTCTTTTAAGGCTGACTTTATAGACGAAATTTCGTTGTTTATTTGCCTAATGTGCTCCCAGGGATCATCTTCTGTGAAAGTTGGCGATGAGAACCTTTGATGATTAGCCATTGTTTGAGAGAAATCCTCTTTTTTTCCTGCCAGTTTTGATGCGTCTTCGTCTACACTGACCTGTGTCTCTGCAGTAGCACTTTGTGCTACCCGAGCGGCGATGATTTCTGTCTTTGATCCGACTTTTGTATTGGAAACAATCAGGGCTTGTTCACCCAGAGCGGCGCGAATTTCATCTAAAACAGATTTTGTGTCTTTACCAACAAACCTTTGAAGTTCCATAAAACGCTCCTTCTTACTAATCTTTTTCGTTTAATTCGATAGTTCGTATAATTTTGATAGATTGATCATCAGGAACCTCTCTGTAGGACAAAACAGAAAGTTCTTTTTTAAGTTTCCCAATGAAGATGGATAACCACTGACGTATCGTGGGAGAAACAATGAGAACTGCCGCACGATCCTGTTCTTGAGCTTTGTTTACTTCTTCTGATAGTGATTCGATAAGAGTCTGTGCGAGATTGGGTTCTAGCGTTACCTCATCGACGGAAGTCGCTGCCTTGACTAAGTCCGTTAGGATCTGTTCGAGGTTAGGGTCTAGTGTAATGACTTCAAGAGTATTGAGGGGGTCACAAAGCTGCTGCACGATTAGTCGTCCTAGCCGAGTCCGAACGTAGCTGGTCAACGCCTCAGGTGCTTTCGTATATGGTGCGGCATCCGAGAGTGTTTCTAGGATTGTCCTCATGTCTTTAATTGGAACGCCTTCAGAAAGCAGATTCTGCAATACTTTAAGGGCGGTGCTCATGGAGAGGTTATCTGGGATGAGTTCCTCGACAAGTTTAGGAGAAGTTTCTTCCATCCGGCCGATGAGGCTCTCAGTAATTTCGTAGGTTAGAAGCTCTTCTGCGTTGTTTCTAAGAACGTTATTAAGATGAGTGGCAATGACGGTACTGGTGTCTACGACCGTGTAGCCCACTGCTTGAGCGTATTCTTTATCCTTGGCCTCGATCCAAACGGCTTCCAAGCCAAAAGCCGGCTCTTTTGTCTGTGTGCCGGAAACGGTTTCTAAAACTGAACCTGGGTTAATCGCTAGGAATTTTCCTAATTCGATATCTCCCCTACCTCTGGTTGATCCGTTGATTACTAATTGGTACTGATGAGGAGGGATATCGAGATTATCTCGAATCCTAATAGTTGGCAGCAAAAACCCAAACTCTCCGGACATTTTCTTACGGATTCCTTTTGCTCTTTGAAGCAGTCGTCCGTGTCGATCTTCTTGGATTAGTGGAATAAGGCCATACCCGAGTTCCACACTGATAACGTCTACCTGGCCGGCATCATCCCAGTCCAGTTCCAGCACTTCCTCGCTAGATTTTTCTATTTCATGTGCTTCAACATCGTTCTGTTCTACTAGTTCAGTGGCCTGTCTTTTTCGAAGGAAGTAACTCAGTGCGATTGAACTTGATCCAAGTAGGAGAAAAACGCCATTTGGCATCCCGGGTATTAACCCTAAGGCAACTAAAGTTCCACCGGCAACCCCGAAGGCCAGTGGATTGCTCAGTTGTTTTGTAGCTTGTTCTGGAGCGGATTCGTCTGTGGATACTCTTGAGACGATAATAGCTGTCGCAAGAGAGAGTATCAGTGCTGGTATTTGGGCGACCAGGCCATCCCCGATGGTAAGAAGAACATAAGCTTTCGATGCGCCTTCTAGAGATAGATCGTGTTGCAGCATTCCTATGGCTAGGCCGCCAACTAAATTTATTAGAAGGATCAATATTCCAGCAATCGCGTCACCCCTCACGAATTTCGATGCTCCATCCATAGAGCCAAAGAAATCAGATTCCTGAGAAACTTGCGCACGCCTTTTTCTTGCGGTCTCTTGATCGATCACGCCCGCATTAAGATCAGCATCGATTGCCATTTGCTTACCAGGTAGGGCATCGAGAGTGAACCTGGCGATGACTTCTGAGACGCGACCAGCCCCTTTGGTGATTACAATAAAATTTATAATCATTAATATTAAGAACACTATTAGCCCTACTGCGTAATTTCCGCCAATTACAAATTGGCCAAATGCCTCAATCACCTTCCCGGCGGCATCACCTCCTTCATGGCCTTGTATTAAAACCACTCGCGTAGAGGCGACGTTAAGGCCCAATCGCATTACGGTCGCGAAAAGAATAATGATAGGAAAAGATGAAAAATCCATCGGTGTCGCGGTGTGAATAGCGACCATGATGATTAAAAGTGCCAGTATGATGTTAAAGGTGAATAAAACGTCCAGCATGATAGGCGGAATGGGCAACACAAGGAGCGTGAGTACCAGCAGAACGATTAACGGTGTTACCAACGAGCTCAGCGGAAAAGAGCTCACCAAGTGTCGGAAATTCGTCAGTGAAAAAAGTATAGATTCCATAACCTACTAATTTATATGGATAAAAATATCCGAGTGTTATTTTTCGAGAAACCTAAGTGTGAAATGCATAATCCGTGCCTACTCTAAAGAATATCTGTAATTAGCCGATAACTATCGTGAGGACCAAAAAAGTGAGTACCGCTGTGTACAATGAGAAATTCGTTCAAAACTTCACGCGCTATTGTCTTGTAATAGCGCTTATTCTCGTTGCGGGCTGCGTATCGAATCATTATCCGTACCCGACATCGTCAAATTTTGACGAGCGGCTTGTGGGCATTGGCTATGCTGTTATCAATGTCCAGCCGGGTAGTAGTGTCGAGGAGAAGCGGTTAATGGCAATAAAGGCTTCTAAGTTGGAAGCCTACAAATCTCTAGCAGAACAAATCTATGGGCAGTATTTGGAGTCTCGAGGCACACTGAGTAACCAGAAATTCAGCGATGAAGAGATTACCAGCAGGGTAGAGGGGCTTATTGTTGGTGCTAGGGTGCTAAGCATCAAACCGATATCAAATGACAGCTATGAAACAGTTCTGGAGATTGGTCGTTCTGATGCGATTAATCACCTGGTCATGACGAGCGATACGGAGGAAGCGTGGTCTGCAAACCAAGGTTCTGAGTAACAAGGCCACCGTACCTACGTTTAGGCTAGCGTTGCGAAGTAAACTCGCCTTGGATTTGTTTACCGGCAAACACTATGAAGATCGCTCTTTTCAATTTAGTTCTAATATTGACCTTCATCTTTCCGGCTTCTTTGTGGGCTCAAGAGTTAGAAAGTTGGTTAAAAAATGTCAAACGAGAGGTCACGCAACTCGGTATTTCTGAAAGAGGGTACCTGCACTCTATAAACCATCTCCGTAATTCTGTAGTCCAAGACGAAGATCTCTTCTTTATCTCTTCAATGCAATTCGAAGAGCTAGATATCCAGCTATTCCCCGATGGAAGCGCGCGAGTCGAAAAAGCAAGCGCTCAACGAGGTAACAATGTAGATAGCAAGATAAAGAATAGGACTGGACAGAGGCAAACGGAAAGTTGCGAGAGTAATCTCGGAGAAAAACCGCGTATCTCATTATCAAGCGTAAGTTTAAAAAATAATTATAAGCACATAGGCATTGGCTCAGATCAAAAGAACCTCATAGGATTCGTTGATCATTTTGTTGCGGACTTGCTGTTAGCGCAAGAAAACATCGCGTTATCGCCATTTTTTGACGACCACAGCCGTTACGAGAATTTGATTCGAGGCAGCCATTTTGAAGATTCCAAACATAAATTGCTTTATATGGTGGAATACAGTGAATCGACTGAAGGGGTCGGGACCTGGTGGAATGAAGTTAATCCGAGACGTTTATTTAAAAAGGTGTCAGCGGCACAATCTATAAAACTCAGTTTGATGATTGTTGACGGGGAGGTCATCAGAAAACGGTCAGATACTCACTATGACCTATCAGATACGGATATAAAATCTATAAAGGGTGTTGCACAAAGCGCTGACACCAATAAATTTCTGCAAAAAGTAACAGGAGACGTAAGTGATTTCCTGTCTACAGCACACTGCGTGATAACACACTCTAATTCTGTAGTAGCATCTAAAGGTGCGCTGATACTTGAAGCAGGTGCTGATGCAGGTCTGAGTGAGGGAGATCAACTTCTGATCATGCCGAGATCAAAGTACTTTAAGAAGAGAGGCTTACTCTCAGGAGTAAATCGGATAGCGATCGCACGAATAAGCGAAATAAGTGCGTTACGATCGGTGCTTGAAATTGAAGAAGGTAGCGTTGATTTAGGTGATGGCGCTGAATACTTTGCTAGACCTTTGTTGGAATTAATATGAATAAGTTAATCATTCTAGGAACGGCTCTTATTGTGGGCGGTTGTAGTACGTTGCCAGAGTCAGAGTTCAACACTGGCGCGGTCGCAGATGGTAATAGTGAGAATGGTTCTCAGAATGTTTCGGCGGAGATAATCAAAGACTCGGGTCTCGCAGAGCAATCTGGCACAAATGGTGCTTTTGAGTCGGAAGAGTTGGAGTTGGCTCTAAGAAATCTTTTGTCTCGCTTGGTTCGTTCATCGAGTGAAGTTGAACGTGAAAAAGGTGGTTGGGAGGAAGGGGTCTACGTTGTTAGAGAAGGAGATACGCTCTCTGACATCGTCCA
>Ga0222719_10003613_pt1 | contig 13694 bp, 19 predicted proteins | sample C33_34DmetaG_FD_165039 | JGI IMG/M metagenome (GOLD analysis project Ga0222719, IMG submission 165039) | Estuarine water microbial communities from San Francisco Bay, California, United States - C33_34D | ecosystem: Environmental > Aquatic > Marine > Unclassified | place: USA: California...
GAGAGACTGATTAGCCTCTGAAGTTCTTCCAGCAGTGATGAGATTGACAATGGCTACTGTCCTATCCAATAGCTCTGCTCTCCAGAAGGCCGCCTCATTTACCTGACCCCTTGCTAGGGCCACTTGGTATGCTTCGGCTATTTCCCTTCGGCTCGCTAATAGCACCTCGCTCATCGGCAAGCCTCCTTATCTCATCGAGCTCTTCTTTGGTGGCACCGGAAACATTTGCCTTGGCGTAGAGCTTCCGGAGCTCGGCCACACTCCCAAGTGTACTTGCTTGTGCTACCCAGTTCGAACCGGTCTCAGCTCTTTGAACCTTCTCCATCTCTTCCCGGGATGGCTTCTTACCCTTCGGCGAGAGCTCCCCTCCGAGCTGACTGATGGCTCGGCCTAGAGCACTGGTGGCACAATTCTCCACGAATGAAGTTTTGTTCACTCCGGTTTGCGAGACACGCTCTTCAGCGAAGTCCACTGCTACCGGGTCATCATCGTATTTGTCTATCCAGACTCGAGCCCGGATGACCACCTGAGTGGAATCCATGTGCACGATGTCGAGATCGAAGCGGCCCTTGGGCCAGAGCTTCCAGAATAAATCGATGCGGTCTTGAACGGTCTGATAATCGTTTAGATTGAAATGTGGCATTGTTACCCCTTTACCTCTAGCCATGGCCGGCCACCGGCCCTTGAACGCTTTACGGCCACTAATAGTGGCTCTCCGCCTTCGCTACACATACCGTACTTGGCTTCACCCATTTGAGCAAGCGTGGCACTTTTGACTTGCCTCAATTCTTCTTCGGCCGCCTTGTGTCGGTTGAAAGCATTTGAGAGGTGTATCCCGAGGTCACCGAGCTCGATTGACTCTTCGCTTATCTCAGTCGAAGCCATCGACCTAACGGCCTCATAAGTGGCCTCAGCTCCATCCCAGTCCGGCTCATGATCTTCTTGCACCATGTTCCAGAAGGTGAGTGCGGCTTCTCTTTGAGCGATGCCCATCTCTTCTTCGAATGGCACCTCATACTCCCGGTAATCTCCACCGGTTAGAGCAACTATCTTTATCCCATCGGCCGAGAACACATCGGCATAGTGCAACACCTGAGCAACATAGTGCGGTGGAATCTCATCCCAGTATTTCCGAGAAGTCTTGACCTCCACGATGTAGAGCTTGTCACCATCGAATGCCAAAGCATCCGGGTTGGCAATCATCCAAGGGTCACCCTCTTTATGAAATGTGCCGGCAGTGTAAACCTCAAGGTGAGGGTTAGACTCTGCGAACATCTCGAGTAGTGGCCGCTCGAGCAACTGGCCCAATCGCATTCTCTGATTCTGCGGAACCTCATTGGTGATTCGCCCGGTCTTTTGGCACCAAAGCGAATAGGCCGAAGCGAATGGGTTCACTCCCAAGATGGTACCGACATCGGTGCCAGAGATTCCCTTGGCTCGGATGTCATGCCACTCCTGATCTGCCGGAGTAAAGTTGCCAATTAGCTTGGCAGTGCGTAATGACTTCTCTGGGAAGTCTCGTATCAATTTGCTTACTTGTGTCATAGTCGTTACTGTAATGCCCATGTCAGACAATTTGCCAATCTTCGGTAAGAATCTAAAGCTTCTACTCGAGCTCCACCGGGCCGCCAAAGACCTCGATCCAGAGTGCACACACTTCCCGGAAATCTTTTGGCCGGAGGATTGGGGATTCAAGTCCCAAGGTGGGATTCCGGAGCACTACTTTGATGCCGTGAGAGTGGCCAAGCAATACTGCGGCCGGTGCCCGATTAGAGAGCAGTGCCTCGAGTATGCGTTAGAAGCCGGAGAGAACTTCGGAGTGTGGGGTGGGATGACCGCTCAAGAGCGAAAGCAAATAAGAAGAGCCTCCCGAAAATCGAGAGGCCCTTCCAACCAAGAAGAAGAGAACTAACTAGCCCTTCTTTGTAATGATGCTGGTAAGCACTGACAACAAACCAGCACCAAGCGACACGGAAGCAAGCGAATACCAATCAATCTCAAAGAGACCGATGGTGCCAGTGCCTAAGTATGCGATTGCGGCTTGAGCAATTGTCTTGACTGCTCTCTCGGCCACATAAGTTTTCCAAAATTCCAGTTCGAACATTACGGCTCCATTTCGTTATCGTGTTTCATCCTAGCCCTATCCTCCCAAGTAGCGGTAGCGGTATAGGCAGTTACGATAATTGTGAGCAGAGCGATTCCCCCGGTAACCAAGTTGTTTGATACTGAGGTATCCCAGAAGAAGGTAACCGCTCCGAAGATGATCATGGCAACGCTCAACCGGTAAGCACCGAAGATTAGTCGGCGGCGAAACCTCCAGTTCACTTGGCCCCGGGTTTGCTCTTGCCCCAAGAAGAAGGCCGCATCGATGGCTGACTTTAGAAACCGCTTCATAATGGCCGATTGCAACACTTACAGATAGCCCCAGTCTTAGGGATAGTCCCCTTCGGCCGTGTGTTGCGTTTTGAGGGGTTTAGGGTCGGTTTAGGTAGCTTTGCCTTGACTGCTCGTGTTCGGGCTTTAGCGGCCGCTACACGCTCCTGTTTTTTGATTTTGGCATCTATAAACTTCTCGAGATCGAACACTTTGGCGTATCGAGGGTCTGATTGCTTCGAGACCGAAATGTGGAGGTGAGCACCTCGTGAGCAAGTCCCACTATCGCCCACTCTTCCAACCCAGTCTCCAATCTTTACCCGGTCACCGACCTTGAGGCTCTTCATGCAAGTCGAGCCATCCTCATGACCGGAGCCATCGCAATCGATGGAATCATGCTTATTGCAATAGAGATGTGAGTGCCCGATGTAGAGACCGTGCTCATCACTTTTGATTTCGCAAATCCAACCGAGGCAATCGGAGTAGAAGATTCGAGTTACTTTCCCATCGGTAACTGCCGGGATGAGCTCTTTGGCTCCGGGTGCGTAGTCTGTTCCCCGGTGCGGAGATGTGCGTGGTGGCTTCATCTCACCGAAGCGAGATGTGATGGTTGATTTAGGGAATGGGTGTTGCCACATTGCTATGCAATTCCGGCAAAGAGAAGGGCAACTATTGCACCCACTCCAGCGGTGAGTGCGGCATAAGCAATCTTCTCAATCCATGCGTACCGAGCTTGTGTGATTTCCAATTCGGTGACTCTCGCCGGAAGGCCCTCGAGCCCACTCATCTTTGTGGCTAATTCGATGAGTAGCTTTTGATTCTCCAGTTGCTTGTCGTAAAGCATCTGGAGGGTTACACGAGCGTGTGGCTGATCCTTCTCTTCCGGCAAGTGTTACCTCACTAAGCCACGAGCTAGTGCCTCAATCTCCACCTCAGTCAAACCAAGTGCAAGCAACTTAGCCTTAGCGGTTTCAGGTGCATCCCTACGCTCAATTTCCTCGGCTGTCATAGGGCGAGTTACGAAGTTGCGTGTCATCAAACCATCCACCTCAGTAGGAAAGTCCTCATACACCACCTCATCGGTTCCTGCGGTTGGTGGAGTAGCATCTGCCACTTCGACCCAACCATCGGGCAAAGCATCGCCGTACTTATAGCTTGGCTCTACAAGCTGAATGTCTCCGATGTGTCTTGGGTATTCGTTATCTGGTGAAATGAAATACATGGTTTCTATCCTAGTGCTACTGTTTCGGTTGGGTAAGTTGGGGTAGAGAAGCTTCCCGACTCTGCTCTCTCGTCCAGCGTTCCTGTGGTTGCTGAGTCAGTTTTGTTGGTGATGGTGTCGCTGTTTGTCCCTATTGTAGATGACCCAGCTTCATAGACTACGCTGAATCCCTCTAGTGAATAAGTCCCAGTCAGAGAACCGTCTGCTGGAAATTTGAATACCGTACCATGCGAACCCACTTGCTCACCTCCAATCACTAGAGCACCATCGCTAGTGAAGTTTATTCCGTAGCTTCTATTAGTTTGACCTGAAACCGAGAATTTTCTTTGCCATTGAACATTGCCATCCGTGTCCCACTTGATAACAAATTGTGAACTGCTTTCAGGGTGCGTTGTATAAAGGTAGCCGTCTGGCCCAATCTTCATGTCCTTTCCCTCTCCTGTGGATGCATTGGTTTGCTTTTGCCAACGAGAGTTTCCGCTCGAATCAAAGCTCATCACGCCACAGATACCTAAGCCAGAATCCCACATAAAATAAACATTGCCATCTGCATCTGTTGTTACGCCTTGGCCTTTGTCGTTTGAATTTGTGCCTAGACAACGATGCCATTGCACTACGCCACTCGAGTTCCATTTAGTCAATACCGCTGTATCGTTGCCTAACCCATCGAAGTTACTGCCTTCCCATGCGGTATAAACATTGTCACTAGAATCAACAGCCATTCGCTCGCCAGTTGCTCCTGTGACATTCATGTATTTTTGAAACTGCAAGACTCCAGCTGAATTGTATTTATTGAGTTGTGCCCTACCAGTTGAATTGGCACGACCATGAAAGTAAATGTCACCATTCGAATCTATGCCTATGCCGTGATAGTCCTCAAAATTACCATCGCCGTATTCCCTCTGCCAAGTTATGTTGAGGTCGGTATCTATTTTCATAGCCAAAGCTTGAAAGTTATCCGAACCTGCATCATCTGTCTCACCAGCGATGTAGATGTTGTCACTTGAATCTATGGCGATGTCGAAAAATTGGTTGATAGCTGAAGTGCCACCGCCAGCCGTGTATCGCCTTTGGGCTAAGAGCGTGCCATCTTTATCCCATTTGGCGATAATTGCATAGTCTCGGTTAGCATCCTCACCGACTGCGTAAATGTTATCGGCAGAGTCAGTAGCGACTGCCCAAAACTTAGTGGTGCTACTGTCTAGTGAGGACAGCCAATAATTTATCGGTGCTCCACCTGCCGCTTGGCTATTGAGGATGCCGAGAAGAATAAGGCTCATTTAGACTCCTGTTACATTTCCGATGATCCGGTAGGCATCCGTGCCCACACAAACCACACTAGCCGCTGAATACTGGGCTCCAATAGTGTATGCCGTACCTGCGGTGCCCCCACCATAAACCACCGTGGTTCCGGAGCTCTGTACTGTTACCGTGCCGGCCCCATCCTGCAAGATGTCCACTCTGCCACCAGTCGAGAAGTCCGTAGAGTCTCCGACCGTTATGGTTACATCCGAAGCGGAAGTAAATTGAATAAGCTTGCCTTCATCGGCCGTGCCAATTGTTCGGGAGGTAGTGGCATCGGTCACTAGCGTGGTGGTGATTTGAGTGTTGTCCACCGTGATGCCAGAGCCCACTGCGGCCAAGTCCACATCGAGGGTCACATCCCCTGCGGTACCTCCCCCGGTCAGAGCGGTGCCGGCTGTTACGGCGGTAATGTCTCCCGGGTTAGAGATGCTTGCCCAAGAAGTGCCATCGTAGAATTCGATTGCATCCGTATCTTTCAGGTAGGCAACCATGCCTTCTGCAACCAGAGTGCCAAGAGCAGTGGTGCGAGCGGTCGAGTCATCGAACACCATGATGCTCTGATCGACTGAGTAACCCTGAAGATTTGCGGCTGTAAGTACTTCACCTGCGGTGAAAGTCTTGTATCCCAAACCTGCCATTATTTTCCTTACTAGAACCCTAGAGCGTTTCCTGAGTCCATTCTACCGAATACCGTGTCATTCAATACTAATGAAGTGAAGTCGAGTGTTGAGAAGCCGAATCGCACTCGGTGCTTGGTCGGCTGAATTGAATGATTGATTGCAATGATTTCCGCATACTTCTCAATCGGGTCTCCCACATCTCCCGGGGTGAACTTGACCTTCACCACATCACCCATCTCGAGCCCCAAGATGGTTGCCTTATCTCCGGCCCCTAGGGTGTCGAGCACTACATCTACTTGCTGAAAGCGGAACTCGGGCTCCGAGTATTTATTGGCATAGAAGTCTGCGACCGATTGAGCCGCATCGGTGGTGCTCATGAGCAGGTTGTCTTGGGTCAGATTGATAATGCCGTAGTTGGTTTGCGAGTCACCTCGGCTTGCCGTAGCAGTCTCCCCGGTGATGACCGAGCCAATGACAATTTCGTTGAATAGAAGCTCAGAACCGTATTGCACGGAAACGATTTGAAATGGGATTCCGGTACCATCATCGGCGAGCGTTACTAGGTCGGTGCTAGTCGGAGCAACTGTTCGATCCCGGTAAACCAAGTCACCGGCCTTACCAATGAATAATCTTCCGGGCTCCGATTGCTCGACTAACTGAAGATAAGTAAGTGCGTTTGCATCTGCCTCGATAGTGTCTGCTCCGAGAGTCTGGGCTCCGGCATCCACATCTCTCTTGTCATTCGGCCAGTCCACCGATGGGTCATCGAGAATGGCATTCACTCTTGCACCGGATGTCTGCTCTGTTTGTAGCCCACCCTCGAGGGTCTGGTTAGTTAGCTTTGTGAATCCATCGGAAGCGACCGCTTGAGCTGTTTGCTTTCCCTGAGGTTCGTAGTCGAGATTCCAGTCATCCACGATTCCAAAGAAGGCGTACTCGCCATCGATGCTTACTCGGATTTCACGGCGTGGAATGATGTTGCCGAAGTATGGCGATGCTTCATAAGTCGGGTCGAAGTATCGGTTGGTGTTATCGAACTTCACACTGCATGAGCCAGCTTGGAACTTGTCTAATAGTCGAGACTTACCTCGAGAGATTGTGATGGTCTCTACATACTGAGTCACATCGACAAAGATGGTGCCGGCCAGAGTCCAGTCCGGATCATCGAGCTTTCCTGCTATCGGGTCATCGAGCGTTAGAAACGGCCCAATCGGAGAATCCGTTAGGTCGAATCCGACTTCTACAAGAACTGCCATTATGCCCTCGCAAAGACTTTGCCGGAGAGCTTCTCGTAACGAATAATCTCTTCGACTATCTGCTCACCGATTCTCTGGCCATCTGCTCCCATACCGGCATTCACCGTGATGTTTATTGTGTTGCCACCGAACCCACCGGCTCGATCGAGTGGGATAACTGCCTCGGGCTTGCCAGCTTCGGCGATGTTTGCAAGCACTCCGCCGGGCTGTGGCATAACGATTCCACCATCTGCGAGCTGTGGAATTTTGGGTATAGATGGTGAGAAGGATTTACCACCGAATACCGGCACCCAAGTTGGAATCGTAACACGGATGGAATTTATTGCACCCACCACCCGATTGACCATTCCAATAATGGTGTTCAGTGGCCCCCTCACAACTCCGACTAGTTGTTGGAATACCGTAGTAATGAAATCTTTCACGGTGGTGAAGATTGACTTTAGGGTGTCGCTAAAGATAGTGAAGGCACCAATGACTCGATCAATCAATGGCTGGATTATGTTTTCATAAACCCATACAAGACCATCCCCGAATGCTTGGAAGACCGGAAGAATAACCTCTTCGATTACCTTATTGATAAACTCACCCATAGCTCGGAATGCTTCTTGGATGGCTAGGCCGATTGGCACAAAAACCGTTTCATAAATGCTTACAAAGAAGTCTCCGACCTTTTGGAACTCGCCGATAAGGTTTGTAAAGATGAGCTTTGCAAAGTCGAATAGATGCTGGAATGCCACCACAAGCAAATCGATAATCGGCTTGATTAGAGTCTCATAAATCATCACCCAAGTACCAGCCCATAAACCGAACACCAACATCATGGCCTCGAACACTGGCTTTATTACATTCTGATAGAGAGAGTTGATTCCCTCTTTGAATGCATCGATCACTGGCTGAACATAGTTGTTATACGCATCGGTAAAGAACTGAGTTACTACTGCCCAAGTGTCTTGGAAGAAGGTGGTTTGAGTTGCCAGATAAACGATTCCAGCGGCAAGAGCGGCCACTGCTACTGCTACTAAGTACATCGGGTTAGCGGCCATCACCGCATTCAGTACCGTTTGGATAGCAATTTGAATCTTCTCTGCCGCATACAGAGCCTTGATTGCGATAGTGGTTGCATTTATACCGATGGCAAAAGCGGCCAGCACTCCGGTGAATGTAGCGATTACCGGGAGATTCTGCTTGAACAAATCAAAAGCGGCCTTCACCCCGGGGGTAAATTCATTCTGGAAAAAGTCGGAGAGCTCCTTGGCCCCATTGATTGCCGCATCCACTCCGGCTTTGATCTGTGGCCCTAGGGCAAGCATTAGGTCTTTGACCTTAGGCATTAGGTCTGTAAGAACCGGCTCCAAGGAATCCATAAGACCAAGCAGAGCAGGTGCCAATGCCGAGCCGATTTCAATTCCAGCATCCGCAATCCGAGATTTCAGCAAGTCAAACTGAGCACTCATTGACTCGAGCTGTTTGTCTGAAATGTCCTCAGTCGTACCTGCGGCATTTCGGAGTTCGCTCTCGTATGTCTTTATCGCATCCGAGGTGCCGATAAGAGCTTGCAAAGCGGCGAGTGACTTGTCGGAGAATCCAGCTTGGAGCAGAGTTGCCTTTTGAGTCTCATCACTCATGCCTCCGAGAACTTGCTCGAGGTTGGCAATGATGTCACCGAGGTTACGCATCTCCCCGGATGAGTCAAAGACCGAGATTCCTAGTGCCTCAAAATCTTCTTTATTCTTGATTGCCTTCGTGGTGAGGTCTCGGAGAACGATAGAGAGCTGGGTACCTGCGAGCTCGCCCTTGATACCTTGATCAGCGAATGCGGCAAGAACTGCAACGGTCTCTTCTACATCCTTACCGAGAGCTCGTGCGGCGGCACCGGCCTTGGTAGTCAGAGCTGTGGAGAACTGCTCCACCGAAGCGTTAGCAAGAGTGTTGGCCTTTACCAGTACATCGGAAACCCGGGTGAGATTCTCAAGGTTTGCAATCGCATCATCTCGGATGGTGAGCCCTAGAGCAGACTGGGCATCTGTAAGCAAGTCCGTGGCCAGAGCCATGTCGAACATACCGGCTTGAGCAAACTTAGCAACCTGAGGCATTGCCTGAATCGATGAGGCCGCATCCAAACCGGCCGAAGCTAGGAAGAAGAAGCTCTCAGCGGCTTGCTCTGCGGAGAAGGTAGTGGTCTTGGCAACTTCCCTAGCGGTAGCCGCCATGTCCTCCTTCATGGCATCTGAGAGGTCTCCCATGATGGCTGTGGACTGGTTGAGAGCTTGGTCGAACTTTGCAAACTCTTTGACTGAGACTGCGGCAACCGTACCGACTGCGGCGGCGGCGGCGGCGGCAGTAGCGGCGGCGGCCTTACCAAACTTCTTTAGACCGGACTCGGCTTGCTTTAGGCCCTTATCATCGAGCTTGAATACGATTGGATAATTGATAGCCATTAGCCACGCCTCGCAATCTTCTTGCTAAATTCTTTAGCCGCATTGTCTAGGATTCTGCCGGCTATCTTTTGGAGACTCTTCTTCTCGGCCAAGAAGTATCCGTAACCGAATCGACCGGCCTTGAATCTCCATGGAGCTCTGCCCCTAGTTTGCATCTCACGAACCATTGCACGGCCCTGACCATTCTGGCGAGTGCGAATCGACTTTGACTGGCCTCGGCGAGTGAACTCTCTGGAGATGGGCCGACCGAATTGGAAGTCTCTCGATCCTGCAATTTCGGCAATGTCGAATCCAACACCCTGACCTTTACCAGTGAGCACGATTGAAACCACCGGCACCTGCTTGGAGTCTCTACGAATGCGAGCCGGAGCGAAGCTCACTCGAGCCCGGGCACCAGTCCATCGGGTACGCCCGGAGTGATTGAATCCGGAGAGCGGAGCTTGAGTTGGAACCTTAGCGGCGATTGCTTTGGCAGTCGGCATGATGGCTGTTCGCATCTCTTTGCGAAGAGCCTTGACCGCATCTTTGTCAATCTTGCCCATGTCACGAATCGCTTCTTTGATTCCAGTGACTTCTACTTTGTCATCGATGATTAGCAACGCACACTCCCTACGGTAATAGTTTACCGCCATAAGGGAAAACCCTCCCCGAAGGGAGGGCTTTACCGTTTACGCCGTGATTGAGCTTTATTCTGCTCTTGGCTTCGGTGTATCAAATACCGGCCGAGTGTCCAAAGCATTCTAGGCTCAAGCTCCATGAGCTCTCGAGGGGAGATGCCAGTCTCACAAGCAATCGATGCGATGTACCAGTGCTGGCTCTCATCCCCGAGGCCCCTTATTTTTTTGAGTCTATTGCCGAGACTTCTTCTACTGTTTCAGTCCACTTCTCGAACTCGAGCTTGGTAGCTCCGGTTCGCTTCTCCACGCTGTACGCAAAGAAGTAGAAGTAAGTGAGCCGGGGGTCTTTATCGATCCCGGCCGCACTTCGGTCGAACTTCGCCTCGAATGCGATGAAATCAGCGGCAACCGCTGTTACATCCTTCTCGGTTCCATCTTGATACTTTATGTGCAGATTGATCATGTTTCTCCTATTTAGGCAGTGGCCCTTGTGACCTCACCGGTGACTGGCCATGTGGTCGAAAGCGTAGCCAAATCGCCAACTGAGCTGTCGAGAGGGCTGTACTGTACGACTAGGGCTGTACCACTGTATGCAGGGTTTGTAGCCGAAACGGTTCCACCCTGAGGCAGAATCTCGAAGCTAACCTCTGAGCCGAGCAGTGGCCATAGAGTTGCATCTACTGAGTCAGCTCCGAAGTCTTGGTGCCACTCTAGTGTGAGGGAAGCATCCTTTAGCCCTGCAATTCTTGTGCGGAATGAGTTGCCGAATGCGGTGGTCTCCTGCTCATCTGCGGAGACCTCGAGGGTTACTGCCGCAATCGAAGAGCTGAAGTCGGTGGTACCCAATGTAATTGAGTAGTCGGTGGTAACGAACTTTGCCATCCGTTTGTCTCCTTTAGTTTGCGTAAACGGTCACGGTGTAATCCATGCCTATGTATGTTGTTGCATTCAATTCTACCGCCCCGATGCTGTTCATCGACACTACTCGGACATCATAAGCCGAGCCGGATAGTGTCTTATCGGACTCCACGGCGGTCTTGATTGATTTGTCCCCGGTGTTGCTTGCATAGAGATTGAGTCTCTCTTGTGCCGCTCTTTCCGAAGCTCTGCCGACCACCACGCTCACCGTGAAATTGTATTGGGTGAGTCCACGCTGGAATGCTTGGTCATAATCAACCGTATTCAGCACCACAATTGCGGCCGGGAAACTTGGGTTATCTGGAATCTCTGAATAAGCTCGGAGCCCCGAGATGGTCTCGAGGTTTGTCTCTATTCCATTCCGGATGTCTGAGATGGTCACTAAGCCATCCTCATCTTCTTGAATGGCATGATCATGGCTTCCACATCCGGGTCGAGCCTTGATACTCGAATCACGCCGATGTCACCGAAGCCGGCCACACCAAGAGGCGAATCGTTTCGGCGGAAGATTCTGGAGGCCAAGATAACCGTGGCTTGCTTGATAGCGGTAGGGATTGCACTCCATCCGAATGTGCCGACTACCTGCACCGTGGCTTCTCCGCCATCGATAGTGAAGAGGTAATCGCCAACTGCACGAATCTGAGTGCTAGGGGAGGGGATGCCTCCGACAATTCCATTCAGCGGCTCGAGTTGTCGATCCGCCGTGCCCCAAGTCAAATCATAAGCACCATCGGCGGCCGATGAAGTCTTGAGAGAAGTGAGGGAAACTAGGTCATCGATTTCGACCACATAAGAATCCCGGGGTACATAGTACCGAGTTGCATCTGCCTCTTGATAGAAAATACGCTCACAAGCTTGGTCAATCTCTCGAGATGCCGCTTCGATTGCGAGCTCGATAAGAGCATCATCGATGTTGTCATCTATTCTGAGACTGGCCTTGACTTCGCTAAGTGAGGCATAGCCGTTAGTGATTGCCACAATAAACCTCCGGCTTCTATTCTACTTTGTGAGATGCTCTTTGAAATAGGGTAGCCACTTGTCCATCCAAACCTTCTCGATGTCGAACTGCTTAGCCCATTCAATCGAGGTCTCGCATCTACCCCGAGGTGCGTTATACGCCTCTTCCATCGCATTCACCACCGAGCCCACATTCGGAACCTGATAGTAAGCACCTTGATGCTCATCCCAAAAGAGTTGCCCGGCGATTGCATAAGAGGTGTCGGAGATGAGGTCTTGTGGAGCAGTCCAGCTCGAAGCGATGGTTCGAGTGCCCACACTCATTGCCTCGATGAGTGGCACTTGGAACCCCTCCCCATAGCTTGGGCCGAGCAAGAAGTCCATGCCCTCATAGATTGCCGCCATCTCTTTATCGCTGAATCCGTATCGAAGCCTGACATTATCCGGGAAGATTACATTGTCCTCAGGAATGTTATTTACCTTGAGAAGCCTTGGTAGGTCGAAGCCGTTTAGAGCCCGGCTCGGCTCGGCGTGAATGTATAGATAAGAGTTTGGGTACTTCTTTACATGGACTCCGAAAGCCATGATGTTTTCCGCATAAGCCTTCCGGTGTACGAGCCCAGAGTTAGCTTTGTTTGCGGCAACCATGCCGAAGATGAAGTCATCATCTTTCAGCTGGAAGAACTCTCGTGGCTTTACGCCATCGATTTTGTGACCCGGCTTGTAAACCTTGGTATCAATCGTGTGAGGAATGTACGGTGCCTCGACTCCAAGCCGGCCCATCTGCCTTTGCCCATCCGGTGCCATAGCAATCGCCTTCACATTTGGCTTCCTTATCCAGCTCGCCACCTCGAGGGGGACACTGGAGTGATCAATGGGAGTCCATGAGTGAATGTCCAGCTCATCGAGCTTCTTATTTTGGTGCAACACCCAAGTGTCATAGAGAGTCATGAGCATCGAGGGCTCATCTCGATTGAGCGTGAAGTGCTTGTAATGCACCGGGGTCATGTCCACCGAGTAGCCGGTGTAGCTCTTTGGGTAGAGAGTCACATCGCCGTGCTTGGTCTTGTACTTACCAATCTCACCCTCTTTGCCATAGTTGCAATGTACTGCGGTGCGGATTCCGTGCCGTGTCATTCGGCTCACGAGCTGGTCTATCTGCCGGCCGTAGCCAGTCTTTGTATCGGGTGAGTTTGTGTACCACATCACCGAGCCGCTTAGCTGTTCGTACTGAGTTGGATTTCCTTTTTTCGCCATGGCCAAAGCTTAGCCAAAAGAAAAGCCCGAGGCAATTCACCCCGGGCCAGTCTCGAAAGATTTATGCTAGCTCTTTGGCAAGCATTTCCTTCAGCTCATCTTTACGGTCTAGTAGCTCAATGTACCTCTTAGAGTTTCCCTCGAAGAAGTACTTGTGCTCACTAATGAGCTCATCCAGAGCTACGATTTCCTCTGCCCAGTGTGCAATGCTTTTGTAATTGCGTGACTCGAGTGCGGCATCAAAGCTACCAATAGCCTTCTGCTTTTCTACTGTCAGTCTAAGCAATTCGCCTTCTGCGTATTGTCTAAATGATTGCCTTTTCTCCATCTCATTCTCTACCGAACGATCTGGGCCGAGAAAATCTGCGGCTGACTTGTAGATGTATTCCTTAGTTGTTGTTGTCATTTTGTTTCCCCTTTCCGGGTGAGGGCTTATGCCCCCACCTGCTCTAGCGACTTGATAAATTCGATTATCTCAATGGTCTTGTGTGCCATGTCCCATAGGTTGTGGTCGATTTGGAATTGCAGTCTGTCCATCTGAAATGCGATTTCTTTTGCTGTGTTCATTTGGTTTCCCTTCCTTGTTGGTAGTACCACTCTATGGCATCCGCAAACCAATCCGCAAGTTATTTCGCAAGGTGTTACCAAACTGTTATCTGGGCAAAAAAGAGACCCGGGGTGCAATCTGCAACACCCCGGGCCTCAGCCTATTGGCGGTTACTATGCGGCAG
>Ga0222719_10003616_pt1 | contig 13688 bp, 7 predicted proteins | sample C33_34DmetaG_FD_165039 | JGI IMG/M metagenome (GOLD analysis project Ga0222719, IMG submission 165039) | Estuarine water microbial communities from San Francisco Bay, California, United States - C33_34D | ecosystem: Environmental > Aquatic > Marine > Unclassified | place: USA: California...
TTCACTGGGATAATATCCTCTCTTGGGCTCTCCGTCTTGCAAGAGATGATTGCTCAAAGTAATAATAGTCGCGGCTTTTTCGTACTTTCGTTGCCTACGTAATCTTTCTGCAGGTTCTCTGCTGGCCTACGTAATCTTTCTGCAGGTTCTCTGCTGGCATCTCTCCGTTTCCAAGGGGGTCATCTGCTCGATGGGGGGCGCAAACTACTCCTCGTTTGTGTCTCGTGTCCATAAAGACCACTTGGATCGTACGGTCTGATAATCCATCGGGTGTGTTTGGAGGGAGCAACTCCAAACTCAAGGAATTCTATAAATAATAATGACGTAAGCATTCGGTCAAGTTCGGTTTTTAACTCGAGGAAGCAGTCAACAAATTTCTTTACTCTTTGAACTATACACTAAAACGGGCATAAAGAACTTTGGTACCGAGTAGACATTACTTAACGACGATGGAATTCGAAAAATTCACTCACTTGACAAAAATGGGGACTGCCAGTCACGAGCAATTTGAAGGTTGGTAAGATTGAGACGACGTCTTGATGGCACCCAGAAGGCAGCGTCTTTCATTGCCATGATCCAAGACTCTACGGAGTTGTTCTATCACCATTCTGAGAACCGACGACGACAAAGTGACGAATTCTTCGAGATAGATCTCTAGAGAGAGTAGGGAGATAGTTCATCTGATACCTATTTTCTGTCGTCTTGCATAGAAACGACGGCGTGGCACTTTTTTGATTTTTGAGAGGTCATCATGAGTGAGCCGCCCGCAGATCCACCATCGGACCCGCCCTCCGATCCACCAAAGGAGGAGGAAAAGACGGAAGAAACGCCAGTCGAGCAAGCTGCCGAGGGCACAGAGGGAGAAGGAGGAGGTGGTGACGTGACGGATGATGTCGGAATTGTGAGCAAATCGTTGGCATCGGGTGATATGCAAGAGTTTGCCAGTCCGGATACAACAATGGACGAGGATGAAATCATTGAAGAAGTTCTCGATGAGACTGAATATGAAGACGAAGTCTTGGACGATGACGATGATATTGTTGAAGAGGTTATTGATGAAACGGAGGGTTCGATTATCGAAGAAGTTATTGACGACTCTGAGCCGGCGGGCGGTGATATGGATCCTCTCGTGGAAGTCGAAGAGGGTACAGAGCGCAGCGCTGGAGGTGCTGATACGGATGCCGAGCAACCGGACAAAGAAATGACTGTGGGCGAAGGAGCGACGGAACAAGAGCCTAGTTCGTTGGCGCAGAAGTCCGAACCCAAATCCGAGCCTGAATCCACGGAAGCCAAATCCGAGAGTAAAAGCGAGGAGACAGTAGCCGCGGAAGATAAGCTATCCACGGAAGTAGAAGCAACGAAAGCTACTGAAGAGGAAGGCAATACTGGCGAGGAAGTCCAGGCCGAGCCAGAACCAGTCACAGTCGCTCCTGCAGAGACAAAATCCGATGAGGAGCCAAAGACTGAGCCAGATGCGCCAAAGGAAGAGTCGGTAGAGCCAAAGGCAGAGACGGAAGAGCCAAAGGTGGAGACAGAAGAGTCAAAGGCAGAGACGGAAGAGTCAAAAGGAGAGAAGGAAGAACCAAACGCTACCGAAACAGATCAGCCCGAGTCCGAAGCTGTAGACGCAGAACAAAGCCACGAAGCGGATTCTGCGCTACCGGCTGAGATACAGGAAGATGTTGAAGTACCGACCCCTGCTACTGTAGGTGAGGAGAGTCAGGGATCCGTTACAGAAAATCAGGTTGTGACCAACTCATTGGAGGCGGGTGCTGAAACTGAAGAGACGCCCACCGTTGAAGCTTCTATGACTAGCCCGGAAGAGCCTCCCGACGCCGATCCAAGTACAGAGGAATCCAAAGCTCCTGACAAAGAAAGCAAGGCGGAGGCTATGGGTGATGTACCGGTTGAAGATGAAGTGACCTTAAATGAAGAAAACGACGAGGGGATCCAAGGAGAAGACTTGGGTATGAAAACGAGTGAGCCTGAAGAAGCACAGCCCACTGCAAGATCGGACGAGCCGCAGATTTCCGAGTCAGATTTGGAGACTTCCACCCCAAAAGAAGAGCCCGAGTCCACGTCAGATGGAGATGATACAACACCGGCTGTGACTGCTACTTCTGTGGCTGTTGGCGCAGCTTCTGGGGACGAAATAGCTATAGAGCCGAGCCCGGTTGAAGCTCAAGTTGTCGAAACTCCTGACGCGTTTGTCGACGCATTGTCGTCTCCACGAGAAATATCTCCCGATGCAGAAGAAACTGATGAGCCGGTACAGGAATCAAAGGTTCCTGAAGCAGCTGCAGTTGCAGCAGGAGCAGCTGTGGCCACAGGTGGAGCGGCTGCGGCTATTGCGGCAGGCACTGAAGATCGTACTCCGACGGTAGAGGCAGTACCATCCAGCGAAGCTGTCAATACTGTGAAGGAGGAACCTGCAATGACAATGACCAGTTCTGAGCCAGAAGCTGTACCGGAGAATGAAGCTATACCAATAGACGCTGAGCCCAAACAAGATGAGTCTCAAAGAGAAGATGAGCCTGGTATGATTGCAGCAGTACCGGTCATCACTCCATTGGCCGCTGCATTGGCAGATCTTGATGCGGAAGAGCCTGCACCCAACGCAGAGATATCAGAGGTTGCACCAGATCCCCCTTCGAATAGTGAGACTCTTCCAGTCGAGGCTTCTTTAAATCAAGAAACGCCAACTATTGAAACACCTACCACATCACCTGCACAACTTACCCCGGTCGTTGAGGACGAAGCCGTTGTTGGAACACCTATTGAGGAGCCCACATCCGCCGATCCGCCTGTCTTTAAACGACCTGAAAGCCCGGAACTAATCAAATCTATATATTCACAGGATGAAGAAGATCCAACAGATGAGATACGAGGAGCAGATGTGTTTCCAATTGTTGCTGTCGGTTCTGCAGCGGCCACAGGAGCCACAATTGCTGAATCAAATGCTCCAGATCCACCATCTGAACAGCAAGCAGTATATCCAGATCAAAATCCCATCGAAGCTGTGTCCCATCAAGAAGTAGAGCTTTCTTCTCAATCGGAAGATACTGGAACCGATACTCGAGATGATATATTTAGATCAGCGCCTCCTGTAGAAACGATTCAGCCCGAAGTGATCGAGCAGAACACATCTATGGATAACTATCATGATGCCGTCATGGACCAGTCGGCCGATGATCAGTCGAAGTTTGTTGATCACGATGAAGAAACAGACCAAGGCCAAGAAAAAGGTGACGTTCTGGCCGCAGCCGCTGTTGGAGCTACGACTGCTGCAGGTGTAGCTGCTGCATCTGCGGACCAAAGCACTGGGGCGGAAGTGCAAGAAAATTTGGGGAAAGATACTGTCCAAGATGCCGTAGACAAAGACGTGGAAGCCGCCGTTGATTTGCCTCAAGAACCACTTTTGGTCGACGACCTTGCTATTGATGAGCAATCATCTAATCGCCGATTGAGTGCAAAGCCCCGTGATATCATCGGTATTGCAATAGTGGTCATTATAGTGATAGGTCTTGTGGTGGCGCTGCCTCTTGTTCTGATTGATCGAGACAGTGGAAGTCCAGCGGGAAATTCAACGGCTCGCCCAACTTCAAGACCTCTAACCAACGTAAGTCTCTTTTATTTAAGAATCTTGCCCGAGCCGATGGGGTAATAAACTCACAGATGTTTTTTTCACAGAAGCCTACCATTTCCCCTGGGAAACCAACTCCGGCGCCAACAGCTATGCCTACTTCTGTCCCCTTCCCACAGTATGTTTCTTCTGGAGGTCCATTCAATGGAACCCAAGGTTCTGGACTTGGATTTGCTGTCGGTTTGAGTAATAATAGAGCGGTAGCAGGCGCTCCCGACAGGGGCCCTGGTTCCGTTTTGACGTACATTCAGACTGCTGGATCGTGGAATAATACTCCAATTGCACTGGGTGGCCCCCAGGAGGGAGGCAACTTTGGTCAAGCATTAGATCTTCAAGGCAGAATTCTAGTGGTCGGAGCTCCCGGGATCATTTTTCCTGGAACAACTTTCCCTGCTGGAGCTGTGTACGCTTACGATTTTAACGCGAGATTGTCAAGGTGGGTACAACTTGGCACGACAATGCAAGGTATAGGGGACGAGGCTTCTGTTGGAGAGCAGTTTGGAGGGGCTGTCGCGAGGAGCTTTGGTGATCGTATCGTCGTTGGGGCGCCATACAGAAACGGCTCGGATGGAGGAGTTTACATTTTCAGTCTCAACGTAGTTGGTTCAAATTTGACGTGGGAACTTATGAGTGGTTCCCCAATCTCTGTGAACAACAGCCAAGAGTTACTTGGAAGCTCTGTTGATATTAGTTCCGATGGGAAAAGGATTATTGCCGGTGGACCAAATGCACTAGGAGGAACTGGAAAAGTTAGTGTTTATCAGCAAAGTGACACAATTGGACAATGGATTGAAATATTCAATGTGACAGGTGCAAATGTTGGTGATCAAATGGGCACCGCGGTAAAATTTTTGGATGTCACCGGCGATCAATTTGTCGTCGGGGCACCTGGAGCAAAAGAGGCGGTGGGAAATCTCAGAAATCGTCGAAGGATGCAGCAGGGGGCTACTGGGCTAGTCAGAGTATACCAATTGGTCAACAGTGAGCTTCCATACAGTCAGCTTGGACCTGACTTGTACGGGAAGACGAGGTCGGTGATAGGAAACAGTGGTGCCATTGACGGATTCGCCTCTTCTACAGGGACGACACTGCTGCTTGGGACTTCTGATGGTTTTCTAAAACGATTCGAATACGCCGTCAATGCAAGCTCATGGTCCGAAACATTCACTCCTCTTGATACTGGTTTTAATAGTCCTGTCACTGGAATAGCTTCGACGTCAGATCTGGATAGCGTTTTTGTGGGGGCGTCTGATTCGGACACTTCGGCCGTCTACTCGGTTCAGGCTCCGCCAACGCAATCACCGACCTCGGATCCTACTGCCAGTCCAACCGGAAGGCCAACAACTTCATTGCCTACAGGCCCACCAATCGCCAAACCAACAGTTCAGCCAACTAGCCGTACGCCTACGGTACAACCAGGTTCCCCGACCATAACGCCGACAAGCTCACCTGCCGGCCCAGGTGCACCGACGAGTGGGCCTACGGTGTCACCCGGGGTTGTACCTACATCCCAGCCAATATCATCTCCAACGAGTTCCCCGACTGCTGGTCCGACTCCTATTCCAGGGCCCCGTTGGAGAAATGACGGCGCATTTGTTGGTGCACCTGGTGATGACTTTGGTGTTTCTGTTTCTGTTACACAAACAATTCTCGCTGCTGGCTCGAGGACTGGAAGTGGTTATGTGAGGACGTACCAATTTGTAAACAATGCATGGAGTTTCCTATCCGATATCAATGGTTTGCAGGATAACAGCTTCTTTGGCAATTCAGTTTACCTGAATCCAAGCTCGTCGTCGAGTCTTGTTGTTGGGGCGCCTGCAACTCGGGTAGGAAATACTGTGACAGGTATCGCTCACGTTTACTCATTGTCTGGGGAAACGTGGTCGCAGCAGGGATCAATATTGCAAGGCAACCAGACGCAGCCCGAATTCTTTGGGTGGTCTGTAGCAATGAGTTCAAACTCTGTGGTCGTCGTTAGTGCGCCCTTCAATAGTGACGAAGGTGTTCCCCGCCGGGGACGAATCTACACATTTGTCTTCGATGGTACCGACTGGGTTCCCCGTGGAAGTGGGGCTCCTGTTCTCGGGGACGCCAACGAGAATCTCGGACTTTCCTTGGATATATCACCTGATGGAAGTACACTTATAGCAGGTGCAACCGGCTTTCAAGAAAATCGAGGAGCCTTTTACGTGTACACTTGGAATGGAAGTGACTGGTCACTGGCAGGTTTTCGCGTCGGAGGCAGCCAAGGCGAAAGATTCGGCTCGGTCGTCAAAGTCATATCTGACGATGGAAGTGTGATTGCAGCAGGAGCTCCTGACTTTGATTCGGGTAAGGGTGTGATCCGGGCATATTCAAGACAAAGTTCGGGAGAATACACAGTCTATGGAGATCCGATCGTCGGAAACGCCAATGACAGGTTAGGCTCGGCCAAAAGTATCTCGGGATCTGTTTCACAGGTGGGCGTGTCTTCCATTATCGCGAGTACCGACAATGGAGAGACCCGAACCTATGCATTAAATTCAACCTCCAACACATGGGCGCAAGAATTACCCATTATCATTATCACAGCCAATGCGCCGCCGGCAGTTAGTGGATCATTAGCGCTGAACACTCTGGCGACTGGCGAATTGAATGAAGTACGCCTCTATTCTGTAAGGTAATTCACTAATACTGCTTATATGTAAGAATATTTTATTATCCATACATGCTTTTAGCTGACCAAGTGCCGCTCAATAGAAGTCAAGAACAAAGGTAAGGAGTATTGGTAGAGGGTGCGCCATCATTGGCCAGTCCCCAAGTGGGTAGAAAACACATTGGTTTACTTCGACTAAGAAATGGGTTACATAAATGGAAGATTAAGGCTAAAGTTAAAAGGCCCCGAGTCGTTTCAAATTTTGAAATGGCCGAAATCAAAGTCACACACATGGGTAGTTTTCGTCGATGTCAAAAATTTGTGACTGGGGCGTCCTCTTCTGTCAAACGAATGACTATGATCCTGTCGCAAGTTTTTGAAATCTCTATCGCGGAGAAAACTGTTGTTTTGCCAGAGTGTAGGAGCATCATTAGCGCGCCGCGTCATCTTTCTGCTGAAAGGACGCATTGGTCACTACTAGAGTGCCTACTACTAGAGAGATACATTGAGAATGGTGGACGATGACGAGAGACAAGAAGAAGCCTCTAGCGGTTCGGAGGAGCAAGATGAAAGCGGATCTTCTGAGACCGAAGAAGAGGAGGAAGGAGAAGGAGGCGAAGAAAACGACGACGACGAGAGTATGGAAGAAGAAATCATAGAGGAATCAGAGACAGAGGTGGAAGAGGAGATCATTGAAGAATCAGAGTCTGAAGTTCTAGAAGAAGAAATCATAGAGGACGAGAATGGGGAGGAGATGGTGGAGGAAGAAATTGTAGTCGAAGAGAAACCTCCTCTAGGACTTGCTGCTGAGACTATCCCCGAAGAAAACGATGATCAGCTGGAACAAGAAACGCTTGATCAATCTGAGAAAGGAGATCCTCCAAGTCATCAAGCTGAAGCAGTGGACAACAAAGAAGCCTCTGAAAAAGAATCTTCTGAGCGACAGCCAGAATGGCAGGAAGAAAGTGAACAGGCAGATGGGCCAGAGCTGGTTGACGCGGTGCCAGCCGCTGCTGCGTTTGCACCAGAAGAGGAGGTAGAACATGTTGTGGAGCCCGACGATCAACTGGAACACCATCGCGGTGACCCATCTGAAGCATTAGAGCCATCGGAGCACCAAATGGGAGCAGAAGCCACCGAGGAAGCGTATGCTGCGTTAGGAGAAGATTTTGACGTAGAACAAGGTGAGAACTTTGGACCACCTCCAGGGTACTTCGATGCAGAAGACCAGGAAAAAGACCGAGGTCCACCGAAAGGTTTCCCAATCATTGACATTCTTCTTATTGTGGCTATCGTGGTGTTGGTAATCACGTTGGTTACTGTTCTTCCCTTAACTCTCATGAATCGAAACAAGGGAGGTGGCACTGCAACCTTTCCACCAACTAGAGGGCCGACCATGGTTCCTGGTCAACCGACCGCAAAGGTAATAATGCGCGCGTGCTCGCTGTATCATTTGAAATTAATCTGAGAAATCTTTCTGACATGTGCTATTGTCCAGCCAACAAATGCGCCAGGAACCCCAACCGCACCCCCCGGTGCCCCGACACGGCCTCCCACTTTTCCTCCTACACCAGGGTCACCACCTACTACTGCACCTGCTCAGTCTTGGACTCCAATTGCTGGGCCATTTCAAGGGTCTTCTGGTTCAAATCTAGGTGTATCTGTTGCTATGACTAGTACGGCTATGGCGGCTGGGGCTACTCGTGGTGCAGGTCAGGTAATAACATATGTCGATGGCGGCAGCAACACTTGGGCACAAGCGCAAACGTTGACAAGCAGTCAGACCACGGGAAGCGCCTTTGGAAATGATGTCGACATGAATTCAGCAGATTCCTCCATTGTTGTAGGGGCGCCTGCAACTCGTAACGATGCGCAGAATCAGACTGTAGGAGCGGCTCACTTTTATACTTTGACAGCGGGTGTTGCATGGTTCCCACAAGGGCCCTTGCTTCGCGGTGATGGAACAAGTGAGTTTTTCGGATGGTCAGTTGCTACCAGCACGTTTCCCTACGTTGTTGTTGGAGCACCTTCCAGTAGCTTTGGCTCTGTTCAACTACGAGGGCGTGTCTACACGTTCCAATACGATTCAACGGCAAACTCTTGGGTTTCTCGCGGAAGTGGCACAGCTGTAGTTGGAGACGATGCAAGTGATAATCTTGGCATCTCCGTCGATATCTCAGACGATAGCAGTACAATGGTCGCAGGAGCATCTGGCCATAGCAGTTTTACTGGAGCATGTTATATTTACACTTGGTCTGGAAACGACTGGACGAGAGCTTCCAAGTTCATCGGTTCGTCTGCGCAGGAGAACTTTGGGGCGTCTGTAAAAATCCTCAATTCGGATGGCAGTTTCATCGCTGTGGGCGGTTGGAAATATGAGACCGTGAAAGGATTAGTACAAGTGTACCAACGGCAATCAGATGGATCCTATGCAGCGTATGGTGGACCCATCATTGGCGGCGTTAGCGACCAGATTGGAAGGCCGAACACCATCACTGGGTCAGTGAGCGGAGGCGTACCGACGGTGGTACTCAGCACTGCTCAGGGCAGCGTGAACACCTACACGTACAACACATCCCTATCTAAATGGGAATTGACCGCACAAACTCTGAATTCTGGCTTTTCAGATTCCCCCGCCCTCAGTGGTTCGCCGAATTTGGGAAAACTGACAGGTGGCAGTCAGAAAGATAATGCGGCGGTCATATACTCGCTCTCGTAAGAGAGGAGATGGGCCGGAAAGGACGAAGTGTCGTGGACACATTGTCGATCTAATTGTCGAGCTGACGTGATGCAGTAATTGGTGATTCCGTGAAATATAAGCGTCTATTATTTTTTAAATCTTTGTTTATTCCTGCATAGTCGTTCCTTCCACGGCCGATGAGATGACGACCACATCCACCGATTCCCATTCCCCATCCGCTACTGGAAACACAACGTATAGGATCGTATCCTCTTTGATCTTGTCTTCATAATCGGATAGCTTTTCGTCGTCTTTTAGTATTGTATTGTTGGTATTCATTTCTTCGGCTGTATTGCTTGTATTTCCACTCTTGGGCAGCAAGAGTCGCAGAGACTCGGCCTTGCCGACACCCTCGCCGCCGTGTTGTTTGGTCGCCGCTGCGACGCGCTCTTTAATGGACAGCATCGTGTCCGACACGTGACAAAGAAAACAGAATGTTTGATTGCGATGCTTCACGCGAATGTATCTACGATATTTCGAAAATTGGCATAACACGAGTATTTCCCAGCATGAAAAGAGAGACGAATGAGGCACAAACAAGAGAGAAGATACAGTGAGAAAAGGACCTGGGAGGGAACGGTGCGGCGAATCCGACAGAGTTGCGGCAGCACCAACAAGGTACGTACACTTGGTCCGTCCCAGACATTGTCGTGTCGTTGTAGCCGTGAGAGTATAGAAGTAACTAGGTTTGGTGATTGTCGATTGCGTCCAGAGCGCTGTTGGAAACTCGAACGGTTACAACGAGAGGGACAAGTAAGAGATTGTTGGATTGTTGTTGTTGTTCGTGCTCCTTCGTTTTTGCAGGAAATTTCGGTCGAGCAGCCGCCGACAATTATACTCGAGGGTTCAGGCTATAAAATAATGCGCGCATTGTGACGTTCTATTAGGGTCAAAAATTTGAGTCACGGGTGAACATTCTCGATTCTCGATGATGAGGAACAATGAGCATCTCGACATTCAGAAGGTGGCGGATGACTCTTTGAGTCGACAATGGAGATTGTTCACTAAACAAAAGGTGGCGTTGGCGTGTAGTTCCATTTGACTAAACGCTTTTGGAATGCCTCCACAATATGTTGATAAAGCGTCCATCCTATCAATCTCTTTCCCCTCGAACATCCAAAACAACGCGTCGGAATCCGTTGGTTACCTTCGTCATCGCTCTTGTCATATTTGGAATAGCGATACTGGGCCTTCGCAGTGATCAGAATCGTGCTTCCAACGAACCCACTCCGGTACTGCAAAAGAAACACAGACCTCCTTGATCTTCGTCAAACATCAAAACTAGGCACGACGACGATCCCGTCATCATAATGAGTTCTTCGTCTGGGATAAAAATGACGATACAGTACAAGCTGATTGAAGATGGCACCATTGCTCCTCCATCATTACCGCGGTCCATGCGCTACAAGAAATTCCAAGCCCTCGATACGGACACGGGTGAGCCACTGACTGTGTACGAGTGGGCAAAGCGCATCATTGAAAATCCTATCGTATCGGATACATTGTCCTACTTGTTCTTGCCGGCACAAGGAGAAGAACAGCCTGATTTGCATGCTCACTCGCATACGGCCAAAGCTGTGGCGTCATCCTCCTCCGATCCGTCGAACTATGCTGCGGTATTTTTCGAGACGCCGGTGGCTACCGCAAAGACCGCAAAGACGCAACATATGGAATTTGTATTTGTGGATGCTCCACAATTGTACAGGTTTGTACAACGAATTGGTCCTGATGCACATGCATTCGAGGAGCATTTTCAAAAGTGCAATACAGAACTTGGCGAAACCGCAGTCCAAGTGACGACGGCTTGTGCCTTTTCGAATCTAGGAGGCACGTCGGTGCTCATTTCACCGCGTCCATTGGAATCATCTTCATCGTCGACTACGGTGGAGCCGAACTTAGCTATGTATACAGATTTGGCAAGCTTTATTCGTGGAGGAGTGGTAAACAGCAAGACGGAGAACGCTACAACGATCTCAACGTTTCACCGCCAAGTCCGAGAGACATGGCAGTTGGCGACGTACGAGTTGCTCCATCGCTTGGGATTGGAGCCAGAAAACGAATCAACACACGGCCAAAGACAAGATGACAGCTACCCGGTTTGGTTCTCAACGTCCGGCATGGGTGTACCGTGGTTGCACTTTAGGCTCGATCATCGTCCCAAGTACTACACCTTCACGCCATACAAACTGCAAGAACACAGCTCGCCGTAATCGTTTGCGAGTGGCGGCAGCTCTTGTACTACAGATTCTCGAAATTCATAATCGAACGAAGGTAGCATTATTGTATTATTTGAGTACTAATAAGAAAGAACTGTTGCAAGCGTTAACAATGACCACGGCAATTGGTTCTATCCTCATCTCCTTCCTATCCTTGTCCTTTGATTTAGTAGCTACGAGGCTGAAGGTGCGCTTAATATCGGTCTTCGTCAGTACATGGCCACTCTGGACCATCATCTTGATCTCGACTTTGTTCGTTTGGCTACGCCAAGCTGGACAAGTCGGAGGCATCCGTCGAGTAGATGTCCACACCACCAAATGATCCACTCGGCTCCCAAGTGCCATCACGATACTGTCTCGCAAGTTGCGAAATCTCCGACATGGGGTCTGGTTCGTCGCCATAAAAGTCCATCGCATCCCAAATGAAGTTCAAGATACCCCACAAGATATCTTTATTCATGCACTTGCCGTCTTTGATGCGGCGACCAATCACACAGATCTCGCCATCGAGATTGTTGTATTTTGTAAGTCCTGTGGAAAGCGAGCACCCGAGATAGATACCAGCACTATTCAGGCCCAGTCTTCTCTGCCCATCCAGATCGACCATGCTACCTGGTGGGAAGAACGTATTGGTGGTTGCATTACAGTATATTTCAACATACCAGCCGAGGAGTTCGCAGAATTCACTTCGGAGGGGGCGGCCCAGTGTCATTCCTTGACAATTCTGGATGAAGCCGAGCGCTTCTTCTTTATTCTTGAGCTGATAGTGGGACCTTCGGTTGGTCAAACCACTGCCTTCGCCTGCCTCAACTCGGATGACAATGCACTCGGGGTTTTCTTTTGCATACAAACATGCCGGCTTGTGGGTGCGCCAGTGATTCTTTTGGTGTTCTTTAGAGCAGTACCAGACTTCTTTGCAACCACCACAGCGAGACAAAGAAGTTGATACCGTGCCACAAGCCGAACAATAGTTCACAGGCGCCATCTTGGCTGCTTCAAAAGATACTCGTTATTGTTTGCGAACGGAGTTGCCATCGTCATTCGGTTTTCGCCTTGTGGGTTCGGGAATTTTTGGCCGAGCAGCTGCAGACCATTATACACGAGGGTTCAGGCTATCAATTAAACGATTTTTGCGAAAGGACGGACGAAATGACCGATTGACAAACTTTGAACGGAAACGCGGGGCGAGGTTGATTTAACGAAAGTAAGATTGACAGACGTCATAATACTATACAAAACACGTCTTGAGTACAAAAGGAATTTTCGTGGAGTGTCCTCGACCAATTTTCGGGACTTGAAAAAATGATGGGCGTAGACGAAGCCTTTCAAACACTCTCAAGCAGAGAGTACAGAGCCATCGACATCTCGCCTGTGGATAACCCGGGCGGTGCATCTCCTCCATCATGAGACGACGGCCTTGTCGTTGATGGGAAATGTACAACGAAAAGAGACACCACGAGGCACTCTTCTGGACACCGGCGGCTCTATCATTCTATCCGACTCGTCTACGGTACAAGACTTTCCTTTGTTCATTATTCCATACCTTGTGTTTGGGTTGCTCGCACCAGATTTTTTTTACTCGCGACACATTGTCGGCCTCGGGCTGGGATATCTGAAACAGAACCATGGTCCGGAATGCACCCTTTCCCGATGATTTTACCCTAGAATTTACAAAAGAGGACGACCAATCAAATGACAGCGACAGCGATAGCGAATCTGGGGCTGGCTGGTCCTCTGGATCTGAATCCAATTCACAACAAGGTAGACCGAGGCGGAGAGCTGATGACGACGACGACTACGACGACGATGATCTCGACGAGGACTACACCGAGGACCAAGAGGAAGGAACCGGTAGCTATTCCGATCAAGGAAGTGGAAGCTATACGGGGAGTCGCAGTGGCAGCTACACAGGTAGTCGTAGCGAGGGTAGCTATTCCTCAGCCGCCGAAGAAGATGGGAGTTATACGGGGGAAGGGAGCTATACGGGGGAAGGGAGCTATACGGGAAGTGGAAGTGGCAGCTATACGGGCAGTCAAAGTGGTAGCTATTCCGGTTCTGGAAGTGGTAGTTATACTGGTAATGGAAGCCAAACGGGAAGCGGCAGTTACACGGGAAGCCGAAGTGATAGCTACACGGGAAGTTATACAGGTAGTAACAGGAGTAATTCTGCCGAAAGTTACACTGGCAGCGAAAGGTCCAATTCTGCTGGTGGTTCTTACGCTGGGGAGGCTGATGATTTTGAAGAGGAGTCAAGTCAATTGGTTAATGACGAGAATGATGATGAACCAGATGTGGACCCAAACGAGCTACTTCTGACCAGTGAAATGTTTCCTATTCAGGAAGGGTCAATGTCACATCATCGAAATGGAGACGGAACCTCAAGTTTTGAAGAGACATCTTCAAGTCGTTTAAGTCAAATGTCACCTGTTGAGCCTGTTCCAGGACCGCTTGACG
>Ga0222719_10003617_pt1 | contig 13688 bp, 27 predicted proteins | sample C33_34DmetaG_FD_165039 | JGI IMG/M metagenome (GOLD analysis project Ga0222719, IMG submission 165039) | Estuarine water microbial communities from San Francisco Bay, California, United States - C33_34D | ecosystem: Environmental > Aquatic > Marine > Unclassified | place: USA: California...
ATATCTAAACCTTTCTTAACATACCACTCAGGTCGTTTAGCATTTGCTTTATCTGGAAAGAAGAAGTACCCCTTACCAGTTAGCATCTTAGTGTGCATTGCTTTCTTGTAGCGATCAATGCTTTCTTGATCACCATTACCCATCTTATCTATAAAGTCTTGTGAGATACACCACCCAATGTTATTCCCATCAGGGTTGTGTTGTAAGTCCTCACATACTTCATAGAAGTCTCCATGTTCAATAGGTATGTAACCTGCCCAAGAACCTCTACGTGATGTTCCTTGAGCAACATACTCCATATCATGTTGGAAACCTTTTAAGATTGGAAGAGTTCCTGAAGCCTTCCCTCCGACACTAATCGCAGTACCTCGTGGTCTAAGATCTCCAAGGTATGACGCAGTACCGAATCCTTGTTTTGTAAGAGCAGCCACTTCTCTTTTGGCGGAATAGATTGAGTCAACACTGTCTCCAATGTATGATCCAGCGCAAGACACGGGAAGTCCTCTGGTCGTTCCAACATTTGCAAGAACAGGCGTTGATGGGGACAACCATCCTTTCCACAACAATTCAAAGAACTTCTCCTTCCATTCATGAGGGTTATCTGTATGTACTGAGAGTGTATCTGCTATACGTCTGTATTGTTGCTTAGGAGTTGTACCTTCAGGGTATGAATACTTTTCCTTGAAGAGTTGATATCCTCCAGTCGTGTACCATTCTGGGCATTCACCATCTGCTTGTAGCTTCTTTCTTTCTTCTGATAGTTTATTATAAATACTCAACTGTCTTCACTCCCATGAGCACAAGTTTGATTGACCTTCACATAGCAGCCACACCGTTCGTAATACCAAGATGCATACTTACCTATGTACACTCTAGAGTTCTTCTCACTGTGAGGCTTAGGATCAATCTGAGAGGGTATTTCTACCCAATCAATTACATAATTGTTAAATTTAGTATCTGTTGGTTGATAGATAGTCTCTTTTATAAAGATCCTACCATCATCCATAAATACTTTTTGTTTCTTTACAGGAAATCCTGAAGGATCAAAAGGTAAATCCTTCTCCGGTCCACGATCTTTCATACTGATTACCTACTGATACAAAGAAATCATTCATACTATACCCATTGACACTTTTGTAGAAGTACTCACCAATAGGGTTGTATGTTACCTCATAGAGGTTTTTGTATCCAAGGTTTCGTAAGCAGATGTTGATTCGTGATTTAACAAAGAGGTCCAATTGTGTTTCTGTAATTCCTTCAATGTCTCCTTCCGAGAATATCTTTTGAATGATTGCTTTCTCATGCTCATAGACTACCTCTGCTATTTCTTTGACTTTTTGTTCATACTCATCGATATTAATTCCTGCTTCCTTTACATACTGTTGGAACAACCAACCAGTAGCTTCAGAGTGTAGGGCTTCATCCCTAGCAGAGAAGTTAATACCGGACACTACATTTAATAACTTATTCTTACCATTAGTTTGGAAGTGTTTTAGAAAGGCAAAGCTTGAATATAATACTGCACCTTCAATGAAAGAGAACGCAGCCAATGAGTAAGCGAGATCTTCATTAGATAGTATCTTGTCAAGATATTCAATTCGATTAGATAACACTGGGTCTTCAAGGTACGAATTATAGAACTCATCTGTTGCAAGGTTTAATTCCTCATTTAGTTTAGCATAAAATGGTGCATGTACTGACAACTCCATTGCTCCAAACAAAGATGCCATTGATTGGATCTCAGGGCGAGGGAAAGCTTCCATTACTTTAGTCAACCAAAACTCTTCACCAATAATTAATTCATACTTTGTAAATAGTTTTAGTGTTGTAATTACACCATGCCGTTCTGCAGGTGTCATGTTGACTAAGATATCTTGTTTATCTTTCCCTACTTTAACTTCTTCTGGGGGCCAAAAGATAGCTGCTTGTTTGTTGCGATACTCTACTGCTTGTGGGTAGTCTACTGTGTAGGTATCTTTAGGCGTTGTCATTTGAATCATTTATATTTATTCCTATAATACTGACATCTAAATATTCATCTCCCCTAGAAACAACTTGCTTCATCAGGGAGATACCATATACGTTCTTATCATTAAACGGTTCATACATTGATTGATATGTATCCAGCAGTGGTTTAATGATGTTATCTAAGTCTGCTGCTTTATTAGACAAACCAACATGTACATTGAAGTATACATGCTCATCTTTCTCAAAAGGCCATTCAAACTTATCACCATCTGACATGATGATTAAGTCTCTAATTTCCTGTTGATAGTTCTTGTAGTCCGCTGTCTTCTGTTTCATCCGATAGAACATCCTGTTGGCTGATATCGGTTTCAGGTTTAAGCGATGGTTCATGTACATATAATTCATCCCATGATTGTAGCATGTATACACAGTCATACATTTGTTGACAGTACTCTTCACTGTACCCTAGGCTTTTGTACAGCCTCCTGACGCAATCTTCTAGATTTTCAGGTCGTACCCCAGCGATAGCTTTCTTAGCTTTGGCTGGGCCATATCCTTTAATGCCAGGAATACCATCAGCACTATCTCCAGTAATCCACTGTTCAATAAGCTTCATGTACCCATCTCTCTCAGAGACACTGTACATTTGTTTCTTATTGAAGTTGAAGTGTTGACCGGGTATCTGATCTAAGTCCTTGTCAATATGTGCTACAATGTATGGTACTTCATTACTCAATGCTTCCCATGCCCAGATAGACACTAGATCATCAGCTTCCATACCATCCGCAGTAACTGCAGGGTAGTTATCAAGTACCCATTCATGTGCGTAGGATAATCGTTTACGTAGATCTGGATCTAAGTCTGGACGATTAGATTTGTAATCAGAGAATACATTGTATCGGAAGTTACCTTTACCCTTTACTGCAATCTGAATACGATCATACATACACTCCCTATCAATGAAGTGTAACTCTTCTTTAATGTGTTTACGAATACCACTATTAGAAGTTTGTGTGCAACAGACTTTAAATAGGATAGAGTCAGCATCAATAAGAGTAATACCAGAAGTATACTCTTTAGGTTTTCTAACCCTAGGATCTATGATAACTGGAAAGTCTTCTGGCTTATCCTCAAACTTTTTATCTGCATCTGCTATTGCTTTACTAAATAGATCATCAGTGGACATCTGCATAACTTTCTCCTATTACGTAGTCCCCACCTTCCATACACTCAATACCGAAAGTCTTTGGTGCATCTTGGAAAGCTTCCTTTAGGATTTCTCCTACACGTTTAGCATCATCAGGGTGTACTGTGAATGCCATCTCATCATGATAAAAGATACGTGGTTTAGCTCTTAGCTTTTCTTCTAAGATCTTATCCATAGCATAGGCTACTGCAGCTTTGCATGTAATACCTTCTGCAGATTGTAGTAAGTAGTTTAAACATTGGTGTTGACTAGGGACAAAGACAGGTCTTCCATCTAGTCCTTGAATCCAACCAGTGCCTTGGGTAAGTTTCTTTTCTTCCCACTCACGTTCAATCTTTTGTTTAAGCTCCTGCAATCCTTTAATCGCTTTAGAGAATGCATCCTTGGCTACCTTACCTACCTTAGGGTTACGATAACCACACAACACCTCACCCAACTTAGCATCACCCCCACCAAACATATAGCAATATAGGAAACCTTTAGCTGTCTGACGACTAACTTCCTTACCTATGGCTCTTGAGAGAGCATCTGCATTACGTTGGTGTTGATCTCCATTAATGATTTCATTTGTGAATTCAGGGTTCTTAAGGTAGTGACACAATCCTCTAAGCTGGTTTCCTGAAGAGTCGCATCCAACGATGACATCACCTTCATCTGCTTTGAGAACTGTTCGCATTGGCTTACCGTAGGTAGCATCAACTGAAGGGAGGTTAACAATGACTTCGTGTCTGCAACGGAACGACGGAGTTCCAATAGTCCACATGTTTCCGTGGAGTCTACCATCTTTAACTTTCTCCTTCCATCCTTCTAGGACAGATAGACGATTACGTAATGTGTAATACTCAGAGATCATCTTACCATCACTACCAAACTTTTCTAGAGAAGTATCTGTTAGCTTTGGTCCCATGTTCTTCCAAGAACCATCAGGCATTTTCTTACGGGTGTAATCATCAGGTTCCCAACCTTGAGATAACAACCATTCCTTGACTAGAGCGATTTGCCCCAAGTCGATCTGTTCCACTTTGGACCGTTGGAATTGTTTTCCTGCTGGCATGAGGTGTGTGTCTGTTGGTTGGATCTCTTTTCCAAAGTACTCTGAGAGAATCCTAACGGTAGCAGCAGCGTACTCCCCGTTCTTTTTAAACTTAGGTGTTTTAGGTTCTTTGTCAATGAATACCTCATAAGTTCCTAGCTTAGGTTCTAGGATACGTTCGATTTGATGCATACGCTCTACGAACATAGCTTCTGTTTGTTTAGCTAGATCTTTATCATACCTCCAACCATCAGTACGCATCATTACATTAACTTTAGCGATGGAGTGTTCTACTTGAAGACCTTCACGGATCATGTTGTTGACTTTGTATATACTCGCATACTCTTTTAGAAGTGCTTCGTACACATCTAGGTTTACCATACAATCCTGAACACAATACTCCAGCATCTCCTCTGAGAACGCACTCCAGTCGTTGTATTCGATTTTCTTGTTCCCAAGGTACTCACCCCACCCTGCAAGACCATGCTTGTGTGTACGGGTGTAACGTAGCGTCTGAGACATAACCCATGTGTCATGCACAGGTTTACTTAGAAGAGAAGTATTATAAAGCCTATCCAAGGTAGGGATGTCATAACCAATAATATTGTGGCCGACAAGGCGATCAGCGGCCAGAAGACTAGCCAGTCCATCAGCGAGTTGATTGGGTCGATACTTATTGACCTCTTTAGTGTCTGTATCAATTGTGACAATACAGTAAATTTGTGTTGCATCTAGACCATCAGCCTCTATGTCAAAGAGCAAGGTGCTCATAAATTTATCCTCAATAAGTTAATTACTTGTTCTGCCAATCATCAATCATACGGTTAACATACCATACACATTTCTTTAAATCTTGAGCAGGTGCTGCTTTATCTTGGTGTCGCAGTAAGTACTTAATCGCATTACCCATGTAATAGCTATAAGAATCTGGAGTAAAAGAATCAATAATATCAATGACTTCCATACCATTCTTATGGTAATGTTGTGGTTTGTTAACTACATCCCACTCTTCTAAGTCTGACATACTACTCCCAACTTCAGCATAAAATTGTTCTGAAGGGTCTTCGTAATCAACAGGATTGTAGTAGCCGTACATGTTGTTGAGTGTATCTTCTACTTTCTTAGCGAGTGCATCGCTCATCTTCATCTTTCCTTTTTTTCTTCTGGAATATCTTATCCCAATTCTGATTGAACCTATCTTTATTTTCTACAGGACGTTGTTTAGAGCCTTTGCCCATGTTCCATTTCCTCTACATATTCTTTAGTTCTTAGCAGTAAATACTCATTGTATACTTCCCAATCCAAGGTATCTTTTGGTTGATCAATTGGATGCCCTAGTATTTTTTCCCATCTTTTCTTCCATGTACCACTGTCTGTAGTACTCAATATAGTAATGGGAAAATCTGAGGAGCTGTTCATCACTTGCATTATTCTTCATCCTATTGGCTAAGTTACTTATTATCTGAATATTGTCATGCACGTAACCACGAGTAGGATCAATACGATCCAAGGAAGGACTGGTGTCGAGGTCACCTCCAATAGTAAAAGGAGTATCCATAATACCACAGCAATTATCACTAGGCCAAATCTGGTAGATGTCATTCTTTGTAACCTTTACTTCAAATTTATTACGTTCTTTAGCACGGTTAATCATAAAACGTACTACTTGGGACATGTATGTTCCTAGCTCACCATGAAATCTGTAATAGCATTCATCACAGATATCTTTCTTAGGTTTCTTAGGATTCGTGCAATGTCCCATGAGGCAATACGTCTGTATGTCCTTTGTAGTCATGGGCAATCCTCATTTCCATGATTAGTGTTGACACAATAGCTCCCATTTCTTCTAGGATCTCTAAGTACATATCATAATCAATTTGTTTAATCTCATATAAATGATCGAGATCTATCTTGTATTCTGCTAATGAGTCAACAGCTTCTTTAATCTTTGAGTCCAAGTTCTTTGAGCTTGTTGTTGAGTTCGTCATCTGATAGTTCCTCTGCAGATATCTCTGTGTTAGTCTGATCTACACGAGCAAGCTTAGGTGCTTCAAACTCAGCAAGTGTTGTAGCAATCTTGGCGGCTTCATCATACTCACCTTCTTGCATATACTTAACTAATAAAACTTTTAGACAACCTACTGCAGATACATCATTAGCTAATTCATCAACATCTACTTTCATTTCAGCTGCAGTTAACTTTAGACGTTCACGGGCTTCTCTGTTAGCTTTTCTAGAAATCACAGAGTTCTTTTGCATTTCCCTAGCTTGTTCTACAGATGTAATTTTAGGTGCTAAGTTTTCTAATGACTTTGGATTAAATGCCATATAATATTATTTCCTTATGTCGTGAGGCGAGCTTGCGAGACTCACTTCTTAGTTGCTTTATAGTTATCCCTTGCTCTACCAGAGTATGCTGAAGCAGAAGCTTTAGGATCAAAGCGATATGCTTGATCTGCAGCATCCTTTTCATTGATAGCTCTTACATTGTAGAATACTGGGATACCATTGTATGTAATATCATAGTAATTGATCATTGATTTTCCTCAAATGCTTTTGGAATGCACACTCTGGGATGTCGGTTGCTATAAAAAAAACAAAACAAAAACATTGTGTACTCTGGGATGTCGGTTCTTCATAAAAAATAAAGAATCTCAAGGCTCCACATGGGAACCCTGAGAAACTTAACGTTACTGACACTCACCTCTTGCGAGTGCTTGTTGAACATCCTGTTCTTTTGTGTATTCTTCGATATCATATATTAACTTTTGCATTTGTTTATTGTTGTATATGAATTCTTCTTTGACTAATGCAATGACGTAATCGATATTCCATAACTCATTGTAGAAGTATGCATCGTTGAATACATTAAGAGATAGCTCATCATTAGAATATTTTCTAATGTCTTTCACTATCGTTTACCTAGCTTACGCACTAGGAAACTTCTGAAAGATCTACCATCCTGTCGTTCTTTGGAGTATTGGTATTGAAACATATACTCCATAGCCTCATCCTTGGACAAAGGATACTTGATATGAAAAGGTTTATTAGAAATCATTAGTAACCCTTAATGTAGTCCATGATACGTCCCTTGAGACGTTTCTCTGCTGAACATTGATACTGCATGATAGCCGCTTGAATGTCTTTAGTATCTACACCATCAGCATATTGATCTGCTGTATCAGAGATATTGTTATCGAATACAGAAATAGCATCAGCAACAGAGTCTTCTAAATTTCTAATTACTGTACTAAATTCCTCTTTAACCATATCATCGACAAGCTGATCAAGCTCATCAAGCATTTTATCTTTCCATACTGACATTACATAAATCCTAGAAACTTAGCTTCTACCTCAGCAGGAAGGGAGTAGACACCATCGTAATCTTCGATGTATCCGTCTACTGCCCATATCTTGCCACCTAATTCATCACCAAGTTCATTGTGTTCAAAGTAAAATACTGAATCCATAGGTACACCCATATCATCAATACAATACCACACAGTGTAGTTGGTAGTCTCAGCATATATCTTCATTGCATATCATGCTCATAGGTTTGTAAGTACAATTGACCAATGACATGCTCTGACATGTTGAGACGATAACGTAGGAAGTCTGTTTGTGAAGACAAAGATTCAATACGTTTGATAGCAGTTAAGATTAGATCACAATCTTCTGGGCTATCGATGTAAGGCATTCTACTGATGTCTTCAAGACGATCAGTTAGCTCATCAGTAGGAATGTAGTTCATCGTCGTAGTCCTCTTTGATTTCGTTGATTTCACATATTGCATCCCAGAAGTCATACTCATCTCTAGTATTATTTGCAATATACCTAAGGATAGCTAGCTTATCCTGTCTGTCTTTTTCGTTCATAAGAAGTTCACTATTAATGATATGATTACTAACGGAGGCATAATTGTATTGATAATTATGACTTGGAACTTTAACATTAAAGGTCGTTAGGAGAGACAAACCGTCCTGTCACATCATCACGACCTAGAGTTAGGTAAACTTTATTCTTTGAGAATGTACCGATAGGCCCATAACGATTAGTAGTACGACGAAACATAACGTCAGCACCATCAAAGTTAGTTACTTTACGAGCTAGTTTATCAGCAAAGATTTGATCAAGTAATGATTTCATATTAGTTTCCTAAGTGGTTGGAGGAATTAAGTTGGGATATTGTATGCTCACTAGTGAACTCTTGATAGTCGAAAGATCCATCCTGTTCTGTATCATAGTAATACATATAGTAGTCTGAATCTTTGAATGCTTCTTGAGCTTCTTGTAGTGAGTCTGCTTCAACACGATATGTGACAGTACCATACACTGTTTCTTGATATGGCACACTGATTACATATTCAGTCATCGTCAACACCTTTGAGATTCATTGTATGAGCTTTACGCATTTCATGTGCATAAGCTTGACAATGTTTATCAAACTCTGATGCAGTCATGTATGAGTCTAGGATAGAGATCATACGATACATACCTTGGATTTCACCATTGAGGAATGTATTGTAGTTTAGTTGATCATCATGATCCCATATCTCATCATGATCAATATAGTCTCTGATCATTGACTCAATTGCTCTGAATGTTTGACGTTTTACATAAGAATCCATATTACAAGTTCTCACGATTATATGTTGAAGACCAACATAATGTTTTATGAAGTGTGTGTCCCTCTGCTACAATTTCATCTGTAGGGAACCCACGCCAAGCCATTGAATCCATCCAGTTATCAACGATTGTTTCTACAATATCTGCTGATAGGATATCATCATCATAAGTTATTTCTACTTCACCACGTAGTTCACGTAATGTATACAGTGCTTCTTTAGGAATAATCATCCCAGTCATCCTCATACTCTTCAAGTTCTTTTTCAGACAATGCACGTATGGAAAACATAATTTCGTATCCAATAGGTGCTGTCCACACAATTACTCTAACTAGTATTGCTACTAGCATAATTAAAGGAGTCATAAAGAACTCCCATGTACGGTTTTTGTAAGGTGATTCAATCATGATACATTACTCACTACACGTTCAAAGGTTTTATGATCGATGTAAGTAGCTTTCCTACCATCTAACCATTTCTTGATGTGTCTACCTGTTGTACGACTGATACCTGATTCTGATCCATACTCTGGACACTCATCAATGTAAACAACATTAGCACTGTAATGATTGACACCAACACATGTTTCGTAAGAGAAAAAGAAGTCAGCATGTTTGTCTTGAACTTCCACCATATTACTGCCAAGTCTTTTCAGTTTGGGCATGATATATTCCTTGTAGCGGGATGTCGGTCAACCTAATATTTTCTGGAGTGATCCACAATTGTCTTGTGAACCACCCCAGAAGGTTGTTAGAACATTGGTGCTTCTTCACCAGCTTCAGGTGTAGTATTACCTGATACTACCTCAAAGCCTGTAGAAGGAGCAGCGTTGTATGGTACAAGGTTTACTACCTGCACACCACTGAGCATCGTACCAATGCCTTTACGTCCAGCCATATCGTAGTTGTACTGATATACTTCTACGTTACCCACTGAACCATTTCCAATGATCTTAGGATCTAAAGGAGATGTATCTGCACCAACAACAACGACAGGTCGACTAGGACTCTGATCTTTCTTGAAGGCTTTACGCTTTAGAGATACAACGAATTTACCGTCTTTCTCTTTGACATTGAGATGACGCTCTGTCATTTCTTTAGCCAAGGCAGCATCTGTTGTTGCAATCTGCAACTCCCACTGGATGTTACCGAATGCTTCTACTGGACGCTCAGGATCGAGTTTAGCCCAGTTAAGTTCAACGTTATTGATGCGATAGTTTGGGTTTGTTAATGTTTCCATATTGTCCTCTCTGGTTAATGGATTGTTGATGCATAGGCATCGGGTAAGATAGTTAGTCATTGCAACACCAAAGGTGCGGGGTGGTGGGAATCGGGTAACCCACAAAAGAGCACGGTCTGATGTACCTTTCCGCATTAGGCTCTTTACTGCTTGCAGTTCTGCTAAGAACATGGATGCTATCCCTTGAGCATACTTTAACCCCCATCAGCGAGAGTTATTCAGTCACACCCCTACAGGCGTTGCAATCACCTGAATTAGTAATGATAAACTAAGGGATTGGACAAGGACTTATTTTGGCTGCCTTGCTATCCTCTCCCTATTCGGTTAGAGACTACAGTATTGTAGTATCTGAAATTGTTATGGTAGTTTAAGTCCACCATAAAGACTAGCTTAACATTAGTGTTCCTTTTACGTCTACACCAAATCAAAGACAAACCCTGACAACTGCTCCAAGGACTTATGTTGCTACCCGCAGAAGGCTATTAACCTTCCCGATACGCACCCTTGTATATCTGCAGACAGTGACAAGGTAGCGAGGAGGATATCTGAGGGAACGGATATCCAAGAACGTGGGGCGAGCTTGCGAGCCACACCCTGTAAGATACACTGAGGTATCTTATGAAAAAATATAGGACATCCGAAGATGCCCTATGGTTTATTTCCAGTACTCTGGGTTGATATAACTAGTACCACGAATGGGTTTAACCACATAGTTGTCTACTAAGTATACCAAACCAAACATAGATCCCCAGATGAGTAGGAATCCAATGACATAAAATGAAGCTTCTAAGAAACTCATTAGTATCTCCTAATGTCGTCTACAGCACACACTACCCAGAATACAATTGTACCTGCAGTAGCAACTAAGAAGAAGGTATCAATGACGTCCATTAGGAATCACCATTGATTAATGCATCTAACTCTGCATCACCTGTAGAAGTATTCTCAGGTACAGAGTAGAATACACACCCTTGCTTCTGGATGTACTCATATGCTTCTTGGAAGTCCATATGAGGGAATGCATTGAGGATATCCCCAATAGTCTCTTTGTGATCACTATATCTGATCATGACATACTCCTTTGTATGTAGGTATATAATAGAACCCTCTAGTACCTAGAAGGGTGACATATTCGTAAGCTATTGATATTGTATAGGATGTCCGACTGGATGTGGGTTATCCTAAAAATTATAGGAACACACCGAAGTGTGCTCCTTAGATGCATTGAGGAATAAACCTGCATCAGGGTTCAGCGGATTAGAGCTTCACATCTAGCATTGAGGTTGCCTTTGATCCACATCATACAATCACGGTTGTAATTGTAGTGTTTAGCAATTGCTACTCGATACTCATCGATGATTGATTGGAGTGTTTTAGACTCCTCGCTCAAACCACCATCGCACAGGTTTGCCTGTTCAATGGTTAGTTCTGCTAGATTATCTAGCATATCATTTAATCTCATAGTTACCTCCAAAGGTATGTGAGAAGAATAAGAATTAGTGTAGGTTGAGGTAGATTCCTGTCGTGAGACAAGCTTTCTTACACTACCCCTTTATGCACCTACGGCACCTACCCGCTGTTCCAGACGCAACGGGATGACCAGCTAGCCCCTTGTTTACGTCTAGGACTCTGAAGAAGACGAAGTCAGTTTATAGTCATACTCAGGACTTATTCCGTAAACTTGGAGCGAGCTTGCGAGCTACTTTATGTTGTCTTTAGGAGATTCCCCACAGGATACCCACGATTCTCCACAACTCCCCACAATATCTCCCCACATTCTCTGCAATATACTATTATGTCACCCTTCTAGGGAAAGAATACTCCTAGGAGCTAATATAAAGCTCTCTGAAAGACTTTCTAAGACTACTGTGATAGATCTGCCGAATACTTACTAAGCTCTGTTAGAACCTCTGAGAGGAACAAATAGATCTTAAAGGGGGGTAGCAAATGTTATTGAGGGTACATATATATATGTTTATACTCACGTACTCCCACAGACACTCCCCACAGAACACCCCCAACTAACCATAGGGGTATCCAAATTATCTGAGGACAACAGATGAATAAAAAAGAAATTACAAAATTAATTAAGGAAAAAGAGAAGAGACTAAAGCTTGATGAGTATCGTACTAACTTTGCTAAGTTTGCTGAAGAGCAAATTAAGATTGTCACTAAAGATGCTACACAGGGGTTTGTTCCTTTTAAACTTAATCAATCCCAACAATATATCACAGATAAACTCTCAGAACAGTTAGAGTCTACTGGGAAGGTTAGGGCTATTATTCTTAAGGCTAGACAACAAGGTATTAGTACATACTGTGCTGGGAGAGTCTTTTGGAAGACTTACTTTGCTCAACACACACGATCTGTTGTAATGGCTCATGATAGTGCTACGTCTGATGCTTTGTTTACCATGTCTAAGAATCTCATCCAGAACATGGAGGGAGATCTTAAACCTGCTGAGGAAAGATCTAATGCTAAAGAGATTATCATTAAGACACCTGCTTACAGAGATAAAGAAGCTAAAGGTTCCTACAGATTATATACAGCAGGATCACCTGAGGCTGGTCGAGGGACGACTCCCACAATAGCACACCTATCTGAGATTGCTTTCTGGCAGCATGATGAGAAGATCCTTGCAGGTTTATTCCAAGGTATCTCTCAAGCTGATGGTACTGAGGTAATCCTTGAGAGTACTGCTAATGGTGCTCAGGGTGAGTTCTACAGATTGTGGAGAGGTGCTGTTGCTGGTGAGAATGAATACTTACCTATATTCCTCCCTTGGTATTGGACTGATGAATACCGTAGGAAAGCTCCTGAAGGTATGGAGTTAACTACAGAAGAAGATAACCTTAAAGAGAAGTTTGGTCTTGATAATGATCAACTGTATTGGAGAAGGTTAAAGATTGCTGAGAGTGGGGAACTTAAGTTCAAACAAGAATACCCCTCAACAGCAGATGAAGCATTTGTTGTTTCAGGTTCTAATGTATTTGATGTTGATAAACTAGATAGTCTTATCCCAGAAGCACCTTTGTCTACACGGGTATGGGATACATACTCTAAGATGTTTGATGATGGTAAGGAAGGTAAGTTACAACTTTGGAGTTATCCTAAGTTTGATAAACCTTACGTTATTGCTGCTGATGTATCTTTAGGAGTAGGCCAGGATTACAGTACTGCTGTAGTCATTGATCAAGATTATAAAGTTATTGCATTGTATAGGGATAATAGAATTGATCCCAGTACCTTTGGAGAATTATTATTTTACTTAGGTAGATATTTTAATAATGCATTCTTATGTGTTGAGTCTAACTCTATGGGTATTGCTACCCTACAAAAACTAGAGTCAATGAATTATGTTAATATGTATAAGCAAACTAAGATTGCTAATGTCTCTAATGAAGAAGGTGTACGCTTAGGTTTTAGAACCACAGTTAGTACTAAACCTGTCATTATTGGAAACCTTAAACGATTGATTGCTGATGAAGCGATTAACATCCCATCAAACATTATGATTCAGGAACTCAAGGATTACATCTCTACGGAGACTGGTAAGACTGAAGCAGCTCCGGGAACTCATGATGATACAGTCATGGCATTAGCGATGGCTTGTGAA
>Ga0222719_10003618_pt1 | contig 13687 bp, 20 predicted proteins | sample C33_34DmetaG_FD_165039 | JGI IMG/M metagenome (GOLD analysis project Ga0222719, IMG submission 165039) | Estuarine water microbial communities from San Francisco Bay, California, United States - C33_34D | ecosystem: Environmental > Aquatic > Marine > Unclassified | place: USA: California...
AAACTTAGGATGAGGATTTTAAGAGGAAAAACAAATTATAATGAACTGATAAACGGTCAAGGTCAGTTGTTAATAAAATAATTAACCGAAAGAGAAGATAGAAATTACTTAATCAGTTTCTATTGCGTTCAACTGCCGTGGTTAATGGTAATTGATATAAAAGTGAGAAACAAATCACCCCACTTATCTTACAAATGTAAGTTATCAGATTAAGGTACACTCAGGCACTATAGTCAGATTGTATTTTTCACCTGTTTCGGACAGGTGAAGTACATCTAAACACTTCGTCAGAAGAATACATCTAATGAGTTTCAATATTAGGTACAAGACGAAGTCTTGGTTGCGTAGCAACTACATAAGAAACAAGAGTTATAAATAATACTATGGAACACAAGATAACAACACTTTGGAACAAGATAAAATCCACAAGAGATACCTTTAGCAAAATAGCATTAACTAAAGAACTAGATGAATTAGTAACCAAATATAAGAATGAATTAATAACCAAGTTTCAAAGAGAAAAGAAATGACAACTCAATCTTTTGTTAATGAAATTAAAAACTTCTACAACACTTCTCAAGCAAGGTTAGAATTGGAAGATATGTTACAATCAAATCGTCTGTATAAAAAAAGTGATGAAGTCATAGATTTCATTAGAACTCTATCAGGCAGAGATGAAGACAGTTTCACTATAAGAGAAACAGGCAAGTTTTTATCAGACTTAATCAATGAACTTAAACTTAAATACGAAATAAAGGACTAAAACAATGTGGTCAGTTACTAGAGAAAATTTAGACAAAACTCGTAAAGTCAATGTCAACTTTACAATAGACAAACATCTATACGAACAATTTAAAAGAGTTGCACAAAAAGATATGCGTAAATACTCAAATATAGTGGAAGGTAGTATTCGAAGATATATTCAGAGTAAGATTTAAATGGTGGCATCAATTAAATGCCACCAATAGAGATTAATTTACTTTATTATTTTTTTTGAACTGATTGAGTTCATTGACTAGATATATTTCATTAGCATGTTTATTAATTACTTCAGTACTATCTTCTTTAGTGTACCAAGTAACCACTTTGCCAACCATTGGGTCATCTTCAGTCAGACCCCAATCTAGTGCCATCTGTTTTGTTATTTTAACTAGTTTTGCCATTTTTCTCCTTTAGCGTTATTGTTTAATGTCTGAAGCAAGTAGAGTTAAGTTTCTAAATCACAGACAAACTCATATTATCAAATTAAAAAAATTTAATTATTAATAATACTTTTGTTATTGTAGAAGACATTTTTTAATAATGATAGAAAATAAATATAAAAAATTAGTCAATTTTAAAACAAATTTAAACCAACCTAGACACTCATGGTTTGATATTAAAGAAGGATATGCATCTGGTTTGGTTGATAATATTTTAAAAGATTTAAAAATATCAAAAAAAGATGGTTTTATTTTAGACCCATTCTCAGGAAGTGGGACGACAGCAATTCAATCTGCCATCTTGGGTTATAAATCGATAGGAATTGAAGTAAATCCTTTTCTACATTTCTTATCAAAAAATAAATCTATAAATTTTATCAAAAATTTAGAAATTATTAAAAATAAATTTTATAAAAATGAAATAATACATCATGATATTTTTGAAATTCCCAAATTAAGTATCTCAAAAAAACTATTTAAAAATCAATTAAATGAAATTTTAAAAATCAAAAAATGGGTAAGTTGTATTCAGGATAAAAAAACTAGAGATTTATTTTTTTGTGTTTTTTTATGTTCTCTGGACAAAGCATCTTACGCCAAAAAAGATGGTAATGGATTAAAATATCCTAAAAACAAAAAACCTGAAAATTTTTATGATGTTTTTACAGAAAATCTAAAAAAATTTATAGATGACATAAAAAAAGTTAAAATTTTATCAAAACCAAACATAATTTTAGGAAATAATTTAGAGATTTTAAATAATAAAAAATTTATTGAAAAATATAAAAATAATATTTCATTATGTTTATTTTCTCCACCTTATGCTAATTGTTTTGATTATACAGAGGTTTACAAAACTGAGTTATGGTTTGGAGATTTCATAAAAGATTACAAAGATTTAAAAATTCTAAGAAATCAATCAATGTCCTCACATTTAAATAAAACATTAAATAATGTTAAAACTTTAAAGGAAATCAAATTAATTATTGATAAAATAAGTAAAAAACAACTTTGGTCAAAAAAAATTATAGGTATGTTGATTAATTATTTTCATGAAATGAATTTATTAATGAAATTAATTTTTCCTTTATTAAGTAATAAGGGTAAATGTGTAATAGTTATTGGAAATTCTTCTTATGGAAATATTGCTATACCTACTGATCAAATATTTGAAAAATTAGCAAAAAAAATTGGTTATAAAAAAACTAGTATTATTGAGGCAAGAAAACTAGGTACAAGTTCACAACAATTCAAAAAAATAGATGATATAAAAAAACTTAGAGAGAGTTTGGTGATTTTATCAAAATGTTAAAACTAAACACAATATATAATTTAGATTGTTTAAAGGGTTTAAAAAAAATTAAAGATAAATCAATAGACTTAATTATTACTTCACCACCATTTAATTTGGGTAACACTCACCATACTGGATTTAAAAAACATAAATCTTATGAGGATAAAATGCCTGAAAAGGACTATCAGTTATGGCAACTAGAAGTTTTGAATGAGTGTTTTAGAGTGTTAAAAAATAATGGTTCTTTGATTTATCAACATAAAAATAGAATTTCAAAAGGCATACAAATTTCACCTTACGAATGGATTTACAAATCAAATTTTATTATCAAACAAGAAATTGTTTGGATTAATAGAAGTCAAAATTTTGATAAGATTAGATTTTATCCATTTACTGAAAGAGTTTATTGGTTAACAAAAGACAATAAAACTAAATTATATAATAAAATTAATAAACAAGATGTATTTGATTGGAAAGAATGGAAACCAGTTGGAACTAGAGGTCTTCATACAAGAGCATTTCCAGAAAAATTAGTAGAAGATTTTTTAAATGTATTTCCAGATGCAAAATTAATACTTGATCCATTTATTGGATCCGGAACTGTAGCGGTTGTATGTAAAAAAATGAAAAGAAATTTTATAGGTTTTGAAAAAAACAAAGATTTTGTAAAATATTCTAATAAAAGATTAAGTGAGAATTAAAATTTGATTATTATCATTTTTAAACTCTTTATCCCATAATTTTGTTAAATGATTAGAACAATATTTGAATTCTGCCCCCAATCTTCCAATTTTTAAAAAGTCCTTTGCCTCAAACCCTTTAACTTTTTTATCTTTAAAATTAGAACTAAATTTACTATTTAAATCGCTTATTAGTTTTTCTAAACTGTTTAAATTATTTGTATAAAAATCAAAATCAATATTCATTTCTTTAATATCTTTTATTCTTTTTACGCATTTATTTATTTCCTCAATTTGAGTATTTTTGCAAATATATGGTCCATAAATAAACTCAAGATTATTTATTTTTTCAAAATTATAAAAAACTTGTTTGATCATTTTATATGGAAAAAAATGAATATCATCTTTTGATAAAAGATATTTTGATAATAAAAATTTGAATTTATTATCACTTTGATCTGATAAAAAAGATAATCCAATATCATTTAATTGTATCATATTTGAGGTATCATTTATTATACCCGCTCTGTTCATGTGAGTTAGTACATTATGATCTTTTTTTCCAAACAATTTTTTGTAATTCTCATGAAATTCTTTATTGGAAATACATTGATTTTCTAAAGCGCTTACTCCTCTTTTTACAAGTTCAAACCATCCATTAATACTATATCTGCAAATTTGAAAATCTACTTTTAATGATGTATTTTTCTTTGATAATAATTTTTTCTTTAAAAGTAAAATTTCACCTTTGTTCAATTTTGATATTTCTAAAGATAATAATTTTTTTATTTTATGAATATTCAAATCTTTATGAGGTACTATTTTAATTCTTTTTAAACCTCCACCACCACCAGTTGCTTCACTTAAATGTATTTGATTAACTTCATCAACTAAACTTTTATCATGTGCTTTCAATGCTTCAATAATTTCAAATAAATGAGAATATTTTTTAAAATTAATTGTATCATTATTGTCACCTAATATTATGGGTATAAATATCTTTGCAGTTTTTTTAGGATTATTTTTATCTAGTCGTAGGCATCTACCTACTGCTTGAACAATATCAATTATTGAACCTTTTTTATCAGAAAAAATTACACCATCTACAGATGGAACATCTACACCTTCTGTTAAACATCTAGCATTTGAAAGAATACCTTTTTTACAAGTTTTAAACTCACTTAATATTTTTTTTCTTAACTCAGTATTTTGGTCTGACCCTATATGATATTTAAACTCAATTAGATCTTTATTTAAATATTCTTCTTTTAAATCATTTACAAATTGTTTAGATTTTTCGATTGAATTAGAAAAATTAATAGTTTTATTAATATTAAATTCCTCAAATAGTTTTTCAACTCCGAGTGATAGCGCAATTCTATCATTAGAAATTTTTTTATTTTTTAAAAAAGTGTATCCATCTAATTTTTTAAATTGATCATTATTTGATGGCATTACTTGAATTATTATCTCATAATCAACAATTGCATTTTCTTTTATCGCATCTCTAAAAGAAAATTCCTCAAAAACCTCACCATAATATTTTTTATCGTCCATTGAGTAATAAGAGATGTTATTTTCTACTGCTTTATCTTTAATTCTTGGTTTTATTACTTTTGGAGTAGCAGTCATAAAAAGTTTTTTTGATGAAATTATTTTATTTTTATCAAAACATAGTGAAAATATTTTTTTTTCTAACCCTGCGGTTCTGTGTGCTTCGTCATAGAATGCAATATCAAAAATGACAGGATCTTTTTTTGTTGCTTCATAAATTAGATTTAAAGATTGATAAGTAGAAAAAATAACAAATTCTTTATTTTTGTTTTCTTTTAAAAATGAATTAATTTCATCTATTTTTGTTGAATAAGGAACACCGAGTTCAATTGGATTAATATCAAATCGATCATAATTTTTTTTTTCTGATTTCTCACCTATGTTAGAAACAACACAAAAAAAATTAAAATCAATTTTTCTTTGATCAATCCATTTTTCTACAGTCTGTTTAATCAACCATATAGATGGCACTACGAATAGTGTTTTTTTAGATTTTAATTCTTCTTTAATCCATAAACTAGTTATTGTTTTTCCAGTACCACATGCAGATATATACTTGCCTATATTTTCATTTTTAAATCTATTTTTAATATTTTTAATTGCTTTTAATTGGTAATCTTTTTTTTCAAAATAGATTTTTTTTATTTTATCTTTTTTATCTAGTAAAAAATTTTCAATTTGTGAAAAAAAAAATTTATCTAGTTTTTCTAGATCTTCAAATAAAATTAAAAATGGTTTAAATTTTTTTATATAATCTGTAACATCGTATGCGTTTGTAAATATATATGCACCATCAGAAAATTTGGATTCGGCAATTGTATTTTTTAATTCATTATTGTTTGGAGAGTTTCTATTTGATTTAAATTTAGTTTGATAAACAAAAAACTTTTTATCATTAGTTTCTATAACTCCATCTGCACCTTGGTCATTTTTTAATTTAAGTTTTTCTTTAATTTCTAAGGGAATATTTTTATGAGACCAACAGTTTTTGATATTAAATTTATTACTAAATATTTTGAAATAATAGTAATTAAATTCTTCAAAAATATCACCAACTTGCTTATTTGAATAATGATTATTTTTTAATCTTTTAATTAAAAAATCCTCAAACTCTATGAAAGAATTAAACTTATTTTTTATAATTATATCATTAAAAACATTCTTCATATTAAGAATATTAGACGATTGAAAACAATGATGCTAGATTAAATATATTATGAGTATTTGGTTGTTTGCAGAGAATGAGTTTAATAGAGATATAGATGAAAAGAATGATTTTAAATTCTTTGTTATTGATAAAAAAAAATTAAATAAAAGAAATATAAAAAGTGGTGATTATTTAATAACTTATGTAACAAAAATTATGAAACTTACTGATATAAGAATTGTAACAAATAATGAACCTAAAATTCTTCCAGAGTTTATAAAGTATGACAGAAAATTTGAATATTACTTGGAAACTAAGTTATATAAAAAATTAAACAAAGAAAATTGGATTGATAGATCAATTATTTTTCCAAAACTTAATATTTTCCATAATAAGGTTATTAATTTAGTATTATTGTCTGCACCGATACAACTAGATGATGAAGATGGTAAAAAAATATTTGAATTGTTTAATTAAAAAAACAACTACTAAATATGAATTTTTAGTGTTTCATTAAACCATCTACAATTATCACAATCCACACCTGACTGAGGAAGTTTTTTGTTTTCAAGACATTTTTCCAAATCTATTAAAGTATCTTCAATATAATCAGTTTTTAATTCATAGGGCAAAATGGATGTTTTAAAATTAATGTGATTATTAAAAGTTTTTTGATTTTCATCAGCAGCATTACAAATTAACCAATAACCAATTTTATGTACTTTGAAATCATTTAGTTTTAATAAATAAGCGTAAAAGTCTAACTGTCTGAGGTAAGATTTATGATAGTGTTTATTTGAAGTTGTGTAATCTTCAAGATTTTTATTAGATGTTGCCTTGTAATCTAAAACTACTAATTCATCAGTATCTAAATTAAACCATAAATCATCAAGAGAACCAAATAAGATATATTTTGTTTTTTTTGATTTTGCCTCTACTCCTTTAAAATTATTTCTGTATTTAGCAAGAACTTCTGGGTCAAGTTTGTTATATGGAATAAAATTTAAATTATACTCTTTAAAAATAGGATGTGGTTTTCCATCTTTTCTCAAAATGTCAAACTCTTCTTTTAAGAGAGCATCAACTCTTGAATTTATAGGATGACCAGGTTGACCAGGTGGATTTATGTTGTGTTTTTCTTTTAAATAAAAACATTTAGGACATTTTATAAAGTTGTCCCATCTAGACCTACTTAATCTTAATGATTTATCTTTTTTTAGCATATTAAAAGTTAACCTTTAAATTAAATGAAGTCGAGAATAGGATTTATTGTTACACTTGCAAATGCGTCTATAACAATTGTTGAAAAACCCTTTAAAACTTTATCTTAGACCCAAATAGAATGTTTAATTCTTTAATTAAGTCTTTAAATTTCTTAGGATAATTTTCGTGTCCTTCAATATATTTTGCTTCACCTTTCCTATTTCTAAGTTTTAATTCCCATTGATAACCATCTAAAATCTCATACTTTGGATTATAACTCTTCTTCCATTTCCATACTCCTATTTGTTCAATTCTGTCCCAAAAAGATAAAATTTTATAATCTGGTACATCAACTATTTGCTCAATCTCATCAATAATAACTCTACCTTTGTTATTTTCTAATAGTTCCACAGTTTCTGGTGGCATCATTGAAAATCCACAATAAGAAATCACTTCTTTTTTCATAAAAATTAAATTCTAATATAAAATTCACTTTTTCAACATACTTAAGACTGATTAAAAACAACTTATTTTTTTAATTTCAATTGTGATCATCAGTTCATTCTTCAGTAAATTTTTAGTTATTTTTTTCATTATCTCCCTTTCAAACACTTATGCTGAAGAGTGGACTATCAAAAGTAATAAAGACTTGAGTTTTGCATTAGTGAGTGGAGAATTAACACATGGTGATAGTTTAGCATTCTTTATAAGAAAAAGTGAAAATTGTGAAAAAATGTTGAACACATTTAGTGTTTATACATACGAAAAACCAAAAGATATTAATCAACTTTTAAACAAAAATATTCCAATCAAACTAAATGGAAAAAAATTAACCGCATCTGTACAAGATGTAAGACCTTTTTTAATGGGTTATAGGGTTTTGTTTAGTCTTGGTCATTTTCCTGTTAAAGAATATGCCTATTTCTTAAAAGAGTTTTACGATGAGTTTCAATTATACGAAATACAAATCATAGATAATAAAGATTTTAAAGCATCAAAGTATTTTGATGTTAGGGTTAATAATTGGAAATTAGAAAAATTAGTGCCTTCAATTCTTGAAGCATATAAAAAATGCAATCAACTTTTGTTATCAAAATCGTAAAAATCTAAATCAGCAAGACTTTCTGACAACTTTTTTATAATTTCTCTTTCGTGTTTATTTTGACAAAACTCACAATAAAGTTTGCCTACAGGATAAAGTTCATTCAACTCAATCTCAAAATCTGACAATTGAGTTGAACATTCTGAACAAAGATATTCCATTAAATACCTTGTAGAAGTTGTTGATTATGAGGTCGGTTAAGAATTTTGTGTACTTGGGGAAAGTATATTCTTTTACCAAACTTATTCTTTATCTCATCTGATATTTTTCTATATCCAAGTCCAGATTTTCTTAAATTGACCATTGATTGAAGAACAATAAATTCTTTCTCATCAGGAACTAATTTCTTGTTTTCAACTTTGTAACCAAACTCTGTATAACCCCCAAGATACTTTCTATCTTCTTTTGCAAGTTTCTTACTTGCTTTTATTCTGATTGAAATATTTTCTCTTTCAATTTCAGCAAGTGAAGCAAGGATAGTAATAAAGACTTTTGAAACTCCATCTGTATGAATGTTGCCAATATCTGCAATGCATATTTCTTTATGTTCTTTTTTAAAGTCATCTACCAACTTTAATGTATCAACGACTTTTCTTGATAATCTGTCTAGTCTTGAAACTACAAGTTTAGATCCAGATTTAAGTTCAGATAAAACCTTTTGAAAGATAGGTCTTTTTCTAAACTCAACTCCACCAGAAGTGACCTCTGAATAGACTTTATCTATCTTAAAACCGTGCAACTCACCAAATGCACGACATTTACTTTCCTGAACTTCTAATGAAGTTCCATTAAGACTTTCAGTATGTGAAACTCTTAAATATGCAATGTTAGTCATAATTTCTCCTTTTGTTAAGAAAAGGGTATCAGCACCAATAGAGGAAACAAGCACAAACCAACTAATACGATGACTTAAACATTCATTACTCATCATAATTTTCGTACCAAATCAATATACGATGAGTGAAACCCTATTCAGACACCATTTCGACTTCGTACCTAAGATGCTTTATAATAGGGATATGTTTAAAAAAAATAATAATCAAAAAAAGAAAGAGAGAACGCTATGAAAAAATATGCAGTTAAATTTAATACACAAGAAGTTTTAGTTAATGACAACAGTCAAGCAATATTTTTGTGTAATCAAAACTCAGATAAAAAATATTTCAGAACTACAAATAAAAATGCTTTTGAAATTAAAATGGTTGCTAATGATTTTTATGATTGTCTAGAGAAAGCAAAACAACTTTTTAAAGATTATTTTAAAAAAAATGCAAGTTCAATTGAAGTTAAAGAAATTAAACAAGCAACTTCTTCAATGAATTTGTCAAATACTAACAAACAAGTTGCCTAAGAAAGTAAGAAAATAATTATGAGTGCTGATAAACAAATCTTTAAACAAAAATATAGAAGTAAAAGACCTAATAATAAATTTTCAGAATTTGAAAATTGGTTTTCAGAAGAACAAATTAACTCAATCGTTAATGATTTTTATAAAAGTAAAGATAAACCTACTAGAGAGTTATTGAAGTGGAATTATTCTTACTACGATTATCTTCAAAATGCGATTGGGTTTCTTCACGATTATTTTGAATACTATGTTGAAGATGATGACCCAAGTCTTAAAGACAGAAAGGCAATTCTAAAAACTACAATTCAAGCATTATCAAAAGATTTAGATTACTTTGAGTTCATTCTAGATTTAGAAAAAAATTCAGCAAGAGTTGAAAGAAGTGAAATAGACTTATTCAATTATGAAGGTATTAGGGAGTCGTTTAAATATCTAATTAACGACACAGGTTTCCACAAATTTTTAGAACATAACAATAAGAAGATTGTAGATGTTTAAACAAGTTTCATTCATCAAAAAGGTGTCGCATAGGGTTTGCTCAACGGTACTTATGAAAGACTTAGCAGAAATTAAATTTGGAATATTGCTAAGAGAGGTTTTGCAAAATTTATCCTCGTTCTTGATTGAGATTTCCTTGATGAATGAATTTTTGAATAACCCATATGCGAAAACACAAAGGCACACATTAGGAATGTGGAGTTTACCACTATTAAATGACGAGTTGGGTCGCAATCCATTAATCTCGGTTTGTGTGTCCAAGTGTTTACTAAATAGACCAGTAGTCAAAACAACAAATAGTAAGTCAAGATACTTACAGAAAGGTAATAACAATGACTAAACAACAACAAAAACAAATAGACAAACTTTATGAAGAAAGTCAAAAAAAGTTTGTTGAATGGAAAAGAAAAGAAAATCCAAAAAGAGAGAAAGAACTTCTTGATAGATTTGGTGAAGATAGACTCCAAAGATTAAGAAAGTCTTTAGACTATATTCAGAATAATGAGTTCGTTCACGCAATCTTTACAAATGCTAATCCTCTAAAGGTAACACCAGAAGAATTAGTATTTTTAGAAGAAGAAGATAAACTTGAAAGAAGATACTTTGTAGATTTTGGTTTAAGAGAATATCACAAAGAAACTAAATCTTTCTCACCAAGATGGGTAAGAATACCTTTTCAAACAAATTCTCAAGTTAAGAGAACTTTGAAATGGATTTTCAAAACAAATCAGAAAGTTGAAGATTTAAATATCATTGATGAAAATGATTTGGATTTGAAAGTAGATTGGGAAAAGAAAGACGGCAGTCCTCTACAATTATCTTTGAGAGTAGTTAGATACTCTGAAAGATATAACTTTGACTTTGATTGGAAACACAAAATTGAATTATCTCATAAGATTTCAATTCAAATTGTTTCTCAAAAAGAAGTTGATGAAGAAATGGATAAATTAAGAGAAAAATATTCAAGAAGTCATATGGATTATGAACTAGATGACAGACAATTTAATTCTTGGGTAGATTTTGCTTATAACAACGACAAATCTATTATGTCTGATGAAACAAAGATTGAAAGAGTTTCAACAGAAACAGGTGAAGTCTTAAATTAAAAGTTTAGTGCGAGTAAACTACTTTTTGTATGTCGTGGTTTTACACCGCTAAAAAACAAGAGAGTAGTGAGTGATTAATGAAAATCCTTTCAATTGCCTCACTACTCCTCTTGAATTTTGCTTGATACCTAAAAGCAATGATTTACCAAAGAATAAAATTTTAGATGCCCAAGATTAATAAAGAAACGATGAAAGTGTTTAAAAATGGTATTTCTGTTTACAAATATCAAAATAAACAAACTTACTTTTGTCGTTTCTATGTAGGTAGAAACAACAAACAATACTCAAAATCTGGAAGATTTGAAAAGTCTACAAAAACAAAAAACATTAATGAAGCAATTAAAATAGCAAATGATTATTATAGAGAGTGGTTTACAACAAATCACTCATCTGTCATTCAACATAGAAGTTTTGATATTGAAATTGCTCAACCTTGGTTGAGATATAGAACAATAAAATACAAAAATAAAACTCATCTTAAAAACAATGACCAAGGTGAAAGAGATAGAGCAAAATGGGAAAACTTCTTAAAACCTTACTTTGATGATGTTGATTATAAAGACTTTGAACTCGTAGAAACTATCATTAATGACCAGATATTATCTGATTTAAAAGATGATGGTAAATCAGGCAATACGATTAACAAGTATATGTCTGTTCTAAATCAAATGTTCAAAAGAGCAAAAGATAGAGGCATCATTGATGTAATTCCTGATACTCCAACTGAACTTGTAATGAATACCCCAAGACACCCTTATACTAACCAAGAGTTAAATTTGATTAATAGAAAGTGTGATGAAGAATATTCAAAGAAAGAAGATAAGTTTTATTTAGAACTGAAAGACTATTTTAATCTATGTAGAAGTGGTGGTTTTAGACCTGGTTTAGAAGTTTTAAATATTAAGAAGAAAGACTTTCAATATCTAACAGATGCTAAAAATCCAAAATTAAGAGTATTAGAGTTTACTGTTTATAACACTAAAACTAAACCTACTCATAAAGTGACCTGTAATCCATTTTTTACCGATAAAATATTTCCAGAAATATTAGAAAGAAACTCAATTAAAGATGATGATTATCTATTGTTTCCTAATGAGAAGAATAGAAACAATCTTAAAAATAAAGTTGGTAAAATATTCACAAGATTATCTAAAGAACTTGGTTTGTATTATTTCAAAGATGGTGGAACAAGACCCATCTACTCCATAAGACACACCTATGCTACTGAACTGTATAAAAAAGGGGTAACTATCCAAGATATTGCTACTTCAATGAATACCAGTGAAAGAATGATTATGTCAGTATATTTAGGATTATCTGACCAAACTTTAGTTGAAAGACACAAGAGAGTTTATGGTAATATGAAGATTATAAAATAATAATAAATTAAATATTTTTACTCAGACTTTTTTAAAATAATTATGTAACAAGTTTGATCTTTAGATAAACCAACCGAACGACAACCAACATATTCATCACCCTTTTTAAGAACATAACCAGTAGTGGTTCCCTTGGTTTCTTGCTGAACTAATTTATAACCATTGTTTATAAAATATTTAACATCATGCTTTGAATGAATATAGTTTGCATCTTTAAAGTCTAAGTCCTTTATATACTCTTTTGCTAATGAACTACTTATGAATGAAAAGATAAGTATTAGAGTTATTTGAATAATCTTCATTTAATTTAATCCAATCTGTTTAATTTCATTATATAAATTAATTATCTTATCTTCATTGTCTAACATTTCACTCAAGTCGTCAGAAAACTTAAAATTAGAGATTTTAGAAGGATAAAACCTTTTAATATAAGCAAGATTATACATCAATTTAAAGTATAGTATTTGAACAGGATTTAATGGAATTTTAACAAAACAAGTTTTTCTAAATTTTGATTTTAACTTCATCTTATTTTCAGTGATGTTTTTTTCAAAAATCTTTGGATGAATTTTCTCAACTATAGAATATCCAAAAGTTTCAACTAAATTTACTTGGTCTTGATTGTATTTTTGACCATTATCATCTGGATTATGTTGAATGACAGTGGTTACAAACTTCATTAATGCCGCTTCTGTATCCATACTCACAGAATAATATGAAACTATATAATTTAAAGTTGAACTTATTGATTATTCACACAATTATCTTTTGAGTTCCTTTTGAATTTGACCTCAAAAGTGATGAACAGTGATGAACAATTTTAAGAAAAGATAAGTAAATCAGTAATTATTTAAACACCTAAAGTGCATGTAATACGTTTCCATTTAGAGAACACTCTAAAAACATACACTAAACAAAATTAGAACCCCTGGAATGAAAGTTTCGGGGGTTTTTTTATGATAATAATTTTTTATGAGCAATTCTTTTCTTTAGATAAAACAGTAGTTAATGAAGTATTCTATCAAAAACTTTTAAAGTTAAATAGGTATTATAATTATCTTTATCTAAAGCAATATCTATCTCATCTTCAGGGTCTATTTCTGGACTTTGTAGTATGCTATGAACATAATTATCTATTTCAGCATCTGTTACATAAAAATCAAAAGTTTTTTTA
>Ga0222719_10003619_pt1 | contig 13686 bp, 14 predicted proteins | sample C33_34DmetaG_FD_165039 | JGI IMG/M metagenome (GOLD analysis project Ga0222719, IMG submission 165039) | Estuarine water microbial communities from San Francisco Bay, California, United States - C33_34D | ecosystem: Environmental > Aquatic > Marine > Unclassified | place: USA: California...
ACCTTTGTCGCTAGGTATTGAAACTCTAGGAGGTGTATCAACTAAATTAATCGAAAAAAATACAACAATACCAACAAAAAAAAGCCAAGTATTTTCTACAGCAGAAGATAACCAGCCTGCAGTTTCAATTAGAGTTCTTCAAGGCGAAAGAGAAATGGCAACTGACAACAAAATGTTAGGAAATTTTGAACTAGTTGGAATTGCTCCAGCACCAAGAGGAGTTCCTCAAATTGAAGTTACTTTTGATATTGACGCTAACGGTATAGTTAGTGTCTCGGCAAAAGACAAAGGAACTGGTAAAGAGCAAAAAATTCAAATCCAAGCTTCTGGTGGATTAAGTGAAGAAGAAATTGAAAAAATGGTAAAAGATGCAGAAGCTAATAAAGAAGAAGATAAAAAGAAAAGAGAGTCTGTAGATACGAGAAATCAGGCTGATACTTTAATTCATTCAACTGAAAAAAATCTTAAAGAGCATGGATCAAAAATTACAGATGCTGAAAAAAAATCAATTGAAGATGCATCATCAAGTTTAAAAGAGGCTCTTAAAGGAACTGACAATGAAGATATTAAGAAAAAAACTGAAGCGTTAGTTCAAGCATCAATGAAATTAGGTGAGGCTATATACAAAGCTCAAGAGAAAAAACCAGATTCACCTGATGGTAGCAAAAATAATGATGAAGGAAAAAAAGACGATAACGTAGTTGATGCGGATTTTGAGGAAGTAAAAGAGGAAAATAAAGAAGAAGATAAAGAAAAAAGCGCTTAAGAATATCAACGATCATTATCTCAAGGTAACTTATGGCTAAAAGAGATTTCTATGATGTTTTAGGTGTAGGAAAAAGTGCATCTCCTGATGAATTAAAGTCAGCATACAGAAAACTTGCTGTTAAATATCATCCTGACAAAAATCCTGGTGATAAAGTTGCAGAAGATAAATTCAAAGAAGCCAGTGAAGCTTACGGAATCCTTTCAGATAAAGAAAAAAAACAAAACTATGATAATTTTGGTCATGCAGCCTTTGAAAATGGAGGTGGAAGACAAGGCAGTGGTTTTGGTGGATTTGGTGGAGCAGATTTTTCAGATATTTTTGAGGATTTTTTTGGTGATTTTGGTGGTGGTGGCAGATCAAGAAATAGAAGTTCAAATAACAGAGGCTCAGATCTAAGATATGATTTATCAATTTCTCTTGAAGAAGCCTATCAAGGCAAAAAACAAGATATAAAATTTTCAACTACAGAAAAATGTAACACATGTAAAGGAAATGGTTCAAAACCTGGTCACTCTCCAGATAGATGTAGTTATTGTGGAGGGAATGGAAAAATAAGATCTAATCAGGGTTTCTTCACGGTACAACAAACGTGTCCACAATGTAATGGAAATGGTGAAGAAATTACTAATCCATGTAATGACTGTAATGGTCAAGGAAAAAAGCAAGCCTCTAAAAAAATATCAGTTACAATTCCTAAAGGTGTCGATGATGGAACAAGAATTAGATTAGCGGGTAAAGGTGAGGCTGGAAGTAGAGGTGGTGCAACTGGTGATCTATATTTGTTTATAAATGTTTACTCCCATGACTTATTTAAAAGATCAGATGAAAATTTATTTTTTGAATTTCCACTTTCTCTTGCAGATGCCGCATTAGGAACTACTATTGAAATTCCAACTATAGATGGTGGAAAAGCTAAAATAAAAATTCCTGATGGAACTCAAAATGGTAAACAATTCAGGTTAAAAGGTAAAGGAATGCCTTATATGAGAAGAGGTGATTTTGGTGATTTATACGTTCAAGTAAAAACTGAAGTGCCTGTATATTTAAATAAAAAACAAAAAGAATTGCTAGAGCAATTTCGAGAAATCGAAAACGATAAATCAAATCCAAGTATTAAAAAGTTTTTTCAAAAAGCAAAAGATTTTTGGAAAAAATAAAAGACTAATCTTCTAAAAAAGGTTAATATTTAGTTAAATGAAAAAAATTAATTTAGCTATTTCAGGCTGTATAGGAAGAATGGGCCAACAATTAATTAAGTCATCCAAAAAAAATAAAAATTTTAAATTAGTTTCACTTACAGAAAATAGATTAATAAATAAAAAATTTAATGGAATTAAACCGGAATTAAATTCTGAAAAAGCGTTTAAAAAAGCAGATATAATTATTGATTTTACTATTCCTAATTGTACTTTGGAGATATTAAAAATAGCCTCAAAACTTAAAAAAAGAGTCGTGATTGGCACAACAGGTTTTAATAAAAATCAAGAAAACCAAATCAAAAAGTATTCGAAAACAATACCTATTTTAAAAGCTGGTAATATGAGCTTAGGTGTAAATTTATTAATGTATTTAACTGAAATTACGTCAAAATCACTAAATGATGAATACTTGTATAAAATATATGAAGTTCACCACAAATATAAAAAAGATTATCCTTCTGGTACAGCTTTAATGCTTGGAAAAGGAATTGCAGATGGAAAAAATAAAAATTTATATAATTTAATTGGCAAAAAATTTTTAAATAAAAAATCTTTTCCTTACGGAAAAAAAATTAATTTTAACTCTTTAAGAAGGGGTAAAATTATTGGTGAGCATGAGGTAAGATTCTCAAGTGGAAAAGAAATAATTACATTAAACCATGAAGCTTTTGACAGATCTCTTTACTCTGATGGTGCTTTAACAGCTTCTAAATGGTTAATGAATAAAAAACCTGGCTTTTATTCTATGAGAGATCTTCTAAATTTTGATGTTTAGAAAAATTGAAAAAATATTACTGAAATATATTCCAAAATTTTATTTGGGTTTAACAAGAGCACAAGATAGTAATGATAGATTTATTTTTGGATCAAATTTTATAAATAAAAATAAAAATAAAGATAACATTGATATTTTAGATGTGGGGTGTGGAGGTGGAAATTTTTTTGGTTACATAAATAATATAGCAAAAAATACTAAATACGTTGGATTAGATTTTGATTATGATAAAATGAAAATTAATAAATTTTCAAATTTTAATAATTTTAAAACTATTTCTCAAGATTTAAGAAAAGATTGGTATTACAATGAATATGATTTTGTTTGGTCATCTGAAGTTATTGAACATTTATTTGACGATAAAAATTTTTTTGAAAAACTAGTAAGATCTACAAAGAAAGGAGGTTATATATTAATTACTACACCTTACTACGACAGCTACATTAACTTTGCTAAAAAATTTGGATGGTCTTTAGAGCCTTCTAAGGAAGAAATAATAGGGCATGTAAGGCTTGGCTATAATGAAAACGATTTAAGAAATTTGGCAAATTTGAATAATTTAAAATTGGAAAATATCTATTATATCAGTGAATGCAATGATTTTAGAGCAAAAAATATTTTTAAAATGAACAATGGATTATTTTGTTATTTTTTTAATATTTTATATTTTTTAAAATTTTTTAATTTCAGAAAATATATTAAAGGAGAAAATGAAATAGATAAAAAAAAATTTTTTTCTATAGCTGCAGTATATAAAAAATGAAAATTAAATGAAAATGGTCCCCAAAGAGAGAGCAAAAATAATCCTTGAGATACTAAATAAAATTTACCCTAAAACCCCAGTTCCCCTTAGAAGTAAAAATACTTTTACTCTTCTAATTTCAGTATTACTTTCTGCACAATGCACAGATCTTAATGTAAACAATGTTACCAAAAATATTTATCCAAAATATTTTAAACCTGAACATTTCGTTAAATTGGGTAGAAGAAAAATTGAAAAATTAATTAAAAAAATTGGAATTTTCAGAATAAAGGCAAAAAATATCTATTTAATGTCAAAACAGATCTTGGAAAAACACAATGGCAAAGTTCCCAAAACTTTTGAAGAGTTAGAGAGATTACCAGGAGTAGGACACAAAACAGCTAGTGTAGTAATGTCCCAAGGCTTTGGATATCCAGCCTTTGCAGTTGATACGCATATTCATAGACTTGCGCAAAGATGGGGGTTAACAAATGGAAAGAATGTAGTTCAAACAGAACAAGATTTAAAACGAATATTTCCTAAGAAAACTTGGTCTAAACTTCATTTACAAATAATTTTTTATGGCAGAGAATATTGCAAAGCAAGAGATTGTTATGGGTTAACTTGTAAAATATGCACTACTTGCTATCCAAATAGAAAAAAACCTGTTATTACCCAAAAAACTTAATATGAAAATTTTAGGAATAGGAAATGCAATTGTTGACGTCATTTGTAAAGTAGATGACAATTTTATTGAACATAATAATCTCACAAAGAGTACAATGAAATTATTTTTTGATGAAAATGAATTTAAAAGTTTATTAACAAATCTTAAAATTGAAAAAACTGTTTCAGGAGGATCAGTTGCAAATTCTATAGTTGGTTTATCTCAACTTGGTGACAAAGTAGGTTTTATTGGAAAAGTTGCTAATGATGAATTTGGAACTAAATACGAAGAAGGTTTGAAAAAAGAAAATATAGAATATTTTTATTCTAAAAAGAATGAAGAATTACCCACTGGGACTTGTTTAATATTAGTTACTCCAGACTCTGAAAGAACCATGTGTACTTTCTTGGGTACAGCAGGAAAAATTAATGAAAATGATGTGGATTCTAATGTAATTAAAAAAAGTGAGATAATATTTTTAGAAGGTTATTTATGGGACGAGGGAGAGCCTAAAAAAGCATTTGATAAAGCTATTAATAGCGCGAATAAGGTGGCGATGTCACTTTCTGACCAATTTTGTGTTGATAGACATAAAACTCATTTCTTAGAATTAGTAAAAAATAAATTAGATATTACTTTTGCTAACGAACATGAGATGACATCATTAATAGATGCAAAAAATTTTGATGAAGTTATCAACTTTTCAAAGCAAATTAATAAATTAGTAGTTGTTACTAGAGGTGAAAAAGGAGCGGTTGCAATTCAAGGAAATGAAGTCTTTGAGTGTGAGAGTTTAAAAAATCTTAAAATTTTAGATCTTACCGGAGCTGGTGATCTTTTTGCATCTGGATTTCTCCACGGTTATATAAATAAATTATCAACTAAAGAAAACTTAGTCAAAGGTTCTGAAATGTCAGCCAAAATAATTCAACAAATTGGTGCTAGGCTATAAACCTAAATTTTTTTTCTTTTAAAACTTCCTTTACCTTTTTTAGATTTTACTATTTTAGGCTTATATTTTTTTGTAAAAAGATCTTTAACTAAAGGATTTTTCTTATTTAATTTGATAGCCATTTTTTTTACTAATAATAAACTCTTTATCATTAAAGGTATTGGAAATTTTTTTTCTCAAACGGTAAATATGCGTTTCTACTGTATGAGTTTCAATATCAGAATGATAACTCCATACTTCAGCCTTTAATTCATCAATACTAATTGGTTTTTTTGATTTAGATAAGTATGTAATAGTATTAATTTCTTTTTCAGTCAATTTAAGTTTAGTATTATTTATCATCATCTCTCTTGAATTTATATCTATAGTATAATTATTTACTTTCATTTGAGATTGGTTGTTAAATTGAAGTTTTAAAAATTCAATATTTATTTTTTCAATTAATTTAAAAATATTAGTTGGAGAATTCTCTAAGACAAAATGGTTACCAATATCGGTATACTTTGAATTTGTAATAATTAAATAATTATTATGTTTTATTATTTCATTTTTTAAGGAGTCCTTATTATCGATAAAATTAATCTTAAAATTTAAATCTAAATCAAGCTCTTCTAAAATATGATATAATAAGTTAAATTTATATATTATTAAATTTTGTTTAATCACATTAAGAGAATATGACAATTTTAATTAAAAATAAACACACTCTTCTGATAGATGATTTTAAATTTAGATGTTCTATTGGAAAAAAAGGATCAACAAAGAATAAAAAAGAAGGAGATAAAAAGACACCAAAAGGAACCTATGAAATTGAACATCTTTATTATAGAAAAGATCGAAAACAAAAACCATCAACTTTATTGAATTGTATCGAAATTAAAAAAAATATGGGTTGGTGCCATGATACTAGATTTCCAAAAAAGTATAACAAACTTTTTAAAATCCAAAAAAAGATTAAACACGAAAAATTAAAAAGAAAAGATTATAAATATGATTTTCTAATTCCAATTAAATACAACTTTAAAAGACCTATTGCAGGTCATGGTAGTTGTATTTTTATTCATTTAACCAAAGATTATAAGCCAACAGCTGGATGTATTGCACTAAATGAAAAAGATTTTTTGATAATAGCTAAATTAGTTAAAAAAAATTCAAAAATAAAAATTTGCTAGGTTCTATGACCAAAAATACTGGAACCAATTCTTAAATAAGTAGAAGAGTTTTCAACTGCTTTTAAATAATCTGATGACATTCCCATGCTAATCTCTTGTAAATTAAATTTTTTATTTAACATTTTAATTTCCTTAAAATATTTATCTGAGTCCTCATTAACTGGGGGAATGCACATTAGCCCAATAATATTTAGGTTTAACTGTTTTGAAAAGGTTATTAAATCTTGAATTTGATCCACTTTAATTCCAGACTTTTGTTCTTCATCTCCAATATTTACCTGTATAAATAACTTTAGACTTTTATTTTGTTTCTTTTGTTCATCAGCAATTTTTTTTGCAAGTTTCATGCTATCAACCGAATGTATATAATCAAATATTTTTAAAGCATGTTTTACTTTATTGGTTTGTAGCTTACCTATTAAATGTAGTTTAATATTTTCTTTTTTTAGTTTAATTTCTGACCATTTATCAATGGCTTCTTGAACTTTATTTTCTCCATAATCTAAATGACCAAATTTTATTAATGGAAGAATTTTTTCTAATTTAAAAGTTTTAGATACTGCAATAACTTTAGGGGAAGAATTAATTTTTTGCTCTTCTAATTTTTTATCAATTGCACTAATAATATCTTTATATTTTTGAACAGAATTATGCATATAGGTTTTCCAAATAAATATTACTTTATTAATGAATTTGATACAAAAAATATTGATAAACTTGATAAAAATACTGGAATAATATTTAGAAATTACAATTCAGAAACCAACTTAAAATCAATTATTGGTCTTAAAAATTTTTGCAATAAAAATGGTTATAAATTTTTTTTATCAAATAATATTAAATTAGCGTTAAAGTTAAAATTAGATGGTGTTTATATTCCATCTTTCAATAAGGATACCAAGCATCTATCTTATTCCTTCACAAAAAATTTTATCATACTTGGTTCTGCTCATAATAACAAAGAGATTAAAATTAAAGAAAAACAATTGGTTAAAATAATATTCCTGTCCTCTATATTTAAAAAAAATAAGAACTATTTAGGAATTAATAAATTTAAATTATTTACAAAATTAACAAAAATCAAAATTGTGGCTCTTGGTGGTATCTCATTTAAAAATCTTAAAAAATTAAAGCTTATTAAGTGTTTTGGTTTTGCTGGTATTTCTTTTTTTGAACAAAAAAAAGGCCCCTAAAAAGGGGCCCTTTTATTAATTTGTGTTCTAAGTTAATTAGAATGCAAATGCTAGAGTTAAACCCCAGTAGTCTTGATCCTCAGTAGAAGTTGTTGTGTATGAAATATTTTCAGCTTCTTGTTGTTTAGCTGTAATAGTCATTCCACCTGAAGTGTAAGAAACAGAAAGTGACGTATATTCTGCGTCAACAGTTTGTTCACCACTATCTATAGTTTCTTCACCGTAAGAAACAGAAATTGCATCTGTTACTGTGTAAGCTACACTAAAGGATGTTGTGTCTTGATCTCTTGTTGCAGTCGCAGAATCATATTCATGATCTGAGTACGCTACAGTTACTGGACCATAAGCATATGATGCTTTCATAGTTGTAACATCGGCATCATAAGTAGACCCAGAATCACGATTATTATCACCTACTCCATAGCTAACTGATAAACCTTCTATACCAGTGTATGTTGCACCAAATGCTGAAGATGAAAATCCTGTAACAGCTTGTGGATTGTATGAAGCTGATACAGATAGACCTTCAACCATTTCTGGTAAAGTGTAGTAGAATGAATCGTCTCCACCTGGTGAAGTCAACATAGCTGCATCACCTACTGATGATGAAGTTTCAACATCACCAGTTTGACCATCGAAGTTATCAAAGATATCTCCAGCTGCTGTAGCATCTATAGCTGAAACAGCAGAATCTCCACCATTACCTGAGAACGTTAATGTTCCAAGTGAATCAGAAGCTATAGTTACTGAGTGACTATCGTATGAGTGAGTAGTGTCAGCATCATCTAACTCAAAAGACATTGAAACAGTCATTCCATTGTCTAATTCTGTAGATCCACTAAGAACTACACTATCAGCCATTGAATATCCTACTCCAGTATTAATTTGCTCACCAGAATAGTTTTCTGCTGTTATTGACGCTGCACCAGATGCTGTTAATTCACCAGCAAATGCTGACGTAGAAACAAGCGATGCTGCTAAAGCAGTCATACCTATTTTTTTAAAATTGTTCATATTAATTACTCCTTTATATTTAATGTTAATTATTAATAATAAACAGCGAATATTTATCAGTTCAGAATCATTTTTTTATCCAAAAATGGTTTTTTTATTGAATATTTTGTTAAGTGTTGCATTTTTACATCACATAAAAAATGGCTATTTTATTACATTTTTAGCAATTTTTACTATATATAGTTTTAAATTAATAATAACGATAATAAATTCTATGATTTTATTTAAAAAATTTAAAGCAGTTCTTATTTTGCTATTTTTATCAAGTCTTTTAATAGCATGTAACGGAAAACTTCCAGGCGCTGATGCCAGAAAATATCCAGCTGATCCTAAAAAAAGAATTGAAAAAAATCTTTCGGAAGGAAGAGGGTTTAGACTTTCAAATGCAGGTAAGTCTAAGGGTGGAGTTTTTGAGTTTGCTAGCTCGAACGAATTATGGAGAGCTTCTTTAGATACAATAGATTTTATGCCGTTAGCATCTGTTAATTACAGCGGTGGTATTATAATCACAGATTGGTACTCTTCAGATCAAAATACTAATGAAAGTATTAAAATTTCAATTAGATTTTTAACCAATGAAATTAGATCAGATGCTATAGATATTAAAGTATTTATCAAAAAATGTTCATCATCATCTAATTGTTTAATTTCTGAAAAACAGGGAAATATTAGCACTGAGTTAAAAAAGAAAATCTTAAAAACAGCAGCTGTTTATAAAACAGAAAATAAGTCAAAAAAATCTAAACCTTATAAATATAACGAACCAGGTTAAGCTGTAAAATTAGCAAATAATATTAGATTTTGTGGATAGATATAATTTTAAAACTATAGAAGAAAAGTGGCAAAAGTTTTGGGACAAAAATAAAACTTTTTCCTCAAAAGTAGATAAGAATAAAAAAAAATTTTATTGCTTAGAAATGTTCCCTTACCCGTCGGGTAAAATACATATGGGTCACGTTAGAAATTATACAATTGGTGATGTACTTGCCCGTTTTAAAACTTTGCAAGGTTACAACGTTCTTCATCCTATGGGTTGGGACTCATTTGGAATGCCGGCAGAAAATGCTGCACGACAAAATAATTTAGATCCAAAAAGTTGGACTGAGTCAAATATTAAAACTATGAAGGCCCAGCTTAAGAAGCTTGGACTATCTATTGATTGGAATAAAGAAATTTCTACTTGTTCACCTGATTATTATAAACATCAACAACAATTTTTTTTAGAACTTTATGACAAAGGATTAGTTTACAGGAAAGAAAGTTATGTAAATTGGGACCCAATAGACAAAACAGTTTTAGCCAATGAACAAGTTATAGATGGTAAGGGATGGCGATCAGGAGCGATAGTTGAAAGAAAAAAATTAAATCAGTGGTTTTTTAAAATTACTAGATTTTCGAAAGAACTTTTAGAAAGTTTAAATACTCTTCATAATTGGCCCAATAAAGTCAAAGTAATGCAAGAAAATTGGATAGGAAAATCTTACGGCTGTGAGATAAAATTTAAGATTGAGTCTAATAAAGAAATTAACGAAATAGAATGTTACACTACTAGACCAGACACATTGTTTGGCATGTCTTTTCTTGCCATTTCAGTAGATCACCCAATTGCAAAATTTTATGAAAATGATCCTGCATTTATAAAATTTAAAAAAGAATGCTCTAAAACTGGTACGACTGAAGAGTCTATTGCTGCAGCTGAAAAACACGGTTTTAAAACTGATTTATTTGCAATTAATCCCTTAGATGAAAGTATAAAAGTGCCTGTTTATTTTGCTAATTTTGTTTTAATGGATTATGGATTAGGTGCTGTATTTGGCTGTCCAGCACATGATCAGAGAGATTTAGATTTTGCTAAAAAATATAATTTAAAAGTTACAACGGTCGTTAGGCCTGAAAAAGATAAAGATTTTTCAGTTGAAGAAAAAGCTTTTACTGAATCCGGCTATTTATTTAATTCTAAATTTTTAGACAATTTAAAAGTACCAGATGAGTCAATAAATAAAACAATCGATTACTTAGAAGTTAATAAATTAGGCCATAGAAAAACAAACTATAGGTTAAAAGATTGGGGAATATCTCGTCAAAGATATTGGGGATGTCCAATTCCAATTGCATATGACGAGGATAACAAACCAGTTAAAATTCCAAAAAAAATGTTGCCTGTTCAGTTGCCAAAAATAAATCAATTAAGTTCTACGGGCAATCCTCTTGATGAAATGTTAGAATGGAAAAATATAACTATTAACGGAAAAAAATGCACCAGAGAAACAGATACTCTTGATACATTTGTCGATTCGTCTTGGTATTTTCTTAGATTTTGTTCACCTCAAAATGATGGCTACGGTTTTGATTTAGATGATGTTAAATATTGGATGCCAGTAGATCAATATATTGGTGGTGTAGAACACGCTATACTTCACCTTTTGTACTCTAGATTTTTTATGAAAGCTTTGTCACATAAAGATAACAAATTTAATATTGAAGAACCATTTAATGGCTTGTTTACTCAAGGTATGGTTTGTCATGAAACATATAAAGATAAAAATAATAACTGGGTTAGTCCTGATGAGTTGATTTCTAAAAATGGAAAAAAATTTTTAAAAGAAACAAATGATCTTGTAAAAGTTGGACCATCAGAATCAATGTCAAAATCAAAAAAAAATACTATAGATCCTGAAAAAATAATTAAAAATTATGGAGCAGACTCTGTAAGGTTATTTATCTTATCAGATAGCCCACCAGAAAAAGATGTGCAATGGTCAGATGAAGGTATGAATTCATCTTATAAATTTATACAAAAATTATGGGTCTTGAACCAAAAAATTATTAATGAAATAGAAGCAAATCATCCATCTAATCCAAATAATGATTTAGAAAAAATAACTAATAAATTTATCAAGGACGTAAATCACAACATTGAAAATTTCTCATATAATAAAATTGTTGCTAATTTTCATGAAGTTTATTCAGCTATCAACAAAATAATTTTGAATAAAATTGGAAAAAAACAATTAATTGAAAATTATAAAAAAATTTTAATAGTAATTAACCCTGTTATTCCTCACTTTTCGAATGAATGTTTGGAAATGATAGGTATTAAAGAAGAAATATCATGGCCAAAAGTTGAAGAAAAATTTCTGATTGAGGATAATGTTAAATTTATTGTTCAATTTAATGGAAAAACTAGAAAAATTATAGTTTCAAAAAGAGATACAACAGAAGATTTGTTATTAAATAAAATAAAAAAAGATAGTAAATTAAATGAATATCTGAACAACAAAAATATCCAAAAAAAAATATTTATCCCCAACAAGCTAATTAATATAATAACAAGTTAAAATGATTAAAAAAAAAATAATTTTTATATCACTAATATTTTTTTTAAATAACTGCGGATTTACACCAATTTATTTAAACAATACGAATGTAAATTTTTCAATTGAGCAAATTGATTATTTAGGAGACAGAGAATTAAATAATTTTTTAAAAATAAATCTAAACAAATATAAAAATATTGAGTCAGATAATAAAATTTTTATCGAAGTAAATAGTAATTATGAAAAAATTATTTTAAGTAAGGATGGGACTGGAAAAGTGACTAATTACCAATTGTTGGCTAATGTAATATTTTTAATCAAACCGATTAATAAAGAAATTATTATCACAGAAAAAATAATTATGGACAGTAAAACTGATAAATTTGAAGAAGACAGATATGAAAGAACTGTGAAACAAAATTTTGCCTCTTCTGTTTCTAATAAATTAAGATCTGAATTAACTATTATTAATGATTTATAAATCTTTTGAAGTAAATAAAATTGATAAAAATTTAATTCATCTAATTTTATTTTACGGAAAAAATGAGGGTTTAAAAAATGAAACTCTTAATATTTTAATTAAAGATGAAAACAATATTCAAAATTATGAAGAAAAAGAAATTTTAGACAATGAAAATAGTTTTATAGAAAATATTTTATCTAAATCTCTTTTTGAGAAAAAAAAAATTATTGTTATTAAAAGAACTACTGACAAAATTTTAAAAGTAATGGAAACTTTACATTTAAAAAACCTTGAGGATATAACAATTATTTTAAATACTGATAATTTGGAGAAAAAATCAAAATTAAGATCCTTCTTTGAAAAAAATAAAACATTAGTTTGTGTTCCCTTTTATCCTGATAATGATCAAACATTATCTAAATTAGCTTATAATTTTTTAAGAGAAAAAAAAATTTCAATCTCGTCCTCAAATATAAACTTAATAGTAAACAAATGCAGTGGGGACAGGGAAACACTTATAAGCGAGCTTCAAAAAATTGAGCTTTTTAGCAAAAATGGAAAGCAAATTAATAGTGACAATATATCAAAATTAATCAATTTAAGTGAAAACCACAGTATATCCGAACTGGTTGATAATTGCCTAGCTAAAAATAAAAAGAAAATAACTAGTATCTTAAATGAAAATAATTTTAGTAATGAGGACTGTATTATGATTGTTAGATCTTTTTTAATTAAGGCAAAAAAATTACTAATTTTATCGAAAACATTTGAAGCTAACAAAAATATCGATTTGACTATATCATCTGCAAAACCACCAATATTTTGGAAAGAAAAAGAAGTAACCAAACAACAAATTTATAAGTGGAAACCAAAACATATTAAAAAACTAATCTACACACTTAGTGAAACTGAATTACAGATTAAAAAAAATATGAATAATTCAATTAATTTAATTACAGATTTTATTTTAAACCAGTCCTCAGCTGAAACTAGTAGTTAGATTTAATTATATCTATAATTTTATTTAACTGATCTAAATCTTTATATTCAAAAAATATTTTTCCTTTATTTCTCTTATTGTTTTGTATTTCTACATTTAATCCTATTTTATTTGATACTGAAAGTTCAAGAGCTATAATATTAGCATCTTTTGTAATCTTTGATTTTTGTCTTTTCTTTCTAAATAGCTGAACAAAATTTTCAGCTTGTCTTACAGAAAGTTTATTGTCTACAATTTTATTAGCAACAAAACTTGCATTATCCAGGCCCACTAAAATCTTAGCATGTCCTGTCGTCAACTTATTTGACTCTATTAATTTTATCACTTCATCTGGTAAAGTGAGTATTCTCAAAGAATTCGTTATATAACTTCTGCTTTTACCAATAAATTTTGAAACCTTTTCTTGATCATAAGAAAATTCAT
>Ga0222719_10003622_pt1 | contig 13681 bp, 15 predicted proteins | sample C33_34DmetaG_FD_165039 | JGI IMG/M metagenome (GOLD analysis project Ga0222719, IMG submission 165039) | Estuarine water microbial communities from San Francisco Bay, California, United States - C33_34D | ecosystem: Environmental > Aquatic > Marine > Unclassified | place: USA: California...
TAGCTCAGCTGGTTAGAGCGTCGGATTCATAACCCGGAGGTCGGGGGATCGTGCCCCCCTCTCGCTACATATTTGGCACTCTTTACACTAAAGAATTTGGTTCCAGATTCTATTGGACCTCCCAAATGGTATTTCCTTCCTTTAATATTCTACAAAACACCTTGTGGTATTGCTTTTTTTTGAGTAGCAGTTTTTTTTATGGAAAAAAATATTACTTTTACTTTGATTCTGATCCCAAATCTCAATCTTCAAAAGTAGCTTAACCGAAATAATAGTTTTTTTAGAATTTTTTGATTGGGATAAGTTGAGTTGGTGTTTTTGTTAAGACACCAAAATCACATCTGTCGTTGCATGTCATTCAGGTCATATTGGCCAGTCTGGCTGCAACAAGAAAATGTTGATTTTTGTAATGTTAAAAACATTTAAATCGAAAATGTAAGCAATAAATTTAAACTAAAAAAGATGAAAAAAACAAATCTCATTTTACACATTATCCCTCTAATCATTGTTTTGATAAGTTGTACTGAAAAAGAAGAGATGACTACAACATTCCGCTAGTGATGGTGACATTATAGGTGTTGTGGGAGACGCTAAAAAAGAACTTGGCAATATTCCAACGATTAGAAAAAGATTCATTGGATTTCAAACCTACTTGTACGGCAAAAAAGAAGCAATTTGACAAACACAACCGATACACATACCGACGCTTCACAGCCACACCATCCAAAGCTCTTAAAAGACTATGGCTACCCCAACGCTGACAGCCGGATGAAACAGAACACCGAACGCACAACACACGTCTAACTCCATGAGAAAGCGCCTATTACTCCTCTAAGCCGTAGATAAAGACTTGAGGCTCACCCACCATGCTTATAAAACCGCGGTACATGCCTGGAGTATTGAAAGGCATGGCAAAATTACCGTCGCGGTCCAGGGCAATCACCCCTCCTCCACCGCTCATGGCTTTGAGTTTACCGTTGACAACGGCGTCAGCAGCTTGTTCAACAGTGAGGTTTTTATAGGTCATTAAGGCGGCAATATCGTAGGCCAACACGTTGCGGATAAAAAACTCCCCGTGTCCAGTAGCAGAAACCGCACAACTTGCGTTGTTGGCGTAGGTCCCCGCTCCAATGATGGGAGCGTCTCCTACCCGGCCAAATCGCTTGTTGGTCATACCCCCCGTAGAAGTACCCGCAGCCAGGTTGCCATAGCGATCCAAAGCTACCGCACCAACAGTGCCGTATTTCTTTTGCAGAGGGTCGGCCTGAACAGCCGCCCCCAAGGCCTTTTGGTGTTGATCAAATCTTTTTTGAGTGAAAAAATAGTCCTCATTAACCATTTCTATACCTTGTGAGGCGGCAAATTTTTCGGCGCCCGTGCCAATCATCATCACATGTTCTGAATCTTCCATAACGGCTCTAGCCGCCTTTATAGGGTTTCTAACGCGGGTCACAGAGGCCACAGCACCGGCCATACCTGTACCGCCATCCATGATGGATGCGTCCAATTCATTTTTACCTTCCGCAGTAAACACAGCCCCTTTACCAGCATTAAATAACGGAGAGTCTTCTAACACTTCAATCACAGCCGTTACAGCATCTACGCTCGTTCCTCCATGGCGTAGAACTTGTTGTCCTTCCAACAATGCCTCTGACAATTTTTCCCGATAGCGCTTTTCAATGCTATCAGTCATCTGCTCTTTTAGAATAGTACCCGCACCGCCATGCACAACCAAAACAGCCTTAGGCTTGGTTTGAGCAAATACCTGAGGCATCATCAGTAAAACTATAATGAAGGTTGGAATGGTAAGTCTTTTAGGCATAGATTTATGGTTAGATGAGGTCTTGTTGGAGATGCAATAACAAGGTCTCTTTGGTGAAGGTCTTTTGATCGCCAGTAGCCATCATTTTTAGGGTATAGGTATTGTTTTCCAATTCGTTTTCACCAATCAGAACAACCGCCTGAAAGCCTTTAGCATTGGCAAATTGCATTTGTTTCTTTGGTTTTGCATCATCGGGATAGAGCTCTGACGCAATACCCAGTCGGCGCAATTCCATGACCATCTTCAAGGCATGACGGGCCTCGGCTTCACCGAAGTTTAAAAACAACACCCTACTACCTTTGAGGGCAGCAGATGGAAATTTCCCCATTTCCTCCAACACCAAATAAATGCGATCCAATCCAAAACTGATACCGACACCACTCACATTATACAAGCCAAAAATACTGGTCAAGTCGTCATAACGGCCTCCCCCACCTATGGAACCCATCTCAACGCCTTGCGGAGCTTCGACCTCAAAGATGGCGCCAGTATAGTAGTTCAGCCCTCTGGCTAAGGTCACGTCCAATTTGAGTTGGGCTGTTTGCAGTGGTTGAGCAGCAATGGCCTTGGCTATAAAAGTCAATTCTTTGATACCCTCCTGACCTATATAAGAATCTTTTAAAATGGATGACAGTGCTTTCAATTGACTGTCAAAATCGCCTGACAAACGGAATAACGGCTCTAGTTTTTTGATGGCGCTTTCAGTTATGCCTTTTTGAAGCATTTCAGACTTCACAGCTTCCTCTCCTATTTTATCCAATTTGTCCAAGGCCACCGTAAAATCAATCAAGCGATCGGAGGCTCCCATCATTTGGGCTATGCCCGATAAAACTTTTCGGTTATTGACTTTGATGGTTGTTCCTTCGAGGCCTAAGTCCGTAAATACCGCATCGTAGAGCAAAACAAATTCGACTTCTGACCACAGACCTTTACTACCTATAATATCGGCATCACATTGGTAAAATTCTTGAAAACGGCCCTTTTGCGGCCGATCAGCACGCCATACAGGTTGAATTTGATACCTTTTGAAAGGCAATTGTATATCGTTTTGATGTTGTGCGACATAACGGGCAAACGGCACTGTAAGATCATATTTTAAAGCCTTTTCGGATAAAGAACTTGCAAATTTGGGCAATTGATTTTCAGACAAGGCAGTTAAGTCGGCCTGCTTCAATTTTTCGCCAGAATTCATAATTTTAAAAATCAATCGGTCCCCTTCATCACCATATTTTCCAAGTAAGGTCTCCGAAAGTTCAAAACTTGGTGTTTCAATTGGTTGAAAACCAAAGCGTTCAAAATTGGCTGTAATACAATCCATGATGTATTTGCGCTTCGACATTTCCGCGGGAGAAAAATCGCGCGTGCCTTTGGGGATACGTGGTTTTTGACTCATGAATCAGGGTTTTGTACAAATATCAATATTTTTTAAGACTTTAACGATACCAAGTCTTCAAAATATCCATAGAGTTTTCCCGATGTAATGGCAGCTCCTTGTTGAATTAACTTAAACAGATCTGACTTTAATTGGTCTGTCTTCTCTTTTTTGGACTGAAATAATTCCACCTCATCGCTCATTAAATTATCCTTCAGCCAGGCGTAGCCACTATCTGTGGTGATATCAATGGTTGGTTGATTGATTTTCAGTCCAATCAAATGGAGTGACTCGGCAATCTTAAACAAATACATATGATTGGGAGAAATAAGTTCTAAAAAGGCCACTTTTTCTAAAACGTTGTCCCAGACCAAATGACTGAAAGCGTCGAGTTGCAGATCTACCTGATCAGAGTTATCGGCCTTAAGTTTGTCCCAGTCGGACTTAGTAATTTCTTGGGCTGCAAGGAATTGGGCAAATTCTACATGCATTTCATCCAATTGCTCCTTGGTCAATCGCGCATATTTCATACTTGATACAAATAAAAAAACCGCCTAAAAAAAGCGGTTTTAGTTTTTAAGATAAAGAATCTATAAAGCCTCTGGAATCACATCAAAATCCAATGCTGCTTGTACAGCGCGATGTAAACGAACGGTAGCCGTATAAGAACCGAGTCGTTTGATTTGACCTCCAGGAACAGTGATGAATTTCTTATCTATTTCGTGTCCTTGTTTGGCTAGTGCTTCTGCTAGGTCGGCGTTATTGACCGAACCAAACAACTTGTCTCCAGCGCCTACTTTAGAGCTGATTTTAATCTCCAAAGCTTTCATGGCGTCGGCTACTTTCTGAGCGTCATCTACCAATTTCTGCTCCTTGAAAGCGCGTTGCTTCAAAGTTTCAGCCAGTACTTTTTTCTGAGAAGGGGTGGCTAAAATAGCAACACCCTGAGGAATCAGATAATTACGTCCGAAACCATTCTTTACTGTCACTATGTCGTCCGCGAATCCTACGCCTTCCACGTCTTGTTTCAAAATTAGTTCCATTATAATTATTTTAAAAGGTCAGCAACATAAGGCATTAAAGCCAAATGACGGGCGCGTTTTACAGCAACCGATACTTTACGTTGATATTTCAGTGAGGTTCCAGTCAATCTGCGTGGTAAAAGTTTACCTTGCTCATTGACAAAATTCAATAAGTAATCCCCATCCTTGTAGTCGATATATTTAATACCGGCCTTTTTGAAACGGCAATATTTCTTAGCCTTATTGGTGTCAATATTAAGGGGAGTTAGGTATCTAACTTCTCCGTCTTTTCTACTTCCTGCTTGTTGTTCTAAAGTGGCCATGGTTAAGCTGTTTTGTTGTTACGCACACGTCTTCTTTCGGCCCAGGCCACCGCGTGCTTGTCTAGTTTAACGGTCAGGTATCTCATAAAACGTTCGTCACGTCTAAATTCTACCTCCAATAATTCGATGACTTGGCCATCAACTTGGTATTCAAAAAGGTGGTAAAATCCACTTTTCTTGTTTTGGATTGGATATGCTAGCTTTTTCAAGCCCCAATCTTCTTTGGCTATCATCTTGGCACCTTTAGAAACGAGGAGATCCTCGTATTTCTTAACTGTTTCCTTTATCTGATCTTCAGATAAAACGGGATTCAAGATGAAAACAGTTTCATAATGGTTCATATATAATTATTTTAAGTGCGCAAAACTAACCAATATTTCTTGTTCTGCAAATATTTATTACAGTTTAATAAGACCTGAGAATCAATGAAATGCCATTCTAGCTCTTGGCACTCACCACTTCTCTGTTTTTCTATGTGCCTCCGCCGTTTTGAACGAAAAAAAGACTAAAAATATGGGGTTACAAACAAATTTATTAAATTTAACCAACTCTAAATGCATGACTACTTTAACCCTCTTATTTGTTTTACCTCTACTGGTTATTTTCTCCTATCTCTTTGACAGCATTGCCCGTAAAACTAAATTCCCCTCGGTCATTTTATTGATGTTAACTGGAATTGCCTTTAGACTTGGCGCCCATACCTATGGCTTTGAAGATTTTACCTTTATCGATGACTTGATCCCAGTTCTTGGAACCATAGGCTTGATTTTAATTGTTTTAGAAGGCGCTTTAGAACTTGAAATAAGTAAAAAAAAGTTGCCCATTATTCTCAAAGGCTTCTTATCTGCCCTTATCATTCTTCTTCTAAACATTATTTGTTTGAGCTATGTTTTGCAATGGCTTTTGTCGATGAGTCTCAACGAATCCGTGATTTACGCCATTCCATTATCCATTATAAGCAGTGCCGTTGCTATTCCCTCCGCAGCCAATTTGTTGAAAAAGGAAAAAGAATTTGTGGTATATGAATCTACCTTTTCCGATATCTTAGGAATTATGATGTTCAATTATGTCATAAGTCAAATTGATGGCAACCAGCCAATAGTTAGCAGTGCCTCGCTTCTGGCTTTGTTATTGCAAATCATCGGGGTGATTGTGATCTCTGTCATGATAACTTATGTATTGTATCGCTTACTTCAAAATATCACCCACAATGTAAAGTTCTTTCTGATTCTATCCCTGCTCATTCTTGTTTACGCCATTGGCAAATTCTTCCATTTACCTGCTTTGGTTACTATTTTTATTTTTGGAATATTTATGAGCAACGTCAATTCTTTGTTACCAGACTTTCTGAAAAAGTACCTCCAACTGGAACAAACAGAAAAAAGTCTCCATGAATTTCACATCCTTACAGCAGAGTCCACTTTTATAGTACGGACCTTTTTCTTTTTATTTTTTGGCTTTTCTGTGGTGTTAAGTGACTTCAATACCGCAGCACCTTTTATCTACGGCATAATAATTTTCGTCACCATGCTCTTGATCCGATATTTCTATCTCGGGATAACCAGTTTAAATTTAAAACCCTCTACCCTAGTGTATATGTCACCGAGAGGACTAATTAGTATTTTATTGTTTTTACAAATTAAAGAACTGGATTTTATAGATTATCAAAATATTGCAATTGACGAAAGGGTGTTGTTGGTCGTGATATTAGTTTCTATGCTCATTATGATTAAAGGCGCCATGAGTAAAACCAAACCAACCAACCTGGCTACTGACAATCTGAATGATACGGACCAAAGGGGAGATTTACCTGACGGCTCGAATGCGCATTCTGTTAACGAAAACGAAAAACGTTAACCTAAAAATAAAAATTGCATTAAATAATTTACGGATATTGAGATATTACAAAATGTTTTGAATTTCATTGAGATTATCTTAATTTGCAACTTGAAATTCCCCAACTATGACACTCAACTGCTTTATTGTTGACGAAAACTCCCTTCATCGTTTTGCCCTTTTGACATTGGTAGACAGTCACCCCAATTTGACCTTGGTCGGTCACACCAATAGTATCATTGAAGCCAGGACTGCACTTGAAGCGCAGAACATTGATTTGATTTTTTTATCCGTCGAGATGCCTATCATTAACGGCTTCGAATTTTGGAACACCATTGAGCACAAACCTCAAGTGATATTTATTTCTTTGAGTAAAGACAACGCTGCCCAAGCCTTTGACAATAATGCCATTGACTATCTCACGAAGCCATTAAGTGAAAAAAGACTGGATCAAGCCGTGGACAAAGCCCTTCAAATTTATATGGTGCTTCATCAGAGAGAAAAAAAATTACCTGAGTTTATATATGTTAAAAGCAATTCCAAAAAAAGAAAAATCTATTTAGAGGAAATCACCTACATAGAGGCGCTTGGAGATTATGTCAAAATCATCACTAATACTAGGTCTTTCATAGTTCTATCTACGATGAAAGGCATGGAAAACAGATTGCCGCCAAAAGATTTTATGCGTATTCACAAATCTTACATCGTTAACTTGAGATTAATTGACCGATATGATGGTTCCAAAGTAGAAATTGGCAATCATATTCTTCCACTGAGCAGAATCAAAAGAAACGATTTAGAGCAATCCTTGAGTTCAAATGAGAGCTAATAGCAATCGACATTAGTAATCAACTTTACTGCTTTAAATTGGCCAATACTTTCAAAACTATTTTGTGTCTTGATGACAATTTTCTTGGCCAGTTTGATTTTCTTGGGTTGAATGAGTTTGATAAGAATATTTTTGTGGTACTGATTCCTGATTCTAGCCACTGGAGGAAACTCAGGGCCAATTACTGAAGTGCCAAAACTTTGTTTATAGGCTTTAAACAGCCAGTCAGCGGCTTCGTTTAACCTATCAATATTCTTATGCTTGAGGCTGATTCTAATTATTCGGCCAAATGGGGGATAAACATATGTTTTCCGTTGTTGTAATTCCTGTTCGAACATGCCTTGATAATCGGCATTGACCACCTGCCGTAAAATAGGGTGATCTGGTAAAAAGGTTTGGATCAAAACATCCCCTTGTTCATCGGTTCTTCCAGCTCTGCCTGCTACTTGCTGCAACATTTGATAGCAACGTTCATGAGCTCTGAAATCGGGGTAATTCAACAAATTGTCAGCGTTTAAAACACCAACTAAGGCCACATTCCTAAAGTCTAACCCCTTGGTTACCATTTGAGTACCAACCAAAACCTGAATTTTTTGATCATCAAAATCAGAAATAATACGCGAGAAAGCGTGTTTTCCCCTAGTAGTATCCAAGTCCATTCGCGCCACCTTGATATTCGGGAATAAGGCTTGAACCTCGGATTCAATTTGCTGTGTCCCCAACCCCTTATACTGAAGTGTAGGACATCCGCAGGCAACACAATGGGCAGTAACGGCATCGTGATAACCACAATAGTGGCAGCGCAATTGTTGGCTGTGCTGGTGGTAAGTGAGACTGACATCACATTGAGAGCAATGTGGTGAGTGACCACAGGTGACACAAGTCACTACAGGAGCATATCCCCGTCGGTTTTGAAAGAGAATAATTTGCTGATTTTTTTCCAAAGCCGACCGCATCCGCTCTACCATGACATCACTGAAATGACCTTTCATTTTCTTACGCTTGTACTGATCTTTTAAATCAACCAATGCTATGGTTGGAGGTAGCACCTGGTTGTGTCGTTCTTTCATTACAACCAAGGGAAACTTCTCCATTACCGTGGCATTATAGTAAGTTTCTATGCTCGGTGTGGCGGAGCCGAGAAGTGTCTTAGCGTTCGAAAATTGAGACAGAACAAGTGCCGTATCACGAGCGTGATATCTCGGTGACGGCTCAAATTGTTTATAAGAGTGTTCATGCTCTTCATCAATAACAATGAGCTTTAAATCCTTGAAGGGAAGAAAAACGGCCGATCGGGCGCCGACAATCAATCGGGCTTTGGGATCGTTATTCATAATTTTATACCATAACTCTGCCCTTTCTTGATCATTGAATCGGGAATGATACAGCACTATCTGATCAGGAAAATAGTGTTCTAAACGATCAACCAACTGCGTGCTTAAGGCAATCTCAGGTACTAGAAATAAAACTTGATGGCCTTGGCTCATCACTTCTTGCATCTGTTTTGCATATAATTCGGTTTTTCCGGAGGAAGTGACGCCGTGTAACAAACAAATATCGCTAGACTGAAATGCAGTTTGAACTGACTTAAAGGCCTCTTCTTGATGGGGGCTCAAAACCTTCTGATTAGCTTCCTGCACACCCCGACTTCGCCATCTGTCAACCACCAACAATTCTTCAATAAAAAGACCTTTATCGATCATCGCTTTTATCACAGAAGCGCTAGAATTGGTGGATTTGACCAACTCTAATACGGCTACTTGACCTTTAGTTGAAAGCTCAAAATAACGCATCAAAATGTCCTTTTGCTTTGGCGCTCGTGTCACCTCATTTAAGGCAATATGCAAGCCATCACCACTGTATGCAGGTGCCAACTTGACGTAGCGCGCAGTTTTCGGTTTGACTTTATCTTCAAAAGAAGTAACTGTCTCTATAATTGCATCTGAAACCAATTTTTGAACAATAGGTAGGATGGTTTTTTTATTTAAGAGTACCGAAACCTCATTGATACTCAGCTCCCCGACCCTTTCGATAGCTTCTACAATCAAATATTCGTCGTTTGTCAAAGTAGAAGTTTCCCCATTGAAATCCTCGTGGTGTTTCAAACGTGTTTCACTTTGCAGCAGAAATACATTGGGCAAAGCAGCGCGCATGACATCACCAATCGGGCATAAATAATATTCGGCAACCCAATCCCAATGTTTCAATTGGACTTCAGTAACAATTGGCTTTTCATCAAGTATGTGATCAATAGGCTTGGCTTGATAGGTCTCTGGTGTAGCTTGATGCAAGCTATGAGCCAGGCCTGCATATATCTTTTGTTTTCCAAATGATACAGCTACCCGCATCCCTGGCTGGATAAAATGCGCTTCCGCCTCGGTTATTTCATATGTGAAACAACCTCTTAATGGTAAAGGAAGAATAACATCGACATAATACATCTAGGACTTGCTTGATTGTCTTTCAATTTGTCTTATAGTAGCATTGAGTTCAAATCCAAGTAATAATATATTAGAATTGAGCCAAATGAATAACATCAACGCCAATAAACCTCCTAGGGCACCGTAAAGTTTGTTGTAGGAACTAAAATTGTCAAGATAAATACCAAAGAAATAAAAGGTAGCCATAAATAAGCCCGTGGTCATCACCGCGCCAAGCGTAAAAAAACTGCCTTTAACCCCCTCTTTAGTACCAAAAAAATAAATCAATGAGGTGAAAAAATAAATTGATAAAGGAATGACTACCATTTGAATAATACTTATTACGGTAAATTCTGAGCCACTATAATCGAACCTGCTCAATATTTGAATGGTATAGAACTTAATACACACATAGGCGACGGCAGAAACGACAATAAACAATGCTATGAGCAATCCTAGAAGCAATGATACCGCATATTGTCGGAAGAAATTTCTACTCAATTCTACATGATACGAGTTTTCGAAGGCTGAAAGAATTGCGCTAACACCATTAGCAATCAAAAACAAAGTCAAGACAAAAGTGGTAGATAGTAATCCGCTCCGTTTTTGAGATTGAATTTCTTCAAAAACCGAAACCAAATAATTCCCAGAATCGCCGGGCACTGCAGCTTGAATGAATTGTAAAAACTGAGACTCAAAATCATCTACCGGCACATAGGGGACTATAAAAGGCAAAAGGGTAATTAGAAATATCAACAGCGGAAAAATGGCCATAAAAAGGCTGAAAGCAACAGCTCCAGCTCTAGAAGTCAATGCACCTTGAACAATACCAATAATATATAACTCGATCAGATCGTATAAAGACCATTCAGAATTGGTTGAAAGTCTAATTTTTTGAAGCCCTTTAATACCCCATCCTAAAACAGGTACTCGACTTAACTTTTTTGAAAAATTTGTTTTCATTTAAACGGCTTTTAAACTTAAATCCAAATTGCATACGGAGTGAGTAATGGCTCCCGAGGAGATATAATCAACACCACAGGCCGCATAAGCTGTTATGGTCAATTCATTAATATTTCCCGAAGACTCTGATTCACAACGACCACCGATCATTTTCACCGCTTTTTTAGTGTCATCAATAGAAAAATTATCAATCAATATTCGTTTTACACCCTCATGCTTCAGCACTGTGTTGAGCTCGTCGAAATTACGAACTTCTACAATAATGTCTAAGTTAAGTTGATTGGTTTTCAGATATGCCTTTGTTTTGGCGAGAGCCTGGTCAATACCACCAGCGAAGTCTATATGGTTATCTTTCAACATAATCATATCAAACAACCCAAAACGGTGATTGTAACCTCCGCCAATTAATACAGCCCATTTTTCCAACAATCGGATGCCAGGGGTCGTTTTGCGCGTATCAAGTAGCTTCGCTCCTGTTCCTTTAATGAGGTCCACAAAGTGTCTGGTCTTAGTTGCAATAGCACTCATACGCTGCATGCTGTTGAGCATGAGCCGTTCTACCTTAAGCAATGATTGACTTGAACCACTCAAAACCAGCACCACATCACCCTTTTTCACCATTTCTCCGTCCCTGATTTTAACCGCCAATACCAAGCTTGAATCTACCACCGCACAAAGTTTTTGAGCAAATTCTACCCCAGCAATTATCCCATTTTCTTTAACCAGCAGTTGGGCTGTACCCTGACTATGTGATGGAATACATGCTAGTGAACTGTGGTCGCCAGAACCCAAATCCTCCCTCAATCCAGACAGGATAATTCGTTCAAGTTCAGAGTCCATAAAAGCTTTCAATGTGCAGGATTATTTGATCACGAAATTACGAATTGATTTCTGATTATTGTAAAAAGGGACTGACAGATGATGATATGTTTTACTTTTGCTAAATGAAAATCACTTTATTGACTGTCGGCAAGACAACTTCTAAGGAAATGAAAAGTTTAATTGATGACTATGTGCAGCGCATTGGACACTTTGTAAACTTTGATTTGAAATATTTACCCAATCAAAAACACACCAAAAATTTGAGCGAAAAAGAAGTTAAAACAGCCGAGGGTCTTCAAATTTTGGATGCACTATCAAAGTATCAAATTGCTGTTTTGCTCGATGACCGCGGATCACCTATGCGGTCCATGGACTTCGCAGGATCAATTCAAAAGCATTTCAATTCTGGTCAAAAAAGTATTTGCTATATCATTGGTGGGGCCTATGGCTTTTCGGAGGCTGTTTATCAGGCGGTTCCAAAGCAATTATCTTTATCGAAAATGACGCTATCTCATCAAATGGTGCGGTTGTTGTTTGTAGAACAATTGTATCGCGGCCTAGCCATCATAAATCATTTACCCTATCATCACGAGTGATCAACACAATTGGCATACCCTAGCATTGGTTGTGAGTTGGCGCACACTTTTGGGAGGTCAAATCTTAAATACTTATATTATACATTTATGAAAATATTATTCGCTACTCAAAATCAAAACAAAATTGAAGAGGTTAAGAACATGCTGCCCTCGGGATTTGAGCTGATGGGACTCAATCAATTCAATTTCACCTATGACATTCCAGAAACACAGCCTACCATTGAAGGCAATGCCATTCAAAAAGCCAACTTTGTTTTTAATACCTTGAAAACACCCTGTTTTGCAGAAGACACTGGTTTAATAGTCCCCTCTCTAAATGGCGAACCCGGTGTCTATTCGGCACGCTATGCTGGACCATATCGGGATCCCCTTAAAAACATGGAGAAACTATTGAAGAAGCTCTCATCAGAAAAGTCCAGAGAAGCCTATTTCGAAACAGTAATTGCTTTGAAATATGGACACAAGCTTGAAACATTCGTTGGACGGTGTAAAGGTCGCATCGCACACGAAGCAAAGGGTAGCAATGGGTTTGGTTACGACCCTATTTTTATTCCAGAGGGCTATGATTTGAGTTTTGCGTCACTTTCAAAATCTATCAAAAATAAAATCAGTCATCGAGCGATAGCCATGAGCAAACTCATCGCATATCTGTCCGAATGAGTCGTGATTCCTTTGAGGTCGTTCCAATTGTTAATATTCTTACAAATTGACACAAGATAAGTGGTAAAACTGTTTTGTTTTGTACTTTTAGGCTTTCTTAAACGATGAAAAACGCACTTTTTCTTTTCTTATTAAATCTTAGCCTGAGCACCGCTTACGGTCAGGTTAATGTCATTAAAGGAAAAGTAATTAATGCTGGTGACGGCAGACCTATGGTTAGTGTAAACATTGTGAATTTAAATCTCGTGGTAGGATCTATTTCTAACAACTCGGGAGAATTTGAAATTAGAGCACGCGCCAATGACACACTACATTTCTCTTATCTGGGATACAAATCGATAAAGCTTAAAGTAACTAACGACTGGATAACCTTCGACAGTATGACTACAGTTGAAATGACAGAATTAGCCTTGGCCCTCGAACCTGTCATTCTCAGCCCATTCCGGTTGACAGGTTATTTAGAATACGATATTTTAAATACACCAGTCCGAAGTAATTTGAGATACAGTATTTCTGGATTGTCAAATGCTGGTTATGAAGCCTCAAGTAAATCCGTTGTAAGTAAAGTCTTAGGTGCTGTATTTAATCCAGCTGATTTCCTGTATAGCATCTTTGGTAAAAAACCCCAGGAATTGAGAAAACTCCGTCAAATGAAAGAGGATGACCAAATCAGAAATCTATTAGCGGCCAGGTTTGACAGAGAAATGCTTACCGAATTACTTCAAATTGATAAGGTAGATTTGGATCTATTGGTGAGCGAGTGTGATTATTCCCAAGACTTTATCAATACGGCAAACGACCTCCAAATTCTAGATGCCATCAGTTCGTGCTATGAAGAATATAGGGTTTTGAGTAAAGGCCGAAGTCGGTTTTAAGAATTCTTTGCTTCTATCCATTTTGCCAAATACTTAGTGCTTTGCTGACCATTTCTATGCAGAAGAGCCCCAGTTAAATTCCTTTTCCGGTGTTTTTCAAGGTTGCCTAAAACAGTTGTCACACGCTCAGCAACCTGCTGG
>Ga0222719_10003623_pt1 | contig 13680 bp, 16 predicted proteins | sample C33_34DmetaG_FD_165039 | JGI IMG/M metagenome (GOLD analysis project Ga0222719, IMG submission 165039) | Estuarine water microbial communities from San Francisco Bay, California, United States - C33_34D | ecosystem: Environmental > Aquatic > Marine > Unclassified | place: USA: California...
GCCTCCTAAATCAGAGCCTATATTACGTAATTTTTTGGTTCCAAAAATTATTGCAATAATGACTAAGATAATCAGTAATTCTTGCCATCCAGGTATCATAGTAGCTTCTCTTTTTTTATTTAAATCGTCCTAGCTAAATTTCTATTTCTTTTTACGTTGTCTTTTTTCTTCAAGACCAGATAGAGCAAATCTTCGTTCCAATTCTTTTAGCACAGAAGACGCGTCTTCATCTAAATAAGAGAGCATAACCAATGAGTGGAACCAAAGGTCTGCTGTTTCATAGACGAGTTTTTCGGTGTTTCCACTTTGCTCTGCATCACGAGCAGCCAGAAGAGTTTCAACACTCTCTTCACCAAGCTTCTCTAAAATCTTATTTAATCCTTGGTGATTTAGCGATGCTACATAAGAGTCTGCAGGGTCAGATTTTTTTCGATTTTCAATGATCTCAGTCAGTTTGCTCAACACATCAATATTCATTTATAAATCTCTTTTGGATCCTTAATAACAGGGTCTATGCTTGTCCATTCATTATTTTTTAAAACTTTATAGAAGCACGACGTTCTGCCTGTATGACAAGATATACCACCTACTTGCTCAACTTTTATAATTAATACATCACCATCACAGTCTAGGCGAATTTCTTTTATATATTGTATATGCCCCGATTCTTCTCCTTTACGCCATAATTTTTTTCTAGATCGAGACCAGAAAACTGCACGTTGTTCTCTCACTGTGAGCTCTAATGCTTCCCTATTCATCCAAGCAAACATGAGCACTCTATTCGAGGTGTCGTCTTGAACTATAACGGGAAATAAGCCATCCTCAGTCCACATAATGTCATTAAGAAATGTATTCATAGTTAACATTATGACATCTGTTCTTATAACAGCAATATTCATTTCCTCCTAAATATTCTAGGAGTATATAATTATTAAAAGGAGCACTACTTAAAAAGTAGTATTAATAATCCAATTCCAACAAGTAGTAGACTATTTTGGGGTATCTTATTTGTTATCTCTACCCAATCTGAAAAGCCCAAACTGAGACCGCCTCCAATAAAAGTGAAGCCAATCCAGCGATAAAAAACAAACTTTTTTGGTTTAGATTTCACTGGAACGAGTTCCCCAGATTTTTTATTATTTTTTTGAATATTTTCTAGATTTTGAAAAATCATCTGCGGTATCTGCGGTAATTGCTCTAACCACTCAGGACCATATCGTTTTAACTTCTCTATAAAGGCCTTTGGTTTAAGTCTATTCTTAAGCCAACGTTCAAGAAAAGGGTGAGCTGTTTCCCATAAATCTAGATCAGGATATAACTGGCGACCTAGTCCTTCAATATTAAGTAGTGTCTTCTGGAGCAATACCAGAGATGGCTGAACTTCCATATCAAACCGTCGAGCAGTTTGAAATAGGCTAACCAAAAGATAACCAAATGAAATTTTCTTTAATGGGAGGCCAAAAATAGGCTCACACACCGATCTAATAGCAGCGGTAAAGTCACCTACATTGGTTTCTTCGGGAACCCAGCCAGATAAAATATGTAATTCTGCAACCTGCTTATAATCGCGTCGAAAAATAGCTAGTAAGTTTCTTGCTAGATAATACTGATCTGCATCCGAAAGAGTCCCTATAATTGCACAGTCTATTGCTAAATACATAGGCTCTTTCGGCTTACTATAGTCAACAAAAATATTTCCTGGATGCATATCAGCATGAAAAAAATTATGCTCAAAAACTTGCATAAAAAATATTTCAACACCTCTTTCAGCCAAAATCTTAAAATCAACACCATGTTTTCTTAATGTAGCTATATCGGTTACAGGTGCTGCGTAAATTTGCTCCATGACCATAACCTTTTGATTAGTGTGCTCCCAATAAATACTGGGGACATACAGCATTGTAGAGTCTAGGAAGTTGCGTCTGAGCATAGAAGCATTAGCTGCTTCTCTTTGTAAATTTAATTCATCAAAAATTGTTATTTTATAGTCACTTACTATTTCTATAAGCTTCATTCTTCGTCCATCTAAAGTATTATTTTCTAACCATTTAGCTATAGAAAGCATTAGTTCAATATCTTGTTCTATGATGCGCTCAATACCCGGCCGAATAACTTTTACTACCACCTTTTCACCATTTGGTAATACAGCAGAGTGGACTTGTGCAACGGATGCTGAGGCGAGTGGCTGGCGGTCAAAACTTAAGAAAAGATCACTAATTTTTTTACCAAGGGCTTCTTCTACGATATTCATGAAAACTTCGTTATCAAAGGGAGGAACATCATCCTGAAGTCTACTTAGTTCACTACAGATATCTGGGGGAATTAAGTCTGGTCTTGTGGAAAGGAGTTGCCCAAATTTTACGAATATAGGCCCGAGACTCTCAAGAGCACACCTTAGTCTTTCCCCTCTAGTTTTTTTAGCCTTAGGAAATATTTTTGTGAACAATAATAATATTCTTAATCTATAAGGGAGCTTGCCTTTCTTGATAAAAGTATCGAGACGGTAGCGAATACATACACCAATAATTGTAGTTAAGCGATTAATTTTCATTATTCTTTAATTCACCCCTTCTTCACCCAGGATGATAGTTTTGCTTGGAACTGAATTATTAAGTTTAGTTGTAAGCTTATTAACCTTAAGATTAAGTCGCTCAACTTCATTGTGAATTTTTTTGACGGAATCAGCAAAATGAATAGCTTCAACAGGGCTTGGTATTATTTGGGTTTCTTCTTGTCCGAATTCAACAGCCACTTCAGTGGTTCGTTTAAGTATATTTCTCTTCCATTGAAAAGATGACCTGACTGATCTCCCAATTGCATATGCAGGAATATCTCCAATTATGTCAGATAGCGCAGCCTCCCAATCGATATCTAAATTCTTGAGTAATTTTTGAAGTTGGCTTAACACTTCTTGATCACCAGAAACATCTATACCGGAATCGAAAAATGATACTTGTTCATCTACATTAATAGAAAAAGCCACAAAAGACAGAGCAGTCCCAGTAAGTTTTAGATCTACGAAATCTTCATATTGTTTTTTTAATTGAACTGACTCCTTTTTGAATAAAATATACAACGATAGTTTAGGGGCCATACATTTTATTTTAATGACTCTCCCATGCAAATCTCTAAAGCCAGATTGAGTAGAGGGGTCATAGTCCATAGCTTTATTTACTAAAGACCCAAGTGATTTTATTTCAGAATCCTTAGTGAGCCTAGAAAATTTTTTTACCATAAAATTTAGAATCAAGTTTTAAAACCCCTGTGAAGGCAAACAATCCCACCAGTCATATCATAGTATTCTGTGCTCGAGAAATTAGCTCGTATCATCATATCTTCCAGTGTGGACTGATCTGGATGCATGCGTATTGATTCTGCTAAATATTGATAGCTCTCAGAATCGTTTGCTACGTATTTTCCAATTTTTGGGAGTAAGTTAAATGAATAAAAATCATATGCTTTCTTAAGGAGTGAATTAGACGGTTTGGAGAACTCTAATATTAATAATCTGCCGCCTGGCTTGAGGACACGATACATGGACTTAAGGGCCATATCTTTATCAGTCACATTCCTTAGACCAAAAGCAATGGTTACACAATCAAATGTATCATCTGGGAACGGCAAATTTTGAGCATCACCTAGAGCATAAAAAACTTGGTTTGAGCAGCCCATATCAATTAATTTATCTCGCCCAATTTTTAACATAGACTCATTGATATCGATTAAGACAACTTTACCATTATTACCTACTATTTTTGAAAATTGAGCAGTCAGATCACCCGTACCACCCGCAACATCTAAAACTAACTGGCCAGCTCTAACCCCTGATAAGCTGACAGCATAGCGCTTCCATAATCTGTGAACGCCACCAGACATCAAGTCGTTCATCAGGTCATATTTCCCGGCTACAGAGTGAAATACATCAGCGACTTTAGATGCCTTTTCTTTAACAGGAACCTTTTTAAAACCAAAATGTGTTGTTTTATTATCTTTCATTATAAAAATATATTTTGCCAGAAAAATTTATTATACACCTGCTGTGATCGAGTGTCGTTGTGGTTTTGATTGACGATTTAGCCATTATTGTTTAACTGCGCTAAATTCGATTTCAATTTTCTTTAAAACCGTTAATTTTATACGCTTAATGTCATATAATGCTTTTTAAATTGGTGTGTTACTATAATTAAATTTGATTAATCACCTTAAAAAATTTAAAGGTAAATAAAAAATGCACTTAGTTGTTATACCTCTACTTGTCCTGTTGATGTCCTCATGTTCAGCTTTAAAAGATTCAGAATATTTGACTTCATTCATAAAAGAAAAGACATCTATGCCTCTTCCTCCTCCAAAAAGTATAGAAATGTCTGGGGATAAAAATACTATTAAATTAGAAAATCGAGCCGTAGTTCCTTATTTTGAGGTTATTTTCTACAACAAAAACCATCCTGTATATACTAAGGTTGGAGCAGAAAAAGAGATAATAAAATCAAAGATACTGAAGTTATCAGATAAATTGATGCAAAAGATTACAGACGAAGCTTATGAAGACTTTATATTACAGATCAAAAAACAAGGTATCGAGATACTTCCGATTGAGTCTTTAATCAGCTCTCCAACTTATGCTAGCTTCTCAAATCCGGGATTGATAGAGCTTAAAGAGACAGTTTTTGGTCCAGGAGCAAAATCTGTATCGCCAACAGGGATGAGATCATCTAATTTAGATGAAAGTAGAGGCAAACAAATCAGCAAGATTATGGATGAGATGAATGCTTCAGTTATGAATATAACTCTATATGTGACTCATATTGATAAAAAAATCGATCCTAGATCTCAATCTCCTTATAGTATAGATGTTGAGCAAAAGATATCTGTGGTCAAAGGTTCTCGGATGCAGTTTTTTGGATTACAGGCGTCGAAATGTGAGGGATATTGTTCAAGCCCTGTTGTGAATGTTAAGTTAGGAAAATCTGTTAAAAGTTCTTCAAAAGTTGGAATCCTCAAGAGAGCCACTAGCACATTTCCAGCAAAACAATTAAAACAAAAAACAAGTCCTAGTGATACAAATCTTAAGTCCCAAGCTGTTGATTTCGGCGGAAAGGCTATGAACTGGATTTCAGCATTATCGGAAAAGAACGAAGATCTTCGTTCTTACGACCTGCGTATTGATCCGGTTAAGTACGAAAAGGTTGTTGGTGCGCTCTTGAAAGATGTCATTGAAAAATTAGTAAAGAAAATAACTTTTGCTAGTGAGGAAGAAAAAGAAGCTTCAAGCCAATAAAAAATAATCTATAATTTTAATGATTAATATTTACTTTATTGGCAACTTGTCGTGTACTTTCAAGTCACTTGAATCCCTGAACCATGAAGCCTTTGAGCCCCAGAAAATATTTTGTGAGGGGTTTATTGCTAGATTCGTGTCGGTTGTGCCTGCAGGAATCACGATAGCTTTATTTGTTTTAGCCTTCCATGGGAGTGAAGAGCCGCAATTTTTGCAAAAGGATGTTGCAAAATGCTTAGTTTCTTTTGGCTCAAATCTTCCAACTAACTCACCACCATTGGTCCACTTGAAATCATCTATAGCAACTAATATATTTGAAGCGAAAGCACTACCCGTAAACTTCCTGCATCTGCTGCAGTGGCAATATTGAAAAATGCCTAAATTTCCTGAAAATTCGTAAGACACTTTGCCACATAGACAGGATCCACTGGTTATTTTATTTTGCATTATTGATTTCCTGGGCTTCGGGTATTTGGGATTCAATAAAGCTTATAATGCTTGATGACTCATACATCCAGATTGTATTTTCATCATTATTTTGTATTCTTAAACAAGGCACTTTAAGCTTACCTCCACCTTTCATCAAATCTTGCATCTCAGTTTTACAGTTTCTTGGGTCTACAAGCTTCAAAGATAGATTATATTTTTTTATAACTCTGCGGACTTTTACACAAAAAGGACAAGCAGGATAGTGAAATAATGTAAAACCCGAGAATTTTTGATCTATTTCTTTTTGCAAAACAGAATTTCTTGTTATAGGTTTTGGAGAAAAAACCCAGTTAAGAAATAATATTAAGGATCCTAAAACCCATCTAATACCAGCCATAATCTCTCCATTTTTAATGAATTTAAATATACATCTAAATTTATATTTAGATGGCCTCAAGTTTTTTAAATAAACTCAATAGTCTGAATGTTTGGGTCACGATATTTGCCAGATTTGCTCAATGCTTCCAGATAGTCCCCCCAATATTTATTATAGTTAATAGCAAGATCATAAAGATATTCCCATGTAAATATACCGCTATTATGATTATCACTAAATGTTAATCTTAAGGCATAGTTTCCAACAGATTCAACAGAAGAAATTTTAACAAATTCTTTTCCATATTGAAGAACTCCTTGACCCTTAGCATGCCCTTTAACTTCTGCACTCGGTGAGTGGGTACGCAGATATTCGCCAGACAAAAGAAAACTGCCTATTAGTTCATAGTGTAGGCATAAATTCCCTTCTTTTTTGTTTAGCTTGATTTGCTTTGGAGTCACTTACGCCCTATTTTATATACTATTTATACCTAATCAATCTTCTAGATCACAAAATAAATCTAGATAGATCGTCATCTTGTGATATATGATCTAATTGTTTATTTACATATTCTAAATCTATATCAACCTTTTTTCCCTTTTCTGCAAGATCGGATGCACTAAAAGAGATTTCCTCAAGAAGCTTTTCCATAATGGTATGCAGTCTACGTGCACCAATATTTTCTGTGCGCTTATTGACTTCGTAAGCTATCTCAGCAACACGCTTGACCCCATCGGTATGAAAAACTACATCTAGTCCTTCTGTTGCGAGTAATTCGTGATATTGTTCTGTGAGAGAGGCTCTAGGCTCCGTAAGAATTTTTTCAAAGTCTTTGCTTGAAAGTGAGCTGAGTTCAACTCTTATCGGAAGTCTACCTTGCATTTCTGGAATTAAATCAGATGGTTTTGATAAATGAAATGCACCGGAAGCTATGAACAAAATATGGTCTGTTTTTACCATTCCATATTTGGTTGTTACAGTGCAACCTTCGATTAAAGGCAAAAGGTCACGCTGAACCCCCTCTCTAGAGATATCGGCACCAGAATTTCCTCCACTCTTTACAACTTTATCAATTTCATCGATAAAAACAATCCCATTTTCTTCGGCGGACTCTAGCGCTCGTAGCTTGAGCTCCTCTTCATTGATAAGCTTAGAAGCTTCTTCCTCCGTGAGTCTTGCCATGGCCTGAGCTACAGTCATTCTGAGCTTATTTGTTTTATTTTTTTCTATAGATGAAAACATATTTTGTAGCTGACTTGTCATTTCTTCCATACCTGGAGGAGACATAATTTCAATACCTGGAGAAATCTTACTTACATCAACTTCAATTTCTTTATCGTCTAAGAGATTTTCGCGGAGTTTTTTTCGCATAAGCTGCCGACTTGTTGATTCTTGCCGATCATCAGTTGGATTATTTTTTAAGGGAGGCAATAGGGCATCTAAGACCCTCTCTTCTGCATTATCGGCAGCTCTATGCTGAGCCTTTTGTATTTCTTGGCTGCGTAATTTTTTTATTGAAACCTCTACTAAATCACGAATTATAGATTCTACATCTTTTCCAACATAACCAACTTCAGTGAACTTAGTTGCTTCAACCTTGACAAAAGGAGCATTAGCTAATTTAGCTAATCTGCGAGCTATTTCTGTTTTACCTACACCTGTTGGACCAATCATGAGTATATTTTTTGGTGTTACTTCGAATCGTAAATCTTCATCAAGATTCATACGTCGCCACCGATTTCTTAAAGCAATTGCAACAGATCGCTTAGCTGTTTGTTGACCTATTATATGGGTATCTAATTCGTGAACAATTTCACGAGGTGTCATATTGGACATAATCATAAAGCCTCATTAAGGTATAATTTTAAGGTTATTTATCGCCGCAATCTAATACTTCTATTGTGCGGTTATGATTTGTATAAATACAAATATCAGCGGCTATCTCAAGACTTTTTTCTACAATAGACTTCGCGTCAAGATCCGTATTATCGATTAATCCTCTTGCACCTGCTTGTGCGAATGCACCACCAGAACCAATAGCTATTAGGTCATCTTCAGGTTGTATTACATCACCATTGCCCGTAATTATTAAAGATGCATCTTTGTTAGCAACAGCAAGCAAAGCCTCTAATTTTCTTAAGATGCGATCGGATCTCCAGTCTTTTGCAAGTTCTACAGCTGCACGAGTTAAGTTACCTTCATGCTGTTCGAGCTTAATTTCAAATCGCTCAAAAAGTGTGAAAGCATCAGCGGTTCCACCTGCAAAACCAGCAATGACTTCGTCATTATAAAGCCGCTTAACTTTTTTTGCGTTACCTTTCATAACTGTATTCCCGAAGGTCACTTGACCATCTCCACCTATAACTACTTTGCCATTTCGTCGAACCGAAAGGATCGTAGTACCGCGATATTGCTCCAAGGGTTTCTCCTTTTTTAAACCATTTTTTAACTACAAGTTGTTAATGGGGGCTGAATTACCTAAATTCAATGGTAAAAAAACATATGTAATAAATATTACCCTTCAAAAATAATGACATAATAAATGAATATAAGATTATTTTACTGGAAACTATCAATGTATTTGGTACTGTAGGCAATATGAATATTAATACTCGACGAGTAGACATAGATTTCTACCTGATTAAGAACCCTTGATGAGTCAGATAAAAGCAGCCTTACTTTTGCTATTAAGTGTACTTCTGATTTCATGTGCACTGGTCAGCAGTGCATATCAAACACCACATATTGAATTAACTCACCTCCAGTCCCTGGACCGCAAGGGCCTTGACCAAGTAATTATAGTTCATTTCACAATTGAAAATCCGACGAATGAAGATCTGAATATATCTCGATTCTCTTACCGTTTAGATTTAGAAAATATTGAGGAAATAAGCGGTGTAATATATGACTTAAAGCCGATCTCTGCTCTTGGAAAAACACAGGTTCAGTTTAGGGTTACCGTAAATATTTTTTCAGCTTTTAGGATTTTAGAGTCAGCAATTAAAAATAAAGATGGGATTATTAGATACGATCTAATTACTAAAGTAAGCTCTGTATGGTGGAAGCTTCCTGTTGTTTCAGAGAAATCTGGGCAAATTAATTTTACTGATAAATATAACCTATAGTCTCTTATTTATCAGTAAAAGACATTTTTATAACTTTGGCCCCAAAAAAATATTATACTTAGGTTTATAAATGCAGAAAATAACAGAAATTTTGAGCGGAAAAACGCAATTACATTTAGCAAGTCTAGATAATAAATGCTCAATACATAAAGAAATTATAAAGCCTTTCAATTTGTTGAAAGCAGCTGCTGGAAAACAAGGTTTCGATCTCAGAATAGTAAGCGGCTTTCGCTCTTATGAGCGCCAGTTATTAATTTGGAATGAGAAAGCCTCAGGGAAAAGAGAAGTGCTTGATTATCATGGTCAGCCTTTGGATTTTCATAGTCTATCAGAAGCACAAAAAGTCTTTGCAATTTTACGTTGGTCAGCATTACCAGGTTGCTCTAGGCATCATTGGGGTACTGATATCGATGTGTGGGACGCAGCTGCCGTTACTGATAAATATCAACCACAGCTAATTACTGCAGAATATGATGAAGGAGGACCTTTCTATGAGCTATCAAAGTGGCTGAGAATTAACTCAATAAATTTCAATTTTAATACTCCATATTCTATTGATAATGGCGGTGTTGCTATAGAGCCTTGGCATTTAAGTTATACTCCTATAGCTGAAAAACTTGAAAATGAATTAAATATTTCCTACATGGAAAAGATCATTGACTCAAATAAATTATTATTAAGTAGTATTGTAGCTAGCAATCTTGAAGAAATATTCCTCAAGTTTATTTTAAATAAAAAAATTAAAAATCAAATATGAAAAATAATAACAGTATATCAAAATTAATTACTCAGGATTCACTTTGGGCTACCATCATTTCAGAGTGTGTCGGATGTGTTAAAGAAGAAAGATTGCTTCACCAGTTTTTGCAAAATGCAGTGTTAAAACAAGAGTCTTTAGAGGATGCTCTTGCTTGGATTTTAGCAGAGCAACTTAAAAGCAACATTGTTTCTGCAGATGCCTTGAGGTTGATAATAGGCGAAATACTCTCTACAGACGATATTATCAAAAGGCAGATTAGAATGGATCTTGTTGCATATTTCGAAAGAGATCCTGCCTGTAAGAGATATTATCTGCCTTTGCTTTATTTTAAAGGTTTTCATGCACTTCAAGTGCATCGTGTGGCCCATTCTCTATGGAAAAAAAATAGAAAAAATCTAGCTTTATACCTACAAAATAGAGCTTCAGAGGTTTTTTCTGTAGACATCCATCCTGCTGCAACAATTGGTGGAGGAATCATGATAGATCATGCTACTGGTTTGGTTATAGGAGAAACAACAGTCATAGATGACAATGTTTCTCTTTTGCATTCTGTTACTCTAGGTGGAACAGGTCTAGGGGATGGCGATAGGCATCCAAAAATTAGGACTGGAGTGATGATCGCAGCAGGTGCAAAAATCCTTGGTAATGTAGAAATAGGAATTGGGGCAAAAGTTGGGGCAGGAAGCCTTGTTCTTGATGAAGTTCTACCCCATACGACCGTTGCTGGAGTCCCATCTAAAATAGTTGGGTGTCCAGAAGAAGATGAGCCTTCAAGAGAAATGAATCAAGCTATTAATAGAGATAATTAAATACTAATGAGATTTTTTCATGCACGAAGATGATACAGAATCTTTTCAGAAACAAATGTCTGGCGTGAAGCGTTTGGATGCCAATAGGGTAAATTTGTCAAAAAAAAAATCCACAATCCTGGATTTAGGACCTCGAAGTGAATCTGCACAAAAAAAAACTATGGAGCTATCTGAGCGTATTTTGCCTAAAGATGTTTTTGATCAAGTAGATCCTAGGGAAATATTATGCTTCAAAAAAAAAGATCTTGATGGCAGAATTTTTAAAAAATTACGCCAGGGAAAGCTTCTTATCCAGTCATCAATTGACCTTCATGGTATGAATGTTATGCAAGCAAAAATCGAGTTACTTAGTTTTATAGAAGAGTGCATAAATGAAGATTTTAGTATCGTACTTATCGTGCATGGACGAGGGGAGGGGAGGGAAAAACCCGCTCTACTAAAAAGTTGGACGAATAGCTGGTTAAAAGAAATTGATACAGTAAAAGCCTTTCATAGCGCCAAGGCTCAACATGGAGGAACAGGTGCTACTTATGTGCTATTAAAGAACTACAGAACATACTAATCTCATATGTTGTAAATCTCACTTCTATTTTTTTCTCTTCAGTAACAAAGAGTCAATTTTATTTGCATTCAAGACTTTTTGAGCCTCAGCTATTTTTGCTAAGGTATAAAATGGTCCTACCATGACACGATTCCAAACTTCATTTTTTTTTGTAGTGACCATCTCAATTGATGTATTTAAATCAAGAAGCTCCAGTTTTTTTCTTAGAGTATCTGCCTCTAAACTAGTCTTAAAAGACCCTGTTTGCAGCATAAATATATCTGTTAAGACGCTATTTTTTTCAATAGTGTCAAGTTTTATATTAGAATTTTCTGGGACAATTACCTCAGCTTCTTTAAGCAATGTATAGAATTCAAATTCAGGTAACCTTTCATCACTGGTATTTGTTGCTCTAACCTCAATAGAGTTTGCTACTTCATTTTTGCTTAGGAGCGTTGGTAGCTCCAATAGAGGTGAAATTAATACACCAAAAAAAATCCCTACTACTAAAAAGCTCAGGCGTTCAATTTTCGTTGGATTTTTTTTTCGAATTATTTTTGTTGTTCTAACTTTGGCGGGTTTTTTAGCATAATCTCTCGTCATGTTTTCAGGGCTCCCAAACTAGAGATATTGTATTGTTAAGATAAGATTTAGGCTAGCTTTGAATGATCTTTTTACACTAAATTTTTTCTAGCTGATATCCTGTGGATCAACATCAATAGACCACCTGACACGTTTAGCCAAAGGTGAAAAATCGACTCTGTGACAGAGTTTCTCCAAAAGTTTTTGGATTTTTTTTCGATCTTTACAATATATGCTAAATATATACCTAAAGCGTCCATTTCTTTTTTCCATTAACGCAGGTAAAGGACCTAGGTAGGTAGTAATTTTATTTGGGGATAATATATTTTCAGCCTGTTTCCTGCAATACTTCAAAAAATTTATAGCATCTTCGTTGCTTATTGACTCTGCTCTTACAAGAGCCATATGGCTAAATGGTGGGAGGCTTGAAAGTTCCCGCTCTTTGGATATTTCATCAATAAAATTTTGATAATTTTGGAAGATTAGCGAAGAAATAAACGGATGATCACAATAGTTACTTTGTAATATTACAGAACCTTGTTTCTCCCCTCTACCAGATCGACCAGCAACCTGTGTTATCAACTGCCCCATTCTTTCTGGAGCTCTGAAATCAGGGCTAAAGAGACCACCATCAGCATCTAAGATTGCTACTAATGTGACGTTAGGAAAATGATGCCCTTTGGCTAACATTTGAGTGCCTATCAGTACACAAGATTCACCTGAGTGAATAGTAGACAATACATTTTGTATAGCTGTCTTATTGCGAGTTGTATCCCGGTCAACCCGCAAAATTGGTATTTTTGGAAATAACGCTTTAAGGGTATCCTCAATACGCTCTGTTCCTTGACCAATAAACTCAAGCTGAGAGCTATTACAAGAAGGGCATATTGACGGAACTTGAATTGTATATTCGCAATGATGACATAGTAATCGACTTGGTTTTTTGTGAACTGTGAGCCTTGCTTCACAGTTTGGACAATTAGAAATCCAACCACAATCATAACAGGAGAGTGTTGGAGAAAATCCTCGTCGATTTAGAAAAATTAGAACTTGATCACCTTCAAGTAATACTTTTTTGATAGATTTAATTAGTTCTTGTGAAAAGCCATTAATGAGTTGAGATTTCCTGATATTTACTGGTAACCAATTTGGGCGAGAGGATTTCTCTGGCCGGCAAGATAATATTAATTTAGTGTAGCGGTTTTCTATACAATTGTTTAAAGATTCCATTGACGGGGTTGCGGAACCCAAAATAATAGGTATTGACTCTTTCTGGGCACGAATAACAGCTAAATCTCTTGCTGAATATCGATACCCCTCTTGTTGTTTATAAGAGCTATCATGCTCCTCATCGATAATTATCAGCCCTGGAAATTTCAAAGGAGTAAATATCGCTGACCTAGTACCAATGATAATAGAAGCTTTTCCCATGCGCGCCATATTCCATGCAAAAGCTCTCTCTTTGTCTGTTAGTTTTGAATGCAGAACCACTATCGGTGTATCAAAGCGATTTTGAAAACGGCTCAATGTTTGTGGAGTTAAGCTTATTTCAGGAATGAGGACCAATGCTTGCTTGCCGGAAAAGACTATTTTTTCAATAGCCTGAAGATAGACTTCAGTTTTTCCGCTACCTGTCTCTCCAAACAATAAATATGCATTAAAACCTTCCATACTAATACTTTTTAGGGCTTTTTGCTGTTCAGGGTAAAGATTTTGTGGTTTTTCCGCTAAGGAAATTTTATCCTTAAAATGATAGGAATTTTCTGGCAATGAGCTCAAG
>Ga0222719_10003625_pt1 | contig 13672 bp, 18 predicted proteins | sample C33_34DmetaG_FD_165039 | JGI IMG/M metagenome (GOLD analysis project Ga0222719, IMG submission 165039) | Estuarine water microbial communities from San Francisco Bay, California, United States - C33_34D | ecosystem: Environmental > Aquatic > Marine > Unclassified | place: USA: California...
ACACTGCTACAGAAGTCGTTCCAAACGGATTCAGGAATTGCGCCTGCTTCGAAAGTCACTCCCGTAGGTGAAGAGTTCTTAACTTTCTCAAATATTCCATCCATGTTTTTTACAACTTTGAATAAAGGAGCATCACTGATTTGGAACCTCGTCAGGTACATTTTTAAAAAGTCTACAATTTCTGGTTTCCCTGTACTCTGCGCTAAGGCAGGTAGTCTGTTCAAGAAACTTAAGGTAGATTGTCTAGTTTCTGAAATTTCAGGAAACTTACCCTCAGGGTAACCAAAGTTTGTAGACTGAATGAACGAAACCTTTACTGGACTCTCAGCAGTAAACTCAGGTATTTCGAACTTGAACTCTAAATATACTTTATTCTCATCTTCAGTAATCGCGTTTATCTGCCTTAAATCGCCCATTCTTTTAGAGAAGTACTTTAAGAATTCTCCGAACACTGAAGAGTACGCTGTTTGGGGAACCTTCATCAGGACGCGTTCTTTCCCTTGCATTAGTTTTAGATATGGCGTTGCTTTAGGGTCAGATAGATCAATCGTTACTCGCGCAAGGCTGCTAGAGGGTAACCTTGCGGGTGCGTATGGTGTAAATCTGATCAGAGACTTCAAGTCATGCAGTCGATCTTCAAGGAGAGACTTATCATCGAACTCGAATGAGAGTTTTCCCTTCAGGGAATCGGCACAAAAAAGATCCATGACACCTGTTACAGAAAGTTTAGTTGTATTCTCGATCACACAAGATATAGGTAGAGAACTCGGATAACGACCCTGGAATGAGGAATAAAATCCCACCATTCCGTCGGAGAATGGTATGCTTAAGCCAGGGGTTAAAAAATATGAACTTTCTGCATACATCAAAATTTCATCATAGAGGATGTCATAGTCAATTAAACTTTTTACGGTGATCATAGTAGGTTTCCTTTTTAGTGAGTGAGGGACCTCCTAAGCATATTCAAAGTTTACACACTCTGCTAGGTTTTGTAGACTTATATACAACCAAGAGTTGTAGGAGTGTATAAATGAACATCTTCGAGCTAAAAGCTGAAATAGAAGCCTATGAAATGATTATCCAGTTCTACGAGCACCTATTAGAAACTAAGTATGGAGGCTCTGACGCGTACATAGAGTCTCGAATACATTTCTTGAACTCAAAGTATGCAGATGCTTTAGTCAAACGAATGGATATCGTTGAAGGTCCTGCTATAAGTTTATCGTAAAAGAGTCGGAAGTTGAGTTCAAGTCGACTTCTATGACTCTTCGAGCTTCTTTATGTGGCTTTGGCTTTCGGGCAGAATACGGTTTCGGGGCATATATTCGGGGACGAGTATTCGGTATACTCTTAGGGTCTATATTTTTCACAACGTCTCCCTCCTGTGATAAAGTACACAACCAGTGTATCCCAAATACGGTGTGCGCGAAAGTGTGTAAAAGATCGATCATTAATGCGGAGTTCTACAATGTCCAGCCCTCTAAACATACCCGAATCTACTCGAATACAAATTTCAAAAGACTTAGATACATGTCTCGCATTCCGATTTGTACGTACTGATCGAAAGATCAAAGGTATGGAAGATATGGAGACTGCTTTAGAGATCGCGATTAAAGATTACTATTCGGGTAAACGACCCGATGTTTATATGCCTATAGACGTTGAAGTTTTCAGCCTGAAGGATGAACTAAAGTATCAGTTTAATTTGGTTATAGCTCATGCTTATGATGCGACAATATTCGCACACGACCTTCTCGACTCTTCTACTCTCGAAGTCATGCGCTATATGTATCGAAAAAATCGTAAGTTTCTAGAGGGTGATACTGCACTATATCTATCCGACATAGACTCTAATATCGACGAATCCACACTCCTAGAAGTTCTATCATCTAAGGTGATCAACCTTAGAATATCTTGTAAAAAGCTCGCATTCGAGTCTAAGGATGGTCGACTGTCTTATGTTACAGGGTCATATAACGACAGGTCAGCCACAATATCTCTATTCCCTCTAAGCATGCTCGTGTCACTCTTCCCTAAAAAAGCAAAACCTGCAAAAAATAGAGTGTATAATGTGTCTTTAAAAGTGCTTCAAAACATCTACTCTCAAACATTTCTTCACGAACTTGTACACGCTATCCAACCCTGTATATTTGAGTCAGAGTGTGCTAAATACTTAATAAGCCATCCGAGTGATATAAGTGGCACTTCGGGTCTTTCGGATGAAAAGAAAAATGGTTATATTACCCAATCTCAGCACTGCCTTCGATTCAAACTTGAGCTTCTTTACATGATTCAAAGGAGCGAGATTGAAATCTCGAAAGTAAGACCCGAGATTTTCGAAGATGTAATGAAGGAACTTTTAGCTGAGCAGGCATTAATCCAAGATGTCACATCTCATGCTCCTGGAATTTTCCGATTGCTCAGTAAACTCTCAGGACATAGATTTCTCAGACTTAAAGACTTTCACCCTGACGCTGATATAGCGAGTCTCGCGTATACTTGGGAAGCTGAGCTTGCGTATAAACTAGAGAGCCTTTTTAGTATGCGAAGGCGTGTGTTCATGTCGAGGAGAGAAATTAGAAAGTCTAAGTCCTTACGCGAAACCTTTAAGTCTTTTATTAGAGATCGAAAGGCGGCAAGACCAAATTACGCAAAGTCTAAGTCTGATGATATTTTAAGTAGAGTTTGGGAGACTGAAGACTTTGCATTTACATCCAATGGTGAAGCAAACTTGTATCTCGCAATCTCAGAGAATGAGAACCCTTTCGACTTACTCCTGAATATGGTCGTAGATCACGATATCAAAAGACTAGACTCTATCCCTACAGATCTTATAGGTATTTATGTTATTTCAAAAGGGTCTAGTTACGAGATAATCTATACGCAAAGAGGATTTGAGCCTGTAACTATCTCTTTGGAAGAAGCATGGTGGCTTCTACAAAGTTAAACACTTGCGATGTACGCGAGAAATGCCTGTCCGACAAATACGAAGTAATGCCATATTGTGTGGTAAAAGTCATAAGAGTTTGAAGTGTGGGCTTTTTTCTTTGCTGCAAGTCCTAACATTAAGACACCTATCAAAACTAAAAAGTCAACAGTCCCCATATAGGGAAAGGCGACATATACAGTATAGACAAGCGCGAGGTGTGCAAAACACACGTCTATGGCATATGTCATAAACCAAGATTCTCTGAAGATGTGGTATGCGAACGATGCCAAACCCGTCATTGTTACGAGGATCGCCGCAGGTACATACCCTGCTAGATACCAGAAATAACCATTAAGTAAAAACAAGAAATTAGACCATAGTACAGGATCTGTAAACTGCCTTTTTTCCACGCTTGAGCCTTCCTTACGCTACAAAGTTAAGAACTTTATAAATTCTATTCTTCTAAATGGAACAAGTTAATATTCGAAATCTGTTATGCACTTTACTGGAACGATAAGCTGAGATTCTCCACCGTCAGGTATAAAATCAAAAGCCAAAGCCCTGTCAGCCTCTCCATATACTATATAGTCGGACTTGACAACAGTATCTTCATACTTCGCAGAATATGGATACGCAAATATGTAACCATTTCCCAGTATTTCAAAGTCGTAAATAACTCTTGTAAGTGTCATCCTACGAGGAGTCACTCGCCCTTTGAAGCCTTCCGCACCTATCTGCTCCGCTATACTCTCGTCTTGCGCAAAGTGAATGAAGCGGACATCTTCTAAAACACGCACATTTTCGGCTAAAAACTTTATAGGCTTTATAGCACTGTCACGCATGTTGTGTGATCTTACAAAACTCGACAAGTAGTCATCTAACTCTGCAAGTGTTCGTGCAGAATCTACCCCTTCTACAATACGTGCAAACTTACCTACAGAGAATTCATAATAAGTCTTCGCGGCATCCCATATTGCAGACTTCGCTCTCGACTTTTGGAAGTCTAAGTCGTCAGAGAACTCTGCTAGAAGTGCAGATATTGCATCGTCACAGTTCTCAAATACTTCTCTTTCATTTTGTCGAAGCCTCATTACACGCCGCCTTGATTAGAACAAGTTTTCATCTAAGTATTTAAGTATCTCAATGGAACGCGCATCCTCAGGACGTCCAGCTTCTACCCATTCCGTATAGTCTTGATAGTCGTTCGCTGAGATCTGTACATAGGCGTAAGGTTCATCACTCAGGAATGCTGCGATAGTTCTATGATTACCATCTCTAAGCTGAAAAAATATTTCATCTACGTCATCTTCGTCAGGTGAGTAAAATTCGTCTTCATACTCAATAGCCTCTTCATATCTACCCTGCGTCATCAGAAAAGGTGCCACATACCCTACATACATAGGTATCTTAGAGTCTCTGAAATCTGGGGCTACAGAAAGTCCCTTCAGTTTCTTGAAGTCGAATATATTACCCTCTACAGGAAGAATTTGGTCCTCCTCCACCCGCAACATTCTACCTTTCGGTCCCACAAATATGAAATTGCGGGTTTTTACTCTCGCATATCCTGCTCGCTCAGGATGCTCACTTAAAAACTTCTCAGGATCATTCAACGACTCGGGGTAGAACTCTGCTGCATATTTAATGGCTTCTTCGTCCGATAAGTCTTCCGTAGAATACTCCATGTAAGACTCTAAGTCATTTACTGTTGTCATAGGATTACTACGCATGTCGCAGTTACATGGAAACACCCATGCTTCATCATCGTTATCCCACTCTAAAACCTCTCCACATTCATCACATACTTTGTAAATATCTTCACAGCTCTCGCATTCAAAGTGATCGGCTTCCTCTTCCATGGCTGACCCGCACTCTGGGCAGAGTTTGATCTCTTCAAGTACCGTCACCTTAGAACCTGGATCGAAAAGCCCAAAGTTCTGAGGGTCATCTCGGTAACTCTCACGCTCTTTCCACCCTATGAACCCTAATTCTTTGACACATTCTGCCACTTTCGAAGAGTCTGTACCCCCATTGTTAGGGTCAAATGCGATAAACTCATAGTTTTCCATGGCTGCTAAAATACTAGGTACCCAGTAATCTGAGACACCTTTGTTTTTTAAACATCTCAAGAAGTCCTGACGCACATCTTCATCCTCCAAATCTGAAGGATCGAACAAGTCATATGGGCTACCTTCAATCGATACTCGACAAAGGGTGGGTAAACGATTCTCTTCCTTCCAAGCTAAGCGAGCAAACTCATAGGCTTGTGACTCGTCAAAGGAAAACCAGGCTACATCGCTTTCAGTAAAACCACTGTAAAATCCACAAGTACCATTTCGAGAACCATGCCATGCGTGAAATGCCATAGCGTCACCTTAACCTTTGTTGAAGAAGGTATATAGCTGTTTCGTGAGCATTCGCCGTTGCTGCGATAAAATCATTCAGACCTAAGCTGAGATGCCCAGAAGCCTCTAGAGTATCAAATGTTTCTTTGAACATTGCTTGTAGAACTTGTTCTATACGTAAAGCGCGAAGTATAGGATCTGCAACTGCATGTTTTGCCAGAATGTCCGCTGTCATATTGGCTTGGACCACAGGATCTACACTCACAGGCCCGTAAAAAGCTACTGCCTTTTCTGCTAGAGTATCTATTTCAGGAGTGATTGCATTGTATAATCGCTCTAACAGTAAATGATCTCCATAGTAAGGATTTCCTTTTGTCTGCCAGTGTGAAGTCCAATGACTCCAATGGGCAGCTCTAAGCGCAGCTAGTAATGTTGTAACTTTCTGAGCAGCAATTTGCTTAACCATAATAAATATCCTTATCTAAACAAGTTCGTAGTCAACATCAAAAGTGTCAAAAGACCCTTGATCTATACAGGAAATTGGGAATATCAGTTGCTCTTCTTCATCTGAAGGATGATATACTTCGAGAGCATAACTCACCTTCATGATCAATCCAATCTGACTTACACATTGCCAAGGCGATGAGTTCTCATATTCCGAATCATCATACTCCGAGTCATCATATTCCGAGTCATCGTATTCCGAGTCATCGTAGTCATAAACACCAGATGCTCGCCTTTGACTCTCCTCGTCAGACATTAATTTTTCATAGAGCTTACGACTTGCATCTCTCAAGTCTGATGCGTCTTTTATCAAATACCCAAATAAATAACCGTCTTCACTCATTCGTAAACTTCGAAGTGGACCATAAGTGTGAAAAAGACCTCTTATATCCTCAGGACCCTGAAGCCCTTCGTTTGAGATGTATTTATCGAATGTTTCGCGACTTGTGAAGTGCACAACATATACATCTGAGATGACCTCTCCACCCGCAAACGCTAATCTCGCAGGTACATACTGTCTTGTCATCGGACTATCTATTAGAAAGTTTGTAGCTCGTAGGAGATCATTCATTTCAGTCGCTCGGTCTAGAAGATCTCGCGCAGTCTCAATCTCATAAGAGTAAGACTTCTTCCGACTCAATGCATATTTCAGTTCGTCTCTAGCAATCTCAAAGTATTCTTCGTCGATTGCTAACCCATTCTCAAGTCGCTCTATCGCAATCTCACATTTGTCAGCGTTTATCATATATAAACCCTTTTCAAGTGCAGTCATCGACAATGGAGAGTCCATTGTCATAGATTGAGTCATCAACAATGACAATCTCGTCCCCTGAAGATATCCAGCCCGAACACCACAGTACTTTGTATCCATGATTCGCAGCGATGCCTGTCAGCTCTGTCGAGTCTCCACCCCAAAACACATTAGGTGCTTCATCATATTGACCATAGTGGGGAAGCCCTGACGCCTCTCGGATCTTATCTTCAATTTCTTGTTGTATACGCTCTATACAACCTTCGAAGTCATCCTGAGCTAACTCTATGAAAGCCTTACATGCTGACTCGTGATTCTCGTCCTCAAAGTCATCATCTTCGCAAGCATACAGGTCATCTTCCAAATACTCGTCGAAGTCTACAAACCTACCCATTTGACCTAGACCATACTTACTTAGTACAGAGTTTGCACATTCGAGTTTAAAATCTTCTGCATACTCTAAAGGGTCCTCAGTTTCAGAGATCAGGTACCAAATATCCTCGCCTGTCTCTCGATCTTTAAACGTAAACTCGAAAGCTGGGCTATAAATCCCAAAAAGCGAAGGGATTGCAGACGTACCACTCGCTTCACAGAAAACCATGTTTATACTCTGATTATCTAAATATAGAATTTGATCTTCAGGTATCGCAAGTTCAAGCTCGTACACACAAGGCTTCTCACTTTTCTCATATTCTCGAAATCTCGGAGATTCGGGTTGAGCATATCCTTCTGCAACATAGTGCTCGTCGGTTGTATAGAGCCCACTTCCGAGCATTTGCATCCCGTATCCGCCGCGACCTTTGAGATCATCTAAGTCGAGACCCGAATAGGGCACTCCTCTAAATAAACGATATGTAGTAAGCATAAAGCCTCCTCGTAGATTTAAATATACTTACGCTCGTTTTCTAAGCGCAGTCGTGCGGATTTACGAGATACCCTCTCGCAGCAACAACTTCAGACACTGCCATTACCATTCCTCAAGACCGTATTGCTCAAAAAAGTCACTCACGACGAGCATCTCATTTTCGTCGATACACGTAATCGGAATGATCATTTGCATCTCTTGATCTCCTGGGTGGTACATCTCTACACCCATCTCCGCCTTTGAGATCACAAGTCCTGACCCGTACATACCGATTGGGGTCCACTCGAAGATATGTTGACTTTCGTCCTCTGCGGCATCGAACATATCTTGCAGCTCTTGGAGTCCTTCTCTTAAAGAAGTTGCGTCTAGTCGGAATGCAAAGATGTGGCCCTCTCTAACAATCTCACCATACGTTCTCTTCGTATCGAAGAGTTCGTCTGTACGCCCAAGGAAACCTTCTTCCATAATGTCGATTTCATTGTCTGTGAAGTGTGCGAAGTAGAATGGCTCCATGATGGTCTCAATATGTGAAAGTACATTAGGGTACATCAGCCGCGCTCTGTACAATTGACGGAAGATTTCACTCGCATATTTTCGACAAGCGATAGACACTCCAGGGTTTGAGCGTCTCGGAAGCGAGAAGCCCTTCTCCAGAATGTAGTCGACACCGAAGTGTGTGCCTGAAGGGAAATCCCCGAAATCGAACCAGTCAAACCCGTCGTTTTCCCAGTTCAGTTCGATTGTGGGTGTCCACGCGAGCTTAGATGCCAGGGAAATGTTACAAATGAAGTTTCGATACACGAAACTCCCGCTCACAAAGTCGATGGTATCTACAACTTCAATATTGTCGGGTAAATCTCCACATTCCTCAATTGTTTCCTGCTGAGCACCTGCCCAGAACACCTCATCCGTAGGCCGCTCTGCCCCAATTTCAGAATCAAACATTCCTTCTCCACTCACAGAGCCTCCAGGAATACCCCATGTACCAGGCTGCTCCACATAACGCGAGCGGTGCATTAGGAAAATGGTGTTGTCCTCTTCACAAGTAAAGAGTATTCCAGCTCCTGCTTTACCCCAAAACTTTGGATTCATGCGATGCCTCATTTTGACAAACCCTTTGTTTCTCTACTTAGAACAAAATCGCTCGGTGTACGCTGAGGCGGTAAGTTCTCAATCATAAACTCAAGCCGTTCACAACGCTGCTCGACTTCTGCCAAGTTATCACGGAGAACATCCACGTCAGGAACCTTATTTAAGAGGTTTTCATCCTTAGGATTTTGAACGTCCGTAGCTGGTGTGAAAGAGGCTGCGCCTAAACTCAAAGCTAAAATCAAAACATAAATGATAATATCTCGCATCATGGACTCCTTGTAATGAGGTAAGTTTCGATGCGATCAAGGGTATCTGAAATTCTGTCTACCTTTTCTTTCACACCTTGGATTGTTGCTTCATTAACTGCTGCTTTCGTAACTGTAGCATTTAAAAGGCTTTCTGAAGATGAAGCCGATTGTTTGGAAGATCTATCTTTTAACACCGCAATGTCGTTGGACAATTTCAATGTCCACACAATTGTAGGAATCACAAGTGCAGTCGTGACTTTAAACACCCATTCCATCAGTTGAGCATTGGACATTCCTGTCTGCTCTTCAGACATAACTCACCGCCTCTGAGACTGAAAATTTAGATTGAGTTACTCGATTTACGCTTACTGTATATGAGATAACCGAGTGCTCCTGAAAGGATAAGCGCGGATCCTGCATAGATAATTACAGGGTTGATCCCACTTGCACTTTCTGTCGTCTGCTTAGAAGTCTCTAGTTCTAGAGGTTCTTCCTGACTTGACTCATCAGGTTCTTCCTGACTTGACTCATCAGGTTCTTCCTGACTTGACTCATCAGGTTCTTCCTGAGCGCCTTGCCCTCCGCCATAATAACCCTGACCTGGTATAAACACAGGCTCTACCATCTCAGTAGGCTCTTCTTGAGATTCGGACCCTATGTCCCCAATCAGCGAGTCTAAGCCTAGACCAACACCTGCGCGTGCTACATTGTCGATTAAAGACTCTCCCCTAATCCTATCTATTTCGAAACCAACGCTGTTTCGATCAAGATCAAATGCATTGAAAAATTGTGGAGTGTCCGAGCGTGTATCGTAAATACGCAAAGCCTCTTCACATTTTACCTTGATCCACGTCATATAGTTTACAGTATGAATTACAAATGGGTTACTGTAAAGCGCGTCTTGGATATTCAAATAGTCCATGAGAAGTATTGTGGAGACAATATTCTTCGCCGAAGCACTCACATTCCTGTTATTTGGGGAGTTGACACGATGATAACTTCGAACGTTAAAAGACGATGTACTGCCAAAGGGGTAGAATGCACTGACAATTGCCTCTTGAATTGAAGAGTTTCCACTCTTGTAGGCTTCTCTTAGCGCAAACGATGTACCGAACGAATGCCTAAAGTCTACATTCATACAGAGACTCCGAACAATATACAGTGTAGACATTTTTTCAAGAGAGGCCCCATCAGGTACTCCATTGCCATTCAAACGCGGGTAATACCTTGAGAGACCGCGAGCGACCATCGCATCAAATCCTGCCCAGTCCCCTATACGAATGACATCCGATTGGGACGCATGTATAGTACCTTCAGGAGTCTGACTTGTAGGAGATTGGATCACCCTACAGAAAGCACTTGCGAGAAAGTCGACCACAGGGTCTGCTCGAAAACCATCACTTAAACGACTGAATACATCTGGGTCTACGGCGGCAAAATCTGGACCCATAAGTGCCGTAATATTCTGGCGTACAGGCTGGAGTACGCCACTCCCTGCCATACGAGAAGTCTTATACCTTTGCCAAAGGGGTCGATTCTTAGATTTACGCCCGAAAAGGATATCTGTTAAAAACGACTGCAAGTTACTCAAGAAAACACGATCAAATGACTTAACCCGCTCATCTATATACCCATTCGCATATTCTAGTATCAGTTTCTGCACGTTTAGTCTCTGCAGAGAAAACGGTTTATCACTTCTGTAATACTGCCACTCAAAGGACACAAACCGCAAGACAGGACTATGTGCAGCCGCCCATTCATGGAACCTAGACTCATCTTGCAGAGCTGAAAATACCTTTGCGTATGTAGTTATAACTTCGCTACTTGGAAACTCTCTTATATCCAAATTGCTAGGTAATTCTTCATACGCAGTTTGCCCTGAGCGTCTTTCAAGAGGCACATACTGCTTTTTCGGTACACCGCTACTTCGGTTTTTTATTCGTACAATGTCGTAAGGTGTTAAAATATCTTTTCTAGAAGAAACTAGACTTTTACCGAAACTCTCCATGAGATCTCTAAAGTCTGAAGTCCAAGAAGGGAGCTGTAAATTTTTGTATCCTGTGAAAACCTCACCTGTATTTGAGTCATACACAGATAGCGGATCATTACCAAGCCATTGAACTGTTGCCATTATCGATTCCTCCAAAAAAAGATACATTAGGATATTGACCGCTAGTATACTGCCTAACCTTATCAATGTGCAAGTTAACTTAGACAGTTTGCTACAGGACAGTCAAGCATAGTAATATCGCCGTGATGTATTGTCTAAGGAGCTAGAATGAGTTTAGAAAAAACACCTGAGAATATGAAAACTCGGAAACTTGCACTTGTACTTTTAGACATTGTAGGTAGTACAGGGTTTGTTCAAAGGGCAGGTCCTATTCTAGCTGCAAGAATTTTACAGCACCACGATCGTATCGCTAGGTCTTTGTGTTACAAAAATAATGGGCGCGAGATCGATAGATCGGATGGTTTTCTAATGAGTTTTGAGAGCGTCCAAGAAGCTGTGAAATTCTCTTTAGATTACAACAAGTTTGTGACACCCAAAATAAAGCTAAGATCAAGAATAGGGATACACTGGGGAGCTGTGGTAGAGATTCAACAACTCCATGTATATGTAGATGCAGGTGCTAAAAGGATAGAACTAGAGGGTATTGCGAAAAATATAGCAGCCCGAACAATGAGCCTTGCTTTACCCTCTCAGATCTTACTTACAGTCGATGCTTTTGTTGCTTTAAGAAAATCTGTAAGGCTTCGGCTACCCGCAAACGTCAGAACTGCATGTGTGGGTATATATAAGTTCAAAGGTGTTCGCGAACCTATGTCGGTGTATGCAATCGCTGTTGATTACCAGTTTTTACAACCTCCTCCTGGAAATGAAAAAGCGATTCGTCTCGGAGGTCCTAAACACATCAAAAAACTTGCAAGAGACAAGAAACTCAAAGATTACTTATTCTCTGTCTACAGATTAATACTTCAAGTCGGAACACTATTCTCAATTTTTGTACTTTATCTTGTACTTAGATCTGAACAGCTGCTAAGCGCTATGGGTATCATACAGAATGTGTACTGGATACACTTCGCGATCAAGACTATAGAGACCTTTATCAAAGGAATCATGCCATGAAACAATTTACACAAACTGAAAAAGCGAGACGTGGCTGGTGGGCGTCTGTCGTATTCATGCTACTTATCGTGTCACTTATTATATTCCTATCCTACGTAAAAGTTGTAGAGGAAAATAGAGACATTCTTGTAGGTATTATTGGTATGCTCACGGGTTCAATTAGCGGGATGTTAGCAATCGCTTCAGGACGAGACCCCTCTGAACTGGATGAGCTAAAAGAAGAGCTTGCTTCAAAAAATGCGGATCGAGAAGCGCTCATCGCAAGACTGCGTGACGCCCAAATACAAATGCAGTTACTGCGGGATCAAGTATTCGAACTACAACTCGCCATTATTAATAAGTTGTCAGTCTTTCAAGGAGAGAACCCAATTAAGACGCTGAATGAGGACCAAGTGGTACTTAAAGATGTTGTTGATCAATGGACTCCGAAATCTGAAACTCCTGAAACCTCGGAAAGTTCTGAAGTAGAAAGTGAAGAGATCCTAGAATCATGACGGGACAAATAATGCTCTTAGCATGCGCAATGCATGCAATCGCAAGTTCTCTCGTATGGTTTAAAGCTAACTCGAAAAACTTGTATGCTATAGATCTGCATCCCATTGCGTGGTGGCTCCTTACAGGATGGTTACTAGAAACACTGTATCTAAATGCATGGTGGAAGCTCTCGGAATCTTCTAGTCCTTGGTTAGCACAGATCACTCTAGCTTCTGTAGGAACTTTAGTGTCTTTAATTTGGATGTCGATCTTCTATGGATTCAGCGTAAAGTATGCGATTTCTGCAATACTTGTATGCGCAGGCGTTATTGTTTCTAGAATATAAAAATTTCGTTTGACACTGACATTAAACCATGTGAAGTTGAGACGTGCGCAAGTTCGCACACTAAAAAACTAACCCGATGTCATGCATCGGAAACCAATGAGGAGACCCTTATGGAAGGCCTTTTATTTCTAGAGCCGAGGAAAGACCTCGACCAGTTTATTGTCGGTGTAGGTTCAGGATTTGGTGGACACTTAGCGCTTGTTTACGATAAAGATAAACTCCTTGAGTTTTGGAAAAATGAGTTCATGTCAGACAATCCTGAGATAGATGAAGACAGTGCATATTTTATGGCTGTGGAATGGTTCGAATACAATGTGATCGGCGCATATGTTGGAGAACATACACCAACTTACGTGTCTCGTGATGAGCTAGACATTGCTACTGAAAACTACGAGATTGTTCCAGGAAATCCAACAACAGAGGAAGTCCCTGAATCAAAAACCGACGAGAACCTGTAATACCATAGACTGTTTTGAATGAAACGACTAATATGTAGGCTTCATACACAAGGAGGTCTACATACATGTCGTTCCCCACGCAAAGCGAATGTACTCATTCAAAACCCCTATCCGCAACACAGAAGAGGTCTTTAAAAAACCTAACAACAATCATCTCAAAACTCGTTAATTCTGCAGAATTTCAAGAGCTTATAGATTTAAACGGGTGGGGATCTCAATGGGGACACTGTAGAGTTGCTTCAGAAGCTCTCCAAATTCTAGCATGGGAGATTTTAGATATATACCTTGTGACAGCCAGTTACAGCGATGGTCAGTTCTCTCATTGGTTTTTAATAGACCCCATCTCCAACGAAATATACGACCCTACAAAGTTCCAGTTTAAGAACAAAGGAGACATTCTCTTCTTATATGAAGAAGCAACTAAAAGAGGAATTCAGTCACGAATAAAAAAGTATCCCTACACTAGAAGTCCTGCAACACTCGAAATCATAGAGATTGTGAAGTACTCACTAGGTGCAGACCACTGAAGTCCATAA
>Ga0222719_10003626_pt1 | contig 13669 bp, 12 predicted proteins | sample C33_34DmetaG_FD_165039 | JGI IMG/M metagenome (GOLD analysis project Ga0222719, IMG submission 165039) | Estuarine water microbial communities from San Francisco Bay, California, United States - C33_34D | ecosystem: Environmental > Aquatic > Marine > Unclassified | place: USA: California...
ATCCAGTACTGGGGTCCTCCTAATACGAGGATGTACATGTCTATGCACATTAGTTTGTGCGTGTTGTAGTCGTTCACTTCGTCTGAAAGAGTAACTGAACTTAGATGCCGGTTGTAGAACCAACGATTCACGTACATGTACGCGTACTGAATGTACTGCAATACATTTTCTTTGAGAGCGTGATATAGTAGCTCTATGACTATTATTGGTAGGGGTTCGAGTTGTTTCTTCTTCGCATACTGAAGAAACGTCCTCACGTGCTCCACGACGGTTGCGTGGGGGCAGGACTGTAAATAGTTCCCTAGACCACCTAATCTCGATTTTTCAAATGAAATTATGTTTTCCATGAACGAATTTTACCAAACGAACAGTATGGATACAACACGTTTGGTAAAATGATTAGAAGTGAAGTCAAGCCTTGCTTTTATATACATGCATCCATGTGCATATGGGGCCATTATGAACTACGCCCACCCGACGCGCATGTGCGCCAGCAGGATCGCACTGAACGCAAGCTGCAGTGGCAGCATAATTACCGCGGGTAAGATTGCAAGGCGCGCAAAGAGCACACAGCCGCGCGCGCCGGGGCATGCGAATAAGAATTGATTTTGGAGTGTTCATTCACTCACACCGATCAGTACCGACGGCGGGGCGTAGTTTTGCCTAATGTGCAATACACAAAATAGGCCAACCAGACCATCAGGATGAAGCCGTAGACCTGGCTGTCGCGTTGCTTGGTCAACTCCGTGATTACCTTGGGATCAAAGCACAACAGGATCCGTGCTTCCTGTCTAATGACTTTCATTCTAGAATCGACGAATAATCATCATATAAAATCTTTCATCTTTTATACTTGACCACCATTTACCCGTGACTACTTATCCATGGTCACCGCAACACGCAAAAAACACACACATCGAAAGAATCGTGTACGCTTCATTCGGAAGACGCGCAAAAAACGCATAGCCGCGCGCGCCGGGGCATGCAGTTTGGAATGGTTTTCAGAGTCTTCACTCACTCACACCGCTTACGCAAAGGGGCGGAGAAGGCACCAGAGTGCCAGTCTGCCCACGAGCGTGTGCGCGGGGTGCTCCACAAAGATGGACAAAAAGTCCTTCTTTGTTTTTTGAGGTCTAGAGCACCCTAAACCCAGTCTTTGAACACCGAGATGTCTAGAGCGTTGTACGCATCCCTCAGACGCTGTGCGTCTTTTCCGCGCGTGTTCGGGATATTCTCCGCAGAAGGTATGTCGCTCTTCTTCGGGTACTGCGAATATGCTTCGCAGAACTCTTTCAAGAGCTCTTGATTAACGAATCGCGGCCAATACGGGGCCGTGTATTTGTTGGCCAACTCGTAGTATACGAAAAGCAGGGACTTCTTATCCTCTTCGCAGAACAAGGTCATCCGCTTCATTATTGAATTTTATTCTTACAAAACATTAGATCTTAAATACTCAAGCACCATTTCCCAGTGACTACTTATCCATGGTCACAGCATTGAAGAGCATTTTATCTTCGGTATTTTTGTACAGGGCGGCGATCTGGTTAGCGACGGAGAGGTATGCGCGTGTGGCCTGTATGTTTACGGCGCGGGACTGGGTATATGGGGCCATTATGAACTACGCCCACCCGACGCGCATGTGCGCCAGCAGGATCGCACTGAACGCAAACTGCAGTGGCAGCATGATTACCGCGGGCAAGATTGCAAAGCGCGCAAAGAGCACACAGCCGCGCGCGCCGGGGCATGCAGTTTGGAATGGTTTTCAGAGTCTTCACTCACTCACACCGCTTACGCAAAGGGGCGGAGAAGGTACCAGAGTGCCAGCTTGCACACCTTAGTGTGGGCCGGGTGTTCGTAAAACACCCTGAGTGTGTTGGGCTTGCGTGCGTGGTCCGCCTGAACTTTGGGGTTACGCCTCTCACGCCACACCCGGGATCTCAGCTCAATCCCCCTCCTAAAGTCTTCAGAGAATTGTGTTATCCCCGAAGTGTCGGTGGGACATTTAAGGTTTGTCCAAACCTTCAAATCTTCAGTGACGAGCACGAAGTGCTCCATGTTGTTCGTGGTGTAATAGTACACCAGCGAGGTCCATGTCACCTTTGGCATGGTTTTGAACCATAAGGGGTCACCTGTACGCTTCACCATCTCTTCGTGCAAACACTTGAGTAAGGCGGAGATGTCATTCTGCTTCTCGATGGGCATCATCAAGTGATCAGCATTTCTCCACGACGCTATCTCGACGATGATGTACGTCTCGAGGCGCTGTGGATTAAAATCTTCGGGAAAAGTAGAAGCAGCAGCAGCAGAATTATCTTTAAGCATGATTTAAACGGATAATCATCATAACATCTTTCATCTTTTATACTTGACCACCATTTACCCGTGACTACTTATCCATGGTCACAGCATTGAAGAGCATTTTATCTTCGGTATTTTTGTACAGGGCGGCGATCTGGTTAGCGACGGAGAGGTATGCGCGTGTGGCCTGTATGTTTACGGCGCGGGACTGGGTATCTGGGTCTTCGGTGACGCAGCACTGGATGAGGTTTTTTTGGAGGGCGGAGAGGTCGTGGACCTGGATAGCCATTTTCACGCGGGGGTGGAGCATGTGCTCTCTTATGTGGCATTTCAGCTTTCCTCTTGTGAGTTGGTCTTGGACGTCAGGGTGTTTCTGCGAGAGGCAGCTAGAGAGCTCTTGCACAAGGGAGTCGAGTGACATATGAGAAACAGAGTCGATGATGAAGCGGGAAGCGTCCTCGGTAATTTTGGTGCCGTGAAATGTGCAGAGCCAGCAGCGTCCCTCACCGGGTTCTTCTGTGGTTGTGGGGTTCGCGACGTCTGTGTCCATTCTCTCCAGCGCATCTGTTGTGAATTCTGTGTGTGGTACGTCTTCGCGAGAATCTTCATTATCGGAGTAAAGAAACTCGTCAATCTCGTCGTTGTTCTGCATGGGATGCGCTGGGCGGCTTCTCAGTACCACTCCCCCTTTTCTACTCTTAGTGTTTTTTTTATGAAATGTCACGCTGAAGCGAGAGGGTGAACTAGCGGTGAGGATGAGGACGGGAGGCTATGACGCAAGTGCAAGAGCTTTTTGTGAAGGAATTTTTCAGTGTGGAGCAGTTGCAGCGGTTTCTGATCTATTTTTCAAGCAAGCATGCGCAGATTGGGAAGCAGGATACGCTCACAGAAGTGGTAGTGAATTTACTGAGCGCTCCTCTTACTGTGACGCTGGGGCAGCACGGGGTCTTTTTCTTCACGTCGCATCTCCTGGTGTACCCGTATGCTGAGATGGACGAGCGGCAGCTGAGGTACGTGAGCGGGGTACTGCGCGCGAACGTACCGGAGAAGAACCAGTCTGTCGCGCTGCGCGAGTTTGACGCCGTGCCTGGGATTGGGGTGCGCGTGATGAAGCAGATGGGGGGTGGGTACGCTGTAAAGTTGCAGGAGCTCAGCGAGACCCGGATCCGGGCGGAAGATGTATTAACAGCGCTCACGAGAGGGATCATGACGGGCAACCAGAAGCACCCGCACACGTACCGCGAGCACGCGATGAGCGTGCAACTCCAGCGCATCATGGGGCAGGTGAACATTTCGCGGGCGCTGCAGCTGGTCGTCAACGACGAGATGACGCGGCTGCAAGCCACGGACTAGAAAATGCGTTTTGGGAGGTACACTTTCGCGACGAGGTCGCGCACAGATGGGGCCGTGTACGCCACACCGTTTTCGAGGCAGATCAAGTAAATTTGTCCGCCGAGCACGAGCCACACCCACGCGGCGGAGGCGGAAAAGCTGTCGGTGTCGCGCTGGGCGCGTGGGCTGTGGGAGAACGCCGCGTCTTCGTAGGCGTACGTGATGTCTGGGTAAAGCTGCTTCAGAGAGGGTAGTACGAACAGGTCCGGTGCGTCTCTGCTGAGCACGGAAGCGAGTTCCGGCCGTTTGGCGCGCTTGTAATCCGGGAAATGCCGGAACACCACCTGGGAGATGTTGTTGAAGAAGCCGTGAAAGGTGCTCTTGTACTCGAGAAGCGACCCTGGAGGGACGGCGTAGAACATTCCGAGCATGTGGAAGTCGTCTGTAGAAGCTTCGAGGTGAAAGCTCTCTATTTCAAAGGGGTATGTACCCTGCACCGGGGGGACCTGCGTTGCGTTCTGTGATAAGTAAAGCACTCTGTAAAGAACAAAGAACACGCTCAGGAATGACTTGATTGCTGCGTGCGTGAGAACACGCTTCTTCTCCACTTCCTCGACCAACGTAACGTCGTCCGCAATATTCTCTGGAATGTCCTTGCTGGAGATGAACGATTCGACGACGAGTAGCAGGAACGTGGTGAGTTGGTCGAGCATATCTGGGGCCACTGCCTCAATCTTTGTCCACTGGTTCTGCAGCGCGCTGAGTGCGTCCGTGGTTTTTTTGATCGTAAGGTTTTCCACGGTTGCAGTGGCCCCGGTGTCAACGTCAATGATATGCGGGATGAAAACCCCGTGTCCCCTCAGCTCGTTCACATCGTCCACGAGATCCGCGATCTCGGGCCCGTCGCCGTTTTGGCGGAGAATCCTTGCAAACAGAATCCCAGTGATCTGCATGAGATTCAGTTCCAGCAAGAACCCCTCGCATTCCTCGTTTGGGTCGCAGTGCCAGAGCCAGTGCTCCAACACGGCCTCCAGAGAGAGCCCTGCGATTTTTCCATTCTCAATCACGTTCACCCCGTTTTCAAGCTGCACAAACGCCTTGCAGATCGTCCTGAAGCTAAGCATGCGCGTTTCCAGATGTTTCCTGCTCCATCATGGCTGTCCCGTTTATATTCCCCTTCCCACCCAGGGACTTCTCGTGGCGTGACTCGACCCGGACCGCGTCGGGGATAGGCACGGCGATCATATCGGTCCCGGAACTCTCCATCGTCTCGGGGCGCTCCGAGGCATCCCCTCCCTCGCGCAGCCCCACGCCCGCGACGGAAGCGTCGTCATCCTCGTCGTAGTACTTGCGCTTGTACGACACCGGGTCGTACGTTTTGTTGCGTAGAAAGCGGTTCATGGTGTACTGGTTCACGACGAGGTCTACCGAGAGGCGAATAAAGATAAGGTCGACCTGCGAGAAGGCAAGCGCGATGCTCGCGACACCCATGAGTGAACAATAGACGGACCATAGCTGACTGATACAGATGATTGTGAATTTTCGATACATGATAGTCCGCTCTTTGTGGTCGCAAACAGAGTTCTGGAGAAACGGGCCGAGGCTGTCCGAGGCGAGATCGTTGATTGCCGTGCTAATAATGACGAAAACGACAACCACCACATACTTTTCCATCGTATCAATCTTCATGGTCAGATAGTTCAGTGTGGGTTGGGGGCCTATCTTCATATAATCTGAAGAAAAAATTCCCATGTAGCCAAAGCCCAGCACGCAGCACATCAACCAGCTCATGATGCAAGCCACCATAATGCGCTTGTCATCAAACACAAGATTCAGCAGTGAGAATGCCCTCCTGAACATTACGGTGCTTTTTATTCAGAAAAACACTTATTTATATTTTAAAGGGAGGACCAAATCTCAGTTCGAGAGACTAATCCTGTTTTCCTGAAACACCACGTACCGCGATGAATATCATACATGAAACGGCCATTTGAGGGGGGATGCATGCACTGCGGAACAAAGTGCATGTGCGTACAGTGTTGTAAGGAGATGAAACAACGCGTGTCCCCAGCCTTTGAACACATTTGTGTTGACAGGTTCCGTGAATGGAATGCCTCCTAGCGTAATACCGCAAAATCCTACGACAAAATTTTGGTATTGCGTATCAAACACGATCAGGGGAAAAAGAGGTGCGAGAAGCGCTGCGTACACCAGTATCCAATGCCGGCCGACGAGGTAAAGAAATGGTCTCCAGCAAAGGCAGACTGTGATTACGTTATATGCTACGACAGGCAAAAGGTAATCCAATCTTGGGTTGATGGCTACCACGTACAAAATGCTGGCGAAATGAATGTACGTTTGATCCAGTTTTTTAAATTCTGAGGTAGTTGGTTCAATATTTGAGTCTGTAGCACACTTCCAATGAAAAAGAAAACTGAGTGGAAGATGGTAAGCCGTTCCTAAAAATAGTAAAAAAATACCGGGATGAAAATTATTCAAAAGATCTACAGAGATGTAAATCAGTGGTGCACACATGGAAAAAGCATTTGCCTTTTCTTGTATAGGTTTCATTCAAAGTCTTATTGCACCTTTACTGCATATATCTCAATAAATATACAAAGACACCCACATCTCAGTTCGAGAGACTAATCCCCTTTTCATGAAAAAGCCACTTGCAGAACGCGTCTGTGTCGAGAAGAAACTTGAGCATGAACTGCTGTGGGTGGTGCCGCGAGCAGAGGTTTATGTTAATTATTTGCGCGGTGTTAGCATGCAACAGCGAGAGCATTTTTCCACCGCAGTTGCGGTTGCACACGAAGCAGCAGAGGCGCCGCTTGAGCTTCTGGTCAAATATTCCTTTCAATGGGTCGTCCACGTCCTCATCGTCCCAGGGTTTTGTGAGGCAGAGTTTTGGCTTGGGCGCTTCGCAGCAGTTTTCCAGGTCGAGCCCGTCTCCCACCCAGCGGTGCACCTTGCAGCAGACGGTGCACAGCGAATAGTAATCGCGGTTGATCCGCAAGAGGCGCCCGATAATGTTCACACAGATCATGTTTCCTCCCGCGCGCATGCACCGGTTGCACGAGATTTTCCCGTGCACGTTGAGGCTCTGTCGGCGCAACCCGTTGATGCGCTCCTCGAGGAGGAACTGCTTTGGAGTCATTTTCAGCACGCAATGGAGGCAGAAGTGCTGGTTTGTGAGGTGAAGGAGTTTGACGCGGTCGTGCTGGAACTTCTCCTGCAGCTTGTACACCTGCTCGCGCGTGATATTTTCGGGGAGATTGTAGCTTGCAAAGATGCTGTGTACGTCGCAGACAGTCTCTGGGAGCGACGTGTTGTTTGCGATCGTGGCGAGAACTGGAATCTCCGGGAGCAGATCGCGCACGAGGAGTTGGTACAGGTGCGGCGACTCGCTGTGCCAGTGCGCGGTCGGACAGCGCCGCACGAGATCGACGAAACCGTCCAAGAAAGTGGGGTCAGTGTTGCAGTTCTCTGTGATAAACTTTTTGATGCGCGTGTGGTGTGTCGGCACATAGAGCGATAGTTTCGACGAAATCTTGGTCGAGCGGATAATCTTGTCATTCGAACGGTACGCAAACTGCTCTACGTTTTCCCACGAGAGGTCCGTGCACTGCGCACAATTGGCGCGGAATATCTCGCAGCTAGAGTGGCACAAATTGATGTACGCCTCGATGTCTAAGTGATTACCGAGGAGGCTCTTTTCAACAGGGAGAAAATGCACCAGGCAGTGCACAAAGTACTCGGCCATGGCGAGGCGAAACACGTTGATGTGATCCACAATGAAGCGCTGCTGTGTTGCGAGCGGGCTCGTGAGCAGCTGCTGCATCACCATGAACATCCGCATGCGCAGCGCAAACGGGGGTTTCTTGCTCGAAAGCGGATACAGCCCCAGGAGGAGCCCAATCGCGATCTGTATGTAGACGATCGTATCTGTGTCTCCGTCGCTGTTTTCAGGCGCGTTCCGATTCAGGAAGCGTGTCTTGTGCATGCACGGTATGGTGTAGCGACAGATACTCTCCTGCAACGAGTTTATCCACTGCCCTGTAATGAGCCGGCACCGGAAGACGCGCATCATGTCCGGGAGCGAGTGCACGTCGAGGGTCGTTGACGCGTCGAGAATAAAGTCCTCCACGCATGTGTGCGCAGGGAGGCCGCATGCAACCACGTGCGTGGCCACGAGGTACCGGTCGATCTCTCTCTGCACGCGCGCCACGGGGTTCTGCGTGTACACCTGGTGCAGCTGCTTGAGCACCTCGTTGAGCCGCGCGTCGTCGCGGCAGAAGACCAGCTGCTCGTTCCGGACCGCGCTGACTTGGCCCGCGCTCTTCTTTGGTCCCTTTGCGGGCCCCGCCTTTGCAGTCGGGGTTGTGTTCTTGGGGAGGGTTTCGCCCTCGTCGCGAAGAGTATTGCGCGCGTACTGCGGGAAGCAAACGCTGTTATCAGCTGCTGCCTCCCGCCCACGCTGTGACGCAATACCGAACACCATCTGCCTCTTTCCGGGCAGCTTGCTCACGACGAGGGCTTGCGAAAATCCTCATAACCCACGTTCACCTGCTTCAAGTGCCGGACGCCGTGGTGTATCGCAACAACGTAGCGGTTCCGCTGATGTGCGACGATGGGGGCTGGGAGTGCGTGGATGGGTCCGTTCAGCGGGCAGATCAGCATCGCGTCTTTTGCATACTCACCGGGCTTGTCGCAGATCTCCCCAAAGAGCTGAATAATGCCGTTATAGTTCCTCTTGTAGTACAGCATATCGAAGAAGAGACTTTGCGTCTGTTTCCGACAGCACAGAAGACACAACTTGTTTTCATGGAGCTCCATGCTGTTCACCGTCTCAATGGGGAGGCGGAGTCGCACCCCGACAAACGGGTTGTTTTCGTCGATAAAGTTCATTTCGCATTGCGGCCCCATGACGCATGGCTCGTCAAATGCCGTATGGCATTCCCGCATGTACATCTCCCCGTAGTGCTTCGTAATGAGCGGGACTTGCCGCTGTGTCGGACCCGCGTCCTTCATCCCACCAAACATCGACTCCATCGTGTCTGCATATGCGCAGCTAGAGAGAATGCCTTCCAGGAAAATCCCGTCATTCAGCCGCACTCTCTCTTCCGCGTACCGCGAAGCATACCCCACGTGGAAGTAGAGGCGCTCCAGGATGTCGCTAGTGTGCTTGTCGTGTGCAGGAGTCGCAGCCGGTGGGTCCGGAGCGGGCGCAACCCCTGTCTTTGCCTTTTTCCCAGCACCCTCCCTCTCTTCTGTCTTCTCCCCACCCTTGCGCTTCCCAACTCTCTCCTTCGACGCGGCCTCCGTCGTCACAGACCACTGTTTGGGCAAATGCAAAACAGAGCTCATGTTGCGGAGGTGTTGCTTATAAGGTTTTTCGGTACGTATGAGACAATAAGTCTTTTTTTTGATCTCGTTACGAAAGAAACACGTCCACCGTGAGAAGGATCCCCAAAGACACCGTAAAAGCAGCCTCCACGGACAGCTGCTGAATCGTATTGATCACAAACTGAGTGACCGTTTGCACGATGTTTAGCAGAAGAAGCGAGGCCAAGTTTTTGTCCATCATTCGCAGCCCTATTATGTAGATCGTAATTAAAATCAGAGTTTGGTCTATGGGATAGGGTCCAACAATCCTTCTCTTCCACTCATTGATTTCCGAGGACGTGCGCCAGAGGGCAAACATTGCAATATCGTCCATGGCGCCAATTGAGCACGAGAGGATGAAGCTACCGATGAGGATTGCGAGCGGAATGACCTGAGTCGTGGTCTCCGGCGTCACGGCTTGCAGAAAGAGGTTCACAGAAATCATCGAGGCCGCGGAGGTGAGCTGCGCAAGAAACTTGGACCCGCCGTTTTCGAGGATGGCGTCCAGCGAACTGAAGATCATAAACAGCATGCCGTACACAAGACTCCCCATCCCCCGCCCAAGCCCAGGAATCCGGACCAAGTCGAAGCGGGAGGTGATGGTGAAGAGAAGAATGGACTTGAGGGACCCGCGCTCACGGCTGCGCAGAAACCAATCCGGGAGCATCGTTACAAGGACCACGAAAACAGCAGTTGTGAGAAATAGAAATACCATTTCCTCAAGACTTGACGAGAGCGTGGTGATCGATATCTCCTTTGCGAGCGCATCGCTCAGAATAAAGATGCTCTGTCTTGAGAGTGAGTGCAGCAGCAGCGCAACATACGCAAAGGGTCCGGTTGTGGTTTTGTCGTTCACGCCAAAAGAGAGGATCAGGGCCTCGCATGCAAAGAAGACAAAGACACAACCCACAATAATATCAAGCGTCACAAAATAGCGGTACAGTGGGTCTGCAACAATTCGCAGAATAGAGAAAAGCAGCGCAATGCGGAGTTTAGAAAGCAACGTGACCCGTGTTTTTGAGAACGAAAATCCCAGCATGATGGGACGCCGTATCGATCGTCGAGGTGCGGAAACGATCCGGGCATATTTAAATAGAGCGGAAGTGGAAGCTCCAGGCATACTCTCTGAATCAGTCCACAGTATGAGTGTAGCACCGTCAACCAAAGCAAAATCGCAATCCACCACTGGTGATTCTTCAATGACAACCGTGTCCGCCCCTGGACTCCCGAGCAAGTTCCGCACCGTCGAGCGCATCATCTGCTTCCGACACTCCTCGAGCCCATCCAGCAACGACGCCAAGGGCGCAAGCGCCGCGACGTGGAGGCCGTTTGAGGGTAAGGTCGGGCACGTCTGGGCCCCGACCGAGTATGGCATCGAGAACTCGCACGAGACCGCGATGGCTGCGCTCCAGAACGCGCGCGTCCGCGAGATTGTTTGCCTGGAGTACAAGAACGACTTCCCGTACGTGCTCGGCCTCCAGTCTAACGTGATCCCGCAACTCGAGTCAACCGAGAGCGGCGCGCGTTACGTCATGACAATGCTCCCGGGCGACCGCAACTGCACGCCGCAGATGCTGTACAAGTGCGACGAGTCCTCAAACGAGGCCGTGCGCTGGCGCTCCGAGTACCCCGAGTACAACTCACAGAACATCATGACCCACAACGTCATGGAGGTCAAGTCGCACCCCGTCGTCTTTGTCGATGCCCAGCACCCAATCATCGCGCTCCTTCGGACCAACAAGGACCTCCTGCAGTCAGACATCGATGCACAGCCCCTCGTGCAAGGCCGCTGGCACACCGTCAGCAAGGGCATCTTCAACAAGGCCGTGGCTACTCTGCGCTCCAAGGTGCTTTCCAACGTCTCGCACATCAACCTCGTCAACTTCAACCTCTCGCTCAAGACCCTCGAGAAAAGCACGTGGTCTGACTTTGGCGCAGGGGAGCACGTGCCGGGCGTCCGCCACTCCACTATGTGTGGGAAGTCTGATGAAGTGAGCAACATGGTGAAGATGGCAAAGATGACCACATTTTCGTGCACCGCGCGATTCAAGGTCGTGTACGACTACCCAGTGGCGTAGAGAGGCGGATCATGTGTGGGAAAAAAATAAAAACGTGACCAGAAACCCCCACCCTGCAGCTGCTCCATTACCCGTAGTAACGCTGCAAAAACCTGGACCCTGTATTTAAACATAATAGTGCCCCCTACTCTCCAGGTCACTGAAATAGTATTATCACCAGTAACCTATGAGCACCGGAAACACTCATGAGCAGAGATCTATGGCCCCCAACGCTTACCTTCCGGCCGACGACCCCGGGAAGAACGGTGGCGCCACGTACATGGGCACGAGCCAGCAGCCCGCACAGGAAGACTGGGAAAACATATTCGGCCCCGCGGGGCGCGAAGTCGTGAAAGACCCCCAGAGGAACAAGCGCCACCAGCGCTGGCACCTCCCAGACCGCCTGAAAGGCCCAAACAACTTTTTGACCGACCGAATTGATGGTCTCATCACGGACGCAACCAGTTCCCCGTTCACCAGCGTGATTCTCCCGTACCTATACGTGGAAAACCCCGACCAACCACTCACATGGAACACTTTCTCCTACGACGAGGGGCTCGCATCCCGTGTGCCTTACGAGGCCGCGGCGCGCGTGCTCACCCAAACCAAGAGCTCACACTCCGCGTACATTGTGCGCCAGGGGTTGGCCATTTCAATGGAGCACAACTTTATGATGTCGCCCGCCGGACGCGCCGACTTCCAGAACCAGCTTCTGCAGCTTGTCGGGTCCATCCAGTACACCAACGACCTCGACTGCCACATCGCGCTCATCACCGCGCCCAACTACGAGCGCACCGAGGTCGAGAAATACGCATACAACGAGCGCGACGTCTACCAGACCATCAAACTCTACACCGAGATGTACGGGATCGCCCAGAAGAACGCAAACGGCCTCGACTGCGTCATCGAGGAGGCAAAGCAGGTCTTCCGCAAGTGGGGCGCCAAGGAGCCCACCTTCCTCCTCACCAACTCCCGCCTCGGGTTCCAGCAGAACATGACCCTCGAACGCACCCAGTACCTCACCAACGGAATCGACGGCGTCCGGCGCCTCCGCGACGGCCCTGAGCTCTCCAAATACCGCGGCCTCACCGTCATCAACACCCGCTCCTTCTCCCTCGAGGCCGGCCGCGCCCCACGCGACCTCCTCGTACGCCGCGTCCGCGTCGCCGAACACTACGCTTTGCCACCGATGAGAGCAGGAGAGCTGAAGAATGGTTGCGTAAAGCTTTATGATGAAGGGAAGGATCAGATGGTCCCCATTTCTGGTGAAACACTTTTCAAAAAATCGTGTTTGAAGGGCACAGATTACGGAGGAGCAGGTCAACCAGCTGATTGTGACGCAGCGTGGAAAACGGCGTTGAACCTTGATCGGTATTTTGGGAATATCGATTCTCATTTGTGGACAGAAGATTTCTGGACATGTGCGGAGGTCACAAAATATTTTGCAACTGAGAAAGATTACAAGGATTGGATGACATTGAATGCTGCACCAGCAGACAACAACCTGAGAGGTTGGTATCATCCTCTATTTGTCGCTACATTGCGGTTGTTCGATTCAACGACAACATATGACGCGGCTGCAGCAACAGTAAGAGCAAAATTCGCTGATGCAATGAATGATGAAATGTTCCAGACATGGCTGCGTTATATGATAACTTACAAATCCACCAAGGGAGGTAGTAAGGATTTTGGGCAAATAATGTTATGTGGGTTAAACAAAACAGGAGATGCCGCTACCAATTCTTTTCAAATTGATGGAATCAACATTACAGGTTACGGAGATATTACTCATCATGAGGGTCATGAATATCGGTTTACACTTCCTTTCCATGCTTGCTGGACCCACTCAGTTCCTCCGAGAGAGGATATATATGAAAAACTGTTTAATCGTGACGATGCATCTTCACCAATAAAATACAATCTTTTCTTACTCCGTCCAACCATTGAGCACTCCATGATCGGCTGTGTGGTCGGGCGCGGTGGCGCGGAAGACCTCGGCGCCACGCTGTGGGGGCAGACGGAGCTTTCTTGCTACGACGACGCGATGCACGGCAAGTGGGGCATGAATTACAAGTATCACGCTCGCTCGCTTGTGTACAACGAGAAGCACCTTCTTCGTCTCTGGGATGTGGCGTTTGCTGGCTACCACGGGGGCATGGGAACTACTATTGTTGATGATGAAAACATAGATGGATGGAGTAGCTCTTGTGTGCATCTTGACGAGGCACTTTCATACAGTCATCCTGATTTATTTGTTATGCGTTTTAATGATGCTTACACGAAAGAACATCTTCCCAACCCAGTGTGCTTTCATCACGATTATGATGCTGCCAGACATCAAGCATCAGGGTATGCCATCGACCCAGCCAACATATACAATGTTTTTAAGGATGAGATGATGCTTGCAGAAAACCTGACACGAAACGACGTTGCACGATTTCTGGCATATAAAGCATTAATGCCGGACTTTGATTCGTTACATAAAGGTCGCAAGACCGCGGGCCACGCCTCGCACGAGGGCGACACACACCAAAATTCTTTCTCATTCCAAGGGACAATGGAGGTGTGGTCAAGCAGTGGATGTATGTCTGCAA
>Ga0222719_10003627_pt1 | contig 13669 bp, 16 predicted proteins | sample C33_34DmetaG_FD_165039 | JGI IMG/M metagenome (GOLD analysis project Ga0222719, IMG submission 165039) | Estuarine water microbial communities from San Francisco Bay, California, United States - C33_34D | ecosystem: Environmental > Aquatic > Marine > Unclassified | place: USA: California...
CAAGGACGCAAAAACACTAGAAGGTAAGATGAATGGCGCTACAGCAAAACTATGGCGCGGCATCATTGAAGACACTGGCGGCGATGCTAGCCGTCCTCTTCCTAACTGGTTGCAGCCTGTTCAGCCCAGCCCCGGAGCCGGAGATCAAGGTAGTGACCAAAGTGGAAAAGACAACAGTGCCGACAGTGAGCCGACCCAAGCCAGTACAGCTCAATGATGTAAGAGTCTATGTTGTCAATGAACGTATACTAGATCAGTTTATCTCTGAGTTTAAGGAGCGTCACGGTGAAGTTGCCTTTGTAGCACTGAGCATGCAGGACTATGAAAACCTAGCACTAAATGTTGCTGAATTGCGCCGATTTATTAATCAACAAACACAGATCATTGTATACTATGAGGATGCAGTAAAGCCTGTGGATCCAAATGCAGATGATGTAACACTTAGCGAAACAAAGGTAGGTGAATGACCCAACAGTATAGATTAAAGTTCAGACATTGGCGTACTGGTGACATCATTGAAAAGATTGTCACCAAGCCTGACTTCTCTGCACAAGGCGACAAAGAAGTTTTCTACAATCTCACCGACGACAAGTACGAAGATGTAATCAAGAAAACCATTGTGGAAGTTACTGAAGTGAATCCCACAGACGACGACTACATCAAAGTACCCAGCGCACCAAAATACTACGATTCTTGACTTGCACTTCTACACAACTTCGTGTATAATTAATTCGTGAAAGATTATTATCGTATCCTTGGAGTAGATCGCAAGGCCACTGACGCGGATATTAAAAAAGCGTATCGTAAACTTGCTAGCCAACACCATCCTGATCGTGGTGGCGATCCTGACAAATTTAAAGAAGTTCAGGAGGCATATGATATACTTGGAAATGCATCAACAAGATCCACCTACGACAATCCACAGGGGTTTTTCACACAGCGTGGTAACTTTGATGATATAATTGATCAATATTTTACACAATTTAATGTTCGCGATCATATGCGTAACACTCGCATAAATTTGCGAATATCCTTAGAAGATGCAATAAACGGTGGTCCACGTATTATAACTCTTACTACACCGTCAGGCGCACTGCCAATTGAATTACATGTACCACCAGGAGTAGTTGACGGAGAAAACATACGCTATCCAAAACTAGTACCCGGTGGTAGTGACATTGTAGTAGGATACAGTGTAATGCCACATGCTACTTGGCAAAGAGATGGACAAGATTTACAGTGTGTGATTGAATTAAACTTTTGGCAACTAATCCTTGGCACAGAATATCAACTTACAGATCTTACAGGCAAAAATATAAGTGTTAAGGTGCCGCCACGCACAAAACCTGATAGTAGGTTAAGACTAGCAGGTAAAGGCGTTAGCAGGCCAGGTCATAACACGGGTGACCTTTTTATAAAAATTAAAGCAACAATGCCGCAAAGCATCGACGATGAAATTATACAGTTAATTCGAAAACATACCCAATAAATAAATTTGTACAGAGGATAACAATGCAACAAAATCCAGAGATTGAGCAAATTCTTAATCAGGCAACTCGACTAGCCAGGATTAAACACCACGAATATGTTACAGCTGAACACTTGGTATTGGCTCTTGTAAGGCACGGACCTTTTACTGCTGTGCTTGACAGTTATGGTGTAGCAGTTGATTTGCTTGATCAAGATATAGAAGCATATCTTGACTCGCAACCCAATTTAAAAACCAACCATGTCCCAGAACCGCGTAAAACAAATGCGTTGGAACGTATTTTTAACCGCGCTCTAACGCAAGTAATGTTCAGCGGCCGGCGCATGATGCTTACATTGGATCTATGGTTAGCAATTATGTCTGAGACAAACAGTCATGCAAGTTATTTCATGCTCAAATATGGAGTGGACAAAAAATCCTTTGCTGAATATTGGGAAGAAACATATCGTGTTGATGAAAAAAGCGGCATGACCGTTTCCCAAGCAGATGAAATATTAGAAGAGCATTGTACAAATTTAACACATCTTGCTAAACAAGACAAAATTGAACCTCTCATTGGCAGAGACACTGAACTTGAAGAAATGATTACAGTGCTTGCAAAAAAATTCAAGAGCAATGTGCTCATGGTGGGCGATCCAGGTGTAGGGAAGACTGCAATCGCCGAAGGACTTGCCCAACGCATATTTCTTGAAGAAGTGCCCCAGTTTTTAAAAGGCTACGAAGTTTACAGTCTCGAAGTGGGTAGTTTACTTGCTGGTAGCAAGTACCGTGGAGAGTTTGAAGAAAAGCTCAAGGACGTACTTAAAGCACTTGAACGTAAAGAAAAAGTTATACTTTTCATTGACGAAGCACATACCATGCGAGGTGCAGGTGCAAATGGTAACAGCAGTTTAGACTTTGCAAACATGCTCAAACCAGCGATAACCAAAGGTGTGCTAAAAGTTGTGGCTAGCACTACCTGGGAAGAATACTACGAAAGTTTTGAAAAAGATCGAGCTCTAATGCGACGCTTTTATCGTGTGAGTATTGATGAGCCAGATCGTGAAACAACAGTAAAAATCTTGCAGGGTCTTAAACCAAGATTGGAAAAGTTTCACAGTGTAGAAATACAAGAAGATACATTGGTTAAGAGCGTTGAACTAGCTGATCGATACATCAGTGATAAAAAGAATCCTGACAAAAGCATTGATATTGTTGACGCTGCATGTGCAAGAGAGCGTGTAAAAGACCTCACTGGTGTTGTAATTACACCAGAGCTCATCGAAATACAAGTTGGGCGTGTGGCTAATATACCTGCAAACAAAGTAAGCAATGATGCAAGTGAAAAAATAGTAGGTTTAGAAAACACCATTAAACAAAAGCTATACGGGCAAGATCAAGTTGTGGACAATGTAATTGATCGTTTGTACATCAACTATGCTGGATTAGGCAGTGACACAAGACCAATGGGCAGTTTCCTATTCCTTGGGCCTACTGGTACTGGTAAAACAGAGTTTGCACGATTACTTGCAGACAATCTTGGCATGAAACTGTTAAAGTATGACATGAGTGAATACCAAGACAAACACACAGTAAGCAGTTTACTTGGTGCTCCTCCTGGTTACGTTGGCTATGACGATAGCACACTCGGTGGCGGCAAATTAATCAATGACTTGAGCAAGCATACCTATGCTGTGCTACTGTTTGACGAAATTGAAAAAGCACATCCAGATATCAGTAATATATTCCTACAAATGATGGATGAAGGTAAAATCACTGGCAGTAATGGTAAGACAGTAAATGTTAAAAACTGTGTTGTTATTTTAACCAGTAATCTTGGTGCCCGAGACAACGAGAAAAACAATATTGGTTTTGCAAGTTTAGAAAAAACAGGTGAAGAAGATTCTGCTGTTAAAGAATACTTCCGTCCAGAAATGCGTAACCGCATTGATTTAATTTGCAAGTTCAATAAACTAGACAACTTGAGCATTAAGAAAATTGTAGCCAAGTTCATTGACCAGTTACGGACAAGTTTGAAACACAAAGAGATTAGTTTTAGTCTGACAGAAACTTTGGTAGAGCATCTGGCACAAAAGGGTTACGACCCGCAGATGGGTGCAAGACCATTAAGTAGGAAAATTGACGAGTTGATCAAAGTGCCATTGAGTAAAAAAATACTTTTTGAAAAGTTAACCAACTGTGGCATTGTAGCAGATTTAGTCGAAGATGAAGTGGTGTTCAATATTGGAAAACGGCGCAATGAAAAAACCAAAGGCGACGTAGACAAAGATGGATTCATAGTGATTGATGAAACATAAGATCAAGAAAAAACTGCGTGACCGTTTGTGGTTCAATGCTTTCACTTATTGTATAGTTTTTCAAACTACACGAATGAGTGCTTTACGCACCCTTGACCCAAAGAATGTTAGTACCAGTATTGATTTTGCTAAAAATACAAACATAAACTTTGGTGGCAGTTGGTTGCCACGCCAGTCTCAATTTGCTGTAAATTGGGAAAAAGTCAAAGAAACACTTTTTGCACTTTGTGACTTTTTTTCGGATATCACACAAGAACACAAACTCACAATATCCTACAACAGAGCCTACCTATACGTGAACTCTTTGGACTGTATTAAAGATTTTGCCATACCAGATGTAGACATAGTGTTTATAAATCAAGCAGATGTGAGTCTCGAAAAAGATACCATGCTTATTCGAAGCAGCAAACACAAACTTAGAACATATTTCAAAGAACAACACATTAACATGCATCAAAAGACCAGCCTACAGAATTTGCTTGAGAACCAATCAGAAATACGCATGGGCCCTGGGCTAATTGATTTCTTCTATAAATGGCCAACGCTAAAGTATGTGGGTGGAAATTATTTTGTTGATCATAACGATGAAAGCCTGCTTACTATGCTATCATTGGTTTCGAGCATAAAAATTAAACGCACTGTAAAATTGTTGCGCGATAAATAATACTATGGCAAAGATACAAGAAAAGGTTTTAACCATTAAACTCAGCAAACTGCTTAAAGACACTGATCCAGAAACAGCAATTCTTGACGACGACACATTGGTACAGTTATATCAAGTGATACAAGAACTAGCAGGATCAGGTACGCTGGTCGAAATGGAAGAAGCATGAAAACAACCCTTATTGAATTAATACCCGAAACCACAGAAGGGACTCCCACAGGCAACTACGACGGTAGTAGTCTAAACTTCAGTGGTGACAGAGCAAAAGCAGCAAACTATTACTTCCGTCCTGGAAGCACACAAACCATAAGATTTATTACAGACGATTTTATTGGTAGAATTGAAATCAAAGCATCATTGGATACTGATCCAACTGAAGAATCTGATTGGGCTTATGTGTATAAATTTCCAGGCGACAGCACCCAAGACGACAGCACCGCAGTGAGCACAGATTATGCAACTGGGATACATGGTAGATTTACTTGGATTCGTGCAACGGTATACGATTTCCTAGGTGGCACCGTACGAGTAACAATGTCTTATTAATAAATGAAACCCTGCGAATTTACATGTGACATAGAGAATCATTCTGACCATGAAGATATGGCTATTGAAATTTGGATTGATGATCATCTGAAATACCAAGATCAAATACCAAAAGGAATCTTTAAGCCACAATTTAGTTACGAATGGAATGAAGGTAAAGCAAGACGTTTGAAGATTGTAATGAAAGGCAAAACATTCGATCACGGGGATGCCGAATTACACCTACACAACATAAAGTTTGATGGGGTGGATTTTGATCTATTGGTCTACGAAAACGCAGTTTATTTTCACAGTTACAACTCTGATAAACCCTACGACGAACACAGATTCTATGGGCATCTCGGTTGTAACGGCGAAGTTGTGCTAGAATACAAAGACCCAATTTACACTTGGTACTATGAAAAAACGTAATTACATAAATACACTACAATGAAGAAACTAGTTATCATCCCAGGCGGATTTCACCCATTTCATGCAGGCCACATGGCACTCTACAACAGTGTTAAGGATGCCTTTCCTTCAGCAGATGTGTTTGTGGCTGCCACTGATGATAAAAGTTCACGTCCGTTTCCATTCTCACTGAAGCAGAAGTTGGCGACTCTTGCAGGTGTCCCTGCTAATAGATTCATACAAGTCAAGAGTCCATTCCGTGCCAACGAAATAACACAAATGTATGATGCCGATAATACAGTGTTGATTTTTGTACGCAGTGAAAAAGATCGTGACGATCCTAAACTGGCTGTTGGCCGTGTTAAGCAAGACGGCGAACCTGGTTATCTTCAGGCATTACCTGGACGTAATCGTCAGCCAATGAGCAAACATGGGTATGTAACATTCATGCCGACTGTTCAATTTGGCGATGGCATGACCAGTGCTACAGAAATTCGCAACAAATGGCCAGAAATGGACGAAGCAGGAAAGCAAAGATTAATTGCTACCCTTTATCCTGGAGTGGCTGGCAATACCGCGGCACTGGATAAAGTTGTGCAAATGTTTGATCAGGTGATTGGCAAACAGGTCGGCGAAGCACAGATTGTAAACACAGACAGCGGCATTGACATTATTCCAGATGGTGGCATGGGCACTTGGAACGAACAAACACTGGTACAAAGCCTTGCACGGGACTTTGCCAACATTGGCAAACTGATGCGAATTGGTGGTTATGCTGGCGTTGAAGAAGTGTTATACGATCGTGGTGCTATTGAAGCAAAGGTGAGGGCACTTGGACAGTTTGATCGCTTTATGGAAAAGCGTGGCAAACGTCCACTTGCAGTAAACCCAAATAAAGCAATTGACATCACAAAAGAAGAAGAATCATCCCCAGACTACATTGAAGAAAAGTGGAGCGAAAAATACAAGCGTAGCATTGATTGCTCTAATCCAAAAGGTTTTTCACAACGAGCACACTGTGCTGGTCGCAAGAAAAACAAGTAACCCATAACAAATCATTAAATACTCACATAATTTTCACGCAGAGGATCACATGGCGGAACAACAAACCAATAATACTGAAATCCAAGTAAACATTGATTACTTGCGACAGCAAAGATTACATATTTGTATGCCTTGCTACGGCGGACAACTCACCGAACGTGCTTTTATGAGTTTCATCAAATTTGGCAACACCTGCAGACAACTTGGTATTGACTATACTGTTGAAACCATGACCAATGAAAGTCTTATTACTCGTGCTAGAAACACCATGACTGCTAAATTTTTAAACACCAAAGACAGCACACATCTCTTGTTTGTGGATGCAGACATTGGCTGGGAACCATGGCATGTGTTACTACTACTCAATCATGATGTTGATGTGGTTGGTGGATTGTACCCAATGAAAAGCATGCCAATCCAGTGGGTTGTCAATGGTGTAGAAAATGGTGACATCAGTGAAGATGGACATGTGCAAGAAGTTAGCAAAACTGGCACTGGATTTTTGTTAATCAAAAGACATGTATTTGAAAAACTTAACGAGCATCCTGCTGTTGTGCCTTTTAAAAATGACATAGGTATTGATCCAGAACTTGACCAATATATGAAAACATATTTTGATACTGATGTGCGTGAAGGTCGATATTACAGTGAAGACTGGACTTTCTGTGAGAATTGGAGAGACCTGGGTGGAAAAATATGGATAGATAAGCGTATTCTACTTACACATACAGGTACCTATGTATTTGATTACAAAACACAGGCTCCGTTATATGAAGCACTTAAGAGTCAGCATGATGCAGGAACTTTACCAAAAAGCACAGTTGATCCAAGTATGGTAGGCAAGGTATCTGATGACACACAAGAAAGATTACAGAACTTGCCACCCGAAAGACAAAGTGCAAAGGTATTAGCAAAAACAAAACCTGTTGCCAAGGACGGTGCTACTGCTTCTGCGCAGGACAGTTAAATTGACATACACTATGGTGTTGTAAATTATTATAAAAATCTACAACACCTGTTTGTTCTAGCAGCTTTGTAATTGTTGTTGATCTAATACTGTAATTGGATTTGTTCTGCCCATATATTGTTTTATAATAAAAACGATGATCAGCGGTCCAACAACACGGACTGTAATACCCGTCAGCTGAAATGTAATGACTGCGTTTGTTATAACATTTGGGCTCTAAATCTGAAACAATTATGCCACTTTTCAGATCGCTTTGAACTTGATAACGATCGCCAAGATAATTGATATCTACCGGTTTTAAGTATTCAGTTTCTTCATCATATCTATCACTGGGTGTGATCCTAAATTCTTTAATACCATACTGCTCACTGATAAGTTGTGCTTGCTCAATTGAATCTATGTTGTAGTTAAATGGAAGATATTTCCAAACCGTGTGACATTCTGCTGTTCTGGCAACTTCAAGTGCAATTTCTATGCTAGGCCAATCTGCGTTGATTCGATACTGGTCAAAGTTTTCTGGTGTTCCATCGATGGCAAAATTTATTTGATCATTTGTATCGAGTATGTCAAACAATGCTTCCCACCATTGCTGATTTTGATAACTGCCATTGGTACTGATCAAAAGCTCTGCATTTTGAGCTTTAAACCTTTTGACCATTTCTAAAAATCTAGGATGATATATAGGGTCACCATAGTTGCCGCAAAGATGAACATACTTTCTATCGAGATCAATGTCAATAAAATCAAACAAACAATCAATATCAAGGCTGTGATTAGCCCAATACTTTCCCCATTGCTTTATAAATCGTGTTCGGGCACACCCGGGACATTTTAGGGTGCATAAATTTGTTGGCTCAATATGAAACCCTTGGACATCATTTAACTGCATCTGATATTTACGATAAATAAGATACACAAGAAGAGTTTCTATGAAAATATCGTACCTGCTTAACGAAAGTGAAAAAATCGTACTATACACCGATCAAAGATACTTTGGTGCTGATGTTCCAGATGAGTATGTCCAGCGACCAAGCACACCTGTCCCTGTAGACAAGCTCTACGGCTACGAGCCAGATGACAAGATGAATGACATACATTCAGCAAATGCTGTAATCGACCTGGCTGTGAAAATGCGTCAGGGAGATTCAATTCCACCTATTGTTGTGCGTAAAACAGCACAAGGTTATCAAGTGTTAGACGGTCATCACAGAATGCATGCCGCAAAGAAAGCAGGACTTGATACACTGGATGCTGTTGTGGTTGACGCAGGAGACATTGTTTACAGTGATGAAGTAAAAGAAACACAACTTTCACAAATTGAAAAAACAGAAGAAAAAGTAAAACAAGAAAGCATCTACACAGATCTCAAGAAAAAGTTTGGTCCTGTACTATTCAAAGCAGACTACGATAAAGCCGCAGAATACCTACACAAAGAACTAGTAAAAGTCAGTAGAGGGCAGAGAGAACTGCCACACGGCCTTGGTTACTATGCACAGCAGATTGCCAAAGAATTACAAGGCATTGACTACCGCACACTGATTGATGTATACAAAGATCAGTATGGTATGGAAGGCCTAACTGAAAGTTTGGATCAACCATATAGATTAGACACTCCGGACTATATGTACTATGTAAACAAATGGACTACAACAGCACAAACTCCTACACATACTATCAAGTTTTTAGGTCAAAGTAGAGACAAAGAGCACGGACCAGGCCTAGCGTGGGAGTTTGAATTTGGAACAAGACCACATAATAGCAACGCACTCTCGAACTATGAGGTCACAGGTGAAGGAGATGCCCAACGAATACTAGCAACAGCAGTTGCGGCAATTAAATTATTTGTCGACGAAGTAGATCCTGCTATGATTACATTCACAGCAGACAAAGGCGATGATGGCACCAGTAGAACAAAACTGTATCAACGCATGGTGCAACGACTAGCACCACAAATGGGATTCAAACCTATTGTTGCCAAAGGCGACAGTATGGATACTTTTACACTGGTCAAAGAAGCAGATAAGATGGGTACCATTGATGTTGGCACTAGTATTCAAAACGCCAGAGAAGAATGGCGTACATGGATACAAAGTTTGCCTACACAGCTAGCACAAGAGTTTATCGATGAGCGTCCAAATCCTGATCAAGAAGACATAGACGTGTTTACAAAACTGCGTTTAACCAGTAAAACACCTATCCGGGTAAGCACCAAAGCATTGTTGAACGAGCCGTGGATGAAAGGATCAATATCAAGAACTCCACAACCAGTTGTAGACGCTATCAACAAACGCTATGGAACAAATTTTAAGAGCGGTACTGTTTACGATCGCAACCCAGATAGATTTTTCCAATACGCAAAAATGACTGCTAACACAGCCAAGCCAAGCGTTATGGTTGATGGTGACGTAATATTTGGTGTGGGCAGAATGATAGCGGCACTGTTGCGTGGCGATGAGACTGTTCCGGTTTGGAATTTAAAAACAATGGCCACAGAAGGTGGTGTTGGTATCATTACAAAACAGAATACCACAGCAGATGTTAAGCCAGGCGAAACACGCAGACAGGCTGCTAAACTTGGCATCAAGTTAGACAAGAACAATCAACCGCCAACATTCAAAAGTGGCAAGTACGCTAAAAACACTTCGCCCAACAAAGCATACAACCTTGGCTTAACAGAAAGTTTAATGGCCAAGTATAAGGCACTCAAAGAAGGCGTGTTAGAAGAAGAGGATCTTGTAGAAATTAGCCAAACTCCTGGAGCTATTCGTGACTGGGCCAACAGTGAAGCCGCTGATGGTATCATTGCAGGCTTTGAAGCAGAAGTAGTACTCACAGATGTAGGCGGACTCGAAGACGACGAAGATCGCGAATCAGACATGGATCAAGATCGTAGACCACGCAGTATCGATGATGTGATTGAGTTCTTCGAATTTGATGACCACGGATATGGACTTGGTAGCAGAGAAGCAGAATATTTAAGAAACACACTACGAGAAAAATACACCGAGTGGGTCGACGATATGATCATGCAGATGTGGGACTATGATGAGTTCAAGGGAATCATGGAAGATGAAGGCTGGTTGGATGATATAGTCAACGACGAAATTGATGCATTTGATCAAGATGACATTGCACAGGAGATATTCAGCAAAGACTACGACGAACTCGATGATGATGACAAAGATGATGTAAACAGTAGCATTGCCGATCGTGCTAACGAAGAAGCCGAAAAAACACTGATGAAAATGTGGGACGGCGATAGCGGTTTCTACGGTGATGCTCTTGATGTTTTTCGCGAACAAAAATATGACGATCGTGATCTAGATGAAGACGAGTTCTTCGATCAAAACTATCCATTCATGAGCGATATTTCAGACACGTTTGATATCTATTGGCCATACATAGAGCGATTCGCTCAAGACGCGGGTGCTTGGGAAGACTTTGGCGAGCAAATGCAAGAAACACTGGGTAAGAAGGTTGTGGTCAGCACCTACTATCACGGTGAAACACGAGGCGATTACTACATTATCGAACCCGACAGCAGTATCGAACCAGACAGTAGCAATGACGCAGGTGCAGAGATTGTTAGCCCACCAATGCCATTGGCACAAGCACATCAGCAACTACAGGACCTTGCTGAGTTCCTCAAGAAAAACAATGCATACACCAACAGTAGCACAGGCTTGCACATGGGTATCAGTTTGCCAGACTATGGCGGAGACATTGACTACGTTAAGTTGGTGATGTTCACAGGCGATCAGTACATGCTGAACACATTTGGTCGTGCATACAACAGTTATGCTAGAAGTGCAATGGAAAAACTAACTGTGAGAATGAGAGACGCACAAGATAAACGAAACCGTGTGTCTGATAGTATTGACATTGTAGCTGTTATGAATAACCTTCGCAAAGGACTTGCAACCATTGCCAGTGAATTGGTAAAAGGCAACATTGGTAGAGAAAAATACACCAGCATACACATCAAACCTGACTATATTGAATTCCGTATCGCAGGCGGTGACTACCTAAATCAAATTGACGATGCAGAACTTGCAATGTTGCGTTTTGCTAGAGCATACACCATTGCCGCTGATCAAGATGCAGAGCGTGGTGAATACCTTAAGAAACTGTACAAGTTAGTTGACGGTGGCAGTCCAACCGAAAACCTTTGGGCTCAGTATCAGTCAGGCGAGATTGACGCAGAGCAACTCAAGGATGAGTGGGCTAACCGTGTGTTGGGTATTGATCCAGAGGCTAGCGGGCAAGATGCATTTGGCGACAGAACATTCAGCATTCGCAAGAAGAGCACTGGACAGGTTGTTAAAGACATCTATGCTCGTGATGATGAAGAAGCACAAAATGTGTTCCAAAACTATTTGAAGCAGTTTGATGGCAACAAAGAAACAGAAGCCGACTATGAACTGATTGATCCGAGCAAGCCAACCAAGGAACCCGCAGGACGCAAGGGAGAAGTTGCAAAACGCTTACAAGGGCGTGAGCGTATATTCCGTTTCGTACTACGCAAGCCACAGGATTGGGAAAAAGAAAAAGCAGGAGTGCAAGAAAGTATCATGCAGGCAGTGTTGCGTGAAGCACCAGAAACAGTTACCTTTAATGTTCCTGCTACCAGCATAGAAGATGCTCGTGCTAAACTGCCTTATTACGCCGATTGGATCACAGCAAAAACAGCCAGCAGAGCAGAAGCCAAAGTTGTATCTAAGAAAGATTACATGGCATCACCCGAACCTGACTACACACCTAAGGATTTTGGATTCCTATTTTTAATTAACGAATTTGGCGAAACAGGTAATCAGCAAGCACTGATTATCAAAGCACCAAACCGTGCCACTGCTATTGACGCACTACGAGATCAAGTGAGAGACATGATAGGCAGCCACGCCAAGATTGAGGATGTTAAAGAGGTTACACCGGCAGAAGTTGAAAAGTTTAGAAAAAGCAAAGGCTCATTTGGCAAAGAGCAAACCTTCACTGTAGAACTAAAGATCAATCACTTAAACGGATATGAATTTAAAACCCTTGATGTCAAAGCCCTTACTGCCAATGCGGCTATGGCCAAAGCTAAAAGAGCAGTAGAACCAAATTTGCCAAGATCTAGTAGTATGGTAGCAAGCATTATTGACGGCAAGATAAAAAATTGGGAAGTGGTTGGTAGTTTTCAAAATGACGAAGGGTATACACAACGGCCTAGTGCAATGGTAAGAGCCGATAGTGAAGCATCAGCAAGAGCACAAGCAATGCAAAAATTTAGGTTGGACTATCCAGGTAAAGAAATACAAATTGTAAGTTCAGGTATATTATAATGAGAGCAGTTGAATTCACCGTAGAAAACTTTGCTGATAAAAAAGTAAAAGGCAAAAGTAGACCGGGCAGAGTCAAGAAAGCTGGTGCCAGTTGCAAAGGAAGTGTAAGTAGTTTAAGAGCCAAGGCTAAAAAGTATTCCGGTGAACGTGGTAAAATGTATCACTGGTGTGCTAACATGAAAGCAGGGCGACAGAAAAACAAATAACAAGGAGTCTAACAATGAATATCTTTAAACAACGTGCAGAAGAATATTTGGGCAAGAGTTTTAAGGATAATTTAAGTAGGACGGATCAACGTCGGCTAAGGGCAAAAGCGAAGAAGATGAAAACAAGTTGGAAAAAAGCACAACGTGATAGGAACGACATTGTAAATGAATATTATTGAAGCAACAGTTGAATTTGATTTGTTTTGCGATTGGCAAAATGAGCCCCCAGTATATAGACTGTACATTGACGAAGAAATGTTTGCGGAACGAACATACATTTGGAAAGGAGTAGAGTACCTACATGAAAATATTCCAATCAAATGCGAAGCAGGCACTTATAGAATACGAATTGAAAATTTAGGAGAAGGAGAGTTTAGAGTTAGAAATCCTGGTGGTACACCTAATTTACACTGGTATGATAACCTAACTTTTAAAGTAACATGAAAGCAATAGAATTTATTTTTGAAGATGAAGGAACTGTTAGTGGAGATGTTGCACCCGTTGCTTTCAGTTTTCATAACATGCAACGACGAGCAGGTTTGGATAAATACCCTAACAACGTAAAAAAGGTTAAGGGTAATGCTCGCAGACGATTTAAAAACTCTATTAGCAACTGAATACGCATTTGTAATCAAAGCGCAGAACTTTCACTGGAACGTAGAAGGTCCTGACTTTGCTCAGTTGCACGACTTCTTTGGTAATCTATACGAAGAAGCATACGCATCAATTGATCCAACAGCAGAGT
>Ga0222719_10003628_pt1 | contig 13668 bp, 20 predicted proteins | sample C33_34DmetaG_FD_165039 | JGI IMG/M metagenome (GOLD analysis project Ga0222719, IMG submission 165039) | Estuarine water microbial communities from San Francisco Bay, California, United States - C33_34D | ecosystem: Environmental > Aquatic > Marine > Unclassified | place: USA: California...
GCACCACAAGTTACTGTTTCATCTCCTACATTTAGTGTAGATGCTACAGCAGAAACACCATTAACTGCATCTGCTACAACACCAGCAGTTCCTAATGCTGAAGTTCCTGATAAACCTGTAACAGCTATATTTGCTGTACAAACAACGCTTTCATCTCCAAGACCTGAAGTTGAAGCAAGAGCAGAAACTCCTGTAACAGATTCTGCTGTAACTGTAACGCTATTTAATGCAGAAGTTGCACTTAAACCAGTTACAGATACATTAGCATCTGCAACAACTGTTTCATCTCCTAGTGCAGTTGTACCAGCTACACCAGTTGTAACTGAAATATCTGCTTTTGCAATAACTGTTTCATTACCAAGAAATCCTGTAGCACCTACTGATGTAACATTAATATTAGCATCACAAACTACAGTTTCATCACCTAAATTTAAAGTAGAAACAGTAGCGGTAACGCCTGTCACTGCTGCACCAAAAGTTAATACACTTCCTTGTGCAACAGATGATTCTTCTCCTGTTACTGTTACAGGTATAGAACTTCCCCACCCAGCTTCTCCCCAGGTGCCTCTATTCCAACCTGTAATATTTGCCATATTAAGCTATTCTAATAATTGCGTTTGATGCGTCTGCTGTTGGAAATTGAATAGTAAAATCACCATTGGTAGAAGTTTTATCTCCACCAAAATCTAATACTGCAACTGATGGATCACCAGCTTCTGTATCATTATAGATTAAACAACCTCTAGCAGTTATTGTTGCACTAGAAAATGTTAAATCAGCAAAGTCAGTAAATGCAGTTGTTCCTGATGAAGTTGGAGTTACATTTGTTAATGTACCACCACCAGCAGAATAACCAGTTCCTGATGCTTCATTGGTTACTGTATATGCTGTAGTAGAAGCATCTAAAGTTGCACTACTTGTATATAAAGCAAGTTTAAAAGTATCGCCTGTTGAGTTTGTAAAATCGTGTGTGCCTGTTAATAATTCAACTTTAAACGAGGTACACATAGCTTGAGTAATTGCCATTATAGTCTCCTAATAATATTAGCCATATCTTTATGACCTTGTTTTTCTAAAATACCAGCTACAGAAGCACGATCACTAGCTATAGCTTGTTTCATGTATAATAAAACAACTGTTTGTATATCTTTTTTAAATGCTTCTGCCTGTGCTTTAATCATAGGATCAGCACCATCACTTATACTAACAAGTTTTTCTACTATTCTTTGAGTCCAATATTCAGGACTTAAACCTTTATTTTCTGTTGTTTCTACTTTTACAGTGCCTATTGTAGGACTTACATCTACACTAAACATTATGTTCTTTGCACTCTAACAACATCATTTCTGTAATCATCTACAGTATTATCTCCTTCACCAAGATTTTTTAATCTAGCTAATGCTTCTAAAAATCTTTGTTGATATAAACTAATTAAATCTGGTTCACCTTTCATATAAATATATGCTTCTAATAATGATCCATATAACATAGCATTAACTGCATTTTCTGATAACCACGTAGTTCCACTATCAGAACCTGCTGTTAATGATACAGGTCTATGAAAGTAATGTAATTCCATAGTATAACTATCATTAGGCGTAGGACCTAATATAAAATTATTATCATCAAATATTGCATAATGTTTTGGAACACTTGTGCTTGTAGCACTAGGATATGCTTCTCTAATAAAATTTACATCTTTAAATAATAAAAATGTTTGTGATCCGCTAACAGTAACACTTAATGAAAAATTGTCTAAAAAATCTGTAGGTGTTGCAAGATATTGATTTCCATCTGAAGTTTGTCCAGTTACATTTTTTCTAAATACAGGAAGTTGAACAGATTTTAAAATACGTTCTTCTGTTTGTTGAATAAATGTAGGCAAATCAGCAACAAACTGACTTTCAGTATTTTGCGTATAGTCTTGTATTAAACTTTTAAGTTCTGCGTATGTCATTTTAATCTGTTGTTATAGTTACTTTACCAATATTACCTTGCATTACAATACCAATTCCTGTAACAGGATCAAATCCATAATAAGATGTTGAACTTTTTTCTCCTGAATCTGTTCTAGGATTATACAATGCTTGTGGGTCTGATGTTTGTAATTGACCAACTCTATATTGAGGTTGATCTGGATCAAAACAACTAAAACATACTCTTAAACCATTTCTTACTTCATCTTGAACTTCGTATTTTAATTCTGCAAGTTTATAAGTAAAACCACATCTATCGCATATGCCAAGTGCTTTTGAACCTTTTGCGTACATTAGTAATTAGTATAAACACTGCTATCAGGAACAAATTTAACTGATGCTCTTTCTCTATTAGCATCACTGACTTCATTCCAAAGCTCATCATATCGCATTTTAATCATAGGTATTCTTTGCAATGCTTCTGGTGATTTACAAGCAATGTTATAAGCTAAAGCATAAGTAAGGCATGGTAAATATTGTGCTGGTACATCAGCATTATTAGAAGCAGGATCACCTGCATCTTCTATTCTTTTAATATAGTCATAAACTAAAGTATAAGTTTGTGCACTATCTGGTGTAGACCAAACTACAAGATTAATTCCTGATGTGCCTTTATCTACATAAAACTGTGTAGGTTTAGCTTGTGTAAGTTTTTTAGCTTGATGATTATATTGTGTTCTAGATATTCTATTTAATGTTTGGTCAAATTGATTAGATGTATCACCTGCATCTGTTCTTATAAAAGCATCAACTACTTCTAATGCACTTGTATCAGCAGCATAAGAAGATGTTCCTGCAACTAATGTAATAGTATCTTGTTCAATCTTCCAAAGATTTAAACCTTTATTTTGCCATTCAAGAAAAATTAAATTTAATGCTCGTTTAGCTGTGCGATATTCATAACCAGAACGCATAACAAGACCACAAAGCTCATAGGCTTCTTCCATAATATCTGATAAGTCTAAGTTAAATGCTGTTGTACCGCTTGTTGCCATTTATTTTTTCCTTTTTTTATCTACTTTTTTCTTTTTAAAATTATATTTTTTTTTACTTGCTGGTGCTTTGCTTGTCATTACACCAAAATTAGCTCTAGTCATTACCATTTAACACTTCCATCTTCTACGAGCCTGTCTAATTCTAGAGTTAGGATCATTTCTTGTTTTAGCTGAACTTCTTTTTAATTGACCAAGTGATCTTGCACAATAAGACTTTCTGCGTTTTGCAGCTTTACTGCCTTTTTTTACTTTACCAGTAACAGCAGTTTTTAATTTAGAACCAGGATTTAATCTTCTATAGGCTTTTACACCAGCTTTAGTCATACCAGCACCAGACTTAGTAGGTCTAAAGTTTTTTTTATTCCTAGCAGGCATTTTAGCCTTCTTTCTTATAGGCATAGAAAATATTTAAATAATAAAAAAGTTTACTGGTTTATGTTTTACCGCCAAACTTTTTATACATCATGTCTTTAAAGTTTTCTATTTTGGTGCCCATACCACCTTTCATATTACGCATTTCAGTTTTTTTACCCATGCTCATTTTATTTACTTTGGTTTTTCTACCGCCCATTTTTTTCATATCTCGCATAATTTTCTCCTGCTTAATATTTGTGAGTTAAATTGTTCATTATTATAATTTTTATAATAACCTTTTTTAAAAATATTATCAGATGCTTTTACTAATATATCTAATCTTTGAATAAATATCTGATAATAATCATCTTCAAATAATCCTTGAAATTCTTCTTGTTCAGTTGCAAATTTTATTTCAGTATTAGGATGCGAACCCATTACATATAAATTATATTTATTTGCTTTTTGATTAAGTAAATTAATTCTTGTATCTACTTCATCTGCGGTAATATTTTTATAATCATCACCGCAATAAATAATTACATCATAAGTATCATCAAAATTTATAATGTAATCCATAAGGTCTGACCACATATCACACTTACTTATAACAACATTTACTTTGTTATTATCCCAAGTTTTTTTTGCGTGTGGACAAGCAGGAAGATTATTAAATTTTTCCTGCGGATTTTCTAATACAGTGCGACTCCATTGACGAAGTTCATTCATCAATAGAGTCTTATCTAACACTATTTTTTCTTAACTGTTTTTTTCTTAGCTACAGTTTTTTTCTTAGCTGGTGATTTTTTTACAGTTTTCTTTTTAACAGGTTTTTTACCAGAAACATATGCTTCATTTATATCTGGAGTTGATGGATCATCTGCTTTGTATGTGCCATCTTCTTTTTTAGCTCTTTTTGTGATACCAGATAATTCAGCGTGTTTTCTTTGGGCATCCTCTAAATCAGGGTCTGGTCCAAAAACAACTCTGTAAATACCATCTTTGCTTTCCTCTAAAACATTATATTGTGGAGGAAAGTTTCCGTTTTCTGCAATTATATATTTCATAATAATACCTTTTATGCGTGGAACGCTGTAATACTGGTAAATATTGTAGTACCTGCTGTATATGGAATATAAACTCCATCTATAAATACTACACCTTCACCAGGAATGGTTACATCTCTTTCAGCAGTTGCACTAGCTACAGTTCCTAACTGCAATTTAGTTGTACCACTTTCTCCAGCATCTGAACTATCTCTAAAAGATACAGTACCTGCTGTAGAAGAGTTGACTATAAAAGCACCTTTAAGTCGTGAACGACCTGCAAATACAACTGCTATAGCAGATGTATTCATACCAGCCGTAACTGCATCAGCAGTAGCATCATCTACTGCTATTTGAGTTACTGTCTTAAAATGCTTTGTGCTTGTAGCTGCTGCTGTATCAACACCAGTTACTGCTTCAGTAATTGTAAAACCATTAACATCTGTTCCTGTTATTGTAAATGTTCTAGCTTGATCATCTCCTGCTGAAGTAATTGTTACTTGTCTAGCAGAATTAAAAGTAGCAACACCACCAGAGGCTTTTGCACCATTAATGGTTAAATTACCTGCACCTGATGGTGTTTGAGATTGGCTGATGCTATCTGCATCTAGTGCATCAGTATCAGCCTCAATGAATACTGCTTGAACATCTGTTGCTGATGTTAAACTCATAGTATTCTCCTATTAAGCAATAGTTGCTATAACAGATGTAAGAGTTTCTGCTTTCCAAGTAGAGTTAGTGCCATCATCAGAAACACAAGTTAGTTTTACTCTTCCATTAACAGCAACAGTAGCTGGTAAAGTCAAAGTATCACCTGCAACATCTGAAGCTGGGTTAGCAGCAGTACCGCCCATAAGCTGTAAAGCACCAAAGAAATTTGATACTCCAGCACCTGGAAGTACAAATGTTACAGTTTTACCTGAACCAACAGCAGTTGTAATTAAAAATTCATAAGTAATACCAACATTGTCTGTGCTCAAAGCTGGCATATTTACTACGATATCATCAGTACCATCAATATTGAAAACAGTTCCAGACTGATCTTTTGTTAAAGTAGTTGTAACCGCAGCACCAGTATTAAGTGTTGAGTTATCTACAGTTGTTCTAAAATTAGGTCTTACGTCATAAGTTGCCTCTACAGTAACTGCACCTGTAGTTGTATTTTTTGTTATTGATTGGAACCCATTTTCTGATCTTACGGCTCCAGTAAAAGTTGTATTAGCCATTTTTTTCTCCTAAAAGAAAATATCTATCATCTTGGCAAGTCTGCTAGGGCAGTTGATAGACAAATTAAAAAATCCCTAGAACGAAAAAAAGGGGAGCAAAAGCTCCCCTTAAAGTTTTAGCTTGATCCTGGTGAACCAAAAATACCAAGCGGATCAGATACTCCAAATGAATATCTTTCTCTAGCTTTATATCTTACGTTTCCAGTATCAAAGTCTCCATCCATGCTTGTAGTCATTGGACTTCTGACAAAATGCTTCATGCCATCAGGCACATCAGTAATGATAAAGAAAGCATTAGTATCAGTTAAATAATGATTAACTGAGAAGCCTTCTGGAATCACACCATTGTTTCTGATTGCATTGATGTCATTGTCAGCAGTTCCAACTCTGTACTCACTGTCTAGTAGACGAGTAGCTACGAACTGTAGATCAGTAGGAACGATCAACTTCTTAGGTCTAGCTGCAATTTTAAGACCTCTTTCATCAGTCCACTTACTAATTTGAATTACTGCATCTTCTAAAGATGTTTCGTTCAAGTCAGCACCAGTGACTGGTCTGTTAGAGTTCTTACCGCCAGATACTAATGGATGACCATCACCACCTGTTACACCATCACCACTTGCTGTAAATAAATTTACACCATCTCCAGATTGGAAAGAGTTAGTAAATCCATTATTAAGTGGATAAGCTGATTTGACTTGCTTAGTGTAAGCCATTGCTCTTGCTAATGCTTTAGTATACCTAGCAGATAAACTTACATAAAGATTATCTTCCATAGCTTCCTCAGTAACTGAGAAACCTAAAGCAATAGTTTCGTGTGTGTAACGAGCTACAAAAGATTCTTGTGCTGTATCAAAAGATATAGATGCACCTTCATCTTTTACTGGAGCAGCAGCGAAACCTGATAACTTGAGTTCTTCTTCGAATGATCTCTCAGAATTCTCAGTTACATAGATTTGCTCATGCTCATTCTCGTAATTGTTGTACTCATCTCCAAACAGTGCGTTAAGACCTGGAAGGAGTTGTTTTAGCTCATTTGCTCTTGAAATAGCTGCCATAATATTCTCCTATTAGCCTATGCCTGTTGTGTTAAGTAATTGATGTCCTACGTTGAACATCACCAATACGTCAGTATAGCTGTCTCCAACTTCACTATCAGGACCATCAACAAAGTCGATAATCTTTAATGGTAGTGTGTTGGTAGTAGCTGCTGTACTTCCATCAATCGCATTTCTACTTGTGCCAATGTTAGTTGACCCAGCAGTTTGAACGACTCCGACATTTTTACCCAAATCATCTTGAGTAAGTGATTCGTCTGATTGCATCTGCATGACCACGAAGGGATCAGAAGCAACATACGCAACAATATCATCAGCAGCTACTGAAGCTGGAAAATATTGATTTGTGGTGAATTGACCTGTTGTAGGATCAGTATAAGCACATCCAAGGAAAACACCGATTGGGGTTAGAGTCGCTGTACCAGTATCCTTTTGGATAGTAGTATTAGGATTGTCATCTGCCCACTTTACAAAATCTCCATAGAATATGGATGTTCCATATGCATTTTTGATTTTATAATGAGTTATTTTCGCATTGTATGCACAAGATACTAATGAACTTACAGGTCTAGCACCCATAGGTGTAGCTGAACTTGCCATAATTTTTCCTGTTTATAAAATTACTATTACAAGAAACTAGGACTTTTTACCAAAAGTTGTTTGAGATTTTCGTTCAAATACTTGTTTGGTAGCCATTCTAGAATCTTGATCCTTAAAATATATGTTATCAACAGATTCCATTTGATTTTGAGCCATTCTTTGAAAGTGCTCATCTCTAGCTTTCGCTTTTTCTTTTGGCATCTTGCATAACAGTTGCCCACCAACTTCAATATTACCTTTCTCTGCCCATTCAGATTTGTGGTCCATCATGTGAATATGTAATTCAGGATAATCTTCTGCCTTGCAAGGAATCCAACCTTCTCTGAATTTTTTTGAAACATTAGGATTATCAGTGTTACCTAATAAACTTGTTCTTATCCACCTGAAGACCCAACCTTCTTGAGGATTAGGACTTGGTAAGTTAGATGGGTTTTCCCAGCTTTCTGGTCGCTGGATGATCTCTCGATCTTCTGATCCCCTAGGGGTACGCACTTGTTCTTCAGAAGTCTCTACAACTTCTTTATTTATATTATTTTCGTCTGACATTTAAGTCTCCTTTAGTAATTGTTTTGCGTATTGCTCTGGACTAATTCCAAGTTGACGTGCTAATTTAACTTGCGTCTGAGTCAATCGTATACTGCGAGGGTTAGTTTTACCACCAGTCGACCTCGATGCTGGTGCAACAACGTTTGAAGGTTGTCTAGTTTGGTTTTCTTCTTCAATATCTATTGAAGGTTGAACACCAAAAAAATCTGGATATGCACTACGCAATTCTTTATCTATTTCTGCGTAATACTCTTGTGAATTATTTTCTGGGTCTATGCCTTTATTTTGCAATCTTTGATCAAGAGTTAAAGCATAAGAAGTCATTTCTCTATGCTTTGCATTACTATTATTCATAAACCAAGGGTTTTTAGCTGACCAGGCTTGCATTTCTGGATCAAGCTGTTGTTCTTGCACAGGTTGAACCTGTGGTTGTTGTGTTTGAAACTGTCGTGCAAATTGTGATTGCACTGATTCTGCATATCTTCCTGCACTTTGTTCTGCTAATACTGCTCTAGATATTTCTTCTTGAGCAAGTGCCATAGCATCTGCATCACCTTCTTCATATGCTTTTTTATATTTAGCTTGAGCATTTTGTTTTGCCCATAAAGCATTGTTATGTGCTTGTTTATTAAGAACTTCACCACCTTGACTAACCATTGCTTGCAATCTTTGATTCTCAGTCATAAGATTTTTTAGCGTATTTGTAGCTTCTCTAGCTTGTCTTTCAGCAGATTCTTTGGCTCTTCTCTCTTCGTGATATTCGTATTTAATTTTATTTATACGATCACCAGCACGTTTACTGTATTCAGTAATTTCAGCATCTATAGAATCATCATCTACAGGTGCTTCTTGTTTGGGAGGTCTTCTATCCTCTTCTGGAGTATCATCAATAACTTCAACTTTAAAATCTTCTTCTGGATTTGGTTTTTTAATTTCTGTTTTAACACCAAAAAACTTATCTTCGTTTGTTTGTGGTTTTATTTGTCCATTTTCATTTTGAACAAATTCAGTTTCAATTTTTTCATTTACTTGATCATTCATGCTCTAACTACTCCTGTAGGGTCTTCGACAACTGCTTCCACAGTATCATCATTTATTAAACGAAACTCTTGTCCATACATTTTCATTCTAGTGCCTGAATAAGCACGAAATATTACCCAATCACCTTTTTTACAATAAGGTCCACTTGGAAACCTTCTTTCATCAGCGTATGCATCAGGACCAAGTTCAAGTACAAATCCACAGATATTACTTACTTCTTCATCTCTGATAGTGCTAGATGCTTTAATGATTCCACCATCTGTAACTTCTTCTGCTTTCGGCATAGCAACTAAAATTCTATATCCTTTTGGATCAGGTAATTGTTTTTTAGTTTCTTGATCTACTTCTGGCTTTTTTACGCTTTCTGGTTGAGGTATTTTTTTTTCTTTACTCATATTTTTGCACGACATTTAGGAGTCGAGTTCCTATTCTTCTTTAACGTTCCTTTCTATCCAATCTAAAAGTTCTCGTTCTGCAAGGGCTAAACCCTCGATGACACCAGTCAACCTTTTATACTCTGCAAAATCTTTACAGTTTCCTGTAGCAATATGATCTGCGTGTTCATTCAAAGCATCTCTATATTTTTTTTGCAAATATTCAAAAAGTGATAGCTCTTTGATGTCATTAGTCATTCGTATTGATATCTTTAACCATATCTTTAGCTATGTCAACACCTTCTTTAAATTCTTTTGCTGCTTGTTTTTTATTTTGTAAGTTACTATCTAGCAAATCGCTAGCAATCTTCTGACCAATATTAGCACCTGCAATTTGTTCTTGTGAACTAATTCTTCTTTCTTCAAGTTCTTTTTGATCTTGTTGTTTTTGTGCTGCTAATTGTAAACGTGCTGCATCTGCTTGTGCCTTACGTTGTACTTCTGCTTCTTTAATAGCTATCTCTGCTTGTTTAGCTTGTATTAATGGGTCTTGCATTTGCTCATTTATTCTTTGTTGTTCTGCTTGCATCATAGCGTTTTGTGTAACTCTAGATGCTGCTTCTGCAACAAGCTCAGAAATACGTTTTTCAACATCTGCTGGTAATGGCTCACCAAGAGGTGGTAGCTCTATACCCATTTCTTGTTCCACTTGATCTCTAAATTTCATTGTTAAATGTTCATTAACATAGGCTGATGCAGCAGCTAGAATAGAAGGAGCGTTTGGAGTTTTACCTAAAATGGCTTGTATTTCAGGATTATCCTGTGCTGCTGCAACAGTTTGAATATGTGCATCATGGTCTTGGAACTCATATGCTTTAACTGGTTTATTGTTAATTAAATTCTGTACTGCTGATACTGGATCAACTGGTGGTATATCTCCTTCTTCAGGAATAATATCATCTACATTTTCAATACCAAGAACTTCAAGCATTTGTCTATGTAGTTCTCTAAGGTCATACATTTCTGGTGCAGAAGTTGCCAATTGAAACGCTGCTTGATATTGCATAATCCTTTGAGCCATTGTTGATGCATTAGGATCAGAGACTGGCAATACATCAACTCTCTTATCAAAGTCTGATGATTTAATATCTTCTTCTTCGTCAGTATCATATGGATAACTTGGATTACCAAAGTCTTTAATAATGCCAACAAGAATTTCAAATTCTTTTTTCATTGAAGCATGAAGCCTTGCTTGTACTGCTGACATAACTTTCATGTTTCTCTCAAGCAATGCAAGTGTAGTACCCACAGGAGCTTGTGAGTTCATGTCAGACACCTTCATATCAGATATACTTGCGAACCTACGACCTTCTTCAACAATAGTGTTGAGTAAAGAGTAAAGAGTCTGAGAAGGCTCTTTATAAGGTAAGAAAGTTATATTATCTTTAATAGCACCACCTGGTACATCAACATCTCTAAACTCACCTGGCATGATAGGAGTATCATCACCTTTAATTCTAAGACCTCTAGACTTAAGACCACCTGGTAAATTAGATAAAGTACCAGAGTCAACTAATTGTCTTAATAAACTTGTAGCTGATTTAGCTAATCCACCTATCATGTGAACTAAACCAAAACCATAAAATCCTAAACCTGGTAAGTATTGATAATGTACGAAATGAGAACGTCTTTGTTTTTGCTTATCATCTTCGTAAAAGTTTCTTCTAATACTTAATATTGTTGAACTACCATAATCAATTGTTACAACATAAGGTAATTGAATACCTGTATTCTCTCCATCAACAGTATCTTCAAATCCTGGTAAATCAAGATTAACCTGCATTTCAAGCAATGTATGACGTTGATCATATCTATCGCCTACATTTTCACCAGTAAGTTCGTTGTATTTTTCTTGTATATCAGAATATGAATTAGTAGGATCAGGCAATTCAATGTCTTTATAAAAACCATTAACTTGCATTTTGCGTATTTCATTAAATGATTTACGCATAACATGAGTAGCACGTTCACAAGTTTCTAAATCACTTGCACCATAATTAACTACAACATCTTCTGATGGAACAAAAATTCCACTAGGTCTTCCTAGATTAGGATCATAATAAACTTTTCTAAATGCAGAACCTGCTAAAGGCAAAGAGAATAATAGTTTTTCTGTTTCTGTTCTATATTCTGACATTTCATAAGTCAGCAAATAGTTCATATAGTCTTGTACTCTTTCAGCTTGTTTAGCTTTTTCTTCTGTAATTTTTCCTACAATTTTAGTCTTAACTGGACCACTAGCAGGGAATATCTCTGATATAGCTTGAGATTGAAACTTAATTACAGCCTCAGAGAGCATAGGATGGAATACACCACAAGCTCCATTCCAAGGCTGAGTTCTCTCTTCAATTTTTAAACCAAGTTGATCTAAGCCTTTTGTATAGGTTTCTTCCCAATCTCTTCTTGAATCTTTGTCGTTTTGAAAAGCACCAATAAGCTCAGAGCCGATTCTTTCTAAATCATTTTCATCTATGATTTCAGCTAAGTTATCACCAAACTCTGATTCAGGTCTATCTTCCTGTGGATCAAAATCAATTAGCATACCTCCATCTTCAGTCTCTATTGAAACTGAGTCTGGGTTTTCTATTGCAATGCTAATTGCTTCTGGCTCTTGTTCTATTAAACCTTCTACAGGTGTAGCAGGTGTTCTTTCTATTGCCAATATAAACTCCTAGTAGTAATCAGCGACTCTATTATGTTCTAGCTCTTCTTCTTCTTCATCTGAGTATAAAGGAACAAAGCCACCTTGTCTAAATCTTAACAGAGCTTGCGTACTGCTATCAACTAAATCATCATGTTCAGCATTTGGGAAAGCTGCAAACTCTTCTATAACTTCTTCCGCCCATCTGGTTTGAGGTGCCCATACAATACCTGATGCAAATAGATCAGACACTGCATTAACCCTTGATATTTTATCATTACCTCTACTAGGCGTATATTCTTGAACTGGTATACCCATTTGCCTTAATTCAAATATTAATGGCATCCCTGCTGCTTTTGCCTCAACAATAAAAGCATCTGGTTTGTAGGCATTGTATTTCTCCATAGCTACTTTCTTTAACTCTGGAAATTCTAATCTCTCTTTGTGTGCATCTAATAAAATAATATTAGGTGCATATTGTCCGTCTTCTTCACACTCTTTATAAAAAACACCCCAAGTGGTACAAGCTGAGAAGTCTGCTCTTTCTGATTTTAAAAATGCGGTATCCCAGGATTGAATAATAAATTCACATTGAGGAGGTTCCTGATATTCCCATTCTTGCCACCATTCACGTTTTACTAAAGCTCCTTCTTCAGCAGTAGGGTCTTGCTGATATTGAGCCATCCATTTAGAGGTAGGCAGTTCTGCTTTAAGAGCTTCTAACTCTTCTAATTTCCAGAACTCAGACCATAAAGGGGAGCCAGAGGGTAGTATGGCTGGGAGTTCTATTACCTCCCATTGGTCTGCACCGCCTCTTTTGACACTAGCATCCACGACTTGACCTGTAAGGTCTTTCTGATGCCATCTTGTCATTACCATGACAATAGAGCCATTAGGCTGTAAACGCTGACGAGGACCTGATGTGTACCACTCGTAGGTTCGGTTAAAAACATTTGTATCAGAGCTTGACCCTTCCTGTTCACTGTGAGGGTCATCAATGATGAGCAGGTCAGCACCTTTACCAGTTACAGCACCACCTACACCGATAGCGAAATATTCACCACCTTTGTTAGTGTTCCAACGCCCTGCTGCTTTAGAGTCAGCCTGCAAACTGACGTTTGGAAATATTCTTTTAAAATCTTTGCTGTTGACAAGGTTTCTGACCTTTCGCCCAAACCCTACAGCTAACTCAGCAGTATGAGCAGTCTGTATAATTTTCTTGTCTGGGTATCTTCCTAAGAACCATGCAGGTAATAGGTAAGATGCAAATTCAGATTTCGTATGACGAGGAGGCATATTAATGATTAAACGCTTGAGTTCACCATTAGCAACTCTCTCAAAGGCTTCCGCCATTACTTCATGGTGTTTACCATGGATAAAAGCAGACCACATCTCATAAACAAACTTTAAATAATTTTGGCTACAAGCCTCCCTAGCCTTCGCCTCATCTAATTCTTCTAAGAGACTAAGCAACTCCTGTTTGTCTTCAAGCGATAAATTCTGAATCTTTGATAAAACTTGTGAGTTCATATATCTAGTATATACCTACTAATCTATATACCAAATTAAAAATCTTATCTAGTTCCTATAGTAGGTACATACGAGAGGTATGTACTAGATGTCTGGTATGTACTAGGTATATGTATCTACAGATTCTACAATATTGCAGGTCTTCACATGAAAAGTCAAGTATAAATATAAAAATATATATGGGGGGGGTATGGGACCCAACTTTTTTCTACAAAAATAGG
>Ga0222719_10003631_pt1 | contig 13662 bp, 10 predicted proteins | sample C33_34DmetaG_FD_165039 | JGI IMG/M metagenome (GOLD analysis project Ga0222719, IMG submission 165039) | Estuarine water microbial communities from San Francisco Bay, California, United States - C33_34D | ecosystem: Environmental > Aquatic > Marine > Unclassified | place: USA: California...
GGCATGTCGTGAGATGGTTGACCTAGAGGATAGGTTCTTGGATTTGGTGTTTGAGCAGGGTGATATACCGGGCCTGACTAAGTCTGAGATGCAAGAGTACATCAGGTACATTGCTGACCGTAGGCTACTACAGCTAGGTTTGAAGCCCAACTACGAGGTGAAGGACAACCCACTAAACTGGCTTGACGATGTGTTAGGTGTAGAGCATCAGAACTTCTTTGAAGGTCGTGCAACTACCTACATGAAGGCTGGACTCAGGGGTGATGTTGGTAAGGTTAAGTTTTCTAATGTAGCTTGAGTAGACTTGGGGGCGCAATGCCCCCTTTTCTTAAAGTCCAGTGAGTACCTTGCTTTTAGCTTCTTCTTCATCAATGCGTTCTTGTCTTTTCTCCATGCCTCCACCAAGGAATGTGTAGTATAGTTTACCCAGTACACCTACATTCTTTAACGCTCTCTCAACCTCATCGTTATCCAGAGATTTTGTTTTTGCAACCTCTACTAATGCTGTACCAACATCATCTATTACGTTTAGAGCAGGAGGAGTAAATGTTGCAGAGATAGCCTCTCCTAACTTACCTTCACTTATGTATCTATCAACAAGATAGCGGTTTAGGAAAGTTGTAGCCATTAAAGTATTGATAAAGTTATCTGTGTAGTTGCTCGGCGTAAGTGCTCTTGAGTCTCCGCCTGATAAGTAGTAGTCTCTTAATGTACCTACTGCGGCATTGCCTAAACCAACAGTTCCTGCATACCTAGCAAGATCACGCAGTCCTTCTAATCTTGTCTCTTTATCCTTTGACTGCATCTTAGCTACGCTCCTGTTTCTCACAAGATCTAGCTGCTTAATCATATAACTTTTTAAGCTATAGAATATACGGCCATTAGGATTCTTCAAGTATGCTTCAGGCATTTCTGTTAAAGTTACAGGCTGAACATCCGTTAAGTCATTCCAAACTAAAGTCTTAACTCTGTCTGTTATCTTTCCGCTTTGAAGCTCCTGTGTAAGCCTGCTTATATCACCACCAAACACATCGCTCCACTGCTCCTCAAGTTTACGCCTTCCTTCTGGAGTAGCTGACATCTGCCGGTATTTACGCAAAGAAGAATTAATAAGAGCGTTTTTACCTACCTTGTCTATAAACTTAAAACCTGAAAGTCTAAGAGTAGTATCCATAGCTTTACTAAAGCCGCCGCCACTGTTCATCTCAGCAGCTACGTTATCAATAACACCTAACTCTTCAGCAGTCAGTTGTTTTTTACCCATCAAAGAAGCAAACGTGTTCTTAAGTCCGTTTAAGTAAACCGCACTACCTACGTCTCCTAACTGAACTAAAGCAGAGTCTAACTGAGCCAGTAAAGCTATGTACTGTAAGTCTCTACCTTTAGCAATAGTGTCATTCATCTTTAGGTCTTCGCCTTCAAACCTAGCGTTAATAAGGTCTGTAAGCTCATCCACCTGCTTCTGTGGCAGGTCTTCCGTTAGCTCACGTATCAGTGATCCAGCAGAGTTACGATAGTCTAAGTCTTCACTACCTTCTCTCTTCATGCCATTTTTACCAAAGAACCTACGCTTCTCAATCTCACGTATGGACTTGTTAAGGTACATCTGCAAGGACTCAGGAGCAGAGTGGTAGAACCTTTGCAAGTTCTCTTCTAGGTATGGTATCTTACGTGAGCTAGTTAAACGCTTCAGTCCTTTAGGTGTAGGTCTGTAACCCATAAGGACTTTATTTATGATGTCATCTTTCTGTGCAAGAGTAAGTTCATATTGGTCATTTTCTTTTGCTTTAGCTAAACGTGCGCGTTCAGATTCTAGTGCTTGACTGATGTAGCTCTTGGTCTTAGAGCCTATAGCCATCATCAATCCTTCACGATCTTTTACAGACCGTGGGAAGAAGTCATCAAGATACTTAACGTCTATACCTGCTTCTTCTAGTTCTTTGAATAAGCCGTCCAGAGTTGAACGTATCTTAGGTAAAGTCTCAACTACTTCAGGGAAGTATTCAGAAGCAATCTGCTCTGCCCTAGCGAAGTTGTTGTTCATTAAGGCATTCTCAAGACTAGCCCAGTTAGGATTGCCTTCTTTAACTTTTTTCATACCTACGTTAAAGAAGTCTTGAAACTCTCTACTTGTGTCACCAATGCGCTGTAGTGTCTTACGGTCTACCTCTCTGAGAGAAACCATTAAAGGTTTACTGAGCTTACCTATCCTAGAAGATATTGGCGCCAGTATTGGGTCTACTTTCTGAGCCAGCCAAGACTTAGTGTATATAGGATTTTCAAGCTGCCTTACAATCTCAAACGCTTCTTCTTTAGTAGGTACTACAAAGGGTCTATCAGCATCAGCCAAAGTCCTAGTTACTTTAGCGGTGTCATATCCAAGATTAGCTTGTACTAGAGGAAGCACCTTATCCTCTGGTATTCCTTTGGTCACTAGCCTAGCTGCTTCTTCTTCCATAGCAGTCAAGGTGTTGTTAGCTGCATCAGCAGACTTCTGACCCGGAGTACGTCTATCTGCCATGTTTATGATAGAGCGTCCTGCGTTTGCTAGTTTTTCTTTACTGGTTGCTATGGCAGAAGGAGCTTCTTTAAGTACCTGTCCTGCCCGTGTAACAGCCACAGGTAAAGTAGCGCCTAGCGCAGTATAAGCAACCAGATTAGCTGCATCAAACTCATTCTGAGCAGCCTGTGAAGCAAGCCCTGAAGCAAGACCTACGCCTCCACCAATAGCCAGCATAGCCTTGGTGCTTTGGCCTACAGGCAATAGTACACTGGGATCTAATAGTCCTTTAGTCAATGCTCCAGTAACATTAGCTCCAGTGCTTCTACCCCATATTTCTTGCTTGGTTAAGGTGTCAGCATGTTCTTCTGCTACATTAGCTGCTTTGTTCTCGCTAAGGCGTTGTAGTCTTTCATCATAACTAAGACTTTGAAACTCATCACCCAGCCCCATCTGTAAAGTAGGCAGTAGGCTACCTTCTTCAAAGCTATAGGTTACTGTAGACTGTGGGAATGCAGCGGTAAGAACTGTGTTAAAGTCCTCCATCAAGCTACTGCCTTGGTCAAAAGCTAAAGTAGCTTCCTCCATAAACGTAGGTTCTTCTACAGTTTCCTTGAGGATCTCACGCTGCGCCTCTAGTTGCTCTTGCTGTACCTGTTGTTCTCTTTCTTGTTGAAGTTTAACCATGTCACCAACGAAGAACTCTTCATCGTTAGGTGTGTACACAGGGAAATCATCAGATGCTGTAGGGTCATAGCCAAAGTCTTGGACAGTAGCGTGCCCACCTTTGATAGCAAACTCCATGATCTCAACATCAGAAGTTCCTTCAGGTACATTAACTAACTCTACTCCATTAGGCAGAGTTACATCTAAAAGCTGAACAGCCATCTAGCCTCCAAAGTCTACTTTTTTATTAGTGCTAGTGCCTTGTGCAGCAGGTGCTAAAGGAGCAGCAGGTCTCTCTATAAACTCACTAAGATCAGGAACAATAAAGTTAGATCCTCCAAAATCATACAGCCCTTCTTCCGCAGACATATATTTAGAACTCATCACATCCTTAAACGCTGTTATCATTTCTTGCTGAACAGATGTTTTATTAAGTTTAGCTCTTTCTTCAGCTATTCGCATTACTGTTACATTGAAATTAAACTGCGCAGCAGGAGGAAGCTCTGTCCAATTTTCTTTCATTACTTCAGGCAGTAAATCTTCTGTTTCTAAAATAGTTTCAAGCGTCTTTCCTGTAGATGGCTTTATTGAAGGGACAGTAGTTGATCCTTTGATAATAGGAAACACAGGATTCTCTGCACTTACAGGCACCCATTCTCCTCTCTCAAGAGTAGAGTACACTCCATTAATAGTGGATGTTATTTTAGCTGAACCGTCTGGCCCTACAACAGAACCTACTTCTGGTTTGGTAGACTTAATCCCGGCAGCTAAAAAAGAACCTACTTGTTTCCTATCTAAAAACCCATTCTCTACTAGAGGTCTTAATGTTTCTATTTGCTCTGTAGATTTCAAGGAATCTAAATAATCTAAAGCAGTTTGTTTCTGTTTGCCTTTTTCTGCTCTTCCTAGTAAAAAACTAAGTGTTCCTTGAGACATGGGTTTGGAATCTTTGCCGTACAGACTAGAAAACATATCTTGTTTTTCATATCCCAAAGAGCTTACCAGACTACGTTGCTGTTCTATATCATTTTCGTCAACAGCCCTAGCTCTACGCTGAGTAGCTAGATAACTAGATCCTTGTTCAGGACTATATGTCCCGTCTCTAACGTATTCAGCTTCTTGAGATTCACCCATGTTTTCTAAAGCAGTAGCTACGCCTTCTATTCTACTAACCCTACGCTGTTCTATAGCAGCTGTCCTAGCATCACTAGCCATCTGTCTACGCAACTGTACTGCTTGCTGACCTAGTGTATTTCTTTTGTCTGGATCTGTCTCAAACTTGAGCCTAGCTTCAATAGCTTCTAGTTGACCAGCAGCAGTGGTTCTATCTATGCCTGATGTAGCAGCCAGTATTTTTTCTTCAGGAGTCCTCATGTCCATCCCAAGCGCACCGCCAATGTTTCTAGCAGCTTGCTGTGCAAAGGGACTTATAGCAGGTTGACCAGTTAGTAACCCAGTAGTACCTTGAGTAGGTGATACTTTGTAACGGTCTAAGACCCCTGTTCTTTCAAGAATACCCATGTTTACTTAATTCCTATTAGCTTTAACAAACCAGAGCCTACGTCCCCTATTTCACCAAACAAGCCGCCTAGTCCTGCGCTAACTCCTCCAGCAGCAGCAGCCGCTTGTTGTCCTTGTGCGCCCAATAGAGCACTATAGATCTGTGCTATGTTCTGTGCTCTAGCTTGTTCAGCACCTACAATATCTTCTAATCCAGAGACACCTGCTTCAGTCATCAAGCTAGCACCCTGTCTACGACCAACATCAGCAATACTAGCTAGCTGTGCACCCGGGCCAAGGGTAGACAATAGTTGTTGCTCAGGCAGATACTGTAATCCCATAGCAGCGCCAATGTTACCTAACTGTGCTTGTTGTAGTCCTTGAGGTAATGCTGCTGCTCTACCACCAAGACCAAACATGCTTTCAGCAAGTCCCATCTGCTGCAATTGCTCTGCTTGTGCTTGTCCTAATGCACCTAGAGATGCCCTAGCCTTAGCTTCTTCCTGTGCTTGTGCTAACGCTAGTTGCTCAGGAGAACCACCAAACTGTGCTGTACGTAAACCTGTGCGTCCCTGTGCAGCTAGACGTTCTTCTAGTGCAAGCTGTTGACGCTGTTCTTCAGGTCGCTGTGTAGCTCTAATGCGTTCATAGACATCAGCTTCCCTTTGTGCCATAGGAGCCATAGCCCCCGTTAGGAAGCCTCCTACGCCGCCTAGAGCCTGCTGTTGGATCCCTGATACATCTGGTGTACCCATGCCTCCCATTAGACCACCTGTGATGCCCTGTAACGCCTGCTGTTGAGCAGCCATCTCAGGAGACAGTGTAGTAGTATACCCACCTTCAGGAGTAGTTGCTACGCCACCAAAGCCTGTGGATACTGTAAAGGGTCTAAAGGCTGATGCTTCTGCACCTTGCTGACCAATCTCCTGCATACCTGTAGCAGCTTGTTGAGCTACATCTCTTAAAGAGTTTAACTCATTGATACTAAGGCCAGCGCCAAGTAGTGATCCTCCAGCACCTCCAAGGAAGTCACCAATACTTCCTCCAAGATTAAGAAGATTACCAAAAAATCCTCCAGTCTCTGAGCTTGTTCCTGAGCCTGTTCCTTGTGGTTGCATCTCTATATTCCTTCTAAACTATTACTGTTGTTACTATCGTTACCGCTGCTGTCACGGCAGACGCAACAACAAGCCAAGCAAGTTTCTCCCAACGCAGAGCATGTGAGTCAGTAGCCTTCCTTAGTTCCCTAAGTTCAACTATTGCCTCTGCCCAACGCTCACCACATTCTTTCTCATGTTGAGCTATGCGGTCTAAAGCCTCTATAGCTAAATCTTGATGAGTCACTTGCTTTTGCTCCATCATTACCAAGGTACACAATCAGCGGTTGTAGGGTTCTTCTGCTCATTGATGTTAGCAGTCAGCGCAGCTTCAATAGCATCTTGGTCTAACTCACCCTGTACCCAGCCAATGACATCAGCTTCAGTTAGGTCATCATATGCGATGTATCCTTCAGAGGAAGGGTCTGGGGTAAACCCACAGGTTCCGTAGGACGAAGCACTGTAGGTCTCCTCCCCCACAGTTTCTTCTTCAGTAACCCGCCAGTGGGCTACGATAACGCCTTGGTCTGAGTCTGTGTTACGTTCTAAAGTTGCAATAGTCCATGTAGCCATTTTAGTTCTCCAGTTAAATTGCTGAGATGATGAAGGCGAGTAAGTTTTCATAACAGACATTTAGTCTAGCTTGCTCGTTACCGTCTTCGTCTGTTGTTGTTGCTGATTTATAAACTTGATAATCGTTAGCATCTAAGCCTTCAGCGGTAAACGCAGCAGCCAAGTCTTGTGCAATGATTCCAAAGTGTATGTTTGCACTATCACCTTCTGCCTCTACGGTATCAATGAACCTAAACGCTTTTAGTAAGCCTTTAGCTGCTACTGCAACATTGCGTTCTGCGTCCGTTAAGTCACGAATGTCCTGCTTCATGTTGCGGTCAGAACTTGTATATGTAGAGCCGCTACGGTAGATGTCTTTGAAGCGAAATGCTGATGGTGTAGATCTTCCTAAATCAATGGTTGCGTCAACAGCATTACCGTTTTGGGCAGGAAGAAGCGCATCACTATTATGAAACAGTAATCCAGAACCAGCGGCAACACCTTGAACAATAATTCCGTCACCACCTGATGACAGAATACTACCTACGGGTGTCGTATCACGGTAAAACGACACCAATGCACCATCAGTACTCTTGCGGTTAATTAAGACGGGAGTCCCTGCGCGTGTAACAAACAGGCGGTCATTTGACCCATCAATCTCAATCCCCGCTGTGTTGTAGTCGGATGCAGTCTTCCCCACCAGCAAGTTGTCGCCAGAGATTCGCATGGCTTCTGTGGTGCCTGTTAAGAACTTCATGTTGTTAGCGGTGTGGCTCATTTCAATTGAACCAGCCACGGTGTACCCAGTACCGTAGGTGAACTGAACTCTACCTGCTGGATCATCTCCACCCGTTGAAGGTACGTTTAAGCGCAATGTTGCCTGCCTAGCACCGCTAGTAGACGTTGTGCGTACTGTAGAAACTACTTCGCCAGTAGAAGATACATCCAATAAAGACGCAGGATCTCCACCAATACCAACATTCTCAGAACTATCAATAGTAATAGCCGTGGCATTGCCATTGTCATCAATACTAGTGCTCAGGAGTCCTCTGGATACTTGTGTTAAAGCCATTACGGTGTCTCCGTCTGTGCAGCGTTATAAGCTGCTATCGCCTCTGTGGTATGGAAGGTATTGCACATGGCCTGAACCTCTGTGCTTTCACTTGTCCAATCGTCTACTGGTGATACTGTGTGGCGATGAAAGGATCTGCTGATCTCTGTACCGTCCCTGCTGATGATAGTAGATGTACGGACTTGGATAACTTTCCAGCCTCCGCAGTCTACTACTTCAATCTTGTCTTCTACTGTTGCTTCTGAAAGTGCCATATTTTATCTCCTTTTATGGACTGTCCGACCCTAGAATCCACTAGAGTTATGGTTGTTAAAATGCTACTTGATATACACCGCTAACATAATATGGTCTGCCGTTGTCAAACTGGTCAGCCGTTACATAATCGGAGCTTGCTGCCACCTCTTTGGCGTAAAAAGATGAAGTACCACCAGCAAAATAATTTGTGGCTACTTCGCTTACTGATACGTTGTCAAACCAAATGGAGCCACTCATTTGAGAACTGCCTGCCGCTACTTGAAAAGGAAGTCCTTGTATTGATACAGAACCAGTCAAAGAACTACCGTCATTCCTAGTCACGTAAGCGGTCACATATACAAGTGAGCCAATTTTCACATATTTGGCGTAACCCACAGTAGTAGTAAGAGTTGTGGCGCCAGATTTTGTTACGGGAGTCCACGTCCCTTCTTCATAGTCATCCAGCGTTTTGCTTGAGACAGCACCGCCAGTATTACCAAAGACAACACCGCCTGACAGCCAGAGGTCTTTGAAGCGGTTAGATGAATCACCAATATCAATAACCCCGTCACTAAGCGCATCGTTTTTTAAGGGATAATGTGCAGATGTGCCATAAAGCGTGCCTGACTGATTGCCTGCGGATTGTATTTTTAGGAAAGATCCAGAGTAACTACCAATACTACCCACGATTGACCCGTCTTTACGGAACTGCACGATATTGCCATCGGTAGTTTGACGATTAAATGTCGCAGAAACATCTGATGATGTTCCTATAGTAAGTTGAGCGTTATTACCGTCTAAAACGACACCTTCAGGTGAACTAGAACCGCCAACTCCATTTATCGTAGTAGTCCCCACCAAGAGATTACCGCTGTCTAGTCGCATGCGTTCTGTGCCAGCAGTTTCAAAAGCTATGCGGTCTGCTGACTTTAAAAGTAAAGGGTCTGTATCAGACTCAACTGTAGCAGCATTGTTGTCGGTGTATAAAAGAAGGCTTCTTGTATTATCAGAACGTGATGCTTTAATTTTGCCAGCAGAGGCTATGGTTAATGCTTCACTTGGACTGCTAGTGCCAACACCAACACGGTTGTTAGTTGCATCTACATGCAAGGTATCTGTGTCAAAGTAGAAATCTCCAGAAGCAATCTTGGCTGGAGTAACACTAGCATCAGCAGGTACATTTACAGCAGTAGGCTGGATAGTCATGGCCTCTACAGCAGAACCATTGGGAGGTGCAGTAGAAAATGTTAAGGTAGTACCAGAGACACTATAGGTATCTTTGTTCTGGTAAACACCATCAATGTATACTTGAGTATTATTCTCGTTTAAAGGATCATTGCTCAAGGTAAGCGTAGTATCTACTCCATCACCTGTCATTGTATCACTGACTAGGTTAGATCCACCACCGCCACCAATGGCTCCCCAAGCGTCTGTGTAACCTTCAAACTGCTCTAGGCTGCTATTGTATCTAAAGTAACCAGCAGCGCCTGTAGGACGCTGTGCAGTAGTTCCTGTAGGTACATGGACAGCATCAGTAGCAGAACCAACGTCTAAGGTTACATCAGGAGATGCGTTAAGAAGACCCACACGCTTAGTAGAAACATCTACATTAAAAACAGGATAATTAAGACCGTCTACAAGAAAAACCTCTAAATCTCCTGCAACATCAAGGTCTGTTAAGTCACCAACACTTGTAATGTTAGTCTGCGCAGCAGTAAGTACAGAACCTGTCAAGTTACCAGTTACGTTACCTGTAACATCACCAGTTAGATCTCCTGTGACATCTCCTGTAACATTGCCAGTTACATTACCAGTAAGGTTGCCTGTGACATTACCTGTGACAGGAGCAGTAACACCGGCAAACGTAGGGCTATCAGTAGTAGCTACACCTTGGTTCAGTGCTTTGACTGATGCTTCACTGGTTAGCTCACTGTCCATCAAGGCACCAGCAGCAGTTACATTAGCTGTGTCAGTTACATCTGCACTGGCTTCAATGCCGTCTAGTTTAGATTCATCAGCGTCAGTAAAAGCATTAGTGTTTGCATTAGACTCATAAGCAGTCTTAATCTCAGCAGCAGTCTGGTCAGCAGTAGCCCCTGATTCAATACCATCTAGCTTAGTGCCATCAGCAGCTACGTCACGTCCATCTAAGAGGCCATCAGTAGTCAAGTTACCTGATACTACTGGGGTAGATAAAGTCTTGTTAGACAGCGTTTGTGAGCCTGTCAGGGTAGCTACAGTAGAGTCAATGGCTAAGGTAACACCAGTGCCTGAAGCAGTGGAGTCAATACCTGTGCCACCTAAGATACCTAGAGACTCAGAGTCTAGGTCAATGTCAATGCTAGTAGAGCCATCAGTTACATCAAGATCTTGTGCAGTAACCTGTGAGTCTACGTAGGCTTTGACTGACTGTTGCGTAGGCAGCAACGTAGCGCTGTCGGATGCCATGTTGTCTTCATCTACAAACGCAGTAATAGCAATAGTACCATCAGAGATAGTCTCAAAGGTAGTAGTGCCAGTCAACGCAGCATTGTTAGTATTTGCTTTAGTTGCTGATGCAGTTGCAATGTTATTGAACTCTGTGTCAATCTCAGTGCCTTTGACAATCTTAGCAGCGTTACCTGAAGGTAGTGAGTCTTTTGCTGCAAAGTTTGTAGTCTTAGTATAGTTACTCATTAAATTGTTCTACCTATAAATGCTTCAATGTTTACATCTTGTATTGAGAAGGCTTTGCCGTTAATAGTTGCGTCTAAGCCAATAGTTACTACTCTACCAGAGCCTGTAGCTTTTGTTGTTGCTTTGTTTACAACAATAGAAAAATTGTATTGTGAAGTTTCTACGTTGTACTCAGATATCCCATACTCTGCAATAGACGCATCGTCTACTGTTAACAGTTGCTTGGTGTATCCTTCAGTATAATCATAGCCCCAGTTTAGTAATAAACTTGTCCCTTGACCACCTACAATTGTAAATGTTATTTCTTTTAAGAGTTTTAGTCTACTAGCGTCACCAAAAGATAAACTATGTGTGTAATACTTCATAGTATAAGTAGAACCATCGTCTAAGAAACCAGAGTATTCGTTGATACCTTTAGAGTTACCAAAGTAAATCTCATTGTCATCTGTATTAGTTCCACACAAGATACCAGTAAAGGGCCATGTAGTTACCCTGTTACCACCATTTTCTAGCTTACCTCTTACATCAAAACAAAAGACAATGTTGTTTACTTCAGGAAGTATCAGCAAGTAAAAAGCATTTTCTTCACTGTAGACTGACTTAATGTTACCTGTCTCTACTGCTACTGCCTGTACTAGCTCATCACGTACATTGATAGATACATCGCCAATAGGGTTAGACTTTTCTTGAATAACCCTGCCTAAGCTACGTACACCAGAGTCAGACAAGAATAACAAGTCTGTTCCTGTAGACTGTACACTGTCTCTAGCAATACAGCCAATGTTAGTAATGACATCAGCAAGCACCATAGTAGACGGTGAGCTTGCACCAGAGTACAATAGAATGCTACGCTTACCAAAGACAACCAACAGGTCGTTAAACTCTGCTAAGGCTACAATCTCATCGTATCCTGTAGGCCACACAGTAGTTAAGTCTAGTGAGCCTGAAGTACCGCCATGCCAGTTGTCACCGTCCAGTAAGTCAGACCAGTACAACGTGTACTTATTTCCTGCTACATCGCCAGCCCAAAGTCTACCAAAGGATGCTAGAGCTTCATTAGCTGCTGGTGCTGCATGTGCGCTATCTGATGTTTCTACTAATGTTGTGCTTCCTGCAACACTTTCAATAGCTGCATGACCCCGTTGAAAGAAGTAAACTTCATTGTTGAAGCTAACCATCTTCCAGTTGTTAGCAGTAATACTATATCCAACAGGTAGCGTTACTTCAGTTAGTGTAGTAGTGCCTGTAAATATCTTGTTGTTACCAGCAGAGAAAACAGTCTTAGTACCATTTCTAGCTACAAACTCAAGTATAGTCTCAATGCCATCACTAGACCCCAATGGTGTTGCGCTAGTTGTTAACTTGTCTAGTCCCTTACGTGCACCAATACGACCAAACTTATCTATTACTACGTTCTCAGCAATAGCAGCAAAGGTTGCATCCTGAGCTACTGGGGAGTCTTGTGTATTAAGTCCCTTAAAGCCCGGAGCAGCAATATAAATATGTTCTCTGTTCTGAGCCATTATGGAACCGTGTAAATGAATTCTTCAGGATTCTTATAAGCATCTAATGCAATAGCATCAGACAAGTGCTTATCTGCAATCAAGAAGTAATCCTGTGCTGTAGTACCGCCTGTTTCACCACGCTCCCTAGCTAACAAAGCTACAGCGTTGTGGACAATAGCATTCTTAGGTAAGACTGTAGTATCTGCATCTCCAGATAACTCAGGCTCCCTAGCAATTAAATCAAAACGTAAACTAAACACACCTGATGGTTTAGGGTATACTCTTACTTTAGTATCATTGTTGCTGTCAATACCACTAAAGGTATATGAGTCAGGACTACCAGTTACTTCACCAGAAATGTAATAAGCATTGTTAAACCAGTTAGGTGTTTGGTAATGCATAAAGAAGTTTGATGTGTCGTTAATGACACTATATATTTTAACACGTTCTCCAGCGTTTGTCAAGCTATATTCTGTAGTATTTTCAACAGTAGGTACTACAATAGTTGTACGTAGTGTAGACCACTGGTGTGCATCCTCTACTATCTGTTTAGCATCGTTAATGAAGTCTCCTACCATCTTGCTGTAGGTGTTCTGTGTTACTGAGGATACTTCTTCTTCTCGTAGCCTACGTAGTACCTCGTTGACTATGTTTAAGTATGTGGTACTCATATTGTCCTTCTTAATATATCTAGCGGTAGTGCAGCCTCTAGTAACTCAGGTGATTGATATTTTTTCTCAAACAAGAAATCTTCAAATAAATCTTCTGTGATGCCCTTAGTAGGTTCAGGTTGTGATATAGCTAATCCAAAAGGTATATTAGGTAAACTAAGTGATGGTAAATCTACTTCAGGTATCTCTACATCTACTTCAGGTAACTCTACATCTACTTTAGGTAACTCTACATCTACTTTAGGTAAGGCTACATCTACTTTAGGTAAGGGTACATCTACTTTAGGTAAAGATACATTTGGTTTAGGTATAGCTTCGTACAATGCTTCTATAGCTTCTTTAGGAGGTTGTAAAACTGCATCGTCAAACGCTGATCCTAGTTCTCTAATAGCTTTAGCAATAGCACTTAAAAACTCTGGTTTTTCTAAAGCAATACCAAAGTTAATACCTAAATCAGGAACACCTCCACCCTGCTGTACGTACTCTATTAAACCTGATCGTAAGGAGTCTTTAAAGTCTTTGCCTTTAATTAACTCTTTTTCTACTTCTACTAGAGCAGGAACTAAATCACTTTGATTAATGTTATACTCAGCTAGTGTGTCTGTGGTTAAGCCTACATTGTTAAGAGCATCTGTAGTAAACTTTTTACCAACAGTTGTTGTCCCGGTTATTTCTCCATCTTCAATAACATTTAAACCTTTGTTTAACAGAGCTAATCCCGGCCTTCCTTTAGCTACATTGTAAACAAACTCTACATCATTGTATAGTGCGGGTGCTTGAGCTTCAAGAATACCTAAGCCACTGTTTATACCAGAGGTAAGTGCAGCTTTTAGTGGGTCGCCACCAGTAGCTCCTGCTACCGCTGCTGATGTTAGTGCCTTGCCTGCGGCTGTTGATACAGCGCCTTGACCTAGTCCCGTGATTGCTGCACCGGGCATAAACAAACCAGCGGTTACTAAAGCTCCTGTTTTGATAGCTTCACTAAGGCCGGGACTACGATCTACAGTTTGTATTTCTGAGAATGTAAAAGGATCGTATAGATACTCAGAGCCATACTTTTTACTTATGCGCTGTGGAGATATGTCATATTTGGCATATATCTCTTGTACTTCAGGTGAGCGTTCATAAGCCTGTATAAGTGCATTCTGATAGCTCTGACCTTCTAGCTGTGCCTGTGCTACAGCAGGAG
>Ga0222719_10003632_pt1 | contig 13658 bp, 9 predicted proteins | sample C33_34DmetaG_FD_165039 | JGI IMG/M metagenome (GOLD analysis project Ga0222719, IMG submission 165039) | Estuarine water microbial communities from San Francisco Bay, California, United States - C33_34D | ecosystem: Environmental > Aquatic > Marine > Unclassified | place: USA: California...
CAAAATCCAGTCTATTTCAATGATTTCAAGACAAATATGCGGAGCTTTTTAGTAACATCAAGATTCAACAATGCCACATACAATGAAAACAAAACCTATATAAAAAATCACAAAAAATTGGCCTGTATATATTGTTGTCCTTTGATAATGACAACCCAAATACCAATTGATTCAGCAGTCTTTGTATTAGAAATGAATAATGATAAAAACAAAATAATGGGTATAGGAATGATAAAAAACCATCCAGTAATGAACAAATATCATGTGTATAAAAACAACAATTATAACCGCTATGTATATGCGGGTAAAAACTATATAAGTAGAGAATCAATGACACCACAAGAAGAATTAATAATGAAGGCGCTGGATATATTATGTTTCAAGGGAAATACCCATATGAAGCGTGGTCAGGGATTACAATTATTCCCACTAAAAATATTATATAAGTGCTTAAAGGTAGTCAATATTTTGAAATTCATTCAAAATATGTTTATACCAGTGAAGATTTAAAAAGGAACGCCTCCGGCGTTCTGGATTTTAATTCGTTACTGATATCTTCAAGGGTTTAAACAGCGTTATTAGAACAAGGAGAAATCTATACAACAAATAAAATAAAAACAAAATAACCAATAATAAAATAAAGAAGACAAAAATAACTAAAAACAAATCTGTATAATGAATATATGAATAACCTACACAATGACCCATATAATGTAGAAAATTACAGCGATGAAGATTTATATAAAATATTAGATATAAATAATCCAAGTGATCGCGAATTAGAAGCGCGTATAAATTCACTAATCTTCAAATATTCAAATATGGGTAATGATTCCGGAAACAAGTTGGCCGATTTTTTCTCAAATATATATGATCGTTTTTTTGTAGATATTGACTCAACCGAAATAAAAACACAAGAAGAGAGTCCAAAAGAAGATGAAAACATAGATTATAATTTTGATTTAGAATACTCAAAAGGTTCATTAAATCCATTGCTACAACAAACAACAAAGCGTATTGTATCAATAGACAGTCAATATAGAGATGACAAATCTTCATTAACGAGTGATTATACATTTAATTTATCCGACCCTTTACGTGATGTAGTAAGTCTCCGTTTATATAGCATACAAATACCATATACATGGTATACAATAAACAGCAATTATGGTAGTAATTTTTTCTATATAAAAGGCAACGTCCCAGGTAACAATGATGGTAATCATGATTACAAAGTAGAAATAGCAATAGGAAATTACACGGCAACAGAATTAATCACAGCTGTAAATAATAGTCTTACAAGTTTGAGTTCTCAACCAGCATATAGTGATACAAATTTTGGAAATACAACCATAACCTATGACTATTTTAATTCAAAGGCATCTATAAATCTAGATATAACAAAAAATTACAATGAAAATACATATGTAGTAGAATTCCAAACCCCACCACCAGCAGGAGGAGAACAACAAATCAATACATATTTAGGTTTAAATCGCAATAAATATTATGGATATAGACTCTATTCAAATTTGAGAACTTTACAAACATCACAAATAAATACAAATACCAATCTAAACAATAAAGTAATAGATAATAGTAACAATTTTATAAGAATACTCACATATGTAACCACAAATAACGAAACATTAATCCAAAATTTACCGAATGATTATATTTCAGGAACCGAAGTTCTCAATATACCATCCGGATTCACAGTTAATAATGATTTCACAATAAATTTAACCAATGGTGTATATAGTCGTTCAACATTAACCGCACATATAAATACAGTTTTACAAAACCACGAACGTTTAAGTAATAGTGAATTTGTAGAAGAACAAGAGAACAATATAGAAATAGGTACTCAATATAGTCATTATTATTTCAATATAAGACTCAATCGTTTTAAAAATAATAATATTGTAAATCAAAAAACAGTAGTAATATTTCCGAAAACATCAAAAGACCTTCCAATATTTGTAAATATAGGTTCTCTTTATGCTTTTGATAATTTCAAAAATGAATTAGGAACAATACAAGGTGAAAGTGAAGCGTCCATTGATACACTTAATATATCAAACGATCAATCAATAGCTTTCTCTCTCTTAAATAGTACAAATACAATTTTTGACATAGATTCCAGTGCAAATAAAATAACATTAGAAATCCCTTCAAATACATACACAACAGATACATATGTAGATAACATCAATACAATTATTAGTGATTTTAATGTGACAACTGTTAATAGTAAAAATCCCAATGGTATTTTCAATCTTAATAATACAAGAGCATTCATCAATAATGAGACAGAACTAGAATTTCGTATAGACATTAATAAAATATTTGATATAAGTGATTTTAATGTAGATGTTAGCAATACATTATATGACATAAACTATACAAATGATAACTCTAATAATGATTTCACATTAAATGACAATGATCAATTAAATATACAATCAGGTAATGACATAATAGACTTATCATTAAACAATACTATAACAAATAGTTTTAAAATAAAAGCATCAGGTTATAAATTAAAAAAAGATAAGAGCTTTCTTACTATTAAACCAAAAATAAATAATGGTTTATCAAGTGATTTAAGTTATAACTTTATATTTGATAGTAGTTTTAATATAGCAACCGAAGATGGCGATTATTTCAAATTAGCCGATGTAAGTGAATTAAGACAATATTTCACATCATTATTGGCAAGTAAACCCGAGTTCTCTGGAAGTCAAATAACAATTGATAGAGGAATATTTAATATAACCCTAGTTTTACAATTAGCATTAACAGAAAATAATTATCAGGTAGAATTCAAAGAAACAGATATAACTGGTAATCCAGTAACGCCAGACTCTACAACATGGATATCTGTCTTGAAATTAGAGAAGATATCTTACAATATGAATGATCAACAAGCTCAAGTTAATTATTATACAATAAATGGAACTATAATACAAAGTACGCCATTAGTATTGACCCAAAATAATAACAAAATATATATTTATCCAGAATCAGAAAATGTCAATAGTTATCATAGTTCATATGGTTTGTATGATAGTAATTACAATGAAAATAATCAACCAAATGGAATAACATTAACATTGGACACAGGGAATTATACAAGGGCCAATTTAATAAATACAATAAATAGTTTGCTAACAAGCACATTATCACCAAATGGCGACGCAATTGCACTTAACACTAACATATCAGTAACAAATGATATAACAACCCTATCTTTAAACATAAATAAATCATATACATCAAATGATTATCGTATAGTGTTTTATGACCCAAACAGTTTCGTAACATTTGCAATAGGAAATAACGTGGTAACAAGCACAACATGGGATGCCACATTAGGCTGGACCCTAGGTTTCCGTGTGAGTACAGAATATTATTTGAGTGATTATTACAATGCGACAAATAATAATTACATAATAATAGGTGACAATGTAGTGAGTGTGAATTTGTATAGTTATTTTTTAATAACATTGGATGATTATAATCAAAATCATTTGAATGATGGTGTAGTAACGACCACCCAAAAAGAAAGTAATATAGAATTACCGAATTATGCAACAAGAGCAACATTGCGTGCCAATGCAATAACGGGAGAACCAATTGTAGATACAATAAAGAAGAACGGGCAAAATATGACCCAAAAAGAGCTCTATTCGGCTCAACAAGTATTAGGTTCCAAATCCACCGTCCAAAATGAGGCAATAATAACAACAAATACATCATTAAATGCGCGTACAGTGCAGTATTATTCCAAAGGACCATTCGCAAAAAATGTCTTTGCCTTGTTGCCATTGAAACTGGCAGGCCAACAAAATAATACATTTTATGTGGATTATGGCGGTACATTACAAAACCAAGAGCGCACATATTTTGGTCCTGTTAATATAAATCGTATGACTGTAAAATTAATGAATGACAAGGGCGAACTAGTGAATTTAAATGGAGCCAATTGGTCGTTTTCTTTTATTTGCGAACAATTATATCAACAAAAGAAAATTTAAACCCTTGAAGAATGACTGGTATAAATCATTGAAAATGAAAAATATTAATATAAATACTAAAATTTATATTAGTATAAATACAAGCACATATGGATTTAACAAAGCCCTTTGATTATAAAACAAAAGAAGAAAGTTTTCTAAGACTTCAAGATTATATATTAGAAAAACAATCAAAAAATGAAACGTTTTTCATTGGACGTTTATCCGGGAATGAGCCTAATGTATGTGGGAAAATATTGAAAAAAGAAAAATTGCCACCGAAATTATTACATGAAATGTTGCATACAGCCGGTATATATTTTGATAACATAGATAATATCAGGGAGTATGTAAAAGATTATATAAATGCGTGTAAAAATAGTACAATGTTGGGAATATGGTCACATGGTATGTATTTTCAGGCCATGCATTTTTATGATTTTATATTTAAGTTATGTCCAGACACACCAAAAATATGCGCACAAGCATTAGAACCTTATTATTTTATGGATAATGACTTATATAATTTTCATGAAGTATTCCGTAACCAAAAGATACTAATCATAACATCACATATAGAAACAACCAAACTCCAAATATTACATATACAAAACAAGTCCAAAATTCATAATAAACCAATATTTGAAAATACTACATTTGAATTATATAAACCACCTCAACAAAATGGTGGTAATAGTGATAAACAGTCATACAAAGTGCATTTACAAAAGATGAAAGAAGACCTAGATAATATAGTAAAAGAGTTTGATTTCTCCATAGCATTAGTAAGTTGTGGTGGATTTGGAATGTTAATAAGTGACCATATTTATAAAATGGAGAAGAGTGTAATCTATGTGGGTGGTGCTTTACAATTATATTTTGGAATAATGGGTAATCGTTGGAGAACGAATCCGAATATAACCCAATTACATAATGAATATTGGACAGATGTATTAAATGAAGATAAGCCACCAACAATAATAAATAATCCGAGTTTATGTGAGAATTCTTGTTATTGGTAAATTATAAAATATTATAAAAATATAATACATAGTAATGCATGTATTTTTCAAAGACACTCCCTATCAATTACAATTTGAATATGAACTCAGTTATATAGTAATACCATTGAGCATTTATTTATATCTGTTTATACCGAAAACTAGACCACCTTTGATATATCATATGATAATAATAGGTATTATTGGTACATTAGATACTTTATACAAATTCGGAAAATACAATGGATATATTGCAGCATCATTGAGCGTATTATTTCACCTTTGTATTCTTTTTGTACTATATGACTATAATAAATACAGTTATGATTTATATTCATTATTACTTTTGGTATTGGCAAATATAATAATAATTTATTTGCCTTATTGGCCTTACAAATTAAACAAATCTACAATATTGACAATATATAATATCATTTACTTGTTATTGGTCTTACAAAATTATTATACAAACGAACTATCATAATTCTATAAAAAACATAAAATATAGTTATTGTATATAATGTCCCAAAGTGACTATATTAAGCATAAAAAGATATCAAATATAATCCCATCACAAATACCTAATGTACTTCAGAACAAAGACTATTTGGATTATAAACAATACTATTTAGTCAATACTATTGAGAATACAAAAGAGACTTATAATATTGTAAATATTCCAAATACCAATAATATTTTCGGTATGAATCTCCGCGTAAATAATTGTGAAAATAAGTTGCCATGTCAAAATGACCGAATTTCAAATAAGGCATATCAAAGAACCTGTTTTCCAATAATGAAGGCACCTGGTATGAGTGTTCCTAAAAATTATGCGAAAAACATTATTTATCAACCATGTGAATGTAATAATTAAAATAATATTGTATTTGTTTGAAATGTTATGATTTTTATAGTTTATAATTATATATGAGTGAGTATTTTGATAACAAAGAACTATTATTAGGTCCAAAAATGTCACAATATGGAAGTCACATGTTAATAACAGATGTAAAGAAAGAAACCAAGACCAAACATGTAAATATAGACACTAGATTTCGTGACGATTACAATGATGGAAATAAAAACGTGATTTCATTACCAGAAAGAATAAATGATGTACATTCACTTTGTGTAACCAATGTAGAAGTGCCAATGACATTTAATAATATTAGTTCTTCATTGGAGAACAATAGCATAAAGATTGTTGATGTTGCAAACACGGAAACAGTAATAACAATCGCAGACGGACAATATAATATTGAAGGTATCAAAGACGCATTAAATACAGCAATAGCAACAGCAATCGGAGGATCACATGTAGAATTCAACGTTGTTAATAATAAAATAACAATAACAACACAAGCTTCATATACAATAGATTTCAATATATCTAATTCTTCATATACAAAGAAATATTTGCGAAATAAATTGGGTTATATATTAGGATTTAGAAAGCAAACATATCTGATTGAAACAACAACAATCACATCAGAATCATTTGCGATGACACCATTTCCACACTATTTATACTTAGTAGTAGATGAAATGATAACACAAGGAAATATTAATACCTTTGTATCACCTATGAGCGATTCAATTATTAATAAAAATATTCTGTCAAGAATATCGCTGGATAAAAATCAATATGATTTCAATACAGTATTACCAGCTAATATAGTAAATGGATATTTAACAACTTCTGTACGAAATTATCAAGGTAAAATGGATCTTCAACGATTAAATATTCAGCTTATGAATGAATATGGACAAGTCATGGATTTAAACGGACAAGATATATCATTATGTTTAAAACTTGTATATGATTAAAACTTGTATATGATTAAACAGTTAAAATAAGTATATAATAAAACAATAATTTATTATATAATGAATTCGTATTATGTATATTTGTTAGAATCAACAAAACATAGCACATATATAGGCGCCACAATAGATTTAGACCATAGATTGAGACAACACAATATGGAAATAAAGGGTGGTGCCAAAGCAACAAGCATAAAAGTAAAAAGCGGCGAAACATGGAAGAGAGTATGTCATGTTGAAGGATTCCCAACATGGAATGAAGCATTAAAATTTGAATGGGCATGGAAATTTCAATCACGGAAATTGAATCAAAAAATGTTTCCATTAACGCGAAGAAAAGAAGCCCTAACTAACTTGTTAGCACTGGAGCGTCCAACAAGTAAAGCAATACCATACTCTGAATATATAACACCATTGAATGTAATATGGGAAAATCAATAAACCAAAATATCAAAATCAATTATTCAAATATAAATTGATTTGTCATTCCTTTGATTAAAATTCAACCATTTTCCATTTATTATTCATTCGTCTTGCTTCATCCACCGAGAACGTTACTCCCGCCTCTAATTCTTCTTTTGGTCTTTTTCTGGTTTTTATGGTTTCTATGTTTTTTCTGGTTTTTATATTTAGTAAAATTTCTTCTTTTGGATTTATTTTGTTTTCTCTTCATGGTTCGCGAATTTGTCTTTGTAAACAAAAAAGATAAAAGGTTCATCTTATATATAAACTGTATATTAAAAATTGAAATAAAAAATATACACTATTATATTTACTACAATAGTAATGGAATTATCAGATGAACAAACATATGCTCTTGAACTCTTCAAACAAGGAAATAATTTATTAATTTCAGGACCAGGGGGTACAGGAAAATCTAAATTAATACGCGACTTTGTCTATTACGCAAAGGAAAATAAGAAGAAAATACAAATAACTGCTTTAACAGGTTGTGCCTCATTATTATTGGGTTTAAATGCTAAAACAATTCATTCATGGTCGGGAATACGGCTTTGTAAAGGTACTAACGAATCTATAATAGAACAAGCATGTAAAAACAAAAATGCAAAAAAGAATTGGAAATCCGTTCAAATATTGATAATAGATGAAGGTTCAATGATGTCGCGAAAAATGTTTGATGTATTGGATGCGATAGCCAAAAAAATCCGCAATGACCCTAGACCTTTTGGTAATATTCAAGTAATTGTTACATGCGACTTTTATCAATTACCGCCAATTGAAACCCAAGGCGAACAAGAAAGCGGTGAATTCTGTTTTGAGTCGCCTCAATATTTTGATACGTTTCCATTAGAGAACCACGTTTTGTTGACAAAAATATTCCGTCAAAATGATCCGCAATACATAGAAATATTGAATGAAGTCCGCAAAGGAAAACTGACACCACCTACAATTGAAATATTGCAGAAATATGTAAACCGAGACTATAATATAGAGGAAAATAATGGGATTTATTTGACGAAATTATTCCCCACACGTTCTCGTGTAGATAATTTAAACAACCAAATGTTTGATGCTTTGGAAGACAGTCCAAAAAGTTATGAATTAACCAAATCAAGAAATACGCTTTTATACATGGAAAGCGGAAAGGCCATTGAAAAGGAGAAGATTGACCTTTGTATGTCTTTACAGCAACGCGACATTGATAATGAAATAAATCAATTAATAAATAGCAGTCCAGCATTGGAAAAATTGAGTTTGAAAATAAATACAATGGTAATGTGTAATATAAATTTGGACATGGAACGAAAAATATGCAATGGTTCTCAGGGTATTGTAGTAGATTTTGTTGGTCCAGACAATGCGCCCAAAGTGCGATTTTCCAATAATGTGACAATAGTAATGAATAAACATGTGTGGCAAAGTGAAACCTATCCGACAATAAGCATAAGTCAATATCCGCTACAACATGCATGGGCTCTAACCATACATAAAATCCAAGGCACAACATTAAAAGTCGCGCAAATGGATATAGGCAATTCCGTTTTTACATATGGGCAGTCTTATGTAGCATTGTCAAGAATAGAATCAATAAATGGCCTTTATTTGTCGGGATTTGAACCCAATAGAATTAAGGCGAACCCAAAAGTCACTGCTTTTTATGAAAAAATTCCACCCATTGATACTGAGAAAATACAAACATTGATAAATGCAAACAAACAATCTAATATATTTTGTGATTTTGAGTTACAAGAAGAAAATTATGAGAAGTCAATACCCGATAAAGATATAAAAATCATTAAATTACCATAAAACTATGAATTAAACTCTTGAAGATTGGTGCTTATAATATTTAGATATTATATATGGTTGGAGTAAGTGTATTACCCGTATGTATACATAATGGTGAATTACTTTTTTTATTCGGTAAAGAGGTCTCAGTAGAAAACGAAATACAAGGTTATTCTGACTTTGGTGGAGGAAGAGAAAAAGACGAATCAACATTTGATGGAGCAATACGCGAAGGTTGTGAAGAATTAACAGGGTTTTATGGTAATGAACAACAACTTCGTGAAAAAATAGCGAAAGCCGGTGGCACATATGATGTTAAGTATGATCTAAGTGAAACCAATAAATATTTCGTCCATATATTTTTAACAGAATACGATAAGAACCTTCCCAAATATTTTGAAAATAATCACAAATACTTGTATGAAAAAATGGACAATGACTTGTTGAAGAAAACGAAAATGTTTGAAAAAATAGAATTAAAATGGTTTACAGTATCAATGATGAGGAAACAAACAAATACATTCCGTGTATTTTATCGCTCCATTTTGAAAGTAATATTTAAAGAATTACCACAAATAAAAGAGTTCTTATTTAAAAATTCACAACGATCAAAAAAAATAAAGGGAAGAAGCACAAGACGAACAAGAACAACAAGACGAGAATATAAATCCGACGAATAAACAAAGTTAAAAATCACGTTGAAAAATACATTATCTATATATATAAAACATGTCCTGGAAAAAAGTCGGAGGCCTGAATAAACTAGAAAAAATGAATAATATTACTGTGAATTCCATTGTTACTGATACATTTACTGTTAGGAAACAAGCGAATAAGTTCAAAGTGGGTGGTTTGGATGTAGATGGTGATATCAATGTAAACGGAAATGTCAATGTAACAAAATTAATTGACGCGAGTGGTTTAGACATAGAACACAATATCAAACTATTAGACAGCCTTATATTTGATGCCAGCAATCAAATATACTATAAATCACACAAAGACGATGATGGTAACTATTTGGCATTAAATAAACAACAAGGTCAAGCGACATTAGATATATGCGGTAATAGTTTGTATACATTAAATGTGGAATCAACATTACAACATCAGCGCAATATTTTGGCCCGCACGAGTGATAACAATGGTATTATGTTTTTAGTAGATCCCTCTCAAAGTTCTATTTATTTATACAATTCTACTTCTACTACTGATTCTATTTATGATGTCACAACACCCAATGTGAATATTTCTTATACAAATAATGATAATAAACTTACAATGAAAAATTACGACCACACACAAATTGAAAGCACCATGGCATTGAGTAATAGAAACGTTCCCACTCACATATTCAATGAAAATACAATTATTTACGATATTAGTACAAATACTTATTATGAAAAATATGCGTCCAATAAATATGGTAATTCATTGACACTTGTATCACAAGACGATGAAGCCATTACGCGATTAAATATGACTACTCCCAATAAAACGGGATCGGTTTTGTTTGGAGGTGCGAGTTTAGAAGACGCATCAAAAGGCACGCTCATAGCCGACGTTATTAGCTCTGAAAACATATCACAGAAACCACCCGCATTTATAATAAAAGACGGGCAAAAGAAAATAGAACATGCTAAGAATTTATCTGTAAATACAAATAGTGTATCATCAGACCACGATTTGTTTATTAATGGCAGTGTGTTAATACAAAACAATAATTTGATGAAAATGCAGGTTTCTGATTTTAATATTTCAAATCTTGGTTACAATAAGAATAATAAAGATCATGTGATTTATAGTGGTAGTCATTTTGATACCACCAGCAGCACACACGACAACCCCACTCAAAATAAATACCATGTGTTAATTTCAAATGATGGTGGCGATAATTTCCAATATGGCTCAGAATTTATATCAATTGATCAAACAGAGCCATTTTCTAATATTTATGTATTGGATAATTCTAATTCAATTATTGGTACAAACACACAAGAATTTTTATATTATTCAAATAATGGTGGACGAGATTATACAGTTACTGAGGGTCTTTCTATTGAAAATGCGTCAACAGATGGCATCTATATATCTCCTTTGTTAAATGTGGAATCTACACCTGATATTAGCAGAAATGTTGTATTTCAAATAAACCAAAATAAAATAAAATATTTTGATTTTGATTTTACAGATGGTTCATATAATGAAATCAAAACAATGACACAAGTAGCTTTACGAACACCAGTGGATTTCAATGGTTATAACAACAACTTGTATGCATTATATGCAAATTATATACACAAATATGTATATGATGGCTCTAATGTAAATATGGACTATGATGCGAGTCATAACATAAGCATAGGTACATATAAAGCATTTGATGTATATAATGAAAATGTCAATATGGCAGTAGGCACTAATATAATAAGTTATACAACCAATGGCACATCTTATGTAGATATAAATGGCAATTACGATTTCATTGATGTTTTTATATTGGATGAAAATCGCGCAATATTAATTGATGGAAGTTCTAATACATTATTTTATTCTGTAAATGGATTTCAGAGTTTTATTCAAATAAATGATGCTTCACTAAACAGTTCTGGTAATGCATATTTATTAGAAAATAAGAAGAAAAATAAACTGTATATGAGCGATGAAAATAATGTCTTGTTAAACGTTACAGAGCAATTATCATCAACACATGAAATTATCAAACTGTATATACCGGACATATTGAATGTCAAAAACAATAGTAATTTGGATTTGTATGGAAACGCAGTATTTAATAATGACTTAATCTTTCAAAATAATGGTTCTATAAGAACACGTGATAATGTATTTGATATTGCGACTGATAGTGTTATTGATACAATAAACATAGGTTCAAATGCAACAAATATAAATTTGGGTGGTCCAAATACGAAGTTGCTTATTATTGGTGAATTTGACGAAAGCGTTACTTTTCGCGATTTAACGGTGTCTAATGATTCTAGTTTGAATAATTTATATGTGACAAATGATGTGAGTTTCAATAGTAATTTATATGTGAATAATGATGTGAGCTTTAATAGCAATTTTGTAGTAAGTGGAAGTACAACAACACAAGATGTAAATATAAAAACAACATTGGATGTTAGTGGAAATACAACAATGACTGACCTTATTTTAAGTGGCCATATTAGTCAATTTTAGATAAATAATAATTAAATATACTTACTTAATTATTATACCGAACCAAAATGTAAAATTTTCAATCTATAATATGGTCACATTTTTTGTTTTAATATATGTAATTCCTCATTTAATTTATTATTTTCATTTTTTAATTCTTTAATCGCTTCTACAATTAAGGCTGTGATGTTTCCATAAGATATTGATTTATATTGTTCTTCACTATTATCAGTATAAACAACTTCTGGTATTATTTTTTCAATGTCTTGAGCAATAAATCCAACTTGTTTATTTTTATCTTTATTCATTGTGTATGTAACACCTTTTATTTGTAATATTTTTTCAAGCGAATCTTCAATGGGTGAAATATTTGACTTAAAACGTATATCTGATGTTGCATTAAATGAAGCAGCATTTATTCTGCCAGTACAAGTAATAGAATTAGCACTTAAGTCATCACATTCTATTATACCAGTACAACTAATAGAATTAGCACTTAAGTCATCACATTGTATTATACCACTAATATCTAATTTTGCATTCGGATCAGTAGTTCCAATACCAATATTTCCATTACCGCTTATTCTCATTAATTCAGTATCCTGTGTTTTGAAAATAATATTATCAGATACATCATTACCTGATTCAATGACTAAATTAGTACCATCACTTATATCCATATAAATTTTGGCAAAATCACTAACAGCATTATATGGATCTCCTTCATCAGGATATTTTGTCCCTAAAAAAAGAGAACCTTCAATGCGTGAATCGCCAAATACATGTAATGATGCGGAAGCATCCAACTGATATTCTGTTATATTGGTTCCAATACCAACTCGACCACTGGCATCTATAATCATATTTGTACTACCATCATTCACAAATCGCAATACGTCGTCATCAATACTGCTATATTGTGCAGTAATATACGTATCACCATCAATATCTTTCACACCACCAAGACTCCCCCAATATCCATCACCATTATAAGGTGTTCCGAATCCCTCAAATTGGTCTGTTTCAATATTATAACGTATTGCACCAACAATGCCATTGGAATTTGGCGCTGACGCATTATAATTGGGGCGTTGACTAGTAGTGCCAACAGGTATAATAATTGCGTCATTCGCGCTCACATCCAGCGTGATACGTGGATTATTTGTTTTAATACCAATGTTCTCACTACTATTTTGTAATAGCTGTCCTGTGAAGTTAATATTACCACTAACATCTAATGGAAAAACTGGATCAGGTTGTCTAATACCCACAAAATGATTCGCATTACCCAAGATGATTTGGTTCTCATTTTCACTATGACTATTATTTCCAAGAACCAAACTATTATGATAGTTCGCTTCACTTGTATTTCCTAAAACAACAC
>Ga0222719_10003635_pt1 | contig 13656 bp, 22 predicted proteins | sample C33_34DmetaG_FD_165039 | JGI IMG/M metagenome (GOLD analysis project Ga0222719, IMG submission 165039) | Estuarine water microbial communities from San Francisco Bay, California, United States - C33_34D | ecosystem: Environmental > Aquatic > Marine > Unclassified | place: USA: California...
TATGCACTCGAAGAGTGCAGTTAAGAAAAAACTGGCATAGGCGGAGGGATTCGAACCCCCTGACTTTCAAAGTCCTGGTTTTGGAGACCAGTGTGCCACTCCAACTGCACCGCGCCTACATTGTTATTTGGAGTGGACGGAGGGAATCGAACCCCCATCGATGGATTTGCAATCCACTGCGTAACCATTCCGCCACGCCCACATAACTATTTTTGAAAACGTAAAGAATACTTCTTTCCATTATGATAAAATGTTACAGTTGAATGTGAGTAAACTTCTTCAACTGTTTCATTATAACGTGTTTCTCTACGGCATTGAGTCTCTACACGACTTTGTGCTTTGGAATTATTGTGTCCAATAATACCGCCAAGTAATGCTCCAACTGCTCCACCGTTTTCAACATTCTTTGTTACATTGTTACCAATGACTCCGCCGATGATCGCACCTGTTAGTGTATCACCCGTTTTGTCTCCGCCAACAACAACATCTTCACATACTTGAGTAATGTATGGTAATTTCTTGATCACAGATTTGTAATGATCGTCTACAACTTCTGCGTGTGCCACACTTGATAAAAATCCTACGCCAATGCAGATGGCGATAGCGTGGAAATAAAACTCTTTAAACTGCATTTGATTGTTCCTTCTACTGATACTGTTATAAGTGCAACTTTTCTGTTGCCAGGTAAGTTGCCAACCCCGTCACATAGTTAGACTATGCGGCAAGAGCAAAGTTTTCGTTTGCGTCTATGGTTTTGCTTGATTTACGGTCATCGCCTACCGGTAACTCCACGTTCTCTATTGCACCAGTCGATCCCGATCACCCCCTCAAAGCACACTCTGTGAATGTGTTTTAAGTGAATGGTGGAGGTGGGGAGAATTGAACTCCCGTCCTGTCTGCCTTCAATTGGCTTCAACGTTACAAGTATATTTATAACACCATTAAATGGTAATGTCAAGTTCTTTTTTAGTTTTTTGTTTGGATTTTGGTTGCCTAATTGGTTCAAGCCAACTATCAGCAATATAGGCTTGTGGACTTGGTCCAAGCAGGGTGTTTAGATCATCTGCTTCAATCCACCAATAATGATCATGGACTACACACTGGCAAGCCATTCCTCTAAATTGGAATTGTTCGCCGTTGTTGAATTTGCCTATGTACTCTTTCACCTTGACAATTCTACCTACGTTTTCTGGACGAATAGAAAAGATGATTCGAGCAAGGTCTCCTTGTTCGCATTTCATACTACTACTTATAGGGGATTATTATTTCTTTTGAACGTTTCCGGCTACTGTTTTGCCGCGAAAGTCTTGCTCTTCATACGTCAATTCCATACCTTCAAGTATGTTATCTTCTTGAATGCCAGCCTTTTTTAACTCTGTTATGTGTACAAAGATATCATTACTACCAGACTCTGGAGTAATAAAACCAAATCCTTTTACAGGATTATACCATTTTAATTTTCCGTTTTGCATATTCTTTTACGCCCTCTTACAGTTATTTATTAAATCTAAGGGTATTTAGTAAAGAAACAGCACAGGGTAAAAAAATATCACCCTGTGCTGATAACTTGAGTTTGATATTAAAGAGAATTCTTTTTCTCTTGAATTTCTGCTCTTCTTGACTTGGCAAGTTTGCCAATGTTACCTAAGGCTTTTCTTGCTCTTGCCGCGGCCGCTTTGACACTTTTTGTATCAAATGCTTCTGCTTCTTTTAGATAGTTTTCATATTCAGCAATGATTTGCTCATGAATTGTTGACATAACGTTCTCCTGTAATGTGTTTATATATAGTGCTCCACAACTTAGCAGTTGGAATGTCATGAGTATACTCATCCTTGTTATACTCGTGCTCCATGATAATTGAATTCAAACCCAAGTTTTTTCCAACTTGTGCATTCTTCACATTATCTTCAATCCACCAGGCCCCTGAACCTTCATACTGTTTAAGTGCTTCATCCTTGTCAGCACCTGTTGGTAGAAAGGTAATATCGGATATTGTTCCTTCACCAAAGACATCTGCGATATTCATTTTACGCAGTTCTTGTGCTGGCTTATCCTTATGTAGAGATGTAATTGCCTTAAATTCATAGCCTTTTGCTTTAAGTGCTTTTACAATTTCCACAGCATCTTTATGAGGATCTAAAAAACAAATCCATGCTGATCGATTGAAATACTCAATCATAAATCTGCCTTTTTCCTCATCAAGTGCTTTTCCGTCTAATGTTTCCATCCATTCCCATACATGGTATTTGGTATTATCTTTTTCAATAATACCTTCTAATGCCATAAACTGAATAAATGCATTTTTCCAGTTTAAGAGAACTCCGTCAACATCAACTAAAATTAATTTATTACTCATGTTTTAATCCCTGTTGTTGCTTCAATATATCTCTTTGCATGTTCCTCAAGTGTTTTAGTAATGACCATAACATTTGATTTTGGAATAGAGACATCCTGTGCCGGATCGCAAGTGATCATCCATTGACCTAATACTAAACCATTTGGTCCTTGCATTAATGTTAATGGTTTGTGTACAATCCAACTGTCTGCTTTTTCTTCGGTTACACGAGCAACAATTTCTTCACCTGAAGTTAGTTTAATTGATACTGTGTCGCCTGTTTTATATGTTTGCACTAACACTATTGTTTGATACCTTCCATTCCGGTTTCTTCTACATATTTGGCTAATTCTTGATAGCCTCCTATATACTTACCGTTGAGGATAATTTGCGGTACTGATCTTGGCTGTGGTAAACCATTTACTTCAAACTCTTCTGTTAATTTTTGTACTGAGATATCCTTACCAACTTGAATTGTTTCATATTCAATATTCAAATTCTTTAGTAAGTGCTTTGCTTTATCGCAATAAGGACACATTGGTTTTGAGTATACTACTGTTCTGCTCATAGTTTAAATCCTTTAAAAGTATCTTTTTCTACGTCTTGTTTAACGCCACCGATGATGTACGACTCGACTTCTGTTTCCTGAGGAGCGACTTGTAATCCTGCAGAACTTAACCAATGTTGTGTCCAAGGTAGAGGGTTGGTATTAAGTGGACGATCATAGATTGTTTTTAGTCCAAGTGCTTTCAATCTCTTGTTAGCAATAAATTCTACATAGGCATGTAATAGATTTTCATTAAGGCCGATGATAGATCCATCTTTAAACAGATAGTCTGCCCAACGTTTTTCTTCGTCTACACAGTTACGCCACATTTCATAAACTTCTTCTTCACACTCTTTTGCAATTTTAACAAAGTCTTTATCATCATCTCCTTTGGCCCAATGCTTAAGAATGTGTGTCGACAAGTTAAGGTGTGTTGCTTCGTCACGAGCAATAAGTGAAATAATCTTAGCACTGCCTTCCATTAGTTTCAACTCGCCAAATGCAAAGGTACAAGCAAAAGACACATAGAAACGCAATCCTTCAAGGATGTTTACTGTCATCATTGCCATATATAATGCTTTTTTAACTTCGTATAAATCACCTTTACCTTTATTAAAATATTCATTAGCAACATTATAAAAATTATCATATTCTTTTGTAACTGATTCAGCACGTTCGATAATTTTTTCATCATCAAGGATTGTATCAAATACTTCTGCCGGATCAGGATAAACATTTTTTACAATGTGTGTATATGAACGACTGTGAATTGTTTCAAAGAAATCCCAAGCAACAATACAACTTTCAAGTTCTGGTAAAGAACAGTAAGGTAGGAATGCTAAACATGGACCACGTCCTTGTACACTGTCTAAGAGTGTTTGATATTTTAAGTTTGATGTAAAGATATGCTTCTGTTCTGGTCTAAATTCTGCATAGTCTCCTCGATCTTTTTGAAGACTAACTTCTTCCGGTCGCCAAAAATAACCTAACATGGTTTGGTTAAGTTTATCAAACTCTGGAAACTTGAATGTATCGTATCGTTGTGTGTTTTGATCTTCACCAAAAAACATATTCTGCTTTGTGAAGTCTACTTTGTTTTTATTAAAAACTGTCTTTGCCATTGCTTATCGTTCCTCTAACTTTCAACACTATAATATACTAATTTAACTACACTGTCAAGAACTAAATTGCACAAGAATCACAAACTTCGTCATCGTTTTGTGGTTCCGGCTGTTCTTGGACAAGTGGAGTACTTATCTCTTCTTTTGGTTCTTCTACGTCATCAGCCCCCTTAAAGTCGTATGTGTTCTGATAGTAGGAAGTTTTCCACCCATACTTGTATGTATTCAACAAGTCTTTAAACATTACACTCATAGGAACTTCATTGTCCTCGTACTGTAATGGATTGTATGACCAATTACCACTAATGGCTTGATCAAAAAACTTTTGCATAACTGCAACGATATTTATATAACCTTCGTTGCCAGGCATATCCCATAGTAAAGTGTAGTGTTGTTTCAGTGTTTGATACTGTGGAACAATCTGCTTAAGAGGCCCTTTTTTGCTTTTCTTAACGGACAGGTATCCACGTGGTGGTTCGATTCCGTTTGTAGCATTTGACACAATGGAACTGCTCTCCGATGGCATTTGTGCGGACAACGTTGAGTGTCGTAATCCGTGTTCAGTGATAGATTTTCTAAGGCTTTCCCAATCATACTTTAACTTAATGTTACATACTTCATCAAGATCTTTTTTGTATGTATCAATGGGTAAAATTCCATCTGCATACTTTGTCTTATCAAAGTAATCACATCTTCCTTTTTCTTTAGCAAGATTATTTGAAGCAGTTAATAGATAGTATTGAAATGCTTCTGTAAGTTCGTGAACTTTTGTTAATGCTTTCTTGTCATTGTATTTAACCCCTTGGCGTGCCAAGTAATGTGCAAGTCCAATATAACCAATACCAAGCGAACGTCTTGCTTTGGTAGATTTTTCTGCGGCTAATACAGGATATTTTTGATAGTCAATAATTTCATCTAATGCCCTTACTGCTAAATCACATAGTTCTTCAAGATCGTTATATTCTTTTAATAATCCTACATTAATTGCACTTAGAATACATAGAGCAATCTCACCTTCTTCGTCATCAATGTGATTAAGCGGCTTCGTGGGTAGCGTAATCTCTTGGCACAGGTTACTCATATAAACTGTGTCTTTGAACGAACTGTGTGTGTTTGCATGATCTACATTCATAAGGTACATGCGGCCTGTTTCAGCACGTTCTTTTAACAAGTTACCAAACAATTCCATTGCTGGAATAGAACGCTTTCTAATAGTTGTGTCTTTTTCATATTTCTTATAAAGTTTTTCAAACTTATCTTGATCAGCAAAAAATGCTTCGTATAACTCTGGTACATCATGTGGTGAGAAAAGAGTGATGTCCCCATTGGCTAATAATCTTTCATACATTAATTTGTTAAGTTGAATTGAATAATCTAACTTACGTACACGATTGTCTTCTGTTCCTTTGTTGTTTTTTAATACAAGAACATCTTGAATTTCATAATGCCACAAAGGAAAATGTACAGTTGCACTACCGCCACGTACACCATTCTGTGTACAACAACGTACTGTGCTTTCGAATTTTTTAAGGAATGGAATGATACCTGTGTGTGCTACTTCTCCACCTCTAATTTTTGAGTTGATCGCTCTGATTCTTCCAGAGTTGATTCCAATGCCTGCTCTCTGGGCAGTATAACGTCCGATAGCCATATCAGAACTAAAAATGGAATTGAGAGTATCATCGCTATCAACAAGAACACAAGAAGCAAACTGACGAATAGGAGTTCGTACACCTGCCATAACGGGTGTGGGGATGTTGAGTTTAAAAAGGCTGGTCGCATCGTAGTATCTCCTTACGTAGTATAATCTATCTTGTTTAGGATAGTTAGCAAATAGTGTTGCCGCAATCATCATATACATGTGTTGCGGGGTTTCAAACAAGTGTCCAGTACTTCTGTCTTGACAAAGATATTTGTCCACAACCTGTCTGAGGCCAGCATATGTAAAGTTTTCGTCTCGGTTACGTTTAATATATTTGTCTAATGTAGTAAGTTCGTCAGCATCATATTTTTCAAGAATCTCAGGATCATAAACACCACGTTCGATGTTTAGTTCGATCATTTGATGTAATGTTTTATTATTAAATTCACCGTATACATCTTTATATGTTGCATACAGTAATAAACGTGCCGCAACATATTGATAGTTAGGATTCTCTAATGTAATCAAATCGTTTGCTGACTTGACCATAATATCTTGAATCTCTTTAGATGTCATTCCATCATAAAACTGAATATGCGAACTCATTTCTACTTGAGATGCACTTACACCTGTGAGTCCTTCACAAGCAAATTCTACCACTTTGTGGATCTTGTTTACGTCTAATGGCTCGCTTTTGCCATTTCTTTTAATAATATTGATTACTGTACTGTTTGACATTCTGACTTCCTTTTTTTTTACTACAAAAAATATTTAGTGGATCGCAGGTGCCTTGTAAATCTTTTGTGAGATCCAAGACGCTGGTACTGCACTCCTGTTCATGTGTTGACCTTCCTGCGGTTGTATAACAGTGTCATCAACAGCCAAAAGTAGAAAGGTTTCCTTTGTTTCGTTATTCGTACATATATGTATCTCAAACTCTGATCGAGAAAACCTTTCAGTTAATTGCAAAGTATAACAGATTCCTAATAAAATGCAAGTCTCTGTGTAACCGTTTTGCTTAATTAAATCCCATGGACCTAACCAAGTCTTGGGATCCCACATATCGATAGATTTATTATGGATAACTGGTGCTTTACTATATACTGCTAAAACTTCACTATAAGGATTATCAGAGTTGTTAACTCGCTCTCTAATCTGACGCCAAGATCTTAGTCTATTTTCAAATACGTCTGAAAACATTTATTTAATTTATGATTTTTACTTTATAAGAAAATGTTGCATCTTCTGTGTTCACTGTATTTTTCATTCTAATACCTACAGTGTCCATTACAGTATCTGTGTTAAGATCTAACATTTGTGCTTTTAGTTGCATTGTTTCTGAAAAACTTAATTCACCATTGTAATCATATGCATCGCTATACGTTACAGTATTTGTTGTTTTGTTTACAATTACTTCTAACTCTCCTTGACGCATTGCATCTACTTGGTTACTCTTAAACTTATATTCAATTTTATAAATTCTTGTGAAGTCACCTGGTAGATTAAAAATAGTTTCAAATGAATTTTGTTGGCCTAATGACAATTCATTTGTATAAATGTATTCGCTATGTAATGGTCCTTCTATTTCTGATATGTAAGGAGTTGTATTGTTAAAAGCAACATTAGTTGAAAGATCATCAGTTCGGTCAAACCAATCATTAATACTTACATTTCCTGTTGGAATTGATTTGATTATAGTATATGCCGCTGAAGCACTTGTTCCGCCGTTGTTGCCTACTCCATAAAATTTATTGTTTGTACTTTCGTTATATTTTCCGTTAGTAAAAATAATACCATTCTTATCAATGTCATTAAAGTTACAATGAGTGAAGACATTTCTTTCAGGACCAGTTGCTTGACCTTGGTTTCCAATAATTGTATTTTCGCCAAAGGTAACTGCGTAACCTAATGTAGAAAAAATACAATGACTCCATGTATTTTCATAAACATCGTCATCTGATACAACACCATATGACCAACCCGTAATAGTACAATTTTCAAACTTGTTATTAAATGATCCTGTAACTGTACTTAAACTTGATAACTTAATTGCAATATTGTTTGTGTTAGGAGTAGTACCTGTTGTCCAAGTTGCTCTAACTTCTAAATCTCTGAACAAACTATCTTTACAAGTAACAAGATCTAATCCAATAAATCCGTTTGTGTAATGAGTAAGAGTCAAGCCATTCAACTCGATATTACGTGCTTGATTTAGTGATGTTGAACCTGAATCATCTGGATAGTTCCCAGGAGTTGCTGTTTCATTAATAGTTTTAAAAATAGGTTTGTCAACAGTTTGATTAATAACTGTTTTACCTTTGCCTGCTCCTATAATTGTTGCATAAGGTGGCAAGTAAATTGTATCGTTAATACTGTAAGTTCCTGCTTCGAGGTGCAGTTTTACTCTACTACCTGTTGTGCCTTTGGAAGCAGTGTTAATATATAATTGATCGATTGCTCTTTGAAGTATTGCTGTGTGATCTGAACCGTCACCCGTACCACCAAATGAACGAATAGAAACTATGTCATCTAATCTATCTTGTAATGTTCTTTTGATTGGACCACTAATTGTTGCTCCAGTTTGTACTGTTGTACCTTGTTTGTAAGTATATTGATCTGCAAGTGTGAATAAGTTATCATTTTCTGTGAGAATTTTTGTATTACCTACAGCAGGCGAGCCTTCTGAAACTGATCCATTACCGATGAATAGTTCTTGTGCATCAACTGCCCAACCAAGTTCACCACCTGCGAGTTGCGGTATACCTGATCCTGTGTTTTTACGTCCTCTGCGAACTTGAATACGTGATATTTGTACGACTGCCACTTTATACTCCTTATTACAAGTATTTATGCGAATTTGTCGTAATACTGATACACCCTATCCCACCATTTAGATTCCCAGTGTTTAAACTTATCAGGAGTAAGGTCGAATTGTTGATATTGAAGGTCTCTACTGCACATAAACACATGTCCTTCTTTAATATCTGTGCCGTACACTTCGTTGTGTGCAAGAGCATATGCAACAAGTTGAAGGTAATAATCTTCTACCCATTCTTCTTTCTTAGGCTTATTTGTTTGCTTAAAATCCATAATTGCAGGCTGTCCCTTGTAGGTGCCTACAAGATCTGTAGTTCCTGCATAAATTTGAGGATGATATAAATTAATTTCACTACCCCAGATCTCGTCAACATTAATCATAGCCTGTTCTTTTACTTGTTCTGCCATTTTGTGTGCTTGTTGAGCATAGGGATTAGATCCAGGTGTCGGCCACTCTCCAAATTCGATGTAGTCCTCAAGGTATTTGTGCATCCGTGTGCCAACACCTGCGGCTTCTGTCACAATTTCTTGTGCTTTTTGCTCGCCTACACGTTTACGCCATGCAATTAAATGTGTTTTATCTTTCGTTTTATCAAGGATAGTTGTTACACTTGCAACTGCATTTCCATCTGGACAAGCATACAACCGCTTGCCATCTACTTGTTGTCTCTTGATTTCGCTATACTGGTATCGTTCGGTTATTAATGACAAAATTATTTCCTTTTATATTCTATATCGTAAACAACAGTGCGTCTAATTGTATCGGTAGGATACACACCGTGCCATACTCTACCATCAAGACAAACAACACCACCTTCTACACTTGGAAAGTGATCAGGATGTTGATAGCCATCTGGTTCAGGCATAATGCTCCAAAGCATTCCGTTGAACTTGTTTTTTGTATTGTGTGAGACAGGAATAGTATCCAAGTGTATAACTGCACTAAAAGTATTCTTGTTCATATCTCCTTGATGCACATGAAGGCCTTGGTATCCACCTTTTTGATAAAAGATAATCCAAGACTCAATGCATTTAAAGTCATAGATGTTTTTGAATTCAAATTGTTTTTCCAGCCAATCAAAAAATCTTTTTTGAATTAACTGATATTCAACATTGTCTTTTGGAATATAAATCTGTTCGCCGTCAACTGTAGTAGTTCCTTCACTTTCGTCGTCTGCAATAATCTTATCAAAAAGAACTTCAAATTCTTTGTATTGGGGATAGTGGGAATGTAATACCCATTGGTTTCCAACTTCTTTATAGTTTTGAATCATATCGACCTTCATTCATAACGTGTACTATACACTACTTACGCAATAAAGTCAAGTGTTTAATTATTATTGAGACATAGCATTAGCCGTTGCCGACTGTGCCATTTGATCAACTGTGTTGTCTTGTGCTGGTTGTTGTGGTTCTTCACCACCTTTGAGTGTTATACCCTCTGGATCGAAACTTGATACTAATGATTTGATTTGTGGATCTTGATCGTAAGCGGCTTTAAATGTCTCTTGGTTATATTCTTCAGCACCCATGTTATCCATGTATCCGTTGAGTTCTTCCCAAGAGACTGATGCCTTTTTATTTTTTACGAGGAAATTTAAGATTTTCAGCAGATTGGGTGATGCTGATTCAATTACTTTTTTTTTGAATTACCCAGGATAGACCCAAGCCTTCTGCTTCTTTCAACTGACTCACGTTTTTCTCTACCGGCTTCATCTTCTCCACCAGTTGCCGGAGCCGCGGCACCAAATTCATCTTCGCCTTCTGCTGGTGCTTCTTCTGCATCAACTGTTGGTTCCATATCTGGCTCTTCTGCTGGTACTTCGTCGCCCATAGTTTCTGGAGCGCCTTCGCCTGTCAAGATGGCTACGCCACCTGTTAGTGCATCACGTGTTTGTTCGAGTGTTGTAAATAATGTTTCAAGTGCTGGTTTAACTGTTCCGATGAATTGTTCTGATTGTTCTGAACCCATTTCATCTCTAATCTTGTCGCCTATTTCAAGCATTGATTCTGTTTGCATTTCTGCTGTGTCTTCCATCCAGCCTGTGATTCTGTCAACCATATCTTTTGCGGCCATAACAAGTGTTGCCGCTTCTTCTGCGCCTTCTGTGATAGGTGTGTCTGTGTCTACATCACCTTCAACAATATTCGCTCTCTCTTCAATAGCCTGGTTAATTACTTTAAGGAACATGTTTTTCTTTTGATAATCTTCGTTACCTACTGCATCAAATGATTCGTTAGTTTCAATGTCATGCAATGCTGTTCGCAATTTATTACGAGCATCCTGAAGTTGCTCTGTGCTAAACGCATCAATATTGATTGTTTGTCCGAAACGCTGTTCGAGACTTTCGTTCAAACGTTTTGCCGTAATTGGTTTTGTAAATTGACTTACTTTCATAACACTATTCCTTTAACTATAGTTATTTATCAAATATATGGTTTTCAATCTGCTCTCTGATCAGCCAACAATCTTCAATAGCAATGTCAAAACGCATCAAAGCCGCCTCTTTTTTAAGTTCGTCCTTGGTATTTTCTACAGTATGCTTAAAAAATACAGCATCATTGTAGTGTTTGCTTAGTTTGTTGTCCAAGTATTTAATTTTATTTATTGAATTTGTTTGTTTTGTTGCAACACAGTGAGCAATAGCCACTGCTGTTAATTTTGTGTGCCAATATCCAATATGTTTCTTTTCTGCTAAATCAAACACATGATATCCGTGTGAGTTCTTACGTACAACAGCATTTTTGATACGTATGCTATTGCCTTTTACCACAGGGATAGGAGTCTGATCTAACTCAGCATCTACTATATCTTCAAGTGTTTTTAATAATTCAGGGTTTGAATTCTTCATTAGCCATTACCAAAACAGTTCCATTCCTCACTACTTTACTTACTACCGCCTTGCGTATAAGTGTTTCAATTACGAATTGTTCTCTCGGTGTGTAAGAGTGTAGTGGACTTACTTTGTCCTTCATACCTTCAAGTACTTCTGATTCTTCATTACTTAATTGAATAGTGAATTTAGATATAAGTTCATTTATTTTCATGTTATAGACCTGCTAATTGTTTTATAATTGGATCTAAATCTTTTTTATTATGAACTGTTTTGATTGGATCACCTGGCTTAGGTTTTGGATTTTTAAGTGTAACTTCTGCACCTTTGACATCATCAATTTCAAACTCGGTTTCTTTACCTGTTGCATCTGGCATTGGAAGTTTGGCACCTTTTTTAATCACTTGCTGTGCCATTTTATTAACTGCCGCTCCTGCGACTTTGTTCATGGCCTTATTTGCTAATTTGTTTGCGGCACCCTTGGCACCCTGCATCGCACCTTTGGCCATATTTGCGGCACCCTTTGCCGCCGCCTGGCCCATTTTTGCTCCTACTCTACCAGCGGCTTTTACTCCAGCGCCAACTGCTTTCGCACCCATCTTGGCGGCACCCGCTCCTATTTTTCCTGCCACTGCACCAAGTGCTGGCAATACTTCATCTAACTGCTGTTCGGTAAGATGAGGATAACGTTCTTTGACTTTGTTTCGTAGATCGTCTTCGTTGATTTGAAACTCGTTGTATTTCATTAACGTTTCCTCTTTCTGCTACGTGCTTTCGGTTTAATATTTTTTAAATTACGTCTACCTGATTTATTTATTCGGGTAAGACGTTGGGTAGTGCCTCTTGCTCTCTTAGTTCTTGCAGATGCAATAGCCATTGCTGATCCACGTTTTGCTTTTGCCTTCTTGATGTTGATGCTACTTTTAACTCTTTTGGGTTTGTTACAAGTTGCTGGATCTGCAACGATACGTCCTTTGCGTGAACCAGACGTACAACGATACTTGCGTACAAGTTTGTTTCCTCTACGGCCCATAATTTGTAATGCACCTTCTGTAAGTATTTCTGAAACTATCATCTTCCTGTCTTGATCCTTGACCTCTTACCTGAAGAAGCCTTGTTTAATTTTTGCACTCTGATACTTGCAGGATTTACTCTTTTGGTCCTGCGAGCCTTACGTGCCATTCTTGCTCCAAGTTTGGCTCTTGTTCTCTTCATACGTATTTTTGCTTTGATGTTAGGAGCCGCAAAACATTGTCCGATTGTAGAAACAATACGGCCTTTGCGTTGTCCTGTAGAGCAACGATACTTACGAACTACTTTTTTCCCACTTCTTGCCCAGATCTGCTTCTCGGTTAGTGGTGAGATAATTTCTTCTATTAGCATAACACTTGTATTTAGTGTTTAAAATGCTTAATTGAAGTTGATAAGAATTACGACGATTGTTGATAGTAAACCAGCAACGATTGTGCCGGAAGCGCCAATGATTACTTTGATCATTGATTTATTGCCATGAGTGATGTCAGTATGGATGTGTTCGACTTTTTCTTCAATCTTCGTAAGACGAGATTCAAGATTTTTATATCGTTGTTCGCACAAATCTACGTGTGCTTCTAAATTTTCTTTTTCTAAACTTGTGGCTCTTGCCATGTTATCTCTCCATATACCCTGCTCAAGGGCAAATTAGTAAACTCTTAGTTGGCCTAATTGAATGTTATGGATGCCTGTATGTTGTGTAAGTTTGCCTTTTTTATAATAGTATTTAGTAGACTGTGATTATTCATTATCTGGTAAGATAAAAACTATATTACGCTTTTTCTTATCAGTTGTTAACAGCACATTATTATTTATCTTGATAGACTCTGTAAGTCCAGGAATCATAGGTATAAGATCAAAGTCGTTTACAAGAGTCTGATGATCAATACCTGCTACTACAGTTTCTAAATCAAACTCAAACTCCCACACTTTTTGTGTGCCCGTGTAGTCACTGCCAAATCCAAGACCTTGTACATCTTGTTCAGTAACTGTAGGACCTACATCATAGTAGGGATTGAAACGCATACTCAAACAGTTAAAGAAACTCATGTAATTGCTCTGTTGATTGACCTGTAGTTTGTCTGTGCAATTATGTTTGTGCTTCTTGGTTTCAGTGATGTCCAATAATGTCTTAACGATGATCTTCATAGTATTACTTATCGGTCATAAAAAAAGGGCCCAGTAAAAACTGAGCCCTTTAGTGTTAATACTAAAAAGTATTATGCCGCGTCAAAAGCGTCTAAGTCTCTTTCAACAATCGTTAATGCACGAGTATCAATACCATCAACTGTTTCGGTTGCTGTTGACATTGCTTGATAACGAGCAG
>Ga0222719_10003638_pt1 | contig 13655 bp, 8 predicted proteins | sample C33_34DmetaG_FD_165039 | JGI IMG/M metagenome (GOLD analysis project Ga0222719, IMG submission 165039) | Estuarine water microbial communities from San Francisco Bay, California, United States - C33_34D | ecosystem: Environmental > Aquatic > Marine > Unclassified | place: USA: California...
AGAGCGCTTTGAATTGCTTGCAAGAAATTTGATGCAATACCCATCAATGCATCACCAAGATTTTCGGTTTGATTTAATGTTGCTTGCATTGCTTGCGCTAGGCCGTCTGCGAATTTCATAGGTATATTTTTTCCCAATTCGTAGTCCATATACTGAACCTTATCTCGCATTTCGTCTCCCGCGTATTTCATACCTCTACTAAAAGACCCCGCTCCTCTCATGTTTGCGAGGGCATCCTCCCTAGCCTTCATTTCTTTTTCGACGGCTGTGAGATTTTTGTTGTTTAGTATGTTTTGATCTTTTAAGTCTGTATTGGCTTTTGATATTTTTTTATTTAATTCTTCATTATTACCGAGTCTTTGCTCGTCTAAAACCTTTAAAGCGGAAAGTTCGGCTTTCATTTTTGCAAGCTCCTGAGCTTCGGCGGCGTAATCTTCGCTTTGTACATCTTCTCTACTTTCTAGTAATATTTGCCGGGGTAATAAGGATCCTTCTAGTTCAGCTAATCTATTCCCCCTATTCGCTTTTTCAAATTCTGCTTGTTTTTGCTTTTTTACAATACTTGCTATATCAATGTCTCCTCTCATAGCCATTATTTGAGCTTGCTCATTATCACTAAAACCAAGTCCAGTACCTTTTAATATGTCAAGCTTCTTACCCTTTCCAGTTCTCTTTAATGCAGGAATATCGTAAGTCTCCATATCTGATCGTGCGATTTCGACTTGTTGTTGTTTGGAAATATATCCCCCACTTCCTGTTCTACCCGCAGCTGAAATTCTTTTCTCCAAAGCTCCTTTTTCTGATAAAAATTGCGATCTTTTATTAAAAGCTTCAATTCTATCATTCATATCATCAAGCAGTTCTTTTCTATCTGAGAGTATAAGATTTATTTGCCTTTCATTGGCTGCTTGAGTTAGAGATAAAGATTGTTGTTTTAATAATTTAGATATTGCTCCGTCATATAATAAATTTCTATTTTCTACTATTTTTCTAGCGTCATCTTCGGTTTTGCCCAATTCTTTTAAAATTGATAGTAAATCTTGGGCGTCCATTTTTGCCAATTCATAGGTTAAATCTATTTTTTCGAATGCTTCGCTATCTTTTTCTATATCTTTGAACAGTTTTTGCTTGAGAGCTACCCCAAGAGATTGACTTTTACCTATATCCCCTATTATACCAGTCTTCAAAGTTTCAGCTGCAGTTCTAGAGCCTGATTTATAAGACTCTTCAGCTTTATTCATCGCTTGAAGATATTTATTTTGAACCTTAGCTTGTTCAGATATAAACCCACCCATTAATTTTTCTTGCATATTTAGTCCATTAGCAATGTCTAGATATTTTGATTTTATATTCAATTGGGCATCAGCGCTTGCTTGTTGTGCGATAATTTGAGCTTTCTGAAAGTTGAGTTGAAGAATTAAACCTTGAACCTGTTCTGCTTTCTTGTTTTTATATTCGTTGTCTATTCTTTCTATTTCTTGCACTAAGGCGTCTGAAGCTTTATCCTGATCAACAGATGGCGCATCTGCGCCGTCCGACAACTTCGCTTTTTCACCTTTTAAAAGTTTAGCGTATTGATCTTTTTTTAAATACTGAGTACCAGTTTTACCTCCAAAATCGAAAGCAAAGCTTTCTTTCTTCTCGTTTTCCATCAAAAAATCTACTAATTCTGATCTAGCTTGCTCTCTTCCTTCAAGAATTCCGGGTTTCATAAAATCAACCCATTGAGGCATTGGAGCTTCTTGTGATTGACCCATACCTAAGAATTCTTTTGAAAGGTTTTGATACTGCATTGAGCGCTTGTAATCATCACTTAAACGACTTGAAGCCATGGCGCTCAATTCTTCAGGTGATAATGATTTTAATTCCTCTAATTCTTCTTTTGGTATTACTTGTCTTCCTCTGCGACCAGATTTTATTTGCAGGTCTAGTTTTCTCATTTGCGCATCATGAGCAACTTTAATTTCTTTTTCGGTTTTATAATTCTCACGTCCAATATACTTTTTACCACCCTGTTTGATCATCCCCTCTAAAGCAGGGTTCATTTTTAAACCTGCTTTTGCTGAGGCCTTTAAAGCGCCTGAAATAGATGTTTCACCACTTAAGCGTAGAGCTTGTTGCGCCGCTTTTGAAATTCCTGCAGATTCTAACGACCTACTTAATTCTCGAGGTTGTGCAATAGATGATATACCTTGAACTAAAGACTGTGTTTGAGTTTTTGTTATTTGTTGTTTTTGCTCTTCTAAAGCTTTAGTATTTTCATCCATTGAGCTCATTAAACCCTTAAAGCCTCCAATTAATCCCCCCACACCAACGACTAAAGGAGCCGCAGGACCAAAAAACGGAGCAATCATACTCGCCATCATAGCCCCAGAAGCAGCGCCCTGTAAAGCTCCTCCAGCAGCATACATAGTGCCGCCCGCACCTGTTTGCCCAGCACCTTCTCCTTGCAAAAATCCTGCCGCCATAGGAGCTCCCATCATCATCATCATCCCTGCATTACCAGAAAACCTCCGGCCAAGGCCTCCAGACATCCTTCCCAGGAAACCTGCTGACCCAGAACCTCTATCGGATAGATTTCGACTAGATTGTAATTTCGCAGAATTAGCTTGTAACTTAGATAAAGTGTTGGAAGATTTTGCTAAAGAATTTCTAGCCCTAATCAAGTCAGACTCCTGTCGTTGGCTTCGGTTTTGAATATTCGAAAGCTTGTCGATTGTTTTTTGATGCTTTTTTTCGCTTTTTTGCTTCTCCTTAATCAGCTTACTTAGCTTCAAAAAGTCTTTATCTAATTCCTGAGCGCCTCGCTGGAATTGCATGCTAAAATTTGACGACTTAAATTTATCAATAGGATTAAAATAATTCGGCACAAATCCATTAGCAGCGCCAAATACATCGCGCAGTCCATTTGGTTCATCTTGTGTGTTAGTTACGCCAAGACCAATTGGGTTACCTTTATTCATTAATGCTGGGTGAGAACCTACGCGAATTTGAGAAACAGGAACGCCAGCCGCTTTTTCTCGACCTATCGCATCTGACAATGGATCGGCGAAGTTGGGAATGTGACCGTAAGCCTTATTCTTTTTTGCGGGCAAGGATTTTAAATCAAGAGGCGTTTTAGTTGTAGGGTCTGAAGAGTAAATTTTCCTGGCAAACCCCATTACATTTTTTAAATTTGTATTAATTTTAGCCTCGGCACCAGAACTCCCCTTGCCTTTATCAACACCAAAAAGTTTATACAATTCTTGATTTGGTAGTAAGTCAATTAATTCATTTTCTTTGTCAGGTATCGCCGCCTCAGCGCCCACGCTTCGCAGAACAGATTTAGTGACTGCCTCAAAAATATGACCAGCAACGGTAGACATTTTATTTTTTGGTAAATCTTGCTGAACCGCACTCGGAGTCATTTTGCTATATCCAAAAGTTTTAAGCATACCGCTAGCAATAATTGCACTTCTTTTTTGTAGCTTGTCGTTTATTTCATCGTCATACCTTTGCCGCCCCTTCCTTTCATCCTTTTCATCTAAAGATTTAAACTCAACATCGATTTTCCTGGGAGCGGCTCTCTGCATTGCAGCTTTTTTATAAAAAGCCCTCCCTTTTTGATTGAAAATACCACTATCAGTTCCGCTTCCTCCAGCCACATAAAATGTCTGCTTTGGCTGATCGGGCCCCAAAGATGCAGAAAGACCTATATAATTACTTGATCCAGCGTTTAAATACTTAGTCTTTCTATCAACTTCCTGCATGATTGCGGGGTTACTCAAATCTATTCTTGGTTTAGACCCCATGCCCTTTCCCCCTCTTGCAAAATTTGGTATATATCCTCCCGCAGCGTAAGGATCGAATCCATGTATACTACCAAACGCTTGTTGATAGTTTTTTCCAGCCTTGCTTGAATGAGGCGGCATGATTGCAGGCTGACTCATACCTTTAAAATTCTTTACTTTTTCTGCGCTGTTATATATTACCGAGCCTTCGCCGGGCATGTTCATACTGCGAATAGTTCCAGCAGCATATCCACCTCGCGCAGCTTGCTGTCTTTCTGGATCTGCAAAATTTGGAATATGACCACCAGCTTTACCTCGCCTTGGAGCCAAATTAGCTCCATAACCTTTTGAATACAAAGTTGTAGACATTTGTTTTGTCAGGCTATTTAAAGCGTTAGCTTCCATAACCTGAGCCTTAAGCAAGCTTAAAATTATTTTTTCTTTTTCGGTTCGGCTTATGTCAGTCCGAAGCATTTCTTTATTTAGTGCAGCGTTCTGACCAAACAATGTAACCAGAGAAGTTTGAATAGCTTTTTGTTTTTGAGCTTCGCTTGTAACACCGATCAATGATTTTAAACTGTCTCTAGCATATTGAACAGCTTTAATCAATAACTTAGTAAAAACCGCGACCATCACAACCAAACCTGGGCCAGTTATAATATTGCCCAAACCCTTTAAAAATCCTTTTGCAAATGTATTTCCTGCACCCTCTCCAGTTCCAAGCATATCACCAACACCTTCGGTCATACTTTTTACTATATTTAAAATCTTCTCCATTCCTGGAGCAAGCATAATTTCACCAATTTGAGCACTAACTTCCTTTAAAGCTAAACCTGTTTCACTGGCCATAGCAGCCATGGTTTGCCTTAATTGTTCGTTTTTCGTTATCGCTTCATCAGTTGCCCCAGCAGAAATTTGCGTTGCATTAGCAAGAATACCATTTTGTTTCGCGGCATCACTTAAAACAGCTTTAAGTACGTTGATCTGAAAAACTCCACCAACGGTTTGTGCGATTTGTGCTTTTTGAGCCTCACTCAAATGATCAAAAGTATTTGCAAGGTCAGTTAAAATTCTTTTTGCTCCTAGCGTTCTACCTTCTACATCACGAACAGCTATTCCCAAATTTTCTAATTGATTTAAAGTGTCAGTTCTACCAATTCTTGTGAAAATTGTTTTAAATGAGTTTCCGATTACTTTACCACCTCTAGCAGTTTGCTGCTGCGCTGCAGTAACCAGACCCACCAACTCATCAATATCCACTCCAGCACTTTTTGCAGCCTGACCAGTACGAGATATTGCATCAGCAAAGTCTTCTGCACTAACCGCAAACTGAACGTCAACCGCAGCAAATTTACTTACCAGTTGAGTGGTATCTTTTATTTGATCTCCGTATGTATTCATTGCTGCAGTTAAAGCTTTAACAGCATTTGCAGAATCCATACCTGTTAATCGAGTCAGGATTAAAGCGTCTTTTGTTCTTTTTAAAGTCTCTTCTACTTTTAAACCTTGACGAGCATATTCTGTTGCGGCGGCGGCAGCCACATCAAAGCTTGCAGCAGTTTCTTTTGCGACCTTAAATAAACCAGAAGAGAATTTGTCTAAGTTGGTCGCAGACAAACCCATAACAACATTAATATCTGCTAAAGCTTTTTCAACTTCAACAACATTTTTAACCATTGCTTTGAAAGCGTCAGAAACTCCATTGATAATTGCCATACTAGCTCCGAAAGCTATAATACGAGCATTAGCAGCCTCCATCGACTTACTAAATTCGTCTGCACCGCGCTTCATGTTTCCGAGGGGTTGAGTAGCACCCTTGTCGTCAACAGTTATTTTTATAGGCGTTTTACGTATTCTGTTTACTGCAGCCTGAACCGCAGCCTCAAGAGGTTGTGTGTTACCTTGTACGTTAAGATTTATAGCCATATTACCTTATTCCTTATTCAAGGTAATAATACACTAAAATTATCCTACGCCATGCAATTTCATTAAATCTTGCATATTTAACTTACCACCTTTTTTTCTAGTCTCTTCATCTAAGCTTTTTCCGCCCTGTGGTTTTTGTATTCCAAGATATTCATAATCTTCATCTTTTGCACCAACTAATGTACTTGCATCACCTTTTGATAATTTATCTTTTGCTTTATCTCTTTCTTCTCTTGAGCTACTACCAAACTCCAATAATTTCGCGGGATCTTTTCTTATATTATCTGGAATATTTTCATTGCTATCAAATATATTTTTAAATACTCTAGTATATACAATTAATCTTATTTGATTATATGTTAAATCACAAAATGGTTTTCCATAAAACTGCATACTATCTTCAGCAAAACTAAGATATGGATTATAAAATTCTTCTAATATAGTATATTGTATATTTTCTTCATTAAATGCTTCGAATAATTCATTGTATCGAAGAACAACTTTTTTAATATCATGATTTTCGAGTTCATCAAATTTTTTCTCATCAAATAGAGGGGTGGTTAAATCTTTATCTTCATAAAAACTGCGAATCATATAAAAATCATTTAATCTATCGCGTGCATATTTTTCACAAGTGTTACCCAAGAGCGAGGCTTTTTCATTTTGTTTTTTATTTAAAGCTATTGTTTCTTCAAGAATCAATTCATCCTGCTTGTCTATCTGGTGCTTAAGAACCATTTTAGTTTTCGCAGTTTTTAATGTTTCAATAAAATATTTTTTATCTTCAATAAATTTATCGTCAGAATCTTTCCATTGATCTTCCTCTTTTAGAAACACCAGCATATCTTCTTCGGTGGGCACACCCCTGCGAAGTGCTATATTGTGATATTTTTCCTCGATCTCCTCAAGTTCTACTTGATCGTGAGGAGTTAGATGTTTGATATATACAAAATCTTCTTCTAGCGTTGTGGTCGAATAACCACGAACTATATCTCTAAATATCTTTCTGCGCTTGACAGTTTCCACGCATATTAAACATTACCTTCTTCGATGTCGTTGTCAAGCTTTTCGAAGTCAGCGGTTGATACTGCGCCAGAGCTGTAATACCAGAAACTAAATAGTGCTGCAATTTTTCCGCCAACCAAATCGTACAATTCACTACCTTCTTCTTCTAGATCATAATATGTTTGCAGCTTTTGCTCAAAATCATTTCCTTCAAACAATGGATCTAAATCATCTTCGGCGTCTTTCTGTATAAAAGTAAGATGCAATATATACCATTGAATAACTTTATTTTCAGCTCTTACATCAGCAGTATGATTAAATAAATTAGAATATGATGTTTCAACATTAACAATATCTTTTCTTAAAATAGCAATCTCGCCAGAAATTTCTTTGAGACGAGCTTCATCTTTTTCAGTTTGAACGCTTTTGATCTGAATTTTTTCGCTCTCTTGAGAAAGTTCGCCGTAGTTTACATACATTTTTGTTAAAGCCTTTGCGTCCTCTTCAGCAAGAAGTCCACCTGTGTCGCTGTATTTTTTTGCGAGCATTGCTTTTGTCAGAATTCCTTTCTTAATACAGTTACTCATTTCGACACTAAACTCAAGCTCCGCTTCTTCAATTTGGCGTCGCGTAGGCTGCTTCATTACAACCCTATAAGGAACGGCTTCAGAAACCTCTTTTGTTACAGTGATTTCCTCTGATTCGCCAGTCTCTTCGTTCTTGACTGTATTCGTTTCAGTTCTTTTTACTTTTTCTGTTTTCTCAAAAGTAAAGCTGTAAATTTCTCGTAATTTTTTACGAGTATCATCCATAGTTTGATTTTCTAATGTTGCCTCTGCCATAATAATTATTATTTAAATGTGAATTCTATAGTATAATTATCTAATTCTCCTTCGATATTTCTAATTGTTTCGTTACCAATATCTAAAGTTCTTTTTCTTAGATGATGTAACTTATCTTCATCGAAGTAATCTGCTTGATCGATTATTGGTAAGCAACCTTCTGGTAGGTTAGCTTTTAGTTTATCAAAATTAATTTGATGTTCTTTATGTAAATCCTCAAGCATAACGAGGAAACCCTTAAAAAGGGAAACCGTATTCCTGTGATAACATTTTTTGAAAATGTTTTCTGCGTCCATATATTATTAGTTTTAAGATCCTTATACCTTATAAATCTATACACAAAAAATATTGTTTCGTGTAAAACTATATATGGCAGAATTTCTTTCACCTTCTGAGCGCGCAAGCATTGCGGCAAACTTATTAGATCTTCACGATACTTTTGGAAGAGATATCGTGGTATATAAAGAGGCCCAAAAAGTAATTGTTAGCACCGACCCATCTTACAACTATTTATATAGAAACGCGGGTAGCACGACTCCTAATGTTCAAAATGTACCAGTTAGAAAAGTTTTTAAAGCTAGAATTCGTTACGACACCGATCGGAGCTTGGAATATTTTGGGGAAACAGATACCCAAGTAAAAGTTAATCGCCCAGATCCAAATAGCATGGTTCGAATAAAATTAAAAATCGAAGATTACGAATATATAAAATCCGCAAAAAGAATGGAATTTGACGGAAGAATGTTCCATATAGAATCAGATCCTAGACCGCATGGCTTGTTTGATGTTGTTCAATTTGTAACTTTATTTCTTAGACCAATTGAAACAAATGGCCAGTCCACTAAGTAGATCAATCAGAAATTCCCTTCTGAGTCAAGTTGCAAAGGACAGACAACTTATCACTCGCGGACACCAAGCAATCCAACAACAATATAATATTGCACATAAACAATTTATGAACGATTTTGAAGAACATTCTGTTACAAGAGAATTGCGCGCTGGATCAAGTGGTTCAAATATTACAGGAACATTAACACAAGGAAATTTATTTGGATTCATAGGATTTGAAGAAGGATATGACCCAATAAAAAATATAGAAAAATTATTAAATAATATAGAAATTATAATAAAAAGAAGACAAATGGGAAAATCTGGTTTTATTTGGACTTATATTATTACTGCTCCATCAAGTAGAGATTTATACTCCGCAACTCCAATGCCTTGGGCAAAAGGATCAAGCTGGCTGCAAGAGCTTGAGGGCAGAGGTATTCCTAATTTGGGGCAATATATGCATAAAAAAATTAATTCAAGTAGATCTGGCGCGGGATTTCAAAACACAAACAAACCAGAAGGAGGAAGAGTTAGAATTTCTTATATTAAATCATTATTATCTAAATTCGAAACAAATTTAAATTCAATTGATGCATCAAGAGTATCTAAATCTTATTTTTAATGAAGCCACAATTCCAACACGAACTAACAACAAGCTTTACGCTTTGGGCGGATAATTTTATTACAAATAAAGGAGAAGCTTTTCAAAATTATATTTCACCTTTGTATCCAATGGGGGTTGATGATCAACTTGGAGATGCATTTGTAACATATAGTAGTCCCCACAAGCAATGGGTTTTTGATGAAAGTGTTGATGGAGCACATGTCCCAAGCGGAATTTATGATAACGGAACAAGGCTAGAAAGAGGAGACAATGGCTTAATACTCGACTTTGATGACGGGCGAGTTATTCTTGATTCTTCATTCGGCGCAAATAATACAACGCTGAGCGGACAATATTCAGTAAAAGAATTTAATTGGTATATCACAAATCAAACCGAAGAACAATTAATTATAGAAAGCAAATTTGATTCAAACGGAAGATTCAAACAAGAATTATCTGGAATTGCACCACACACTCAAGTTGTACCTGCTATTTTTGTCAACCCAGAATTAATCGAGAACGAACCATTTGCATTTGGAGGAGAAGATAAAACAACAACAAATATTAGATGCGTTGTTTTCGCAGAAAATACATATCAACTTGACGGAGCACTTTCTCTTTTTACTGATTCAAAAAATGAAGTTTTCAAAAAATTAGATTACTCTGATTATCCATTAACAGAATATGGAGATATTACAGGATTCAATTATAAAGATCTTGTAAATAGTAAAGGAAATAACTTTTTTCATATCGAAGAAGTTAGAGCTTCAAAACTAAGTGATAGAGTAAATAAAAACATTGACGCCTCCTTGTTTGTGGGATTCATAGATTTTGAAATAACAAATTTAAGATTTCCTAGATCATAAAAATTTCCCTTTCCTGTATAAAAAATGTAACTTACAACAGAAATTAATCCTATCATTTTAATATTATGTCAAATTCAAGAGCACGAGTAATTTATCAAAGCGAAGCGTTATATGCTGGCACAGTGGATGCAACTGGCCACCATTTCACCGTTTCAGGTCTAAATTCCGCAGGTTATTCTGGGGTAGCAACACAAACAGAAGCAGAAACTCTCGCCGCAGGCGGTGGAGATTGGAAGAACGGAATTCAGCAACTTAGAAGAGTTCAAAGCGCAAACTATAGTTTTACAATTAACAGGCAAGACGTTAACCAATTCGGTCAGTTGGCAAGAATCGATTCAGTTGCAATTGACCCACCAACAGTTAACTTGGACTTTTCATATTATTTGACAAACGGAGTTAACGAAAAGATTTTAGGAATGAATGTTGACGGTCAGACAACTGCTTTTTCACCCGAAGTGCTCATGGGCGGAGGAAGTAATAGCTCTAACCCAGACGGACGAAATTTCTTCATTTTGACAACTCCAGAAGGTAAGGATGCAGTAGGAAATTCAGACGCATCTAGCGAAAAAAATGTTATTGCATTAGGAAACGGATATGTTACAAATTATTCTATGGAAGCTTCTGTAGGAAGCATGCCAACAGCAAGTGTTACAATTGAAGGTTTAAATCTTCAAAGTTATGTTGGAAACGAAGATTTAGATACTCCTGCTATTAACACTCAATTTGGAACGCCTATCGATGGAATTCAGTTTTCTGTTCCAGATGCTATCAGTGGAGTAACAGATGAGCCATCAGCAGATACCGACGAAGGAATTTCTTGTCTTCGTCCAGGAGATATCAGTATGTCTCTTGGCCACGGAAGAGCTGGAGGTTTTGAAATACTTCCATCTAAAGAGCCTTGGCAAGACTATGAAGGTTCAGGTTCTGCCCACATTCAAAGTTTTAGTATTGATGTGCCAATTTCAAGAACTACTCTTCAAAGACTCGGAAATAGCTTTGGGTACAGTAAGGTAGTAGATTTCCCAGTGAATATCAGTGTATCTGTTAGCGCTATTCTTTCAGAGCTTAAAGCTGGAAACGTAACAGATATTTTATTTGATCAAGAAGAGCATGACTTAGTTTTTACTCTTAGAGAGCCAGATCAATATGGAACTGGAGCAATTGCTATGCAATACCGCGTTGGTGCTGCGCAGTTAGAAGGTGAATCATTCAGTTCCTCTATTGGAGATAATAAAACTGTAGATTTAACATTCACAGCTCAATTAGGTGGCCCAGAAGATGTCGCTAGAGGAATGTTTATTTCTGGATCAAGAAATGCTTTAAATATTAGCGATTCTTTCGCTTAAGATTTAAGCTAAATACAGTTTCAAACCATTGGTTTCACTAACCTCAAACGAAAGGTTAGTGCTAACCATAGTTGAATCTCCAATTGATGATTCAAACGCTTGATCTCTTAATTGGGCGCCTTCTATTTTAAAAATAGTTTCTGGTGAATTAATTACTTCAGAACCATTTATAATAGTTTTATCCAAATGATTAATTTCTATATCATATATAGCCCCCTGCTGAAAAAAGGAATCAATTTCTCCTGAACTATATTCTGTCAGAATCATATCTATTGATGCTTGACCAACTATAGGAAGTTTTATTTTTCTGTCAAATACATAATTACTTCCAAAACCAAAAATATCCTGTCGGTCAATCGGTAAATCTATATTTATATTTTGAATTGCTGCATTAACAGATTCAATAGGAGAACCTCCGTGATTTCCTGTTACTTTTGTGATATTTATGGATATATTTGCGGGTAATATAGAAGATATTTGCTCAGATAAACCATCTCCAAATTTATCTTGATTTAAAGTTATCTCTTCTTGAGAGTCTTGATTGTTCATTCCAAGCTGTATTGCTGGAAGAGTAGGTTTGTTTGCTGGATCATATTGATCAAATTTCATGTTACTACCCTTGTAACTGATAGAAACAGTAGGTAATTGGCCAACAGATGCTTGATATCTAAAATTACTTAAAAAACAATTACCAATTCCAACAACATTAAAATCATAAAAATTAGTAAGATAATTTATATCTTCATGATTTGTTTTATTTGAAGACGCAATTATTATATTTATATCGTCTGTCGGACTAGAAAAGAAATTTTTTAAAATACTATAATCAGAACCAACATATAAACCAATTTTTTCTTCATTTTTAGATTGAGAAAATAAATATGTGATATCAACATTTACTTCTGGCTGTCTAACCATTGGGGACTCTTGATCTTTTTTCATTAACTTATCTGAACCAACAGATTTTATATCAATTAATTGATGCGCGAAACTATAATTTATATCCTGAACTCTAGTCAAGTTATGAAAAATAGTTCCAGAAGTTTTATAAGCAGGGGCGTCTGTCAGTAGAATCCCAATTCGCTCATAAGTGAGTCGGTTGATAATTGATTGAGTCATCAAAAGATGATTACACTATTTCTGTCATTTATGTGTAATAAACATTGCCTGCTATGCCTAATAATAGAATTTCAGATTTAAACGAGTGCGACGCATTATTTTCCGAGTATTTTCAATTCAATACATCGTATAATAGTGGCGAGTCAAATATTAGCGATTCAGACAGTGATGCATTCTTAATGATAGCGAGAGCTAGATCTCATAACGAAAAAATATCTTTACCAAATTTTAAAAAATCTGTTATAGATAATTTACTTTCCCTGACAGGTTCTCAATTAATTAGCGGTCATAAAACTTTTACAGATCCTTGCACTTTTCAAGGAGAAACAAGATTAAATAAAACGCTAGACATTACCCAGACTGGAGATATAAGTGGTTATGTTTTTGTTGGAGAATCTGGTTTGTTTGACAACTTAACTATCGGCCCTTCAGAATTTCAAGAGCAAGCGGATCCCTCATTCGCTCTCAATGTATCAGGCTCCACTTTCTTTGACGGCGGTTTTACAATTTCGGGCGACTTCCTTTTTAATGGGGTATTAAATTTAAATAATAATATAATAGCTTCTGCAATAATATCCACAGGTACAGCTTCATTTGAAGAAGACATATATACAGTAGGTCAAGCATTGCATTCTGGAGATTTCATTCAGACTGGAGATATGAATATAGATGGAGATTTATCTGTCTTTTCAAATTTAGAAATACCTGAAAATATTTACCACCTTCAAGACCTAGATTCAAATATAGCATATACAGGAAATTCAATTACATTATCAGCAGGTGCAGAAAATAAAATAATTATAGATGATAATATAAACGAAATATCTTTTACTACAAATAATCAAAAAAATATATCTATAAGCGATAACACAGACCTTAAAATAGCTACAAACTTAGAAACAGGTAATCTTTCTGTAGGAAATAATTCTTATATAGAAAGTATTTATATAAAAGGTTATAATAATTTTGGAAAGTTATATTCTTCCTCAGACAAACCTTTTGGATTTAAAACTAGATTACCGCAAGGCGTGTCAGAATATACAATCGCATTACCAAGAACATATCAAGACAAACCAGTTTTATCAATTAGAATAGAAAATTCAAACGGAGAAGCAATAATACCTTTCGTTATATATGATGTCACAGATAAGCAATATCAAATTAGATTGGGGCAGGCAACAACTAGTCAACATTACATTGTTCATACAAATGTTTTTCCCGATTCAAGTTCTGCATACAACACTCAGAACCACATGCAAACATTCACAACTTCTTTATCTTTGGGGCAACAACAATATACAATATCTTACCCAAATAGCTTCGCCTTTAATCCTGTGGTTACAACA
>Ga0222719_10003641_pt1 | contig 13647 bp, 18 predicted proteins | sample C33_34DmetaG_FD_165039 | JGI IMG/M metagenome (GOLD analysis project Ga0222719, IMG submission 165039) | Estuarine water microbial communities from San Francisco Bay, California, United States - C33_34D | ecosystem: Environmental > Aquatic > Marine > Unclassified | place: USA: California...
GAATCCGTCAAATACTTTTGTTGATTGAAATTTTCCCATTTATACTAACTCTTCAATTATACCTACTAATTCTGAAACTACTAAAATACCGGCGGCCCATAAAAGGTCAAAAGGTATAAGTATATATCCTAATATACGAATTCCTGATTTAATAAACGACACAATTTGGTGTTTTTTTGCGTCGGGATAATTTTCAAGTGTGGGTGAAGTTGAGAGATCGTTAATTTTAGATACTCTTCTTGACTCTACATCGTAGAGTTCGTCTAATAACCTTTGTTCTTCTGTTTTCATAAATGTGTTTTTAAAGTGGTGCTACGACACTATAGTCAATAATATATATAAATATAAGCTTTTTAGAGATAAGAACCAACTAAAATATGTAATTTTTTGGTAATCCATACCTTTGAGGTCCCCAAGCATCTCCTGATAGGTTTAAGTACCAGTATAGCCCCATATCAATATAGTATTCTTTTTTCAATAATCTAACTACTTCTTTAGCAAAATCCCCATCTTCCCCATAACGTTGATTTGGATTTAAACTATGAGCTACTTTTCTTGCTATATCAGTCTTAATTACACATTTATTAGAAGGTGGGTGACACTCATCATAAGGTAGATGTGGGACTTCTTTTTTTTTCATTAAAACCTTATATCTTCTTCTAAAATCAGTAATTCTTAAATATCCTGTTTCTCTATACTCTGCTCTACCTTGAAATTCTGATATCATTCTATAACAAACACAATCTGGTTCTGTTTCCAATCCTTTCATTATGCTGAAGATTCCTAATGGGTGTATCCAGTCATCGTCATCCCATTGCACACTATATGGTTTTGTAGCCATATCATATAAGAGAGCTCTTTTTTTGGCTAAGGGCATAGTGCCGTCGTCAGATAAGTATAATATTTCTACCTTATCACCAAATGGTGCTGCTTGACGTTTTAACTCGTAGTAGAGAGGTTCGAAAACATTTTTTCTTCTTTCTACAGTTGGAATCTGTATGGATAACATTAAAAGTTTAAATCTGCAGTACTTGTAAAAGAACCTTCAAATTGTAACGGTTGACTGTCACTGTACTTATTATACAACGTTTTTTCTTCACCACCTTGAAGAGAGTTAGAGCCAGAAATACCTTCTGTAGGGTTATAAATAGTAGTACCGGCGTTTGCTATAACCATAGCTTTCATTCTAGCTGGTGTTAAACCTGGGTTAGATTGAGCATATAATGCAACTACTCCTGCTGCTTGTGGTGCTGCCATAGAAGTACCATTTAAAATTGCAACGTAATGATCGTTATCATAGTAATATGCACCTGAAGAATAACTGTTTGTTTCTGAAACAGTAGACAGTATCCTATTTCCAGGAGCATATAAATCTACACCCGGACCATGATTAGAATAATAAGAACGTTGATCTATATATGCTGAACCTGAAAGAACTTGGCTATGATTCATTGAACCTACAATTAGAGCATTTTCATTCCAAGGAGAGCCTCCTCTATGGTAATATCTCCAAACAGTATTGTTAATTAAAGCTTGATTATCATAATCCTGACCGCCTTCAACATCAACTTTAGTGTAGTTATTTCCTGCAGCAATACAAACATGTATTCCATCATCTACCATTTCTTCTACATCAGTATCGATAGAAGCGACTCTGATAGGGTGTTTCCAAGTACCCGATACACCTATTGTACTAGAATGTTCATTTAGTCCGAAATTTCTTAGTTCCCCGTCAAAATTATTTTGTATATCTGTAGATGAGTATTGTGTACCTCTATAAATTACAGAATAAGCTGTTGAACCGCCGTTAAAAGTTGCCATCCACATAAAAGACATATTTACTACAGTAGGTCGTTTAAAACCAGTAGCAGGATCTCTAGGTTTTGCTCTATGCCATAATTTAATAGCATCAAATGCATAACTTTCACTAATCCCTGTACCGCTATCTCCAGAGCCTTCAATACCTGAAAGCTTTAAGCTGTATATCTTAGCGTTTTTAGCCCAACCAAAAGTTTTACCTGCAGCTATTCCTGCACAATGTGTACCGTGGCCATCAAAATCTCTATCATGATTACCATTCTGAGTAAACCCTCCATGTACAGCTCCCCAGTCTACCGATGTATACCTTGAAACACCGTTTGCGTCGTTCCATTCAGGATGATTCGGATCAACACCGCTATCTAAAATAATAATATCTACTCCGGTACCATCTAAACTGTAATTAAAGTTACTTTCGTAGACATCTGAGCCATTAAAAGGATTGTTTTTATATGAGCTTCTTAATAACCCCCAGTTAGTGTCATTTGTGTCTAAACTAGGAAGTCTTGTAAAACTACCAGAAACTGATGCTGATAGACCTTTAATAATGTCTGTTCTTTGTTCAGGTGGAATTTCCACTGCTAAAACAGAAGGATGTTTTTCTACTAATGTTTTTTCAGCTTCAGTAAGATAATAGTGTGTTTGCCTGTAGCTTCCATTTCTTCTATTTGCTACTTCTATTTTTCTATTCGGAATGCCATCAAGAGTAGTAATAGTTTCTAGGTCTTTCCAAAAACTATCGTAATCTACATCTTTTTTAAGAATAATGTTAAATTCTCTTTCGTTTAATGCTGGCATATTAAGTTATGTTTATAGTAGAGCAATAGAAGCAGAGAAGTCATTATATGTTGGAGCTGCTGCTACTAATGCTTTTAATCTTTCTATGCTAATATAATCAGCTGCTACACTAGCAGATGTTTCTAGATCAGGTTTATTTAAGATATTAGTATACTCTATAGAAGAAGCTGATGTTGCATAGGAAGCTGAAATAGCATATGAGCTTGAGAGCACAGTCATAGAACTTGTCTGACTGTTTGTAACATAAGAGCTGGTAGAAGCTTCAATAGAATCTAACCTACTATTAGCAGAAGCTGTATATGTATTTAAAGTTGAAGTTACTGTAACATCACCGTCGGTATATTCAGTTCTAAAAGCTGTTGCTGCTGAAGAGCTTAACGCTATTCTTTGAGTATGAGCTGAACTAGATAATGTTGTATCTGCAGCAACATATTCACTTCTTAATGCAGTAGCTGTTGAACTAGATAATGCTGTATCACCTGCTACATATTCCGATCTTAGTGCTGTAGCTACTGAAGAGCTTAGTTCATTTCTTCTAATATCAGCTGAAGTTGATATTGCTGTATCACCGGCTACATATTCTGCTCTTATTGCAGATGCTGCTGAACCTGAATATGTGTTGTGATCTGCTGTTGCAAATTTAGTACCTAATGTAGTGGCAAATGATGCAGATACGTTAGGATCATCTCCTAAAGCAGCAGCCAATTCATTTAATGTATCTAGTGTAGCTGGAGCACTATCTACTAATCCAGCTAGTTTTGCATCAATATGAGTATCAACAGAAGAACTTAAGTTTACTCTTGCTGTATGTGCTGAAGAAGAAAGTGCAGTTATATCTGAGGTTGTTCCGGCTATTAATGCTACTCTTTGATCATGTGCACTTGATGATAATGTTGTATCAGCATCTGTAAATGCTGTTGTAAGTGCAGAAGAAGAAGCGTTTAGCTCAGCTATTCTGGATGCATGTTCCGCATCGCTAACTTCATCAACTGAAGCTGATAAAGCTGTAATTTCTGCTCTAATATTTGTTGCTGTAGAAGAAGATATAGCTAATCTCTGATCATGTGCTGATCCTGATAAGTCTGAAATTTCGCTTCTTCTAGCTGTATGTGCTGAACCGGATAAATCACCTATTTCTGATCTTCTAGCTGTATGTGTTGAACTTGACAAAGCAGTTCTTGCAACGTCTGCAGAACTTGATAGCTGAGTCCGTGAAAGATGAGCTGATGCTGATAATTGACCTCTTGCTACATGTGCTGATGCTGAATTAGTTATAATATCATCTTCTGCTTGTTTAAGTGAAGCAGAAACATCAGTATAATCACCTAAAGTTAAAGTTCCTGTTATAGTCTGATCACCGGTAAGATCTATACTATTTGAAATGTATAAGGAACCTGTAAATGTATGTGTATCATCTATACTATTACCGAATTCTGAAGAACCTGATTCGTAAATTACTGAAGATGATACAGTAGTTGCAATAAATTGTTTAGCGGTTACATTACCGAAAACTCTCAAATCTCCACCAATAGTTTGACTACCGGTTACGTGTAAACTACCGCTTAAATTTACTGAACCAGTAACTGGTGAACCTAGTCCATTATATACTATTTGTCCATTGTCAACTTGTAGGACTTTATAGTATGTATCTTTTACTTTTTTTCCGGTTAGAGTAGCCATATATAGAGTTTATAATAAATAGCGTTAGAAGCTCTTATATACGAAAGGATCTCTTTTTTTGAGTTCTTCGAGTCTCTTTTTAAACTCCTTGTCTAATTCCTTTTGAGATTTTTTTTTAGATTCTTCCTTTTTTTGTTCAGCTGCCATATTTTTGGATCAAATAATTGTTAATAACTAAAAAATCTATATCACTACTTAGGAACCTATCAATAGCCTGATTAGGTGTCATTGTGATTGTCTGATCTTTTAAGTTAAATGAGGTATTCAAAACTATAGGTAAACCGGTTGTTCTTTGGACCTCTTCTAACAATAAATAGTATCGTGGATTTTGTTCTTTAGTTACTGTCTGAACTCTTGCAGTATTATCTATATGTACTGCTGATGGTATTTGTTTAGTTTTTGCTGGGACTACAATATTCATGTAAGGAACAGGTTCCTTGAGATCAAATAATCTATTAGCTTTATCTGCTTTCACAGAAGGAGCAAAAGGTCTGAAGCCTTCTCTCTTTTTTATAATTTTATTTAGTTTTTCTCTCATTTCAGGGTACTGTGGAGAAGCAATAATTGATCTATTACCAAGTGCTCTTGCACCAAACTCCATTCTGCCTTGAAACCATGCTACAACTTTTTGATTTTTTATTAATTCAGCTACCTTTTTTAGTAGTAAATCATCTGCTAATCTAAAAGAGCGTATATTAGGATAAGTTTGAATCAGCTTGTGTACTTGTGTATCGGAAAAATGAGGGCCAAGATATGGGCTTGTATTGCTTATCTTAGGACCATTATAATTATAGAGACAGGCACCTATTGCAGAACCAGCATCAGATGGAGCAAATGGTACAAATACTGAGTTAAAGTAATTATAGGCTAATTTATTAGCTACACCGTTATATGCACAACCTCCACCTACACATATATTCTGTTCTCCGGTTAGTTCTTTAGCCTGTTTAACTAACCTGACAAAATTTTCTTCGTATAGTTTCTGTATAGCAGCAGCTAAATCTTTATGTTCTTGTTTTACCTCTTCTTCAGGTAATCTAGGCATGATTTTAAGCAAACTAAATAACTCTTTTGTAAACATTATCTTATCTGAGTATTCCCAGGCAAAGTATTTCTGATTTACAATAAATCCATCGGTAGTTAATGTTATAGTTTGTCTTAACTTATTTAGGTATTTGTTAGGATCACCATAAGGTGCTAAACCCATAACTTTATATTCGCCTTCATTAGGTTTAAACCCTAAGTATGCAGTAATAGTAGAATACAAAAGTCCTAAAGAATTAGGAAAATTTATACTTTTAAGTTTTTTTATCGAACCTTTAGTACCATGTGAAATAGTAACTGTTTCCCATTCCCCTACTCCATCAACAGTTAAAATTGCAGTGTTTTCATACGGGCTAGTAAAGTAACTAAAAGCAGCATGTGAAAGGTGATGATCAGTATAGATAATCTGACCGGAAAAACCACCTTTTCTAATGATATGTTCTGGGTCATTTTTTTTGCTATCTGATAAAAATTTAATTCTCTTAGAAAGAGTTTTAAAAAAGTGTTTATTGAAGGACTTAATAACTCTATCTTTCTTAGTTATAGGATTTTCGTACCAACAAACTTGGTCAACAGCATTTATCGATGTTCTACTCTCTCTAAGGCACCAGTTTATAGCATTAATAGGGAATCTGCTATCATGTTTAATACCTGTAAATCTTTCCTCTTCTGCTGCTGCAATAACTTTACCGTCAACTACAATACAAGCGGCTGAATCATGATAAAAAGCTGAAATTCCTAGTTGAATCATTTTATCTTGGGTTTGGAACTAATCGAAATGTGCATCCTGGTCTGCCGTTAATTATTGGCATACCGAATTCGTCATATTCAATCGTTTTTACTTTAACTCTCTTATTTTTAAAACGACCGGTCATTATTGTATCACCGACCTTAACGTCTATTTTTATCATTTACACCAAATTTACTGTATTTATACCAAGCTCTCTCATGGAAGTAGTAAAGCACCATCTTAGTTACTACCTCGACTCCTCCAATAGCAACACCAAATTTCCAGTTCCCGGTAATAAGCCAGGATAAAATAACAGTATCTAAAGTACCGATAATTCTCCAGCTAATTGTCTTTGCTAAGTGCCTTTTATAACTTACCATCCTTTCTTAATTCTTTACGAATTTTTGTAGCAGATATTTGTTCAATATCAGCAGGAGGTACATGTTCTATAACTTCGTATCCAACTCCTCTGCCGTAATTTATAGATTCTATATCTGGTACTATACTTATAAATATTTTACCTTCTTGGATTAAGTCGCTTAGTTCTTTTTCTAAGTTCATTAATACCTCATGAGATGTCCATGGCTGGTTTTCATTTGGTTCTATATCACGAATAGCAATCCAAACTTTTTTACCTTCCTTTAATCGTTGGTCAATCAGCCATCTATGACCTGAATGCCAGGGCTGCCATCTCCCTATGAATAAACTGTATTTCATTCTTTAATGTTATTAGTGATTCTTCAGGTGTTTTACCTGTGGTATCTAAATTAATAAAATTCTTTAGGGGTTTCTGATATCCTTCAACATGGTACTTTTCTCTACCTCTAATATCTGTGGTATGTACGTAAATTTCTATAATCTTATCTTTGAGTAGAGCTTTAAACTCTTCTCTTTGATCAATATAAGGAGAAACTAACGAAACAATTACATCTTCGTCATTATTATGTAAAAAATGTGTAATTTTTTGTGCCAAGGCTACATTGGTAACTCTACCTTCAATTCCGTAATTCGTATTCTTAGTTAAAGCTCTTAAATCATCGCCATCTACACGTTGAACCTTGTAAAAGAAACTTCTACCTTTTTCTAACTCTTCTTTTAAGAGGTTAGCGATAACTGTTTTACCAGCCCCAGGCTGGCCTGTAAACCAATAAATCATAACTCTGTTTTACTGTTAATATAGTATTTTAACTTTAAATAAGCAACTTTTCTTTTGGTTCTTTTAGTTCTGTATAATTATTAAAATTGCTTTTTAGTATATAGTTAGCAAATTGCCAATGTCCTTTGATAGAAAAATGACCATCAACAAACTTACCCTTAGTACGAACAGATACAGTCTCAAACCTTTCACCTGTTTTAATATTATTAAAAGTAACTTGAAATGGTATTAAAATAAACCTTGCTCCTATGCTAGTAATATATTCACCAATATTTTGATAAATGTCTCTAAAGTATAGTTCAAAATGATCCATCCTTTTGTACCTATGGTCATAGGTAAAATTAAAAGCACTCATAATATCATTGTACCCATCAAAATCTCTATCCTTCTTATTGCTAACGGCCTCCACTAAATGAGCATTCGTAAGTGAAATAATTTTATTAAAATGAGGGCTGTATATTTCAATTCTATCAGGAACTGTCTCTAATAAAAAAACAATATCCCCTGGTTTTATAGTTATTAGGTGTTCTATAATTAACTTGAGTATTATTAAAGGGCTTGCACCGCCTTGTCCGTAGTTCCTATAGTTAAACTGCTCAAACATAGCTTTTTGGATTAATTTTGGCCAAATATAATTTGTCCTAGCTAAAGCGTGTCCTTCTGTAAAGCTATCTCCGAAAAAATGAAGTGTACTTTTCATATTAAAGATGCATCTAAAGTATCAATGTGATGAAAATTATGTATTACACCAGCTCTTGTAACTTTTTTAAGTTCCTTAACAAATTGTTCGTATTCAGGATGATTAGGATCATGTATCTCCTCTTGCTTAAACAACTCATTAGTAGGATATGCTCCCCAATCTGTAATAGCGTTAAAGTATATTTCGTATTTCTTATTCTTACCCTTCATAAGGTCTGTAATCATTTCATAAAACATTCTCATTTCGGTATAATTCTTTTGTTGAACTACAAATGAAAATCTCATCACATTTATTGAAGGGATTTTCGAAATAAACTGTAAATTACTCTGTAGCAGGTCCCAATCGCCTCTTAGTCTAACTTTATTTTCATATGTATCTTTTGTAGCTGCATCTATAGAGATTTCACAACTACTAATATACTTATGTACTTTGTTTACCTGTTTCCATAACTTTGGAGTCCATAGGTTAGCATTTGTATGTATGTGAATTTTTTTTAATTTTGGAAATTTAGAGCTATCAAAATTTTTCATGAAGTTCACATAACTTTTAGAGAAGAAAGGATCCCCGGCACCACATAAAGTTATATTTTCTATATACTTACCAATAGTATCAGAAACATTATCAATAGTAACGTCAACCTTGTCTCTTAATTCTCCTTTATAATTTACAAAATTTAATCTACATGACGGGCACTGTAGATTACAACTAGGGTCCCAACCAAATGTAATTGTTCTAGGTTCTGGAGTTGCTAATCTGCTATTTTCAAATTGATCTTTAGGAATGAATTTGTTAGATACTCTTCCATTATCTAATTCAGATAAGTAAGGACATTGTTTTGCATCACAGTACTTATATGAACCGTCTAAAATACTTTCTCTTATTTTATTAGACTTATCAGAATACCAATTTTTTCCGTAGTCTTCACTTTCTTTGATATCCTCTTTCAACCATGAAGGGCAGCATAGCCACTGATGATTTTCAGATATTTCAGAATATGAAAACGGAAACATACAAACATACTTCTTTCGTAACTCCTTACTCATATATATAAATAGGAAAAGCCGCATAATGGCGACTTCTCATAGTGGCGAGGGAGGGATTCGAACCCCCGACCTTCGGGTTATGAGCCCGACGAGCTACCACTGCTCTACCTCGCAAAAGTTAATACTTTATATAGAACGATTTCTCATTCTACCTTTCCATTCCTTACCTTTAGTTGATCCCATCATCTTATACTTCTCAACTCTTCTATTAAAGTCACTTCTTGTATCGTTAGTAACGGGATTACCTGTTGGCTTATTATTATTGCTCATGCTCTGCTAATAGTTTTACAACATGTGCTTTCGCAACTTCGTAATTAACAGGTCCAGTCTCGTCTTCATATTGAACGGGATCATCAACACCCAAATCAATGAACGCTTCAATCCTTTCAACAGACGAAGCACTCTTATAATCAGAGTTTCCTGATGGATATGGTTTGTATGAGGTATTCGTTCTTTTGTATACTTCGTTAAAATCCAATAGCATCCCTTTAATGAGAATTTGTCCATCTTTTAAAATTCCTAGTTTATCTGTATCTAAGTAAGGAGTAAAGTATCCTACCTTATCTGCTTCCCAATTACCTAATCTAAAGGCATTATCGTCAGCATCTCTAAACTCTTGTCTACAGTCAGGATAGATTGCATGATCTCCAGCATGTATACCTAATGCGATATCTGTATCGTTTCCATTAGCCATTGCTTCTGATAGAGCTACTGCTTGTACTAGAGAAGCAAATATTTTGTTTCTATTAGGTACTACTGTAGCTTTCATGTTATCTTCTTCATAATGACCTTCCGGTACATCATCTCCTCCTTCAGTAAGTGCTGAATTTAGTAGGTTTACTAATCCGTCTAGTTTAATTACTTGGTATTTAATACCAAAACCTTTCTCATTTAAGTACTCAACTAACGATTGTGCTCTTTCAAGCTCTACTCTATGCTTTTGACCGTAATCAAAAGATATTGCAGTTACATTGTCATACTCTGATAAACATCTGAGTAGTAAGGTTGAGGAGTCCATCCCTCCTGAAAGACTAATTACAACATTTTTTGCCATTTGTATAAATTTAATATTTGCCAGGTATTATAAGCGTATAGGCAAACGCTATTCTAATATTGAAGTTAAGGAATTTTTTATATCTTCCCAACGTTTTACATAACTTTTTAAATCGTATACTTTACCGCCTTCATTTAATATTTCTCTTGCAACTCTTTGAAGTGCGCCTCCAAAATTTGAAGGATAACTTACAGTTTTAATATACTCTGTATTATTTTCTCCTTTAACTACTCTTTCGTAAACAGTGAATCCTCCTGTCTGTGATCTAGTAATAAAAAAAGGTTCCATAGCTGGGTCCTGTATAACAGTGTCTGTAGCTGGAACTGAATCTGGTCTTCTTAACATATAACTTATTTATTTTAACAAATTTCTTAACTCATCAGCTTTAATAATACCGGTTTTTCTCAATACTTCAGAGCCATCCGAATTATTTAACAATAGAGTTGTTGGTACTGATTGTATTTTATGCTGGACAGCAAGACCAGAAGTATCTTTATCAATATCTACTTCTAGAAATTTAACACCATCGATAGTGTCTTTTACTTTTATCCATTGTTTATCGTACACCTTACAAGGTCCACACCAGGTTGCGTAAAATTTAATTAACGTTTTTGTGTCCATACCTTTCTCTAGTTTTTTTATAATGATCTGCTTTAGAAAATTTTTTAGGATTAGCAGAATCTTTAAATGATTTTGAACTACCTCTCCACTCGAGCCAATCTTTTAATTGATCTAATCGCTGTTTAGCTGAATTTTTTGACATATAACTTATTTTATACTACAATATACGAATATTTGTTCAATCTACAAACTACTATGGTAATAAAGTTAATGATTCTGTAGTATTTGTAAAATTAGTTCCAATATGGTTCCATGATGCTGGACCACTACCTAAAGTTACAACCTGAGAGTATGCTTCTTGCTGTGCTCCTGAACCTGTAATTGGTGCTTCACTATGTTGTCTACATGTTCCAGTATATCCAGTAAAGTTTACTGTAGAAGTGTATGTATATGTTCCTGGGCTTACTGTGCCTATATCTGTAAATTCTAACTCAATAGGATCAATACCGTAAAATAAAGGATTATGAAGTGAATTTGCTCCACATTTTACAATCCCGGACACCCATGCTCTAGGAGTACCTAAAACTAAGTCTGTAACACCTACTGTGTAGTTAAGTGATAATGTTCCTGTAAAGTCACCAGTAATATTATTAGTATTTACGCTGTAACTACCACTATTAATGAAAACTGTACCGACTAAAATACTTGTATCGTTAATAGTTACAGATTGAGAAGCCTGTCCATTATCTAAGGACAGAGTCATAGTCTCAGTACCTTCGGTAGTATTATCGTTTACTAAAGAAACGATCGTTTGAGCAGTATTATTATTAACAGTAAAATTACCTGTTAGATTTTCATTGATATCATTAGATGATATCCCTGTAATTGTGAAAGGTAGAATAGTACCGGTAGCAACATTAGATGTAGTCAGAGTAAATACTACTGTGTCTCCTTCGTCAACTGGTGTTGTAGCTGATATTGTATAAGTAGGTGCAGGTGTAGTACTTGTATCATTAATAGTCACCGAAATAGGTTCACAAACTACATCATCTAAATCTATTGTTAGTGTTTCAACTCCTTCTGAGACGGCGTCTTCTGCAATAGTTAACGCAATATCCCCTGATTGGTTATTAACTGTAAATGTTCCTGTAATATTTCCTGATGATAAATCACTTTGGCTAATCCCAGTAATTGTATAGTCAAATGTTGATCCTCCGTCAACACTAGTAGTAAGCAATGTAATAGTTAAATTGTCACCTTCGTTGACTGTAGCTTTAGAAGCAGATAATTCAAATGTTCTAGTAAATCCTTCGAATCTAGCCCAAAACGAATCAGAACCTGTAAATGTAGTCTGAGTAATCGTAAGAGGATTTGTAGTAGAAATTAAATTTCCTCCTGTTTCTGAATCGTACCAGCCTAAAAACGCTGTGTAGTCAGGGTAGACATAAGAAGCTTCTATGATAAAAGCTGAATGATTGATGAAGTTAACAGTCTGTTCTAATGAGCCTGTAGTTGGTCCTGCTGTAATTGGTGCATTTATCTGAACAGTATTAGTCAATGACCCTGAGTTAGCTACATTAAAATATCTTTTATTAGGTTGAAATATAGAATTCGAAAAACTTGCTGATACTTGAGTACAATCCCCTGAATCAGATACTAAAGCCCAAAAGGTATCTACTCCGTCTGTTACCTGTACTGTTACACCCGAACCGGTTAGTTGTGCTGGTGTAATATTTTCTGCAAGTAAGTTAGCCGGTGCAATAGAAGTATGGTACAAGGACATTGAAGCAATATCCCCACCTATTGAATTTGCGTATAATTTTATACTCTTGGACATATATATAAATAGTTAACCATCACAACTTAGACAATCAGTAGACGTTCTACTTCCTATGTCCCCATTAATAACAGAGTCTGTTCTTAAATAATATAGTGTTTTTACTCCTAATCTCCAAGCTGTTTGGTGAACTTCGTTAATAAACTTAGGACTATCTGTTGGATCAAAAGCTAAATTGAGTGATTGAGTTTGATCTATATATTTCTGTCTTGCAGCTGCTTGTTCTACCAATTGTAATTGGTTTATCTCTGCAAATGTTAGAAATATTGGCTTATCTTCTGCAGGCATTACATCTTCAGGTAGATTAGCAATACTTCCTCTATCTTTCATAATTTGATCCCAAACTTCTTCAGTATTTGCACCTTTTTCCTCTAAATAAGTTTCTAAAGCTGGGTTCTTTCTAATAAAAGTACCTTTGGCTGAGTTAAAAGTATAAACGTTAGCAGGTACTGGTTCAATACCGGCAGATACTCCTCCTGAAATCGTAGAGTTTGATACGGTAGGTGCAATAGCTAGTAAGTGGGTATTTCTCATACCAGTTCCTTTACACCATAGCGGTTCTCCAAACTCTTCTGCTAATTTTCTTGATGCTGCTTCAGCTTCGTTTCTAATTTTTGAGAATATCTGGTGGGTATATGAAGTTGCCATTAAAGATGTAAATGGAATTCTTTCGTTTTGTAAAAAAGTATGCCATCCTAACACTCCTAAACCGATTGCTCTACCTTTTTTAGCTGATCTGTGAGCTCTTATTAACGAATCTCTTCCAGAAGTTTTTGCTAAGAACTCTTCTAACACTCCATCTAAAAAATATATTGCGGTTTCTACTAGGTCCGTGTTTTTCCATTCATGCCATTTAGTAAGGTTAACAGATGAAAGGCAGCAAATGAAAGAATGCTCTTCATCTGTATGTAAAGTAATTTCAGAACAGATATTAGTCATACTAACATTCAAGTTATTCTTCTTATATGCTGGTGGATTTGCGTTATTTACGTTATCCTTAAACATAATATAAGGTTCTCCTGTTTCTACTCTAGACTTAAGTATTTTAACCCATAATTCCATTGCCTCAGCGTCTCTATGCTCTAATTTTTGCATATATGTATCATCCACTACAACACATTGATGTAGGTTTAGACACTGTCTATTAGGGTCTCCTTTAGGTCTTCTGATTTCTAAGAATTCATGTATATCTGGGTGATTAATATCTAGGTTTACAGAAGCTGCTC
>Ga0222719_10003642_pt1 | contig 13644 bp, 21 predicted proteins | sample C33_34DmetaG_FD_165039 | JGI IMG/M metagenome (GOLD analysis project Ga0222719, IMG submission 165039) | Estuarine water microbial communities from San Francisco Bay, California, United States - C33_34D | ecosystem: Environmental > Aquatic > Marine > Unclassified | place: USA: California...
TACAGAAACTGATCTGTTAAAGCTCAAAGCCTACAGTGATTCACAAAACAATCCTATAGAAGCAGCTTTTGCTAAATCAGCTCTTGCCTATTACCAAACTCAAGACTATCAACCAGAGTTTATTCACTCTGGTATGTCAAACAACTCTACCTCAAAACGCTGGTGGCAATTTTGGAAGCGTTAAGATTCCAACTGTATGAACGCAGATTAGAAAACTGTTTGGCAGCACGTGATCGTTGTAAAGAAGGTTCTTGGGGCTGGACATATTGGCAAGATTGCTTTACAATCTTACTAAGAAAGATGAATAGAGAGTTACATGACTAATACACTTAGCACTTATTGGGGTGATGGCGAATATTCTGATAGACGAGCTGAAGTTTGTCGAGACGACAGAGGATTCTATGTCCAATTTTTTATGAATGATCAATTTATAGAGTTTAGAACTCTATATGAACATTCTGAAAGATATGCTGAAGATGCAGCAGAAAACTGGTGTTTAGGTATCATTACTTAATTTATGGTTTATAGTCATAATGAGTGGTCTCCTTTAAAACAGTGTATAGTCGGAACCACTACTAATATGTATTGGTTTAATGATAATAAACCTGTTGATAAAAGAGTTGTTGAATATTCAAACAAGTGTTTAGACAAATTCGCAAGACTTTTAACTGACTTTGGAGTAGAAGTTTTAAGACCAATAGATATTGATTATATCAGTAAAAAAGGTTTCGGAGCATACTCTGTAAGAGATGTAACTCTGATAATTGGTGATAAAGTTATATTTACACCCACACAACACATTTGTAGAAGATTAGAATGGGACGCAGTTAAACCCCTTTTAGAAGGATCAGATTTTATTTATCCACCTGAAGATAGTACTGTCATGTTTGATGCTGCAAATGTAATAAAATGTAATTATGATATTTTGTATCAGGTAAGTGAATCAGGAAACAAAGAAGGAGGTAAATGGTTACAACAAACTCTAGGTAATGATTATACTGTTCATTTCTTAGAAGGAGTTTATAACGGTTATCATCTTGATACTACAATACTACCTTTAAGAGAAGGTTTAGTTATGTTAAACTCTCATAGAGTTAAAGAAAGTATGATACCTGATTTTTTACGTTCTTGGGATAAAATCTGGATAGAAGCTGACGATTTAGAAGAAACCCCGACTACTTATCCTCAAAATGGCAGTAAATGGATGGGTATGAATGTTTTTTCCTTTGACGGTAATAATGTGATAATGAGTGGTCGTCATAAAAAAATACATAATAAATTAAAACAATTTAATATTGAAGTACACCCTTGTGAGCTACCTCTTTCTTTTTATTTAATGGGGGGTCACCATTGTACTACTTTAGATACTATTAGACTTGAAACTTAATGGAGAACTAACATGATGAAACTAACTTTAAGAGAACAAATGCTTGAAGCTGCAAAACAACACGCTGAAGCTCATATTGAAAAACATCGCATGAACATTGAAATTTATCTTACTAATCCAGTAGGAGTAGGTGAACACTCTGAAGTGATGGAAGAAATTGAAAAGCAACTTGACGAGATGGCTCGTTACCAAGATCATGTAGATATTTTAGAAACCTACTTCTAATGCGGTGTCCACAAACTTATCGCGATGGACCTTATTGGTACATGCAAGTTAAAGTAATTGAGGAGTATGTATGCCCAAAATGTGACGATGTTCACAGAATTGAGCGACAACATAATGATGAACGAACTCGCGGTCCAGTTGAGTGTCCTTCCTGCGGATTTACAAAAAACATTTAATGAATAAACAAAAGTACATTGTTGATAGAATTAAACTAGTTCTTAAATTTGCTAAACCGTACTTAAAAGATTCAACTGTTTTAGACTTAGGAGCTGGTGATGGAAGTATGTCTCGTGGTCTTTTGCCTTTTTGTAGAGCAATCACTGCATGGGATCCAAATCCTTACTGGCATTCAAAGCTATCAAAGTTAGAGAGTATCATTTTTGAAGAACCTGTAGGTCATTATGATTGCTTATTATCCTCTAATGTTTTAGGTCTTTGTCTAGATCAAAAAACTACTCTTAAGACTTGGACCAATTTATACTCACCAAATACTTTAATACTATTCTCTACTTTGCGAGATGCTTCAGAAATGGATACTCCTATCGACAAAGATAATCCTAGAATGTGGTCTGCATATAATTCTTTATTTAACTATACTTGGATAGATCTAACTACTATTATACCTTCAGATTTTAGAATACTTGTTGATAACCATTTTACTCGCGATGACGGTCAGACAACACAGTTTTGTTTAGCTACTAAGTAATTTCATAAAACTTATTTAATAAAGGTTTAGGAAGCATATTTAACTGTTCTTCTTTAGATCCACCATCAAAATGTATCATTTTAGCTCTTTCCCAATCAACAAATCTTTTCGGTCTACAATGCCACTCTGCAGGTAAGTGCTGTGGTTTAGCTTCATACCAACAATACCAAGACAGTAGCATTTCGTGAGAGTTATAGTATGAGTATTTTTCTCTTAATTCTTCGTCCCAGGTTGGTACTTTAATCTTACCTTCTAATCTTGGCTTTAACCACTCACTTAAATGATTTGATCTTTCTTGGCTCATTACTAAAATTGAAGCATTCCAAAAAGATGCTATGGGATCAATTTTAAACTGTAAAAAAGCATTTCTTGCAGGATCATGAGTAGTTGAACACTGCCAGTCTCCAATAGGTATTTTACTTGTTGGGTCTATTATCCAAATATCATTATCAAGAAATATTATAAAATCATATCCTTGCTTTGGAAAACACTCGTATTGGTAGTATGAATAAGTTAATTCTGTAGCAGCTAGTTTACTGTTAATAGTTTTAAATGATATGTTTGGTATTTCTGTGACAAGTCTATATTCGTATCCTTGCTGCACACACCAGTTTTTAACTGATTTTTGGCATTTAGATATAATTTGTTTGGTAAATGCAGCTGAACGGTTGTCTAAACCTTCTCTTGCCATATACCCTTTACCAAAGTGTGTTTGAACTACAATAACTTTATTCATAATTTATAATAACTCTTGCTAGTTAAAAGTCAATATGGTATTATATACCATGATTTATAATAGATTTAATTTGATTGAGACTATTAAAAAGATAGATGATGTAGAATTAATACATGATCTTGCAAACTCATTCAACAAAACTCAAGAAGAGTCTAAAGCATGGTTAACAAGTTTTATTCCTAATTTACCTGTTACAACAAAAGTTGTTGTAGCAGCAGGATGGTATGGACTAATGGCTCAAACTATTTTTCATAAATTGAGATGCGATGTGACCTCATTTGATATGAATCCTGATTGTGAAAAGTGGGGTTCTCAACTGTTTTATGGAATTAACTTTCAAACTAGTAGAGTAGAAGACTTTAATTGTTCAAAGTATGATATCGTTGTCTCAACTTCTTGTGAACACTTTTCAGACGAAGTGCTTAATGATTTTTTAGCGAAGAGAAAAAAACACTCGCGTGTTTATTTACAGTCTAATAACTTTTATAATGAGTCTACACATGTTAACTGTAAACCATCAGTTGAAGAGTTTGCTAAGAGTGTTAACTTAGATATTGTAAAAAAAGAAACACTGAAGCTTGATTATGGTTTTGATAGGTATTTGGTGATAGGTAAATGAAATATTACATTACAGGAACACGCAGAGGATTGGGTGCTGCTTTAAAAAATATTTATGGTTCTACAGATACACTTGAAGAATGTGATATTTTCATTAATTGCAAACACAATAATTTTGACCAAGTTGATTTGTTGTATAAAGCTGCTCTATTAAATAAGAAGATTATTAACATCGGCTCTAATAGTCCAGATCAATATAAATCTATTCCTTGGAAGTATGCAGTAGAAAAAGCTGCTTTAGATAATGCTAATTCTCAATTATTTTATCAAGGAGTAGACACTACTATAGTTAGATTTGGTTATTTTGATTCTCCTAGAGTAGCTCATTTAGAGACAAAAAAGATGTCTTTAGAGTATTGTTGTTCAGTTATACACTGGATACTTCAACAACCACATAGAGTTAAAGATTTAACAATTATACCATGAATATATTTTATACAAGTGGCACAACAGGAACTCCAAAAAAAATTGTTCACTCTTGGAAATACATTCAAAAGTGTGCTCAATCTGCTATAGATTTATACGGATACTCAAAAGAATCTAATGTATTGAATATGTATCCAAATACTTCTATTGCTTACTATAGCTTAACCTCTTATCCAGCTCAATTAGCCCACTCTAACTTACATAATTATTATTGGAACCCTTACTCATTTAAAGATGTATTTTTAGACTTTAATCCAACACACATTGGATGTACTCCGAGACAGATTAGTATTTTGATGAAGACTAAAGGTTGGGACTTAGTAGACTTTCAAAATATTAAAATTATAATTGGCGCAGAAAAAGTTAAACAAGAACTAATTGATTTGTTGATAGCAAAAGGAGCTATAGTTTTTACAACTTATGGCTCAACGGAGTTTCCTCCACCTGTATTAACAGGCATAAATACTGAATGGTTTTCTTTAAGTTCTACTTATGATATCTCTTTTAAAGACAAGGAGTTGATGGTTGAGGGAATACCCACTGGAGATGTGTTTGAATTAAGAGAAAATAGCTGTAGATTTATAAAACGTTTAAGCACTGTTTCTTCGCAGAAAACTTGGAAATCATTTAGTGAATAACTTACTTATTATTAACTCGTTACAAGGAAGTGGTGGGCATAGATTAGGTAGGATTTTTTCTTGTTACGAAAAAGTTTATTGGTATTCTCATCCTAACAATGGTACTCATCCTTGGACATTTGCTGAAAACTCTCATATAAAAGAGGCAGGTTTTTCAAGATTTCACTATGATCGTTTATTACCAGATGGTTCTTGTATTCCCTTAATTGGAAGTAGAATAAGAAAATATTGGGACAGCGAAGAGTGGTTTAATAATTGGAAAATACTAGTCTCTAACTTGCTTTTAACTTCCCAATTTTATACTATTGTAGTGCATGATAGTCCAAAATATCTAAGACAAATGTTTAAAGATAGCTATATTATATCTTTACTTTCTGACCCTACAGAATCTGCTAAAAGACATATGAGTACTTCTGCAAACTTTAGAATTGATTTTAAAATGACTAATCAACGTCCAAAATATGAAAGTGATTGGGTAAAAAAAGCTAATCTACTACTAGCATCAAATCCTAGCGCGACAGAAAAAGATTTATGGGAACAGTATAACAGCGGTAACTACTATGATTATGTGTTACAAAAAACTAAAGAAAGTAACGAACTAAATAAGACTGAAGCTCTATACTCTAATGCAACAGTTTCTTGGGATACTATTGATTTTAATTTATTGACTGATCATTTTGGAAAATTAGATGATAATTACAAAAAACTATTGCCCTGAACGACTAATGACTGTCTTTTTTGAAAGATGCAAGAATTTGAACTATACTAATAATATTAGTAAAGACTCTATTAAATATGATTGGGTAATAAACGAAAATCAAGGACAGTTTTTTTATACTTTTAATACCAAAAAACAAAAATTAATTGCAATGAGCGGTTGTCACACATTCAAAGATGGTATGCGTTTAGTTTTTCGTGCAGCACAGCTTCCAAATGAAGACTCTTTTAAAGGTTTAAGTAAATATCATTTTAACTCTATTCCGTGGAGAGAGCATATACCTCTTCAGATTAACTGGGGAAAATCTCTAGATATACACAATTTTTACATTACTACTCACACACTTACAGAGCGTCATATTGGAAAAACAGACAAAACAGCAAAATCTTTGCTGCTATTAGCAAATTATGGTATAGTATCTTATTTAAGAACAGAATTAGTTTATAACACATATCAAACTGTTTGGAAATTAAACGAACAAAAATATCAGGATTCAAAGAATGGTAAAATTCTCTCTGCTATATAACATTGATTTGATTAGGAAAGAAATAAATAACATATTATTTCAACACAAACTAGTTAATGAGTCACAGTTATTATTACAGTCTCAAACAGGTAAAGACTGGTATTCTATAGAAGCTCCATACAAACTTTCTTCTGAATTACGAGAAACTGATTTTTCTACTCTTAATGTACCTACAGACAGTGAAATTGCTAGATTCATTACAGATAATGCTTTAGTTAGAACACGACTCATGCTTTTAAAACCAAAAAGTTGTTATTCTTGGCATAAAGATGTAGGTAAAAGAGTACATTTAGCTGTGTATACAAGTCAGGATTGTTTTTTCGTTGAAAACTCAATTCTTCAGCATATACCTAGTGATGGTTATGCTTATGAAGTGGATGTAAGCAATTGGCACACAGCTTTAAATTGTTCTACACAAGATCGTTTACACATAGTTGGATGCAAAAGATGATTAGAAATAACTGGATCATAGAGTTAGGTTATGAATATGATAAGCAAGCTCTACTTGATTTATATACAAAACATGAGTTGATTCCTTATAAGCATCAAGTTACAGGTAGAGAGTTAGGATTTTCACACTGTTATACACGAGAACTTTTTAAAGAGCCTGTTGTACAAAAGATTATTGATGATTTTAGTTTTTTAGACCTACGTTTTGAGTTTGGTGAACATTGTGCTACTGCAGGATTCACTCTATGCAAAAGTCATATGACTCCTGATTGTACTATCATTCCTCATATTGATCATCTTCGTCCTGCTTGTTTAACTTTTCCTCTTACTTTTCCACAAGAAGTGCAGTTTTATGAAAATGAACAGACAGTGTTTGAATACCAATACTGCCGTGCAGTAGTAGCAAATGTAGGAACACATAAACATGGGGTGAACTACTCACCTCATCCAAGAAAGCAATTTCAACTAGATGTATTTAATTCCTGGGAAGAGATAAATGAAATTTTTAAAGAATGATAATGATATCGCAATTACAGCAATAGATGAAACAATAACCTATAGAGAGTTTAACACAAAAATCACTCTATACGCAGAAAAACTAAAACAGTGTGGTATTACGAATCAAGATCGAATTTTAGTTATCGGTCATCCAGATGCAATGATTGAAACTATTGCCTGGTCATATGCTGCTACTTTAATGGGAGCAAGTCCCGCAAATGCGTCGGTTAATCAAAGTGCAGAAGAAATTGATCTCAAAAGCAAATCTGCGAGTGTTAAAGCTCATGTCTGGTATGATGGAACTATCAAAATCGTGAGTGATAAATCTGGTAAAGCTCACCCCCAAGAGGCATTTGTATACTATTCTAGCAATACCACTGTTAAAAAAGACAATCTTTATAGTACAGAACCTGCCTTTTTCTTTTATCCTTCAGACTGGGCTTCTGGCTTTGCCAATGAAGATACTATCGGTTTAATGCAAACTTATCTCGGTCAGACTCCTTTAAGACAGCTGTGCTGTATGGGCTGGGAGATTGCCTATGCTCCACACAATGTTGCAACTTGCTTGCTCACAGGAGGTTCATTTCACTGGGTAAAGAGTGAGAAAGATATGCCAGCAGCTCAACTGAAATGGAAAACAAACTGCATTTCTACTTATCCAATCTCTATGGAACGAATGTGTGATGTGGGTCAATTTGAAGAGCCGATTACTTTTGTTGAAATATCAGGAGGAGCCTGCACTCCTTCACTAGTGAAAAAAATTAGATCAAGTCTTAATCCTCAGTGGATTGGAAACTCGTTTGGTACTGTCGCTGGAGGTCTCTTGCTGAGTAAAGTGATCGATAAATGTGACAATCCCAACCTGATTGAGTGGATGAAACCTTGGACTAAAAGCGAACTAAAAGTGAGACTAGATGCGACAGGGCTACTTTTGTTTTCCAGAAGAGGCTCTGAGTGGTTAGACGATGGTGATATATTTGAACTGTCTAATGAACAGTATCGTTTTAAAACTCGTGCTCATGATGAACATCTTAACTTCAAAGGAGGTAAGATCAGCACCTGGGAAATAGAAGGATATGCTAATGATTTGTTGAAGACTATCAAAGGTTGCGGCGATCATACTTATGTATTTCCAATGAACGGATTAGCTGATTGCAACAGACACGGATTAATTTTCAGCGGATCGATTGAGGCAGTTCGCGTTAAACAGCATCTTAGTTCTTTGATCAGTTGGAAACAACCTCAACGAATCTATCGAGTGTCAGATCATTTTTGGAAAAGTGAGATCAAAGTGAGTCGCGGCAGAATGAGTGATAGATTACAAAGGTTGTCACACTTGATTTTAGAAGAGATTTAGTGTAATTAAAAACATTTTGAAGTAGACTGCGCACTACTTTTATGCTAATTTATGTTCAATAGCTGAGTTCGATTAAAACGCTGGCGAACAGCGGCGGCACAACTTTTCGATAACAGTGCGACCGTAGGGAGCTAGTGGGGCAACGTAGTTGCACAACTGTTACGCCACACTTGCGTCTTCTTCTTGTATTTTTCCCAATTATATGATAATCTCTTATTAATCAATGGAGATTTTTATGATACTACTTATTGCTTTAGGCGCATTGTTTGCAGTGGATAATGCTGAATTTCTTAACACTGTAAAGGAACAACAAGATGAAGGTTACACCTGGAAGTATGTGGGCAAGTCTCGTCCTTCTGGTACTCCTGCTATCACTATTAAACCTGATAATGGTGACGAATTCATTCTTTGGAGGCTAGAACGATAATGTCTGATAAAGAATATGATCATAAATCTTGGTATTTACACCAAAAAGTTTTAGACTTTGCTGATGAAATGCTGGATAAAGATTATAACCCACTTGAAGTTGCCGCTGCTCAAATGGTTAATGCTATGCGTATTTATCGTACTATTATGCCCGAAGACCAGTATGATTCTATGATGAAGAATGTGTTTGAAACTCGTAAAAAAGTTCAACCATTCTCACCCGCTGTTCTTAACTAATACTTGCCTGTCGCTTTAATATTTGATATTATTAATCATATTTTAGCGACAGGAGATTTTAATATGCCAAACTGGTGTGCAAATTCACTTCAACTTACAGCAGCTTCTAAAGAAGAAGCTGACGAACTCTCAATTCATCTCAAAAAACTCAACGAACCTACTAAAGAGGGTGAAAAAGAACTAACCTTTTTTGGATTTTTTGTGCCAGAAACTTGGAATGACGACAACTGGTACTGGTCTCGTGTGGAGGCTTGGGGTACTAAGTGGGATGCATCTATGCATGATTGGGCTTGGGTAGATGATACCACAGTTGTGTTAACCTTTGATACAGCATGGTCACCACCAATTGCTACTTACGAGGCGATGGTAGAACAAGGTTGGGGAGTATCAGCTACCTATCACGAACCTGGTATGTGCTTTGTCGGATCGTGGGTAGATGGTGATGAAGAACATTATGACTATGCCGACTGTGATACTCCAGAAGCTGTACGCGACTTGATTGGCAATGACCTTGACGATGAGTATGGTATTTCTGAGTGGATGGAACAGATGCTTGAAGAAGAAGCAGAAATTGAAGCGGAGGAATCGTCGAATGGCTAAACATAGTTTTGGAGAAGTTGTAGGAAAGTGTGAGATTTGCACTATCAACCTTTGGGATTCTTGTCAAGGAGAGCCAGCTATATTTCCTTGTGGGATTGAAGCTTGTCCTTATGAGAAAAAAGAAGAACAGAATCAACATCTTAAAATAGCACACGCAGGAGGAATGGGAAGTGGCCTTGGACAAATTGACTTTTAATGACCATCAAGCAGCAGAACTTTTACACCTACGTACTCAGGTTGCCGAACTTGAAAGAACTGTTGAGTTACTTAAACTTGATAATAAACAGCTGACTGAAGCAAACTATGCTTTAATGCTCAGAAAAAAATCTGTACAAGGATAGTATTATTAAAAAATACGAACACAGAATAAAATTTTATTCTGATGGTCAAACTTATACTAACAAGTTTGAAGCATTAAGTAGCACTCTATACCCAAACAAAGTTACAGCAAGTCTCTATGAAGGTGACTTGCTAACTTGTTATGACTGGACTCAAGAACCTTCAGAATCTTGGGATCAGCTTGTACTGGAACGGATGCTTCAAATTAGAGATTCTTATGATTATATAAGACTTATGTATAGTGGTGGTTCAGATTCACATTTAATTTTTAAAGTTTGCTGGGATAATGATATATTTATTGATGAAATTTATCATAGTCTTGCAGCTTCTACAAATGATCCTCTTTATGAGGACGCAAATTTAGAAAATAGAATGTGTGCTATCCCATATCTTAGAGCATATAAAACAAGATACCCAAATGCCAAAATTACTTTGGCAGAAGATAATATTAATTTTCTTTATGAAAAAGATGCTGATTTATTTTTCAAACATAACATTGCAAGACTAAATGCAAGACACTATATGCACTATGCCATGTCTGAACAACATAATGATTCGAATATTAATTGGTGCTGGATAGTAGGAGATTGTGATCCATGTCTTGCTCATAAAGATGGTAAGTTTTACTCTGAAGTTTGGGAGACATCTAATATATCTGTATGGAATCATATAAGAAATGTTGAGTATTTTTTTACTACTCCTGTTTTTCCAAAAATTCATGCCAAGCAGTGTCATATATTAAAGAACTATATTATTAAAAATAATAAATATGAAATTTTGAAAGACCCGTTTGAAGCTCAAACATTGAAAAGAGAGCTTGTAAGGTGTATGACTCCTGAATATAAAAGTTATCATATGCTAAAAGATATTATAACTCCTTTAGGCATGAAAAATCCTAAATTTTATCAAAGTTATCGCACATTTGATGAAAGAGTAAGAAAAAGGATTAGAGACTTAGCATACTACAAGATTAATAGTGTTCCGATTGATAAAGTAATGGTAAGTATCAAGTGTGAAATGTTACCTTTAGAAAAGTAAAAATATCTTTTTTGAATTTGCTCTTTTGTTATTTTTAAGATATATTTATATCTCTTAACGGATAAAGGAGCATTTGCATGATCCATAAGTTTTTCACTCTGCGTGTTGTTCATCCTAATGGGATAACTGAACGAGCAACTTGGAAACAACGCTTTCAATGGTTGTTTGGAGGGTGTCATTTGAGAGACGAGCGAGTAGTATCCCGCTACTGTCAAATGAAGAGAAACCAAGAGCACCAGTCTTAAAACTTTGATTTTTTGATTGCTCTTTGGAAAAATTCTTGATATATTTATTATAGAAAATGAGATGAGGCATCATCCTCTGGGCTAAGATAGGCTTGCTTCGGCTCCCTGAATGCTAAAGGTAAAACCAGTTAATGATGCAACGGTGTTGACGGAATCGCTCACAGCCTCACTTATTTTCTCCCTTAGCTCAGGGTCGTAGAGCCGTCATCCAGACGATATGTGGACGCAAGGCACGGCGTTAAGAATCCCAAGCCCATGATGTGTAGTCGCTTGTAAAAACTCGTAGCACATTAGCTGTTGGCAGGTCAGTGCTGGAAACTGATCGCAGTCGGCTCTGTGAGGGGCAGGGGAGCGACTATAAAACTCTCCCCATCTTATTACATTGGGGTGTGCTCCTAGTGCCTGTCGCCTACCTTGCACTCAGTCGTAGCACCCCCATTCGGCAAGGATCGTAATGATGCTTGCGTACAACCAGACCTTGGGATACCGCGTTAAGCGATACCAAACATGGGAAGTATGGCAAGTGTGGTGACGATTCACTCAACAGGCGGGCGTTCGGGGGCTGTGTTGAGATTTTAACAGGTTTATCAATTCTTCTTTTTCTTCAAAATCTACCTCAGTTGACTTCATATTGTGTGAACTAAATTGACTTTTCATAAAATTAATAGCTGTATTAATTGACTGCCAGTTATTATTCATATAAATACCCCAAACATATTTACCACTTTTTTTATAATTCATTTCTATTTGTTTTGTAATAGTTAAAGATAGTTTGTAAAAAATGTCTAAGTAGTTATGTAAATTACTAATATCGCCTCTTACTGAGTTATAATATTCATATAATAATTCGTTGAAAATTTTTTCTCGTACACTTGTTACAAATAAATAATTTTCATAATAAGTGTTATTAAGCACCTCCTGCTCATTTTCAAAAGACTGCACTGTTCCATGTACAGAATAAACTTTTCTAGTTTTATATCCCCATTTTTTTATCCAATCTTCATCATTTGCAGGTGAGTTTGGTAAAAGTATGAAAGGATAATAGTTAATTTTTGGAACTCTTAATTCTGATAATTCTATTAATTGTTCTAAATGTCTTTTAGTAGTCATAAGAGGTAAATCAGAAATTATCTCTACAGTTACTTGTGGATCATGATTATCAATAATATCTTTTATTAATTTTTTATGTTCTATCCACGATACATCAGGTCTATTAATTGCGTCTCTCGTGTCTTTGAATATTGATTGAATTGCAAATTTTCTGGTTGAGTAGTCATGATGTTTATTTGAATGTTCATGTACAATGTGTTTTTTCATTAAAGAAAATACTATATCTTTTTTAATTTTACTCCAGTTGGTAATTCTTACTGATAAGTCTTTACTTATCATGTAAGTTAGTAATTCATGATCATGTTTTATTAATCCATAGTTTGCATTTACTATCTGTACTCTAACAGAGTCACGCATAGAACTTATAAAATCAACTTCTTCTTTAATGATTTCAGTATCTCTAATAGATAATTTATGGTGAAGTCCCGAAGACCAATCACAAAAGCTACATTTATAAGGACAACCTCGGTCAGTCTCATAAGGAAGCATTACCTTTTTTCCTGGTTTAGCAATTTTTTTAATGTCGTTTTTTAATTGATTTATTACTGTTTTATGTGTATATATTTTATAGGGTTTGTAGTTTTCATACTTAAATCTTCTGTAAAAACCTGAGTTGGTTTGTGTGGCACAGTTTAATCCTGCGGTAATTTCGTTAGTATTTTTATATCTCTCATATAAGTCATAAAAGGCTTCTTCACCATCGCCATAAATTACCGCATCAAAAAAAGGATAAGTTTCAAAATTTACTTTTATATTTTTTCCATCTATGTTTGGTCCACCACCAATAATTTTAATTCGATTATTTTTAAGTTTTAGTTTTTTGCATAAGTCTATCATTTTTTGCTCAGTCCACACGAACATAGGAACTAATAATAAATCTGGCTCATTTTTGATAATTAATTTTACGCACTCTTCAGCAGATTCCCATTTATAAATTGGCTCACACCAGTCTATCTGATTATCTGGGTAAGAACTATCACAAAATGATCTAAGAAAATAATATATAGGTCCAATGCTCGGCTGATTATCGAGCTCATACACATAACTTAAAACTTGTACTTTCATAGTTTAATTATAATTACAATAGTCTGTATGTCCAACTTTCTTTAAAAACACACTTGATTCACGCTTAATTTTTTGATATATTCTATTCATAAGATAAGAAATGGGGTATGCCAGTATTCCGCCCCACCGCTGAATTAGATTCGGGTGAAAAAGTATTGGTATAACAATGGAGATGGTAGTTTCGGTAAGGATAACCTACTTAAAAAAACCTTCCACAAAGTCCAAGGGGAAGTGCTGCAAGTAGACGAAAGCAAGGCAGACCAATGATACATACAAACGGGGTATGTTAGGTCGTTTCA
>Ga0222719_10003643_pt1 | contig 13644 bp, 14 predicted proteins | sample C33_34DmetaG_FD_165039 | JGI IMG/M metagenome (GOLD analysis project Ga0222719, IMG submission 165039) | Estuarine water microbial communities from San Francisco Bay, California, United States - C33_34D | ecosystem: Environmental > Aquatic > Marine > Unclassified | place: USA: California...
TTGACACCAATTAGTACGCCAAACAAGCCCACTGCCCAGTACGCAGCGTCCTCTTCGGACACTTCCACCTTGGGTTCGGTTTGATGCGGTGGCTGATGCGGATTGGAACTAAATCTCCGAGTGGAGGAGAGTCTCCGCGATACCACAGTCGTGGGCAGCAGCGACGAGCAAGTACGAATACGAGCTTGTTGACGGATCACTGATGATAGAGCCGTCTTGCGACTGACGAGAAGCAGCTGTTTCAATAGTGTCATTGTTTCAATTGATATGATGGATGGTCGAGTCAAAAATTTAAGAACCCTCTCTTTTTCGAAGGGTATCTCGAGGAGAGGGATGACGGACTTGAGTTGATTCGGGTTTGGTTTCGCTTTGTTTCCTGTCGGATTGACTGCTGCCTGTGTCTATGGCCAAGTCCAACGTCAAGATCTAAGAACAGCTGCTGCAGAGGTCTGTTGACTGCGTTCTCTTGTTCTCCGCATCTTCCTCGACGAAGAGTCGGCGAGCAGTGCCGCCGTTGATATTTTGCAGCCTTGTTGCTGACGCAACGAGTGTTCTACATCCTTAACCTTATCGAACCACGTAGGTCGTGTCCCAGTCCCAAATCGCGGTGGAGTTATCTAACCGTCGTGGACTGCAATGGTCTCAAGAGGGCATTGATCACCTTGATTGCCCCGAGAGACATCCTACTAGCGAAAGAGACAGTGCTTTATCGAAGAAAACTCGCTTCGTTTCGAGTAACCAAGTTCCATACAATCGAATATTATACCAAAGCCATTACTATTTTTCTCTTTCCGAGTGAATGTAAACGCCGATTCTCTTCCCCTCTAGCGTATCGAGAAACCCTTCAACCGTGTCTTTATTGTCATCCAGACAAGGTCCTGGTTCTCAAGATTTGGTTGGTTTGGACCGGGGACTGGCAGCGGCTTTGTGTCATTGTTTGCCGACGAGGAATTGACTCCACTGATAGACAAATGGCACGACGCCGATCGGCGCAATTGTTTGTATGACCGAATGGCATCGAGAGGAAGATCGCGACGGATTATCACAGTGTCATGAGAAATGGGACAAGACACATCCTCAAATGCTTGCGAGAATGTCGAAGCTGAAACGCCGACAGTCACAAAGAGTTGGTCGGCAGGCGACAACATGTTGGACGACCCAGTGGATAGTTCACTTTCCGCCTGAGATTCTGCTTCAACAACTTTTCGTAAGAACTTTCCCGCCAATGCTGATTGATAGTGAACACTACAACGCTCTTGTTGTGCAATGGCGTTTTCATCCGTGTGTTCGTCATTCTTTCCGCCCAAGGCCACCGCGCCGGCGTCAAGCTGATACAACTCTTTGGGACGACTCCATGACGTTCCCAGAGATATCAAGACATGTCGTATCTCAAGGTGAGCGGAAAGCAGGAGCAAAACAATGTCATTGTGAAGTTTTTGTGCAGCGTCCATGGTTCGTTGCGGCACCATGGAGTTTTGTCGTTTTGCGGTCTTTGCCGTTGGTGTCAACGGAGGATCCTGACTTTGAATCAACTTTGATGTCGGACTGATCGATTCTACCGTGAAAGGACCGACCAAAGACAACACCTGATGAGAGGGAATGGGAGATAATCCTCGTGCGTAATATAAATGCTTCCAGAGTGCCTGCGTCAAAACCGCCAAGACGCGATTGCTAGACAAGGACGAGACAACATGACACGGAATTGCAACATCAACATTCCAGCGACAAACTCTGTCTCGAATCGTGTGGTTCTGTCGTTTGCGTCGCATGGCAGTGCTGGAAACTGTTCGACGCGTTTGCTGATTTGTTCCATCAGGCAAAAGATCTTTCGTGCCGTCGTCGACTTCACCGTTGCGGTTCATTGTGATTCTCAAGCTGCTTCAGACCTGTCGCGATGACTGAAAACTGACGAAACAAGTGGTTTGGAGTTTACTTGGATGAAGCATGGATTCTTGCCTCGTCAAATGACAAGGCACGGACGGCATCGCCTGTCGGCCATGGTGATGATGGCGCCATTGTCGTCTTTGGTGCTCGAGTCGGGGTTGGGACGTCAAAAACGTTCCGATGGGCTGTTTCGGAGGAAGTCATTCGTAGTCGTACTTATTCGTAAAGTTAGCAAAGAAATATGCCTCCGGTCATCCCCAAATAAGCTCACCTTCAATTTGAGACATGGAGAGGACATATCAAAATGCCATTTCCTTCTGAACGCGATTTTGGCACACCAAGGGCCTTTCATGCTTCCGAAAGGAATACCCTAACCAAGCTCACCCGACTGGACACAAAACGCAACAAGCAAACAGGCGAAAGAATCGTCGGAGTGCGCTCACCATCTCTGCTTGATACAGAGGGATACAGAGGGGTAGGCATGTACATGTACTCGACGCCCATGCCCTCTAACAGGGTAGCGGAATTGGCTGGCGTTGAAGGGGTCATGGAGCAACAGCAGATGGGTTACCATGACAACGGCGGAGAAATGCAGCGGCAATCTCCAGGATACAGCATAAACTTGGCTCCTCCGGCGACTTCCTCCTCAGCTCCACGTCGTGCCGCCGCACCTAGGAAGCTATCGTCGGACAAATTGCATCCTCTTCCTCAGCAGTCTCAGCAAACTGCAAAGAGTGGATATCAACAGCCCCAACCTCTTCCGGTAATGACGACGGACGCTGGAGCTTCGTCTGCGAACTATCGTCAAACCATCAATCCCACACAAAGCAATCGACAATTGATGCGCCAAATATCGGGCCTGGGCATGGATGATCCGGTCTTTGGAAAAGCCAGCAATCATTCACGAACGTCACCGTCCGGTCGTTCCGACAGTCTCAAAAAGCCCGGTCAACAACTTCCGCCGTCCTGTCAAATGTTTGATGACATGTCCTTGGGTGATTTACCAGAAGATATGCGAGATTTGGTGAGCATCGCCAGTGATCCAACAGCTAATGGGGTAGATACGGGCTTGGATACGCAAAACTTTCACGCATCGCTGGTGGGATTCCCTGTTGCTTCGGGTCTGTCGTCAGCAGTGAACATGCATACCGGTCTGAGTGAATTTTTGAATGCGAGTCGTTGTAGTATGGAGGATGATACAGAACAACGAAAAATAGTTACCAAAAGCAAGCCCAGTCATGGGCGTCCAGTGTCACCGAACTCGGGATCTGGCGGGGTCGGTCCGAATCCAGCAAGCAAGACGATTCCGGCCGAAACTCCACTCACCAAGAAACTATCATCCGGTGCGAAACGAAGTTACCGCAAACAACAACATGGGGATCACCCGGCTAATTTGCACGCATCACTTGGAACTTTGCAATCGCTTGAAATGGAGGACGTCTTTGCCGCTGCCGCAGCGACGGAAGGGCGGCAAACAAAACAAGCCAGCAACAACAAAAGTGGAACAACTACGATAAGCAATCATATATCAACGGGCAATGTAGCTCTGGGAGAATCTCGATCTTCCAAGAGCCAAGCTCCACTCCATTCATCTCGAAGCAGTGGAATATCGTCACAATGTGTCTCTAGTTCGACTGGAGCCAGTGAAGCGAAACAAACTCCGGTTGAGTTGGATGATAGCAACAATCTTATTCTCGAGGCGGCTTTGGCCATGCAAAAAGACGAAGGTGCAAATGGGAGCAATAGGGATTTGATCATGGCGGCCTTGTCGCAGTCATTTTCCGAGTTTTCGTACGAGGACCTTGTATCAACGAACACAACGAAAGGCAGGGGACACGAATCAATCAGTCAAGTCAACAATCGTTCTTTCTCTAACGAAGGGAACTACCAACCTTCGCCGCTTTATCATCCACACGCACAAAACATGGATCCGCCACCGCCAGCGGAGGGTGGTGTTCGATCAATCCCAGTACAGTCAAGAACTCGTGTCATGCCCAATATCTCGAACGTGTTTCCACAACAAGAAGCCGTGTATCGTCGTGGTGGAAGTGGAAGTCGTATGAAACGAGGAGGAAAACGCAATCCATCGTCGTCCTCGACAGATACCTCTGGTCCTAATAGTTCGGCACGGCGATAGCGGGGCCTCTGTCTCGTAGGGTAATTAGGGTAGGAAGATAATTTATTGAGTGTACTCTCTCTCTAGCTCTACTCTATAGTAGAGAGACAACGTTGAAGTACCGTTGTTTGAGCTTTCTGTGAGGTCCTTTCGGCTATGGTGTGGTTCTAGCTCTCCACTCTCTCTCTCTCTATTAGCTCTAGCTAGTAGCTCTCTCTACTCTCTCAACTTTCGATGTGTTTCATACAATAAGGTTAAAGCTTATTATATTTCCAGTAGGGTGCGAGTTTTTCATTTATGGCTCCGCCGACCGTTGCGCGGAAGTTGGGCTTGACCATGGTGTATTTTATCGGTTGAAATCCTTTGCATTCTTCTGGACGTGAAACGCTCGTTAGAATCAATCAGATACACCGCGTACCCCAGATCACTTGCAATCTTCAGAGATTAAAGGTATCTCGATCCACCCTTCGACTGCTGGACAATTCTTGCTTAATAAGACTCTCGACGAATGACAGTGTCGATGGCATCCGTTGGATCCTCCGCATCCATGCGACGTCCTCGCAACGTCATTACTCTCACCGTACTGGTACTTCTATCGCTCTCAGTGAGTGTCTCAGCTAGTGCGGGTTTCTTCTTTAATATTCCCGCACATGGCGAAGAATGCTACTTGGTAGTGACACCGCCCGATAAAAAGACGAAAAAATCGGACGATCCGGAAGCACCGCCGCCACCGGCGCGTCACCTCTTTATACAGGGAGCCTTTTCACAAATCGACGAACGGAATCCAGAGCCAATCGTCTTTTTTATTTTGGATCATGAAGACAAATTAGTGGACAAGGAGTTGCGAGGCGCCAATTTCGGAAAATTTTACACGGAAGTGCAATTCAATTCCAAATATTGGTTGTGTTTGCAAAATCACAATCAAGGTCCCACCGAAAAGTACGACCCTGAGAAACACGGCAAACACATTGATGGAGAAGAACGAGAAGTTGGTGTCTCGTTCATGTTTGTATTTAAAACGGACGAAACGGATCAAGAAAAGGCAGCCGAAAAAGTACCCGGTCCGCTCGTGGTGGAAGACAAGTACACGTCGAAATGGCTCATGCTTGCCGAGGTTACCCAGCGTACATTGACCGATATGGTCAGTCATGTTGATTTCTTGTCCATCCGAGAAAGTATGCATCGAGATGTGACGGAAAAAACCTTTACCGATGTCCTCGTGTGGACTTTTATTGAAGCAGCTGTGGTCATCTCAATTGTAAGTATCTTGACGTGTGAAGCTCTATCTCACCATGGATTACCTCGTACAATCCAGTTTCGGTACTACTATTTTTCATGGGATCGCAAGTCCTCACTCTCTGCTTTTCACTCTTCTTGCTCTTTCTCTACCCTACCGAACAGTCGGCTGGACAAGTGTTTTATCTCAAGAACTTTATCGAAAAACGACAAGGAAAAGGCGCCGTAAACCTCAATCGCTTTTAAGAATCGAGTACGCCCATCATGACTACGTATGCAGCCCCCACAAGAGAGAAAGATAATACCGCGGAGGGCCATCTCGAAGACTACTCGCATTTGAAGATTCTTCTTTATTCGATAGCTTTTCATCCATACGAGACTTGGTATCACTTTAGATATTTTTCCTATTACAAAACTAGTTCCATGGAGACCCATGAGTGTGATTTTTAGCCAGTCAGGTGCGATCGGAAGGAAAATTTCACCTATTTTTACGTCGTCGTAGCCTCCTTTGTCCGCCGTTTCGTCTGCTGTAATGTCTCAACATTCCAGTAACGCAGGGTCTGGTCATCGGCTAGCGCGGCCTCTGCCTCGACAACATGCTTATAACACTCTCTCATTTCCGTGGCTGTCATTTTATGCCCCATGATCAACCAATCGTCGACGTTGGACGTGAGGCAGCTAAAATCGTGGCGAAAGAAATCCGAATTCATATAGGTAACTCTTCTCCCAGGCAAGACTGATTCATTCTCGTCAGTGACTGGAAGTCTTTGAGCTTCGTCTAGCCAAATGCCGATCGACACATCTTCCCCTTGATAATAGGTCAGGCCCTTTGCTGTCCCAATATATTTGGCCACGCTGTAGCTCACCACGTGTCCACAGCTCCCTCGCGGCCAGTATGGGTAATATGCATGTTGATACTGCATCTCACGATTCGCCCCGACCCGCCACACGGGTGACTGTTCCACAATCCTACCAATCACAATGGGAATACGACTGTTAAAGTTGGGGAGAAAGGAATGGAGAAGGGTGTCAACTCGTGCCACACTGTCATCATCGACTTTGACAATCCAATCAATACGTGGTTTCTGTGACGAGCCTTCGGAGGAAGGCGGATCATAATGACTCGTAATCCATGTATAGGCGAACTGAACTTTGTAGGGAAGTGATCGATAGGACTCTGGGTGCATTGCGTCTAATAAGTCTTGGTGTCGCTCTTGTTCCGCAACCAACTTTTTCTGAGCTGTTTGCTCTGCCGGAGTCAAGGTCAGAGTGGAAGGTCCACCAATCACAAAGTAGACAGGATGACCTCGTCCCCAAGTTTCTCGAATAGATTCACGGCGATGGAAGTGGTCCCGTGCACTCAATACAAGGACGATCGTCCGTGTCATTGCCGAATCTGTGTTTTGACCAGGACCTGTTGTGTAGTATATCCTCGGATCGGCCAAGGTATATTGAGAGCGAATTGCCGGCAGACTGTAGTTGAATGCAATTTCCGTCTCTTCCGTTAATGTTGGCTTGGCTTGTAGCTTTGTAGTCGACGCCTTCTTGGCAGTCTCAGCAAATGCCGCCGCTTCCGGAGAACCAGGTTTGAAGGGGAGTTTCCGAACAGAATTTTGTTTCGAGCGACCTGGTGGCTTTTCTTGTGACACAGACTGCGAAAAGGGATTTAACGATGGATCATTGCCCTTAGAGACCATTCGACCCATCAGAATGGACTGTATCAGGACCAGAAAGAGTGCAACAGCGACCAACAAGCCGCCAACAGCGAAAGAACAAACGGACGAAATTTTGCCCCTTCTCGATCCTTGCGGTCGACTTCGTATCTTCATTCTCAAGGGACGCGATTACGCTCAGACACGGCACTATCCCGGAATCACTTATTAGGTTTGATCAACATCGTACAGGGCCATCGCACCAACGTGTCTACCAGCGCCTTTAATCTCTGGACATTCTCAATAGCTTTGTCAAACAATCGATGTCTGTTGTCGTCCTTGTTGAGACGACACATGTCACATGTCCAATCTCTCAACGGACTTGCAGTCTTCGCAAATTTGAATCACGTCAAAGACGTCATCTGGTTCACCGTTCACCGTACACCGTACGTCATGCCATCTTTGGGGGAAGTCTCGGGAACCAGTCACTCAACTCTCAACTTGTGTCGAAAGGATCCACCTCTCTACTCCAGTTCGTATCTACATCGTAGAGTGAGACCTATACCTCTCCATTTTGTGATCTCAAAACGCCATACCCCAGTTAACCCCATGTCCTGTCAAACTTGATAGATTTAGGCCCTATAATCCAATGAATGATTATTCCAGTTTCAGCAGCAGAAATATCGAAAGCTCCCATAACATCTGTCTTTGCACCTACCTTTTCGAAAATCGCCATAATTTAGCTACATTGCTAGAGTGGCGGTCAATTCTCTGCCAATTAATTGGCTCTCACCTTACCAGGGCACGTAGAGGACGGGTCGCAGCCTACAACGTCTCCGCCTGAATCAGCATTCCTTCGACGATCCATTCTCGGTTCACCTCTGTCGTCCCTGGACGCATCTAGGAGGTCTCTCTAGCAGTGTTACGACCATACGGTTCACAAGCGGAGCAAAAAATCACACAGGACGACAGATGTATTTATTGGGTGCAAGTTCTTGTTTTAAGATCTATGTTTTTAGTTTACAAGCGTGCTCTAGCTCTATGATTGACAGGGTTTTTGCAGTCGCTGTTGACTTGCTAGATGTGGATATATTGATCAAGCTGCAGTTGCTCTCCTTGTGGGTGACCGCGGAGGTGCCGAGCAAGAGCAGTCACTTGAGATTCCCCACCTGTCCATGTTAGTATCCGAGATACCGTCGCCCAGTACAACGATCGTTGATGGGATATCTGGACAAGAAGAGGGACGGCTGTCCTTGTCGTATGTATCCAGGAGACTTTCGAGGCTCACTTTGCTGTTTCGTTTCTTGTAAGGTGATCGCCTTCTCTGCGTGGAGCGAGTCATGTTAAACATGTTCATTTCTTCGGAGCCCATGTCATCAAAGGAAAGAAACTTCACATCCTTGATATTGGAAATACTTGTAGCTTTGCGACTGATAGGAGATGCCATTGTCCTTGTATTGTGTTGCAGAGGGCGTTACCGTCGTTTTGTTGCTCTTCGGAGATTGTGAGCTCATGCAATCGATCTTCGGACAACGAACTTTGAACTTGGTTGCTGACTGATCGCCATCACTGGGTTTTGTGTCTGTGCCACATCAGTGAAAACGACCAGGCTCAGTTGACTCTATCACATAATGTACATAATTGATTTAACAAGGTTTACTTTAGGGCGTTCTTTATGGACATAAATTACTATTTGAAACGAATGACATTTATCAAGATAAAACTTGGGTGTTAAATACGTTTATGTATGCGTCACTTTTTTACTGGTTTATTACACAGAGACATCGCCAGCTCACAGAAAAACGGGAATAAGCTCTGGACTGCGTTAATTCAAGCCGAGATATTGTATCGCAAAGTGTAACATCTTGTTCAACAAAGTATAGAAAGTACATTAGGCATTCTTTTAATAATTACTGGTTTTTTTCACAGGATAAGGAGGGCTTCACGATGACTCCGACAAAGACTTACGAGGCCATCTTATTTTTCTTTGTTGCTAACGCCAACGAGGCTATGTCAAGACCAATAACCCAGCAAAAGCACGCACTGCGGCAGCAAAGTTATAAACGTAATCGTATTTATCCGTGAGCGATCGCCACCTTGGTCGTGAAAGAACGCAATCCGGGAGTATCCACGAGTATCTTCAAGACCAAGAACCCAGCATCGTCAAGCGCAGCGGTCATCAGTACTACGAAAGTGGTCTTGGGCACCCATGGATAACCGCCACCTTGATCTTGGTGTGATACATTTCAGTATAACCATCGTGGGGTAAGGTATCTCCGACTCATGAGCGTCCGGCCAACTCAGCGACAAATTAACTTGCGCTCTCTCCCTCTATCCCGACTTTCTGTTGGACCAAACCCAAAAGCTTACGTTCTAGGTCGTGAGAGGGGACCGAGTTTGAAAATGGTTTTGAATAGATGGTTACATCTGTCTGAACTGCATTACTGGTAATGCGGCACGCTGTCGCAAGACAAGACTGTTGGTCGAAGGTAATCACTTCCCTCTCTACTACTAGCTCTCTCTACTTAGTAGACCAGAGACAGAGAGTAGCACAGCAAGTTTCCTTCTTTCCTCAGGAAGAGCAAGATCTACTCTCACTCTTTGAAAGGCGTTTTGCCTAAACGTAAAACTTTCATCTACTTGCGTCGATCCTTCGTTCAGGATACGCTAGTAGTATCGCTAGCCCTAATGATTTAATGAGAAAACGCGTTCGCTTTGGTCTCACTTTTTTGTTGACACCTTCGAGGACGACGCGAATGATCCGGTATGGTACAGATCTTTTGCGAACTCTAGTTCGACGCCTTGACACCCACGCAAGGATTGAACTATTTAGTGCAAGGAGAAGCCAAAGAAGCTCCGCCCTCTCACATAGTCGAGTATCCAACCTTCGACGTACAACTCTAAAGGATGAAGATTCTTATTTACCTACTCTGCTTTGCTATCTCGGTGCATTTCGCTAACGCTGTCGCCTTCAACAGAGGGTTCAGTGTATGGGGAAAGATCCCTCGAGCGTAAGTATGGTGTATTTGTTATTACAGTCGTGCCACTCCTTTCGAAAGCCTCACTTCTTACACGCAGTTCATCGGTCGCTCCTAAATGCCGAATACCAGCGGCTCAGCCAACTCCGTTCCCCCCGTTTCCACGGATGATTACGAAAGAGCACAAAAGGCGATCTTTGGCGCTATTTCAAGTATGGAGAAACGAGTGCAACAAGCTGTCGAAAAAGAAGTGGACACTTTGTTTCACAATCTAGAGCATCTCGAGAAGGAAGAAATCAAGGCCCGTGCCAAGAAGGCAGTCGCCAAGGGCGGTCAAAAGGTCCGAAAGACTGTAGACGATCACCGCAAGAGTGATCGTAAACACCAGCTGCCATTCTACGACCTTGATAGTCACTCATATCCCTACGAATGGCCTAAAGGAGATCCTGAACATCGAATTCTTCACGCTGTAGAAGCAGCTGAGAAAGCAGTCTTACAGGCTGTGGAAAAAGAGGTAAGTACGCTGTTCCATAGCAGTGATAAGCATCCCGAAAATGAATCTAAGAAGCAAGCGCATAAAGTTTTGAAATTAAGCGTAACCAAGACGTCGAGCAAGTCGGAAGAAAGTCGCGAGGAGCGCAGGAGACGCTTCCGCGAAGGCATTCAGAAAGCCACAGAGGAAATGCTGGCAATGGATATCCCCTTTGACGAGTAAAATGTTCTGCACCCTACCCTAAGAAGAAGACAGCTGATGACGATGATCAAGAGGGGGATGCTGGAAAGGGAGACAAATAATGCGAAAGTCAGCTGCCATCACGCATGACACTTCTTACATCTATCAATATTTCTGCTAGCTACTATCTATCAATATTTCTGCTAGCTAGAGATAGTACATTATCAAACGATCCCGAGAGGTCTTTCAAAGAACTACGAGCTATGATATTCATTCGTTTACTCCGTTAGCTTGCGAGACCAAAGCTACCGAAATGCATTGTAGATTGTAGATCAGGATCACTGTTTATCCTGGACCCTTTTGGGTCTCTTCTTCCACGTGGCAGTCCCACAGGTATCCAAAGCTCGGCGGCCATGGTGGAGTTCGCCAACAGCCGCAGCAATCCATCCAAGTTGATCGTTGCCTTGGCCTTGGCACCTTCACCTTGTCCTCCAGGCAAACAATCGTGCACTATCCTCGTCTGTTCCTGGTAGCAATCCACCTGTATCACTGGAAATACTCGATACGCTACCGTGACACCACCCGCGTACCCTACCTCTTTGAAGACCAGCACCACCAGCCTTGCGTGCTCGATCCGTAATATCTTTTGGCTGTCACCCTTTGTCTCTTTTTTGTTTTTGTTTGACAACCGGAACCGGAACAAAGGATATCGTCAGCAGATCCTCCCGTGTCGGTTCTCTGGTAATTCTACAATATTCTACATACACTAAACTGCAACCATGTTTCAAGATGTTATTGACAAGCAATTATTCGAATTGAAAAAGCTATGGGCGAACAAACGGCAGTTGTTGTTCCAACTTTTGAACTTGGCCATGATTGTCTTTAGTGCCCTCATGATCTGGAAGGGTCTCATGTTTGTCACAAAATCCGAGTCTCCCGTGGTAGTTGTCTTGAGCGGAAGTATGGAACCTGCCTTTCAAAGAGGAGATATTCTGTTTTTAAACAACGCCTACGAAGATGTTCATGTGGGGGATGTGGTGGTTTTCAAAATCAAAGATCGGGATATCCCCATTGTCCATCGAATATTGAAAGTGCACTTGAACGAAGCCACGGGCTTTGTGGAACTCCTCACCAAGGGTGACAACAACCGTGTCGATGATCGTGGACTCTATGCACCAGGGCAATTGTGGTTGAATCGGGACGATATCCTGGGCAAGGCCACAGGGACCTTGCGATATGTGGGAATGGTGACAATTGCGCTCAACGACTACCCAGTCCTCAAATACGTCCTTGTCGGAATGATGGGTTTGTTTGTACTCACCAGTAAAGAAGGCTAATCGCGAAATATTAATCAATCATATTTTGAATGTAGCTCTCTCGATGAGGAGTCGATCTCAAGCGTACTCGTCGTCTGGTTCGGCACGAGAAACGGTCGGTACAAGACTCTTTTGGTATCATGCATAACCACAAGCTCGTCCTATTACATCCGCCAAGGTTACAATAATTTCTACTGACTGGTACACCAACTGGAGACGGATAAAATCATCAGTCGAGAACCCTCTTAACATTCCTACTTTCGTTACCCTATTGGTTTGGGCAAAACTAGATAGAATGGAGTCTTTGCGATTCCAGGTCGCACTTTACTAACAAGAACCCCTTGTTCTCCTCGTTTGGTCCTCCTTCCCTCATTCGGCCACGCGCTAACCAATTTTTCGCAAAGATCTACCATCATCATCGTGTGGTTCTACGCCTCTTTGCTTACAAGGTATCACGGAGACCACTGAGTCCATTCTCTTGTAGCTTGACCCAAGCCTTGCTAAAGTCAGCGAAGAAGGCATCTTGGTCCTTGGCGTACAATTCGACGTATTGGCGGAAGGGAGCTTCCAACAAGGCCAAGTCGGAAATCAACATGATGGTGTTGGTGTCCTTGTGGCACTTTTGCGGGCATCCCTTGGCAGTGTTCTCGTCGGCGTATTCCTTGCTAAGCATCTCAGTGAAGTAGGAGTTGTCAAACTTCAAGTGGTTCTCCGTCCATTTGCCATCGAATCCAGAGCGATCCAAGTGGCACTTTCCGACAGTGTGTGCTCCACTCAAGGCGACAATGTCCTTATCGTCGAATCCCTTGGGGTGAAAGATCTCACGCAAATGATCAATTCCCTTATCTCCATCAGGAAGACGTCCAACTTGCGATTCGACCGACTCGGAAGCATCCTTGGCATCAACACGTCCAAAGCGAGTAGGAATGGCCGGTCCTCCCATGTATTCAATGGCGACATTAGCGGCCAAGGCCCACAAGTCGGCATTGGAGATCTTATCGGGAACGTACTTGTCGGTAATCGGCTTCAACAAGTCCAATCCAACAGTTGGCAAACCCGCGTTGGCTCCAAAGGCACCTTCACCGGCGTCGGCGAAACGCATGGCGGCATTGGCACAGCCACCCGTCAACTTTCCGGTCGAGTACTTGCCGGCATCGTGCCACGACAAACGAATCATGATAGGACCACAGTCCTTCTCCTTGTACAAAGCGATCAAATCGCTCTTGATATCTTCCAAAGTACTCATGATGATGGTTATTACTCTCTGATTATCAAACGATTCACTGTTGTTGTTCGGTTGTAAAGTGAGAAGGGAGTGAACCCACTCCTACTAGCACAAAGATCTCCGAAGATCCTCGGCAATCGTTTAGCCAGAAGGCCTTTCCTCATCCGTCTGCGTCATCAGATGATTTGGTACTGACGTCATTCACGGGAATGCTTCTTTGAAATGACTCGTCGTGTACGCTCGTTTCTACGCGAACGGGGAAAAGTACTTTGTGACCCACAGTGTGCGTAATACTTTCGAACAATGAAATAAATGAGGGCAACGCAACGCATCGTAGCTCGTACGAAGGTAATGGCTACGCAAGTCTTTCCTTGGATCACTTTCTTCGGCTCGATTAGGAAGGTGCCGGCAGGAAAGAGACATTGAGTTTTGACATCCTGTTATCGAGTCACCGAAAAGATCGATCCCGTCCCTTGCATTCCTTCTCTATCATTTTATTTCGTATTGTCGACCATTCGATTAATTCGGCACTTTGTAATCGCAAGTCACAAGACAGAAACTTCA
>Ga0222719_10003645_pt1 | contig 13640 bp, 26 predicted proteins | sample C33_34DmetaG_FD_165039 | JGI IMG/M metagenome (GOLD analysis project Ga0222719, IMG submission 165039) | Estuarine water microbial communities from San Francisco Bay, California, United States - C33_34D | ecosystem: Environmental > Aquatic > Marine > Unclassified | place: USA: California...
AGTATAGCATCGCTATCCAATTTGTCAACCCCTAATTGCCATTTTTATTCCTTGGACAATACACGCGGCGCCCGCACACCAACTGATCATACCATATGCTAATAGGTCAGCATAACCAGCCACGAACATACCCACAGTGACGATGAACAAGATCCAAAATGTCAAGCCTAACAATAAGAAAGTTTCTTTATTAAGCGCCATAGTAGACCACCTCCTCGCCACGAGCAAACTCCAACAATTCTTTAGCCAACTGTTCTGCTTCAGCACGTGTCAAGCCAACCTGCTTGCCGTATCCGGCACCTACCTGTACGCATACACCACGCTCAGCGCCACCGTAAAAACGAGTCAACTGTACTTGGGGTACTTCTGTTTTCAAATCTGTTGCCATTGTGTTCGCTCCTTATTCCTAACTATATGCATACTATACTAGAGGTTATCCAAAATGTCAACCCCTTTTTTAGAAAAAATACAGCACAGCGTTGCCGCTGTGCTGTGTGTGTTTTTAGTTGCTTAAATATGCGTAGTCTTGCAATTTAACATTTTGCATTGCTGTGTTAGCAACACAGTCGTCGTACAAGCTACTTTCGTCGTAGTATGTAATGTTATTAGCAAAAATTTCCATTACGCTACTAAGTGCTACATAGTCTTTGCTGTCTGCAAAACTTGCGTACAAATCCGCTAGTTGTGCGTAAATGTTTGCACTGTTAATAAACATGCTTGCACCCGTACAGTCTGCTTCCATTAGCTGTACGTTATTAAATGCGTTTGTTAGCACAGCATAAACTGTGTCTGCATGTACGCTGTCTACGTTAGTTGTTTGTGTTTGTGTAATAGTTTTTAATGCTTGCATTGTATACGCTCCTTTGTTTAACTTATACATGCACTATAACACAATTTTCCAAATTGTCAAGTGTTTTTTTAAAAAAAAATGCCCGGGGGCCGTGGTGACCGTCCGGGCATCAAAGTTGCTATCGTCTCGGGAGCGAATCGATTAGATAGCTGTTGTTTCTACCTCTGGGGTAGCTTCGGTAACTGCTTGTTTTTCTTTTAGGGTTACCGAATTCTTTTTGGCAATGTACTTGATTGCGTTCAGTACAGCCGGATCTCCTTTTGCGAAGTCAAGATCAAACAAGTATTGTGCGATCTGACCTTTTGTCATCGGCTCTGGCAAGTCTACCAGATTGATGTTCTGGTGACCGTTCTTGTCTAGAACTTTGATCCTCATTACATCGTTACAAAACCTAATCTTGGTCTTGCCGTTTAGTGTTGTGCTACCTGTTACAGTAAATGTTTTAGTTGTGGCCATTTGGCCCTCCTTTCGTGTGTTTGTGTGTATGCCGATCTCTCAGCATGTTGTTATTATAGCAACCTTTTGGACATTTGTCAACCAATTTGTTTGTCCAATTTAGTTACTGTGCTACTGATGAACTCTTTAGCTTGTAGAGCTTCTGAAAAGGCTTCATCGTATAGCAAGTCCTGGAAGTGAAGGGCTATTAGTTCTTCAACCCTTAACTCGTCAGTATCCCCACCAGTCCCGGTTTCGATGACCAGTTTGAATTCCAAAGTCTTGGAGGCCGCCTTTTGGTCTCTTGCATGTGCAGTGGGGTCAGTGCTCATGCTACCTCCTTATCCTTTTTTCTTTGCTCAGCACCATCTCTCATCCAAGTAGACAGTTCTTCTTCGTTCTCCCATTCTTCCTGCGTTTCAGAGATACCAAACATCTCGTCAATTGCTTCTGGGATCTCTTCTCGTGTCTTAGTGCTGTGTTCAGGAATGTCGTAGTATTCATCACTACCGTTGCTCCAAGCACCACAGAACCCCATGCCTGGTTCGTAGTAGTATGCGCCACAGTCCATGTCCTCGTCTTCGATCAACTTCGCGTAGACGCCGATTGGTGGAGCCCACGCACTGTCAAAGAACAGATCCAAACTTGCTCGATTGGGTGCGACCTCAGTGTATTCTATACTGTCCGAATCACCAACATCCCACTTGGTGCCCCAGTTGCTCACACTCCAATCATATTCCCATTCACCTTTTGGATTAGGATGTATGTGTTGGCAGAACTCGCCTTTCTCGTAGGCACTTTGGATTGCTTTTACTTTTTCGATAGGACCGTAAATGGTCACATTGTTGTTGCACCAATTAGGCATGTGTCGCCTCCGCAAAGTCAGTAACCGCTTCAACAGCATCATAACCGTTGCCGCCAATATGCCATCTGTATTCGCCTACTCTGCTGTTGTAAGCACTGTCTTCTTTCCAGTCGTAAATTGTAGCAACAACATAGTCGCCTTCTTCGTTTTCAAACTCCAGCGTCCACTGTGTGTGAACTTTATCGCTTTCGCCGTCAACAGTGCTGTCGAACGCAGGCTTGCCGAACTGCTCAACCAAGTTATCGAATGATGATACAATGTAGCCCTGTAGGCTAGTTCCTGTAATATCGATATCGTTGTCTATAATTTTATACATTTTCGCTCCTTTGTTTAACATTATATGCATACTATACAGTCTGTTATCCAAACTGTCAACCCCTAATGTAGGGTAATTTCTCTTTCTTCCATAGCCAAAATGTCTCTAGCATCTTCGCCAAAAGCATCAAACTGCTCGCAAGCCTCCGCAAAGCTCTTCGCTAAAATGTCGTATACCTTGCCACAATCCATAATAAACTTAAAATGTCTAAGCATATTCGCTCCATTTCTCCTGCCATGCTTCAGCAAGTATTTCAAAAATTTCTTCTTGTGTGTATAAGCCAATCATCAGCTCTTTGTGCTCAGCCATTGCTGTAGCAAACTCATCAAAGCATTCACAGCCGCCAATCGTTTTGTTAGCAATGCTGTAAAACTCTTCTTCCATGTCCATTAACCAGTTTTTTGTTTTACTCATTCTCGCTCCTTTTTATTATATGCACAGCATAGCACCAAAATGCTATGCTGTCAACCATTTTTTTTACTACAAGCCCCAGTTGTTGTCTACTAAGTCGTGCGTTTCTACACGTGCATTGTCGTCTAGTTTAAAAAACGCATCCTCGTATTCTTCGTAGTCTACGTTAATTTCCGCTAGTTTTTCTAGTGCGTCTTCGTAACTAGCACACACAGCTGCATTCTCGTATGCGTATTCATCGTCGCCTGTGCCCTGTAGTTGTAATACATGTACTTGCATTTCTCGCTCCTTTTTTAAACAGTGTGTGCATAGTAGCACACACTATCCAAAATGTCAACCTATTTGTTTTCGTACATATAACTTTCCAAGTCCCATGCGTAACTAGCCCATGCTTCTATGTCTATGTAGCCCTCATACTTGCCCTTGCCAAGTTCGTCTACGTTAACACCCTCAACGTCATACTTGTCGTTGCCTAGTGCTGTGTCCATGTCCGCAATAAACAGCGTGTCCCACCTGTGTGTGCGTTTGCCATCTGTGTGCATTGCTATTATGCTGTCGCCCACATAGTTCACAATGTCCGTGCCGTAAAAAACACTCTCGTCTGTGCCTTCAACTTCTTCACGCAAATACTTGCTTAGTATTTCCACGTCCTCTTCAGCCCAGCCGTCACTTAGTATGCCACTGTCACAGTATGCGTGTCCCACGCCCTGTATCATTGTGCTACTGTAGTTGCCCTCAATAAATTTGTACTTGTCAATCACACTAAGTATTGTCTCTTTTTGTGCGTCCGTAAAGTTATCATATTCATTGTAGTCCCCACTTGCTTCAAACGCAAGTAGTGTAGTGTTTTTACCAGTGTATTTCATATTCGCTCCTTTTTAAACTATACATGCACTATAACATATTTTTCCAAACTGTCAAGCATTAATTTAAAAAAAGCGTAATATTTTTTTACTATTTTGGACTTGACAAGCTGTCCAAAATGTGCTATACTATTCCCTTAATTTTTCAAGGGCCTGATCTGTGAGTGAAGGTTCGGTGGCCTCCTTGATGAAGTTGGCGCCGCCGTTGATCCAGGATACCACAGTATCACCCCAGCTCTGTACCTGACCTGTATCTATCACGCCATAGCCGACCAATGCGATCATAACCAATATACCGAATAAGAATTTTAACATAGTTGCCTTTCCGTTTGCCTAATTGTTACCTACAGTATACATCCAAAATCAAGTCTTGTCAACCACTTCATATCTACCTTCGCCGCATGTTTGGGCGATGTATTTGAACAGTTCTTCCCTGTCCTTGTCCTGCCCTAAAAACTTATCGTCTTCATCATGTGCGTAGTAGATGTTGTTCATTTTGGTTAGTACAATTACTTTCGGACCCAGCATCATGTCTCGGGTCTTTTGCTGTAAGTTCATTTGTTCGTTGTAAGGCACTCCTAGGTCATCCAGGAGCTCCTTCATGTTCTGTTTGGTCTTGTAGTTGGTCCACCATTTGCCAGCTTCCCAACCAAACCATATTAATCCTAAGATCTCTAACCAGCCCAGCTCCATTATACCTTCTCCAACATAGTTGCCGGCACTCGGTACTGCCCAACGGGTGTATCACACACAATGTATTTGATGTTGACCTTCTTGACTGTACCGCCTACTGGGATGCCGCCTCGACTAGTAAACTGAACCTTGTCACCGACCCTAAACTGTCGAACAGCCTGTTTACTTAGGTACTGACGCTTGAGCTTAATCGCTTCAATGATCTGGTTAAGCTCGTCGTTAGTTGTAACTGAATGGATTGCTGTAATAGCCTGTTGTACTGAATTCATCTGTCGCTCCTTTTGTTTCATTATGTATATACTATACATTCATAAACAGAATGTGTCAACCAGAAAGATCCCCCTACACGTACAGCGGGGTCACTACTTAATAGCGATGATCATATGCCTACTCCAGTTGCCAGTAGGGTAATTAAACTCCATACTGCCTTCGTATAGGCACTCCGTCACACCAAAGCGTTCTAATAGATCCTTTGGACTAGTACATATCCAAACATGATCGTCGTGTACTTGATCGTTCGCCTGTAGCACAACGAGCGTGCCTTGAGGGATGTTCTTGTACCACTGTTCGCTTTCTATATGTTCTACTGAACTGTTGATCACAATGTGTGGGGCTTGTTGATCATATACTAGTTTGTTGACATCGGCAGTCTGTGCTTTGAACTGCCACTCTTGCCATTCCCATAGTTTGTTTACACGGTCAGCAATGTGTTGGCACTCCGGGTCTATATCTATACTCCTTACATGCTCAACGGGGACCATGGCTCGTGTTCTTAAGATATAGTTTGTGATACCGTACCAGCCTCCCAGCATCCATATCCTAAAACCCTCCGGGGGAGTGGTCATGCCTTCTAGGCACTCCTCCAACTTCTCTACTAACCACTGCTTCGATATAGTTTGACTCGAAGCAAACGCATCAAGGTTAATAGAGGCACTCCTCCCCCGGAGAACCGCAATCGAATTCTTAAGCCGCCTTAGAAAATTTCTCATCGTATCCTACAGTCTCTCCGAACGGTGACTTATTGTTAGAACCTTTTACGATAAAGAGTGTATCGCAATAGTCTTCGTCACCCCATGAGTCCCATGGATACCCGTCCGTGAACATGATAAACTTCTTAGGCTCAATGCCTTCTTCTTTCATAAAGTTCCAGTTGCACATAAAGTCTGTGCCGCCGCCACCCTTAGGCTCGTAAGTGGTAATGTCGTCATTACCGTCTGCTGAGAACTCAGCATAGTTATAGACGTCTGTGTCGAAACTCCATATCTTAATGTTATAGTCGACATACTGGTCCATGATGCCTTTAATCTCGCTAAGGAAGATACCAGCATCCTCTAATCCAATTGAGCCACTCATGTCAATAGCAATAGCGACATCAATAGTCTCATCGTTCTTCATACCAGGGAGGTATGCGCCACTGTGTTGGCTCTTACGATTAGGACGCTGGAAACTGTAATCATTCTTGATGATGCTTTGGATGTTCATCTGTAGCACTTCACGCCAGTCCATCTTAGGCTCAGTCAAGTCCTTAATAAGACGCTGGATAGCACCAGGCACCTTACCAGCACCAGCCGCCGCGGCACTCTGGATCATTGCTTCTTTAATCTCATCCTTAATCTTCTGACGTTCTTCTTTAGAGAACTGAGGCTTTGAGTCGCCATCCTTACCATCCTTGCCAGGACCACCTGTGTCTTCGTTGATGTGTTCATCCAACACATCGCCTAGGCTGTCTAAGAACTCATCCAAGCTCATCTGTGGCTGGGCTTCTTTCTCCTGCTGCAACTGATCGTAAATCTCTTCCCAAGCCAGTCCACGATACTTGCTGTCAAGACAAATGTCAACTTCGGTAATCTTCTCACCAATGCGTTCGTCTACAAGGATCTGGTTAATGGCATAGTCTTGTGCGATGTTGCACAGTTGACGGTTCCTGCTACCTGCTCTACCAAAGTGATCAAAAACACAATGACCAATCTCATGAGCAAAGAGGAACTCTAACTTCTTGTGAGAAAGTTTCTCTACAAAGTCACGATTATAATAAAAGTCACGGCCATTAGTTGCCGCTGTCGGGCACCAGTCACTAGCATCAATGATCTTCATTCGTGTAGCCATGTTGCCAAAGAATGGAGTCTTAAGAAGCAGGCCGATTCGCGCCGTTGTTAATTTTTCTAAAATTGGGTCCATATCGCTCTCCTAACTGTTATATATATTATATCTTCAAATGCTGTGTTTGTCAACCCCTAAAGGATGGGAGAATGCCGGGTCAAATCGGCACTCTCCCTGTTGTGCTATGGAAGAGGTCAGTTAGGAATTTTCCATTGCAGTCACAACATATTTGCCGAAGCGTCCGTGGAACTCTTCAAAAGATTCCATCTTGTTCGCATCTAGCGGCAGGTTGTAGTTTGTAAGGGCAGTCTTGGCACCCATTACAACCAACTCGGTTGGGAAGTTATCCATCATATAACGGAAGAAACGATCCGCCATCTTGTCCCAATCTTTAGTCTTCTTCTCAGCACGGTCTTTCAACTCGTAGCAAAGAGAAACTGTAAGTGAATACATGGCACTCACTTCTTTGATGTCTAGGTTCTTTTCCTTGCCATCAAGGATGTCATCAGCCTTAGGAAGTTTACCAGCAATCTTACGATGCGCCATAAACTTCACTGCCAAGCCATCGCCGACAGCGCCGGACACTAGGTCCATCAAAGTATCGCTATCCAAGTCGTTGTCGTCGAGCAAGTCGCTCACGAAACTCCAAGAACGCGGTGTTGCGAAAGCATGGCTTGAACTCTTAGGATCAAAGTCAAACAAGTCCTGCTTCGCGAAACCCAAATAACCAACCACATCTTCGTGGACCTTGTTAAGGGTAGCCCAATCAAACCAGTCATCAAAGTCTGGCTTCATTTCCAAGTGTAGGAAACGATTGGCAAGTGGCTTAGGCATACGATATGTCACGCCACGATCGCTGTCACGGTTACCAGCGGCAACAATGTCAACACCCTTAGGCAATTTGTATGTTCCAACTCGACGGTTAAGCACGAGCTGGTAAGCGGCAGCCTGGACCGCTGGAGGAGCCGCATTCAACTCATCTAAGAAGATGATTGCTGTCGACTCAGGATCTGTAGGAAGTTCTACAGGTGGTGCCCACTCCATCATACCCGACTTGGGATTGTAGTAAGGCATACCTTTAATGTCAGTCGGCTCCCAAAGTGGAAGACGAATGTCAATAACTTCTCGTTCAGTCGTATTACCGATGAACTGCATAATTTCAGATTTACCAATACCTGGTGCTCCCCAAAGGAACAAAGGACGACGCTTGTCTAACGCCTTGGTAACTGCTTTGATGGCCGCTTTAGGACCTACTTGACGGATTGCTATATCGCTCATTTTTGACCTCTTTCTGTTTTCCTAACTATATGCATACTATACACTCTTATAGAATAATGTCAACCCCTAAATTAACTTTTTTTGACATAATTTAACTGAGTGGTTTTATCTGCTCTTTGGGTTTTAATCTTACCCTTGATCGTCATCTTCTCCCCGACCTGGCACTCTGTACCAAACCAGAAGTCGATGAAACTGTCGCCAAGTTGCGCCGTGATGCGGAACTTGTCATAATTCTGTGAATAGTGGCACTTAATAATGCTCACTTCAGCGTGGACTTTGTCGCCTACCTTGCCTTCCAGTTGGGTTGAACCAAAGATCTCTCGCTGGATACCTTGACGCTCTTTGTCCTTACGCATGGCTTGTGGTAAGCAAGATATGATAGCGAACTCTAACATATCACGACCACCGAAGTGATCCTTGGCACTTACCTTCAATGCCGTACGCTCAAAGTCGTTGATCTTACCAGAGAGCTCTTTCATTACAAGCCCTTTGAAGTAAGACCGGCACTCCTGGCCTTGTGTAATATCCTGTTCGGATGGAACCATAGACTCATCCCGCAACCACTGTTTGACCATAGCCTTGTTCGCTGGCTTGTCTTCGACCCACTTGTCAGACTCAGTGTCCCAATGCCCGACTGGGTTCTTGTTATAGCCCCCGTTCATACGGTCTGCGATAACTGCCAATGCCCAAACGTGGTCTGCGGTAAAGTTCATGTGTCGCTCCTAATTCCTAACTGTTATATGCAGTATATGGTCTGCTATCCAATCTGTCAACCTATTTTTTACTTTTAGACAGTAAAAAGTTCACTACCTTAGGATCAGGCATACCAATGCCCGTAACCTCTAGCATATTTAGGTTGCTGTCTGCCACATAATCAACGGCTCTCTTGCGACTGATTCGATGGTATTGCAAACTGAATAGTGTCAAGCCTTTGTAAGAATGTGTCACCTTAATGACTCTTTCTTTGTGAGTACCTCGTTCGAAGCATCTAATAGTGGCTTCTTCCCAACGACTTAGATCAGTCTTAGCAATCCTTCGCATCTCATTGATAACACGGTTCGCCAGCTTCGCGCCAACCACCGGATCAGCTTCTCTGGCAGCCTGTTCCTCTCTGGCAATCCTTTCTGCTTCTGCTTTACGGAATGATTGGCCTTCCTGGAAGATCAAATCCATCTTGTCCTCGAGAGCAATATACTGCTCAATCTTGCGGCCTGCTTCTTGTAGGGCCAAGCCATAGTTCTTCCAACCATCGGCACTCGTAGGCGTAATACCATAAGAACCTCCGCTGATAGAGTAAGTCCAAGGACCCGTTGGAGTATCTTCGGAATACTCTTTACGATTTATATCGACGTTGATTGTGAGGTTCTCACGCCAAGTTTCTAAGCCTTGGACATGAATTATGATTGATCCTTTGCCTTCCCAGGCAATGTCACGAAGTGTTGGTTCGGTGATAGTGTAAGACATATTCGCTCCTTTTGTTAACTTATATATGCAGTATAGCATCATAGCAGGATGTGTCAACCCCTAAATGCCGCCTTTAGCATGTGTCAAGGCGACCCGGAGTGCCTGCTAGGAGTGCCGACCGTTCAGTCAAAAAAGTAGGGCCCTAAAGGCCCTACCCAAAACTTACTACCGGGAGCGAATCGGCGTACGAAGTTTTGTAACTCTCTGACTTAGATAGTCTCTGGAGTCAATCCTTTTGCTTTAGCCGCATAGCCAAGAGCAACAATCTCACGTGATGGTGTACCCATTGCGTACTCACGTACAGTAACGCCGTTGCCAGCCTTACGAGTGTTGCCGTATACCGCATAGCCGTTCTGCTTGATGCGTGATACTTCTGCAGCCAAGTTACCTACACCAAATTGCTTTTTAGCCTGTGCTGGTGTTAGTGTTGCGCCATCTTTCATTGCTTTGAAAACTTTGAAAGTCTTAGTTTCTTTTGAGAATGTGTATTTCATATCAGTTCCTTTTTCATTGTTGAGTGTATATTATAGCAACTCTATTGGTTATTGTCAACGGCCTATTTTGCCAAACTAGGCACCCCTTCGCATAACAGTTACTTCTGCCATGCTAGACCAGTTCTGGGGGAAGCTCTTGCGCAGGTCTGCTACCTTTAGCACTGTACGCAAGCTCAGTTCACGCAACTTCTTCTTGTTGGCTACGATAAAGTCGATGATCTCGGCCTGTTCGTTGCCTTGGAAGTTGTAGTGTTCAAGCATACCGTCTTCTGTGATCTGCTTGATACGCAGTACTTTTTCACGTTCGGTATCCATTTGTAGATCAATATAGTGGCAACGTGATTCTAGCGCACCCAAATGATCCTGTAGTTTCTTGCTCTTTACGTTCTCGAACTTGATGTTGGTGATAAAGATAGCACCAGCATTGAATTCGAATTGATCTGGAATACCCTCTGATCGTAACTTAGCACTGTCCGTATTCCAAGCAATGCGCCTCTTCTTTGAAGTATCCAGCGCACCCTTTAGGATGTTCAAACTTAGATCGTCTAGCAGTACTGAGTCACAGTCATCAAAGACCACAACGTTACCCTTGTCGGCGAACTCGTACAGCTTGGCATATAAGCCCAGCGCACTCATAGCACCCTTGACAACTTCATACTTGGGAGGTCGCTGAGCCATCTGATCAAAGATGTCATTACGAGCTAGTACTTCTTCTACGCCAAAAGATTTGCCAACGCCTGGAGGTCCTGTTACGATCATTGCTCGCACATTGCCTTCTTTAACAGCGGCCGTCATGTCATGAAGTACATTGAAACGACCACGCAGTCTTTCAATCACTTCTTCATCGGTCTCTTCTGTTGCTTTGGTCTTACTAGTTTTGGCTGGCACTGCCGCCGCCTCCGCATTCTGTTCTCCTGCTGGTGTTGCTACAGCATAGTCTTGGTCTGATTCGCAACGTATACGCACAGGACGATCTGGAATATTACTGTTAGGTGGGTATACTGAACCGCCTGCTACTGTGACATAACCTTGGCCATGCTTGTCAGTAGTGAAGGGTTTGACCAGTTCAAAGCGATAGCCAGCCATGCTAGTATCGTTGCCTCTGATCTTGTACACTCCGTTTATCACTTCAATATGTGTCATTTTCGCTCCTTGTGTTTCATTATGTGCATACTATACACTGTTTACTGTGCTGTGTCAACCGGTTCTTTTACGTAAAACCAATATTGTTCTTCCGAAATGTTCCAGCCCGCAATATGATCTTCTAGCGCACTGTACACTGATTCACGCACTTCTGTGTCAGTTGCTTCACCAAAGCCCTCACCATAGCTGAGCTTGTCCAATGCTGTATAAGCCCACTGCCATACATGCGCATCTGAGTCACCAAATGTGTTTTTGAGTTTAATAGCACTGGTCACGATGTTGTGTACCAATTCATCACCTTCCGGTGTAAACATTCCGTATGTTTTCATGTGTCGCTCCTTTTGTTTAACTGTTATATGCAGTATAGCATCAACGCTGTGTGTGTCAACCCCTAATTACATGCTCCAGTAACTTTCTCTGCTGGGGCTCATATAACTGGGTGTGTTCACGGGCTCTGAAAACGGCACTCCAGTCATCATGTTCTTTACTGTGCGCTGTTTCTCGATGTTCTTAGCAAAATACTCTGCTTCAGCAATAGCGTAACGGAACACAGGATCGTTCTCTAGGCACTCGTCCCGTGTCGCGAACCATGCCTTGCGCAGTCTGGTCACAGCGGCCTTCGCGGCACCCATAGTCTTATACTGTGCTCGATGATCAGGATGACCCGACTTGCCAATGATGAATGTTGATGTTTTTTCGTAGACTACGTACATGTTACACCTCCCAAACGTTTAGTACACCAGGGTTACACCATTCTGCGAAGAGCCCGTGTTTGTCCAGTATGCTGTTAATGCGTGGGCTTACTCCAAACACATAACCACCCTCTTCTGACATTCTATAGTAGTCTGCCCATACGTGGTCCACATTGTCCTCACCTGAGATGCGGAAAGTGTCCTCACCGTTGTAACCACCCTCGTATACAGGGCAACCAATTTTAGCTAATGCGTTATATGCTGTTCTAAATTTACGTTTCATGTTCACTCCTTTTCCTAACTGTTATATGCAGTATACATTCATTATCCAAATTGTCAACCACTTTTTGGATATTTTTTGGAAAAAGATTCGGTACGACGCTGGCTTCGACCGGCCCCTAGGCACTCCGCTACAGCAGAGATATTATGTTAAATTGGTGCCCGCACCCAGACTCGAACTGGGACGCACATAGCGAGGGATTTTAAGTCCCTTGTGTCTACCTATTCCACCATGCGGGCTAACTCGTTGATTTACTTGGGATTATACCCTTTGACTGTGGTGTAGAGAGGATCCTCTACAGTGTTGTACAGTTCTGGTATCTTCTCTGACAGCATGTCCAGCTGTGACCCCATAGGCCAGTGTCTAAGCACACTTCTAGCTCTCTGTCGAATCTCTCGTGGCACTCTGGGAGTCTGTTTAGGATCTAGTAGATCACATAGTAACTGTTCGGCACTCCTCAGTGCGTTCATCCTTTCATATGGTAGAGTCACCCTCTGTTGCTCCTGTATGTAATGACCTTGAAGCAGGTCCTTGATGTCTTGATTAGTTGATTGACCGGTCTTGATCCGATTGAAAGCCTTTGATACCCGTTTATCCAGTGTTGATGCCATTTAAGTGCCTTTATGCCTTTAAGTGATTGTTTAAGTATATTAACACCGTTTGATCCAGATGTCAACCTCTTTATGCTACATACCCTTGGTTTACTGCATGCATAGATCACACAGTACTATATTCCCGCCCCTTACAGCGGGGTCTATCCGCAAACCCACTGTTCAGTCATAGGATTATAGGGGCATTGAGCTGGCTGTTGTTCTAGTAGATAGTGTCGATCCTCTACATACGTAGAACAAGCACTTAAACTGATTAACAGTGTACACAGTAGTAGAACTCTCATAGTTGAACCTTTCTTTACAGTATGTGTATACTATACACTATAACAGAGTAGTTGTCAAGTATATAATGTGCCACTACAGCGGGGTCACTGTGCTACACAGTGTTACTGTGCCAAACGATTCAAAAAAGTCAATTATTTGATTCAAAAAAAGGGGTTTTTCGAGTCATTTTAGGACTTTATTACAATGAAAAAACTCCTAATTTGAGTCATATGAGCCGAGTATTGACTAGCATATATAGAGCCAAACGATTCAAAATCGCATGGTTTATCCGACATGCCTAAAATACTTTTTGAAAAAGTACCCCATATGAATCATATGAACACTTTCCCACGCACACGCACAGCGGGGTCGCTTTCTATACACTGTGTGTATCTATATAAGGGTCAGTACCCATAGTATCGCTAGTATGTCAATCACGGTGTTCTATATGCTGTGCCATGGTATTACGTTACCGTTAACGTCTCTAACCAACTCCCCATCTACACTACCACACATAGTACCTTTGTGTGTACTACTGTAGTAACGTGTGGGTTTGACTCGTTGCCCATTCCAATAACGTTCACGCTGAATGTGTGTACTGTTTCTATTTGCTTTATATCCTGCCATCTTGAAGCTCTCTTTTGTTATTTTGGTTAATTTTTTAGTTGCTACTTATATCTTTACAGTGTATATTCAGTGTATATGTTTGATACCCCACTCGGAAACCTTTTACTACTGTTAGCCTGGATTGGTGTGATATACTTGTTTATAGTACTACTGTTAGTACACTGGAATAGAGAAACTGTAATAAAACGTATAATACGATCAGATAACGAAGACCCCAAGGATTGATCACACAATCTACCGCTACCGCTGGCGCT